>WNFJ01223078.1_pt4 | contig 40824 bp, 34 predicted proteins | sample 5400461 | NCBI WGS metagenome assembly WNFJ01 (sample SAMN13153349, study PRJNA577476) | soil metagenome | isolation source: 115 cm saprolite on Douglas fir-dominated hillslope | place: USA:California | collected 2013-09-17
CATCGTCTGGTGCGGGGGGATCCCGGGGGGTCGCCCCCCCGGGGGGGCACAGCCCGAACGGCTGCCGCGGATGCGGCATCCTCTGGTGCGGGGGGGTCCCGGGGGGGCACAGCCCGAACGGCTGCCGCGCGGTGACCCGGCCTGGACAGCAGCGGCGGCGCGCGTTCGCCGGGCGCTGGACTGCGGAACGTGCTCGCCGGCCCATTCGGGAGCTACAGTGCCCGCATCATGGTTTCCCGCCCGCCTGCCCGCCCATACACCGCGCTCCGCGCCCGCGGCGCGCGGGTGCGCGGGTTCGTGCGCAGGCAGTTCATCACGCGCAACCGGCGGCTTTCCGCCGCGTTCGCGGCCGCGACGATCGTGATCGGCGTGGCGGCCGTGCGGGTCTCCCCGTCGTGGTTCTCGCCCGGCGTGATGATACTGCCGGTCCTCGCCGGGGGGTTGCTGCTGCGGGTGCGGGCCCTGCGGATCCTGTTCGGCATCGTCGCGCTGATGATCGCTTACGACGTGATGGACGGCCGGGCGGGGCCCGGCATCATCGCGACCATCGTCGTGGTCGCCGTCTTCGCCGACGTGCTCGCCAGGACGAGGGAGAAGCTCGGCGTGCGCGGGCTGCGCGGCGACCAGATGCTGATCGAGCTGCGCGACCGGCTGCGTGCGCAGGGGCAGCTTGCCGTTCTGCCGCGCGGCTGGGACTCGCGGGTCGTGCTCGAGGCGGCGGGCGGCTCGTCGTTCGGCGGTGACTTCGTCGTGTCCGCGTCGGACGGCAAGACGCTGGAGCTTGCGCTCGTCGACGTGTCGGGCAAGGGGATCGACGCGGGGACCCGCGCGCTGCTGCTGTCCGGCGCGTTCGGCGGCCTGCTCGCGTCGGTGCCGAAGGAGGAGTTCCTCGGCGCGTGCAACGCCTACCTGCGGCGCGGCGCGACCACAGAAGGTTTCGTCACCGCCATTCACCTGGCCCTCGACCTGATGACCGGTGAATACGTGCTGTACTCGGCCGGCCATCCGCCCGCGGTTCAGTTCGACGCGGGCAGCGGACGCTGGCGCATCACGCAGGCCAAGGGCATCGTGCTCGGCGTGGTGGCCGACCTGCGCCGCGTTCCTGAGCGCGGCGTGCTCCGGCCGGGCGACGCGCTGCTGCTCTACACCGACGGCCTCGTGGAGGCACCGGGCCGGGACATCGACGCGGGCATCGACCGCCTGCTCGGCGAGGCCGACCGGCTCGTCACGTCCGGATTCCGGCAGGGCGCCGCCGAACTCGTCCGTGCCATGCAGACCGGGCACGCCGACGACTGCGCGCTCGTCCTCATCTGGCGCACCTGAGGCCCGGTCTGGCGCACGTGCGGCCCGGTCCGCGGCATCGAGCGCGCCGTGCCCGCGGACCAGGTCCGGCGTCAGGAACGGCGCAGGACCCAGCGGCGTGGACTGTCTGCTGGCATATGGATGTCCTCTGCGCGGGTTCGGGTTCGGCGTGGTGATCCGAGTAGTCCGAGGATCTATCCGCTCGCTGGCGAGAGGCTCTGCCGCGCTTCTCAACATCGCATGAATCGCCGCGCCACGCCGGACCAGGCGCCGCGGCCACCGCGTCCGTGCGGCGCCCGAGCCTCCTGTGGTGAGCCGGGCCAGTATCCGCACGCCTCGTAATGCCGCCGCAGGAACGCGCCGGCACGCGACCGGCGGCCTGAATTTGCCGGGCGTCCCCAGCCCGACGAGATTGCGGTGCGGTAGGCTGCGCCGTCCCGGGGGAGCGACCCCCCCATTCGGGGGTCCGGGGGGCTGTCCCAGGGCTGTCCCCCCGGGCTAGCAGGGCCCCGCAGCAATGGATGCCGCATTCGCGGCGGATAAAATGCCGTGCGGCTCGCAGAGCGGGTGAAACTGAGGCTCATTGCCGCCGTGACCCCCGGTGATAATTTCCGGCGGCGGCGCGGCGTCTTGCGGTCACGGCGGTGCGCAGGGTAACTGTTTCAGGAATGTTTCGGGTGGGTACGGCGTCTTCCGGCCGGCCGGCCAGGCGGAGCCGAACCGTTACGCGCAGGACTCGTCCGGGGTTGCAGCGCCTGGATCAGGGTAATTCCGCTGGTAAGCGCGTCGCCTGATCTGACATTTATGTCATGTATCTGAATGTGACGCATCCGTCATTGTTTGCAATAGTCCGAGAAGTGTGCCGAAATAGAGACCGTGACGCGCGAGGCGGCTCCATCCAGCGGTGGGGTGAGCCGTGGGAACGACACCCACGGAGCGCCCGTACCGCTGCCGGGCGCAGGTGATGTCGCGGCGTGTCCCGGCACCGCGCCGCCGGCGCCGCAGCCGGCGATGGAGGCCCTGGCCGCGCGGGCGGCAGGTGAGAACTTTCCGGTGGCACTGCGGGTGCTGCCGCGCCTGTACCGGCGCCGCCTGATGGCCGTGTACCGGTTCGCCAGGTTCGTCGACGACGTCGGCGACGAGCCGGCCGCGGCCGGCCCGGCCCGCGACGGCGACGCGGCGCACGAACCCGGTGACAAGGCGAACTCACCCGGTGACCGGCTGCGCGCGCTCGACGCCGTCGAACACGACCTCGGCCGCGCGTTCACCGCTGGGCTCACGCCACGGCTCCCGGTCATCCGCGAGGTTGGGCTCGTGGCCGCGGAATGCGCCATTCCCGCGGAGCCGTTCAGGATGCTGATCCAAGCCAACCGGCAGGACCAGACGGTCAGCAGGTACGCGACCTTCGACCATCTGCTCGGCTACTGTGAGCTGTCGGCCAATCCGGTGGGCCGCATCGTCCTCGGTGTCTTCGGCGCTGTCACGCCCGAGCGCGAGCGCCTGTCCGATCTGGTCTGTACCGCGCTGCAGCTCGCCGAGCACTGGCAGGATGTGGCCGAGGACTTCGCCAGGGGGCGCGTCTACCTGCCGCAGGAGGACATGGCCGCGTTCGGCTGCACAGAACGCGATCTGGAACCGGCGCCGCCGGAGCCCGCCGCGCGTCCCGCCGGACCTGCGGGTCCCGTCCGGCGCGGCACGCCCGACCGTATCCGCGAGCTGATGCGTTTCGAGACCGAGCGCGCCGCGCGGCTGCTCGGCGAGGGCGCCGCACTCACCGGGACCCTGCGCGGCTGGGCCAGGCTGGCCGTGGCCGGCTACGTGGCAGGCGGGCGGGCGACACTGGCCGCGATCGCGGCGGCGGGCGCCGGCCCCGGCCATCTCGGCCGGCGCGGCGCCCCCGGCCGGTCAACTCCCCCGGCCGGGCCGGGCGGCTTCGACGTGCTCGCCATGACGCCACGGCCCGGCCGGGCCAGGACCGCCGGCGGCCTGATCCTCGCGTACCTGACGGGGAGGTGACCGTTGGCCACGCAGCCGAGGGCGGTGCCGCCCGCCGCCCCCGATACGGCCGCTGCCTACCGGCATTGTGAGTACGTCACCCGGACCGAGGCGCGCAACTTCTCCTACGGGATACGGCTGCTCCCGCCGGCCAAGCGCCGCGCGCTCAGTGCGATCTACGCGTTCGCGCGCCGGATCGACGACATCGGCGACGGTATGCTCCCCGCGGCAGAGAAACTGGCGCTGCTCGACGAGGCGCGGGGAGCCGCCGCTGCCCCCGGCGCCTATCCCGGTGATCTGGCGCTCGTCGGCCTCGCGGACGCCGCGACGCGGTTCCCGATTCCGCTGAGCGCCTTCGGCGAGCTCATCGACGGCTGCGCCGCGGACGTGCGCGGCACCGCGTACGACACCTTCGACGACCTGCTGCACTACTGCCGCTGCGTGGCCGGGTCGATCGGCCGGCTGTCGCTCGGCGTGTTCGGGGCCGCCGACCCGCAGGTGACCGAGCCGCTCGCCGACGCGCTCGGCGTGGCCCTCCAGCTGACCAACATCCTGCGCGACGTCACAGAAGATCACGCGGTCGGCCGGGTCTACCTGCCCGCCGAGGATGTCGAGCGCTTCGGCTGCGAGCTTGGGCCCGGCTCGCCGCCGCAGGCGGCCGACCCAGGCCGGTTCGCGGACCTCGTCCGCTTCGAGGCGGAGCGCGCCGCTGACTGGTACTCGACCGGGCTCGGGCTGCTCCCGCTGCTCGACCGGCGCAGCGCCGCGTGCACGGCCGCGATGGCCGGGATCTACCGGCGGCTGCTCGACCGGATCGCCGCCGCCCCGGCCGCGGTGGCCGCGGGTCGTACGTCGCTGCCCGGCTGGGAGAAAGCGTGGGTCGCCGCCCGGTCACTTGCTGGCGGTCTGGCATGACGGCGGTCGGGCGGGACACCGCGCCCGGCACCCGTTGCAGCGCCGCCGGGGCCGGCGGCGCGCCGCACATCGTGGTGGCAGGCGGCGGCCTCGCGGGCGTCGCCGCCGCGATCGCGCTCTGTGACGGCGGCGTGAGGGTGACCCTCGCCGAGGCGCGGCCGCGGCTCGGGGGCGCGACCTGCTCGTTCACCCGCGACGGCCGGACCGTCGACAACGGCCAGCACATTTTCCTTCGCTGCTGCACCGCCTACCGCGGCCTGCTCGACCGGCTCGGCGGGACCGCCAAGACCGTGCTGCAGGACAGGTTCGACGTGCGCGTGCTGACCCCGTCGGGTGCGGCGCGGCTGCGCAGGCGGGGGCTGCCCGCACCGCTGCACCTGGCCTCCGCGCTCGCGACCTACCCACTGCTGTCACCACGCGAGCGGGCCGGCGCGGTGCGCGCCGCGCTCGCCTTCCGCCGGGTGGACCCGGCCGATCCGGCCGTGGACAAGCAGCGGCTGGGTGACTGGCTCGGTGCGCACGGGCAGGGGCCGCACGCGCGCCGCGCGCTGTGGGACCTGTTCGTGGTCTCCGCCATGAACATCGCGGGCGACGACGCCTCGCTCGCGCTCGCCGCGATGGTGATCAAGACGGCCCTGCTCGGCGAGCCGGGCGCCGCCGACATCGGCGTCCCGGTCGTTCCGCTCGGTGAGCTGCACGGCCAGGCCGCGGACGCGGTGCTGCGGCGGCTCGGTGCCACCGTGCTGACCGGGTCCAAGGTAACCGCGGTCAGCCGGGTGGCCGCCGGCCCGGACGGGAGCGGCGGCTTCACGGTCACGCTCGGCGGCGCGGCACCCGGCCGCGACCTCGCGGCTGACGGCGTCGTGCTCGCGGTGCCTCCGGCCCAGGCCGCGAACCTGCTCCCCGCACCGGCGGCCGGGCCGCCGGGAACCGCCGGAGATCCCGCGGGCTGGCCCGGGCTCGGCGAATCGCCGATCGTCAACGTGCACGTGGTCTACGACCGGCCGGTCACCGGATTGCCGTTCGCCGCCGCGGTCGGCTCACCCGTGCAATGGATCTTCGACCGGACCGGGATCTCCGGCTGTGACGGGGGGCAGTATCTCGCCTTGTCGCTTTCTGCCGCCGACGAATACGCGGGCCAGCGAACTGGGCAGCTGCGCACGACCTTCCTGCCCGCGCTCGAGCAGTTGCTGCCGGCCGCGCGGGCGGCGCATGTTACTGATTTCTTCGTCACCCGGGAGCCGCGCGCCACGTTCCGCCAGGTCCCGGGTACTGCAGCGCTCCGGCCAGGAGCGGCCACCCGGCTGGGTGGGCTGGCGCTGGCCGGCGCGTGGACCGATACCGGTTGGCCGGACACGATGGAGGGAGCCGTGCGGAGCGGACTTGAAGCGGCCAGGACGATCCTGGCCAGCTTGGGGGTAAGGCGATGACCGCGGTCATCCCCGCAGGCGTGATGACCGCACGTGACCTCGTGCGGCCCGCGCTGGAGGCGTCGCTTGAGCGGCTCACTCCGACAATGCGTCAGGTGGCGGCCTACCACCTCGGCCTCGCCGAGGCGCCGGGCACCACCGATGCGGCGAACACCAACGGCAGCGTCAACGGTGGTGCCGTCAACGGTGGCGTTCGTGGTGACGCGCGCGGTGGCACGGGCGGCGGCAAGGCGCTGCGGCCCGCGCTCGCGCTGCTGTCCGTGCGGGCCGCGGGCGAGCCCGCGGAGCGTGGCGTCCCCGCCGCCGTGGCGGTCGAACTCGTGCACAACTTCTCCCTGCTGCACGACGACATCATGGATGGCGACACCGAGCGCAGGCACCGGCCCACGGCGTGGACGGTTTTCGGTACCCCGGCGGCGATCCTCGCCGGTGACGCGCTGCTCGCGCTCGCGCAGGACATCCTGCTCGAGGACGGCGGGCCGCAGGGGCGCTGGGCGGCCCGGTGCCTGCTCGCCGCGGTGCAGCGGCTGATCAGCGGGCAGAGCGCCGACATGGAGTTCGAGCAGCGGCACAGCGTGTCGATGGACGAGTGCCTGACCATGGCCGGCGACAAGACGGCGGCGCTGATGGCGTGCGCGTGCAGCATCGGAGCGATCTTCACCGGTGCGCCGCCGAGCCTGGCGATGAGCCTGGCCGATTTCGGCTCGCACACCGGGCTTGCCTTCCAGTTGGTGGACGACCTGCTCGGTATCTGGGGCGCGCCCGAGGTCACGGGCAAGCCGGTCTGGTCCGACCTGCGCACCCGCAAGAAGACCCTCCCGGTGGTGGCCGCGATGGTGGGGTCAGCCATGAACGACGCGGCCAGCCGGGAGCTCGGCGGCCTGCTGGCCCGCCCGGATCCGCTGACCGAGGACGACCTCAGCCGGGCCGCGTGCCTGGTCGAGGAGGCGGGCGGCCGCAAGTGGGCGGAGGAGGAGACAACCCGGCAGCTCGAGGCGGCGTGCAAGTGCCTCGCCGACGCGCCGATCCCCGCGGATGTGCGCGCTGAACTGACCGAGATAGCGCGGTTCATCGCGGACCGGGAGTCGTGAGAGGCGCCGACATGACCATGACGCAACAGCCCGGCGCGACCGGCGAAGCCGGGCCCGGTGACCTGCGTGCCGCCGCGGCGCGCGCGTGTGACCGCGGCCGCGATCACCTGCTCGGCCTGCAGGACGGCCAGGGCTGGTGGAAGGGTGAGCTGGAGACCAACGTCACCATGGACGCCGAGGACCTGCTGATGCGCGAGTTTCTCGGCGTTCGGGCCGAGGAGGACACCCAGGCCGCGGCGCGCTGGATCCGGTCGAAGCAGCGCAGGGACGGCACCTGGGCGAACTTCCACGGCGGCCCGCCCGACCTGTCCACGACCGTCGAGGCGTACGTGGCGCTGCGGCTGGCCGGCGACCTGCCCGCCAGCGCCCACATGGCGGCCGCCGCGGCGTTCATCCGGGACGGCGGCGGCATCGCGGCGACCCGCGTGTTCACCCGCATCTGGCTGGCGATGTTCGGCGAGTGGCCGTGGCCGGACCTGCCGGTCATGCCGCCGGAACTGATCTACCTGCCGGCCTGGTTTCCGCTGAACGTCTACGACTGGGCGTGCTGGGCGCGCCAGACGATCGTGCCGCTCACCATCGTCGGGTCGTTGCGGCCCGTCCACTCGCTGCCGTTCGGCCTGGCTGAGCTTGGGGTGCAGCACCCCACCGAGGACCGGACGCCCCCGCCCCGGCTCTCGGTGAGCTGGGCCGGGTTCTTCGCCGGGCTGGACCGGGTGCTGCACAGGTACGAGGACGGCCCCGCGCGGGTGGCGCCCGCGTCGGCGGTGCGCCGCGCCGCGCTGCGCCGCTGCGCCGAGTGGATCATCACGCGGCAGGAGGCGGACGGCTGCTGGGGCGGCATCCAGCCGCCGTGGGTGTACTCGCTGATCGCGCTGCACCTGCTCGGTTACGGCCTCGGCCACCCGGTGATGCGGCGTGGCCTGGCCGGGCTCGACCGGTTCGTCATCACCGAAGACACGCCGGACGGCCCGGTCCGTCGCTTCGAGGCGTGCCAGTCCCCGGTCTGGGACACCGTGCTGTCGATGGTCGCGCTGTCGGACGCGGGCCTGCCCGCCGACGATCCCGCGCTCGTCCGCGCCGCGCAGTGGGTACTCGCGGAGGAGGTGCCAGGACCAGGTGACTGGCAGGTGCGCCGCCCCCGCCTTCAGCCTGCTGGCTGGGCGTTCGAGTTCGACAACGACGGCTACCCGGACATCGACGACACCGCGGTCGCCGTCCTCGCGTTCCGCCGGGTCGCGCTGCCCACGACGGATCGCGCCACCAACGTGGCGCGGAAGGCCGGTCTTTCCGGACCCGCCGGGCCGGCGCTGCGCCGCGCACTGCGGTGGCTCGAGGGCATGCAGTCCCGCGACGGCGGCTGGGGCGCGTTCGACGCCGACAACACGCGGCAACTGTGCACGAAGCTGCCCTTCTGCGACTTCGGTGCGGTGATCGACCCGCCCTCCGCGGACGTCACGGCGCACGTCGTGGAGGCTCTCAGCGCGGCCGGGCTAGGCCGCGGCCGGGCGGCCCGCCGCGGCGTGGCCTGGCTGCTGCGGGCGCAGGAGCCGGACGGCTCGTGGTTCGGCCGGTGGGGCGCGAACCACGTCTACGGCACGGGCGCGGTACTTCCCGCGCTGATCGCAGCCGGGGTGAAACCGGGCAAGCCCGCCATCAGCCGCGCCGTCAAATGGCTCGAATCGCACCAGAACCCGGACGGCGGCTGGGGTGAGGACCTGCGGTCCTATGACGACCCGGCTCTCGCCGGCCGCGGCGAGTCCACCGCGTCACAGACAGCGTGGGCGCTGATCGGGCTGCTCGCGGCGGCCGGGCCGGGATCGGCGGCGGCCGGATCGGGATCGCCGGCGGCGGCGTCGGCGTCGGGATGGCAGGCCGCGACCGCCATGCCGGCGGTGGACGCGGGCGTGCGCTGGCTGATCGATCATCAGACGAGCGAAGGCACCTGGGACGAGCCGCAGTTCACCGGGACCGGCTTCCCGGGCGACTTCTACATCAACTACCACCTGTACCGGCTGATGTTCCCGGTGAGCGCGCTCGGCCGCTACCTCGGGAGCATGACATGAGCGGGCCGGAGCAAGGGCCCTGCCGCGGCGGCCTGCTCGTGTGCGCACCCCTGCGGATCGAGGCACGCGCGGTCCGGCGGGGCCTGACCGGCCCGGGTGACGGCGGCCCGGGCGATGGCGGCCCGGTGCGGGTCGCGCGCACCGGTTTCGGCCCACGGCGGTCCGCACTGCGTGCCGCCGAACTCGCGCGGCAGCCGTTCGGGACATTGGCGGTGACAGGTGTCGGCGGCGCGCTCGACCAGGGGCTGCGGCCCGGTGAGATCGTGGTCGCCACGGAGGTGCGCAGCGACCTCGGCGACGGCGTGGTCGCCGCGTGCCCGTCGGCACCGCTGCTCGCCGGCGAGCTTCGCCGCGCCGGGCTTGCCGCGCGCACCGGGCCCGTCGTGACGACGGCGCGGCTGGCCCGCGGTTCGGACCGGGAACGGCTCGCCGCGGGCGGCGCGCTGATTGCGGACATGGAATCCGCTCCGCTGGTGTCCGCCGCGGCCGGCCGGCCGGTCGCGGTGCTCCGTGCGGTGTCCGACGGCCCGGGCCGGCCCCTCCTGCACCCGGCGACGGTCTCGGGTGGCCTGGCCGCGCTGCGTGCGCTGCGCCGTGCCGGGCCCGCGCTGCGGCGGTGGGCCGCCGCGGCGGGGGACCGTGAGATCCTGCTCGCCGGGCCGCGGTCGTTCTGCGCGGGCGTCGAACGCGCGATCGAGATCGTCGAGCGCGTACTCGAGCAGTACGGCGCGCCGGTCTACGTGCGGCGGCAGATCGTCCACAACGCGCACGTGGTCGGCTCGCTCGCTGACCGCGGTGCGGTGTTCGTGGAGGAACTCGACGAGGTGCCCGACGGCTCCGTCGTGGTGTTCTCGGCCCACGGGGTCGCACCCGCGGTGCGGGCCGAGGCCGCCCGCCGCGGCCTCGAAGTGGTCGACGCGACCTGTCCGCTGGTGGCCAAGGTGCACACCGAGGCCCGCAGGTTCGCCGATCAGGGCTATCAGGTCGTGCTGATCGGGCACGCGGGTCACGACGAGGTCGAGGGCACCCTGGGCGAGGCGCCGGGCGTGGTGACCCTGGCGGAGACCACCGCGGACGTGGCACGGCTGCGGCCGTCTGACGAGTCGCGGGTCGCCTACCTGATGCAGACCACGCTGGCCGTGGACGAGGCACGGTCCGTGGAGGAGGCACTGCGCAGGCGCTTCCCCGCCGCACGCGGGCCGGGCAGCGACGACATCTGTTACGCGACCACCAACCGGCAGCAGGCGGTCCAGGCCGTCGCGGCAGACGCCGACCTGGTCCTGGTCGTGGGATCGGCGAACTCGTCCAACTCGGTGCGGCTGGTGGAGACGGCGCAGCGGGCGGGCCCGCCCGCCTACCTGATCGAGGACGTCGGGCAGATCCAGCTCGGGTGGCTCGCGGGCGTCCGAGTGATCGGGCTGACCGCCGGGGCGTCCGCACCGCCCGCGCTGGTCGACGAGGTGATCGCGGCGGTTCGCGGGCTGGGCCGCGTCGAGGTGACCGAGCGCGTGGTCGCCACCGAATCTGTGAGTTTTTCCCTGCCGAAGGAGGTGCGGCCATCGTGACGATGCCGCTGCGTCAAAGTGTCCGGATCGGCACCTACCTGCTGCACCAGAAGATTCGCGGCAGGAAGAAGTTCCCACTGATCGTCGAGCTTGAACCGCTGTTCGCCTGCAACCTCAAATGCGCGGGCTGCGGCAAGATCCAGCACCCGGCGAACGTGCTCAAGCAGCGCATGCCGGTCGAGCAGGCGATCGCCGCCATTGAGGAGTGCGGCGCGCCGATGGTGTCGATAGCCGGCGGCGAGCCGCTGATGCACCCGGAGATCGACGAGATCGTGCGGCAGCTCATCGCCCGCAAGATATACGTATTTCTCTGCACGAACGCCCTGCTGATCGGCAAGCACATCGACAAGTTCACGCCGTCGCGCTACTTCGCCTGGGCGGTGCACATCGACGGCCTGGCGGAGCGGCACGACGCGTCGGTGTGCAAGGACGGCGTCTTTGCCGAGGCGGTCGCGGCGATCAGTGAATGCAAGCGCCGCGGATTCCGCGTCACGACCAACACGACGTTCTTCAACACCGACAGCCCGCAGACCGTTATCGACGTGCTCAACTACCTCAACGACGACCTGAAGGTCGACCAGATGATGATCTCTCCGGCGTACGCCTACGAGAAAGCGCCGGATCAGGAGCACTTCCTCGGTGTGACGGAGACGAGGGAACTGTTCCGCAAGGCATTCGCGGACGGGAACAGGAAACGCTGGCGGCTCAACCATTCACCCCTGTTCCTTGATTTCCTCGAGGGCAAGGTTGATTATGCGTGCACGGCGTGGGGGATACCGTCCTATTCGCTTTTCGGCTGGCAGCGGCCGTGTTACCTGATGTCGGACGGGTACACGAAGACCTACCGCGAGCTGATCGAGACCACCGACTGGGACTCCTATGGCCGCGGCAAGGACCCGCGCTGCGCGAACTGCATGGCGCACTGCGGCTACGAGCCAACCGCGGTGCTCGCCACCCTGGGATCGCTCAAGGAGTCGCTGCGGGCGATGCGCGGCTGACGGCAACTCACCCGGTCCGGCCCCGCGCCCAGGTCCCCGACGGCAACAAATATTCATACTGACTGCCGCGGATGCGGCATCGATTGATCCGGGGGGCCCTGCTAGTCCGGGGGGACGACCCCCCGGACCCCCCGCATGGGGGTCGTCCCGTCCGTGGGAATCAGAGCAATACAGCCCGAACGGCTGCCGCGGATGCGGCATCCATTGGTGCGGGGGGCCCTGCTAGTCCGGGGGGACGACCCCCCGGACCCCGCATGGGGGGTCTCGTCCCAACGGTGGGAATCAGGGCGGCACAGCGGCTGCCGCGGGCGGGTGCCGGCGAAGCAGGTGGCACTATGCCTGGGGTGGCGCGTCAGTTCTCCGCGCGTTCGCGCAGGGCGGCCTTGAGGGCGTCGAGGACAAGACGGTCCTGTTCATCGCCGGCACCGGGGCCGAAGATGGCCTCGGTGAGGATGCCAGGGTCCTCGTCGGCCGGGTCGGCGAGATGCCCGAGGAGCACGGTGATCAGGCGAAGGCGCATCTCCTGCGGGTCAGGCAGCCGCAGGCTCATCCCGTTCCCCTGACCGCGCAACTCGAGGACCTGCGCGCGGACAAGGATGGTCTTCAGCTTGTTGAACTCGGCTTCCGAGGTGACGAGCCCGCGCTCGGCGAGACCCTGGTCCAGTTTCGAGCGCAGGCTCACGAAATCCGGCTCGACGCCCGCTCCGGACGCCTCGAAAACGTCCGCGACAAGCTCCGGGGCGATCCAGAGCAGCCTGCGGTCTGACGGGAGACGCAGCCCTTTTCTGCGTAGCTGGCGCTCCACCAGGGCCACGGGCGAGCCGCCGGCCATCGTGTCGCGGACCGCCGCCGTCTCGGCCTGCGGGCCGGTACCGTCCAGGTCGGCCCGCACGGCAAGCTCGTGATCGTATTCGCCTGGGCGCTCGATAATGTAGCCGTTCAGCGCGCTGATCAGCTCGGTGAACGAGCCGAAGCCGAACAGCCGTTCGTCGAAGGTCGGGTCAAGCCGCTTGACCAGCGGCCGGACCGCCGCCTTGAGCGCCCACGACTCACCGCGGCCCGCCGCGAGCCTGCGGACCGCCTTCACCACCAGTTCCGCCGCGTCCTCCAGCGAGCCAAGCTCCTGCGCGGCGGCCGGCGCCTCGGGCACGGCGGGCGCGATGCTGGCCACCGACAAGTCGCCGTACTCACGGAACTCGTCGCAGGCGAACCTGAAGCTCTTCGCCGTGATCGCCGTGCCTATCCCGATGAAGGTCCGGCCCTGCTTGCGGCACCGCTGCGCCAGCGAGGTGAAGTCGCTGTCAGACGAGACCACGATCACATGGGTGACGTGCCTGCCTTGGTGTAGATCCTCCGCGACGTCCAGGGCCAGGCGGATGTCGGCACCGTTCTTGGCGCCCGTGAGCGGGAAGAGCTGCACCAGGTCCACGGCGTGGACCTGCAGTTCGTCGCGGTAGCGGCCGAAGTACTGCCAGTTGCCGTAGGCCCGGTGCAGCACAATGCGCCCGAGCGTGGCCGCGTACTCGACGACCGGGTCGATATCGACGACCGGGTCCTGCGGCTTGAACCTGCCGCCACGGTAGGAGCCTTCACCGCGCAGTTCGTCGAGCAGACAGGCGTGCACATTTTCAAAGTCCCAGTAGATCGCCACACTGGCGTCCGATTCGGTCACGGTGGGCCCTCATTCGGCACGGCATAGGAGGTGGCAGGAAACACGAAACGTCTCTTATCCTGCCGGCCGCTTGGTGCCGAGGGAGCTATCCGATCAGATGCCCCTATGTCACCTTTCGTCCCCAGCCGTATCCCGAATTGGCACAAAGTACGAAGCGGGCTCTCGCCACAGGCCAGCGCATTGTGCCACCCGATACCACAAGCGCCCATTCACGCCGGAGCGCCGGCGCGGATGTCTGACACGGTCACGGCGCCGTCATCGGCAGCCAGATCCGCGGCGGCTCACGCCACGTGTCACCCGGCTGGCGGCTGTGGAGTGCGCGGATGAGCGGTGTCGTTGAAGCCGCGGACGATCCAGTCCCGGCCGGCCACGACCAGCCGTGAGAGAGAGCCAGATCAACGAGGCGGCGCGGCGCGTCTCCGTGGCGGGTCTCGCCGGAGAAGTCGGCTGGAGCCCCAGGCACCTCGGCGGCCGTTTCGCGGCCGAGACCGGGCTCGCGCCCAAGGTTGCCACCCGGGTCGTGCGCTTCGACCGGGCGCGCAGATTGCTGTAGCGCCGCGTGACCGCCGGCCGCCCGCCCGCGCTCGCCGATCTGGCTGTGACCTGCGGCTACTACGACCAGGTCCACCTTGCCCGCGAGTTCAGGGCGCTCGCCGGCTGCGCGCCGAGCCGATGGGTCGCGGAAGAGTTCCGAAACGTCCAAGCGGGCCCGGACGAGCGTGCGCACAATCGTGACCATGACAGATAACACTCCACCACCCCAGGTCTGGCCGACGCTTCGCGCCCGCGACGCCCGCGGCCTGATCCGCTTCCTCGTAGACGCCTTCGGTTTCGAGGAGACGGTCGTCTACGGCGACGGTGACGTCGTCGAGCACGCGCAGCTGTCCTGGCCGCCCGGCGGCGGGATCATGCTCGGCTCGGTACGGGAGCCAGCGGCCGATGACGGTTCAGGTGACGGGGGGCCGACGCCGCCAGGCAGCTTCGGCGCTTATGTCGTCACCGACGATCCCGACGCGGTGTTCGCCCGCGCGGCCGCCGCGGGCGCGGATGTGATCCAGGGCCTGCACGAGACCGACTACGGATCCCGGGACTTCTCCGTCCGTGACCCGGAAGGCAACCGCTGGTCCTTCGGCACCTACCGTGGCGAGCCGCGCAACGGGTGACTCACCCGCGCAACGGGTGAGTCGGCCACGCAACGGGCTGAGTAGCCCGCGCAACGGCCGAGTTCCCCGCGCAAAGGCCGCCCCTCGGCACATTCCCCTCCCGCGAGTGTGGTTTTCTTGCGGTGTCGGTGGGCAGAGGAACGGGGCCACCCGGGTGTCCGGTCAGGGACTCGGGTGCGGCGGTGAGGAGGCGGCATGGGCCAGACGAGCCGAGTGGCTGCGCTGGCCATCGCGGGGTCGGCTGTAGTGGCGCTGGCCGGGTGTGCAAGTTCGGGCGGCACCGCGGCGTCGGGCAGCGCGACGGTCTCGGCCAGCGCGGCGACGCGGTGGGCGAGTTCGGTATGTTCCTCGGCCCAGACCCTGGAGCAGTCGCTGCAGCATCTGACGGACAGGCTCACGATCAGCATCGGCGGTCCGCAGAGCAGCCTGAGCCAGGCCAAGCAGCAGCTGCTGAGGCGGCTCGGCGATGTCGGGGCCGCCGCGAGTGGTGTCACCGCGGCGCTGCAGGCCCCTCCGGCGTCCGCGGACCAGCCGGTCAAGGCCGCGCAGCAGCAGCTCACAACGGCCAGCAGCAGGTCGCAGCAGGCCCTTCAGCGGGTCACGTCGGTGGCCGCGCAACTGCAGACGGCCAGCACGCCGGCCGAGCTCACCAAGGATGCCGTCGCGCTCGGCGGCGCCACCGTCGCGGCCGCGACTGCGGCAGGCTCCTTCCTGACCAGTCTCAAGCAGTACACGTCGAGTACGCAGACCTCGATCAGGAACGCGTTCGGTAACGCGCCATCGTGCCGGGATCTCTCAAGCAGCGGCTGAGCTCAGGAGGGCAGCCGCCAGCCGTCCCTGATGGCTTGTGCCCGCAAACCCGGCCACGGCGATCCTGCCGCCTCGTGACTCGCTCCGGGTGTGACCGCTGTGGCGCCGAGCCGTTGCGTGCCCTGGAAGATGCAGGGGAGCGCCGACACGCCGTTCACCTGCCACTGCGGCGCGGACACGTTCGCAGGCCCGGTCAGGTCGAGGACCTCGGCGAGGTTGTTCGCGGCCGCGTCCCTGGGCGTGAGCGCGGGCAGGCCGAACCGCCATTCGATCATCTTGAGTATGGACGTGTGGTCGTAAAGGCCGTGTGCCACGGCGCCGCGCCGGGCCATGGGAGAGATGACGAGGCACGGCACGCGGAAACCGCGAAGCCCGGTCAGCGCTGGTTTGGTGTCCGGCGCCGTGGTCGGGGCCACGTGATCGAAGAAGCCGCCCCACTCGTCGAAGGTGATGACGAGCACGGTGCGGCGCCACGCGCGCCCACGCGTCACGGCCTGGTAGACGGAGTTGAGGAATGCCTCGCCGTTGCGGATGTCACCGTGCGGGTGGTCGTCCTTCGACGTGCCGTCGATGGCTTCGAGGAAGAGCGGCGGGTCGACGTAGGAGACGGCGGGCAGCGTCCCGCTCGCGGCGTGCTCGAGGAAGTCGTGGAAGATCCGGCTGATGCCCGCGTACTTCACCCCCCACAGAGCGACGAATGGCAGGTCGTTGAAGTAGTACGTGTGCGAGACCCCCGCCTTGGCCAGCCTGTCCCAGATCGTGGGCAGCGACGTGAGGCCGAAGCTGTCACCCGTCCGGTCGGTCTGCGCCGAATGCAGGTAGAGGCGGTTGGGGAACGTCGGGCCCAAGGTCGCGGCGAAGTAACGGTCGCATGTCGTCCACCCGGGCGCGGCGCGGCCGAGGAAGGCCAGGTCGGAGCGCTTGTAGTAGCCGATGGAGAACTCGTCGTTGACGCGCAGCCAGCCGTCGCACCTGCCGTGGTCGTATTCGGTGCGCGCGCCGCTGTAGGAATGGTCCGGGTCCGGGTGCCCGCACCCCTGGAACGTGGTCAGGTGGTAGGTGGGGTGCTTGACACCGTTCTTGTCTGGATAGGCAAGGCCGGCCTGCCTGCCGTCGGCGCCTGGCAGCCAGCCGAGTATGTGGTCGAAGGACCGGTTCTCCATGCATACGACCACGACGTGATCTATGCCGGAGGACGCTGGCCTGGGCAGCCCAAGGCCAGCCGTCGCGCCTAACGTCCGCGCCACCTGGGTGTGGCCGCGCGCGGAGAACAGCGGGCGCGCCGCCACGGCGCCGGCCACCGCCGCGCCGCCGATCAGGAAGTTGCGTCTCGTTTTCGCCATGGTGGGATTCTGGCGTGTCCGCGGGCGGCGTTCCAGGGAACGCGGGGTGACGTTTGGGCAGCGGCCGCGTCTGGCCTGGTGAGCGGCTCCGGGTGCGGCGGCCCGGATTTCTGGTTGACACCGGTAGCCGCGGATGGCGGCCGGCCGGTGCGTGACAGATGGTGATATGCCTTGTTGACATGGCACACCGGCAGCGTCCTGGCCGCGGCAGGCTCATCAGCCAGCGCGTGGACTACGGCATGGCCGAGCTTGTCGCCGACCCGGCCCGGGCCCGGGCGTGGACCCTGCTGATCGATGGCACACCTCAGTCGCACGTGGATCTCGACGATCCCGAGTATCTGGATTTCGAGTACGTGCGGCGTCTCGGGCACGTCGTCGACCTGGCTGCCCCGCCCGGCCAGCCCGTGCGCGTGCTGCATCTGGGCGCGGGCGGCCTGACGCTCGCGCGGTACGTGGCGGCGACCAGGCCGCGGTCCAGGCAACTGGCTTTCGAGGTCGATGCCGCGCTGGTCGCGCTGATCCGCCGTGCGCTGCCCGCCGCGCCGCTCGCGCGCCTGCGGATTCGCCTCGGGGACGCCAGAGCGCTCCTCGAGCAGGTACCGGCCGGGTCCTTCGACGTCATCATCAGCGACGTCTTCGTGGCCGGGCGGACTCCGGCCCACGTGACGTCCGTGGAGTTCGCCGTCGCCGCGGCCCGGGCGCTGAGCCCGTCCGGCGTGTTCGGTGTCAACGCGGCAGACGGCGGCGGCCTCGTGTTCGCGCGAGCGCAGGCGGCCACGGTGCGCTCGGTCTTCCCCGACGTCTGCGTCATCGCCGATCCCTCGGTGCTGCGCGGCAGGCGGTTCGGCAATCTCGTGCTCGCCGCGAGCAGCGGCACCCTGCCGGTCGCGGCGCTCACCAGGCTCACCGCCGCTGATCCCTTCCCCGCCCGTGTTCTGCACGGCGAGGAGTTGCTGAAGTTCGCCGCCGGTGCGCGGCCGGTGACCGACGCCGATGCCCGGCCGTCGCCGCGCGCTCCGCCTGACGTGCTCACCGCGGGCTCTTGAGGACGGCTGCCCGGCGCCGGGCCTGCACCGGCCCGGCGGGCCGGCCCGGTGCAGACGTCGGGTGCAGGAGGTCCGGTGGCCGCCGTGACACGCCGGACCCATGTCATCGGGAACATGGACAAAGGTGAGACGATCACGACATGGCTGACGTAGTCGAGACCGGGGCCGGCGCCATCCGGCTTGCGGAGCGGTCGGGACGCTGGGTGCTGCTCGCCACCGTCCTCGGCTCCAGCATGGCGATGCTCGACGGGACGGTCGTCAACATAGCGCTGCCCACAATCGGCAAGAGCCTGGGCGCCTCCCTCGCGGGGCTGCAGTGGACGGTCAACGCCTATACCCTCACCCTGGCCGGCCTGATCCTGCTCGGCGGCTCGCTCGGGGACCGGCTTGGCCGCCGCCGCGTGTTCGTCACGGGGGTCGTTTGGTTCGCGCTCTCCTCGGCGCTGTGCGGGCTCGCACCGAACATCGGCGTGCTGATCGGCGCGCGGGCGCTGCAGGGGGTCGGCGGCGCGCTGCTCACCCCGGGGTCGCTGGCGATCATCCAGGCCACGTATGTACAGCAGGACCGGCCGCGAGCGGTCGGCGCGTGGTCCGGCCTCGGCGGCGTGGCGGGCGCCATCGGCCCGTTTCTCGGCGGCTGGATTATCGGCACCGCGGGCTGGCGATGGATCTTCCTGATCAACCTGCCGCTCGCCGCGGTCGTGATCGCCGTCACGACACGGCACGTGCCGGAGAGCCGTGACCCCTCCGCCCACGGCAGGTTCGACGTCCTGGGCGCCGCGCTCGCGGCGCTCGCCCTCGGCGGGATCACGTACGCGCTCATCGCGGCGTCAGGCAACGGCCCGGTCGGCGGCGGCGTCGTGGCGGCAGCCGTCGTCGGCGTCGTGGCGGGCGCGGCGTTCGTGCTTGTCGAGCGCGCGCGCAGCAGGTCGCCAGAGCACGTACCGCCGATGCTGCCGCTCGACGTGTTCGCGTCCCGTCAGTTCACCGCGGTGAACCTGGTGACCTTCGTCGTGTACGGCGCGCTTGGCGGCATGCTGTTCCTGCTCGTACTCGAGCTTCAGGTCGTGTCGGGCTATTCGCCGCTCCAGGCGGGCGTCGCCCTCCTCCCGTTCACCCTGCTCATGCTGTTGCTTTCCGCGCGCGCCGGGGCGCTCGCCGCGCGGGTCGGGCCGCGCTGGCTGATGACGTCCGGCTCGTTGACGTGCGCGGTGGGCATGCTGCTCATGACGCGGATCGGGCCGCACGCGTCGTACGTCCTCGACGTGCTGCCCGCGGTCTTCGTGTTCGGGCTCGGGTTGTCCATAGTGGTAGCGCCGCTGACCGCGACCGTGCTCGCCAGCGCCGACGTCAGGCACGCCGGCGTCGCGAGCGGGGTGAACAACGCGGTGGCCAGGGCCGCCGGCCTGCTCGCAGTGGCCGGGCTGCCGCTCGCCGTGGGGCTCACGGGGCCGGATTACCTGCGGCCTGCCGTGTTCGAAGGCGGATTCCGCATGGCGATGGTGATCTGCGCGGCGCTGCTCGTGCTCGGCGCGATCCTGTCCGCCACGATGATCAATGACGACGTGCTCAGGCCGGCCCGGCCAGGCGCGCCGGTGCCAGAGTGCAGGACGTGCTTTCCCGTCGGCTCGCCGCCGCTCGAGCCCGGTGTGCCCGCCCCGGCGCTCGGGCCGGCCCCCGGGTGACCGCCATCGCCGGCCTGGCGTCGCCGCCTACCGGCCAAAATGCGGCGCACGCTGGCCGGGATGCAGGCGGTCGCGGATGCGGCCAGGGACCGGAGAACTCCGTGGCACGCTCGCGAGCCATCGCGACCTGGTCGCGGCGCCGGCCGCGATGAGCCCCGCGAGGGCGGGCACCAGATCCTTCCCCCTGGCGTCCTGAGGCCGTGGCCGCCGCGGGAGTGTGATCGGCGCCGGCAGTTCGGTGCCGTATTCCGGTGCTTCCTGCTGCGCGGGCGCGGGGCTGGCCACCCCGGCCTCGGCCGGGCTGCCCGCCTGCCGCGCCTTGCCGGTCATCGCGCCAAGAAACGGGTTTCGTACCGGCGGCAGGTAGAGCCAGGCACGGCCGCGAGTTTCCTTGCAGCGGATGTTGATCGGGGCGTACATGCCGGGGTCGACCAGCCCCGGCCCCTGGCTGATCACATCTTCGTAGAGGACGTCGGACGTCACGAGCCCGAAGTCGGCGCCTGACGCGGCGAACGTCCGCTTGAACGCGGCGGCATCGAGCATACGGAACAGATGGTTGACGGCAAAGCCGCAGATACCGTTCTCGTCGAAGTGGACCTGCCCGGCGTGGACCGACATCCGGAGCCGGATCTTCGCGAGATCGCTGCAGATCTTGTTATGCAGCCTGAGGCCGGCCCGCAAGCGATCAACCAGCGGATCGAAGAGCGCGATCGCGGGTGTGGCCGGCGGCGCGACGACGAGTATTCCGTCGCCGCGGTCCTCGTGGTAGCACGCCAGCCAGGTCAGCCGGGAGCTGTCGAAGGCACGGGCGAGCAGTTCGTACATCGCGGCGCGCAGGAACCGCTGCACATCTTCGCCGCGCCTGCGGTCGTTGAACGCCGCGATGTCGATCGCGAGCATGGGGCAGTAGCGTGCCGCTTCCTGGTAGCCCCAGGCACGGTCCACCGGGCCAGGCAACCGCAGCGCCGCGCCCGGCCAGGAGCCGTCGGCTGCCGCACCCGCCCGCCTGTGCCCGTGACCAGCGCTTCCCCCGTGATCAGGAGCCACGAAACCGCTCAGAGTCGTCACCATCTTCAACCCTCCCACCGTATGGTTGGGGTGACCTCACCTGAACCACATACCTGAATCAGCCAGCATGCCGGGTCTGCCTGAGCTATCCTTGCGTGTTGTCCTGCCTGGGTGACCCTCCTGTGTGGACCTACCCATGCCATCCTGGTGTATTGACCTACCCACATCATCCTGGTGTGGGGGGCTAGCCCAAACATCCCAACAACTGGCATAATAGGTATGTAGCCGGGTATCCTCGGCCGCAAACCTCAAAGGTTGGGATAATCCACCTCAGCCAACCGAGGTAGGTAGCACCGCTAGGTGGGTACATCCAACCAAGTGGTGCTACTGGTATCTCTCAACGTGGAGGAGCCATGGCGGACCCGCTCTACCGGAAGATCGCCGACGACCTGCGCCGGAGGATCGAGTTCGGCGAGCTTGAACCGGGTTCGCAGCTGCCCACCGAACTCGAGCTCCGCGATCAGTACGACAACGCCTCGCGTAACACGGTCAGGGACGCGATCAGATGGCTCACCACTCGCGGGCTCGTCGTCACCCAGCCAGGCCGCGGCACCTTCGTGGTGGAGAAGATTACCCCGTTCATCGTGCCGCTGAGCCCGAGTGGCGCCGGGGCCGAGTCGGGCGTGGCGTTCCAGGCTGTTATGGGGAAGCAGGGCGGCGACCCCAGCCTGGGTCCGCCGCGGGTCGAGGTGCAGAACGCCCGGGAAGAGATCGCCAGAGAACTCCAGATCAAGTTGGGCGAGTCGGTCGTCAGCAGGCATCAGCAGCGTTTCATCGACGGCCGGCCGTCCTCCCTTCAGACCTCGTTCTATCCGATGCAGTTCGTCATCGACGGTGCGTCCGACCTGCTGCAGGCGGTCGACATTCCAATGGGCGGAACCAAGTACGTCGAGAACAAGCTGGGCATCCAGCAGGCCGGGTACCGTGACCGGCTGACCGTCCGGGTGCCGAACGCGGGCGAGGTCGCATTCTTCAAGGTTCCCGACGACGGTTCCGTGCTGATGGTCGTGGTGCATCGCACGGCCTATGACGAGAGCGTCAAGCCGATCCGGTTCACCGCCAGCGTCTACCCGGCCGACCGGAACCATTTCGTCATCGACTTCGGCAAGGTGCCACCGCCGGAGGAACTCATTGCCGTAATCAGAGGCGCTGATGCCGGGTGACGGCGTCCGGCGTATGTACAGATAGCTGGTGTGTCGTCTAGATGACCCAGAGCCGGTCGTGGGCCTGCCCTCGGCCGGAGCAGAAGGGAATACCGTGACTGACGTGAAGAGCGGGCGATGTCCCCGTTGGGAGCTAGTGACGTAGGTGCGGTGCCCGGCTCCGCGGGCCAAGGGCAGCCGTAGGGGTATCTGAGGCACCAGGCTGTCCCGGCCGCGACAGGCGACGCGGCCGGGACAGCCACTTGGAAAAGAGCCGTCCGGCCTCGCCGGACCAGGGTGGACACCGTGGAGCTATGGATACTTTCCGTGTTGATAGCGCAACTCAGAGTGATCTGGGCGCCGTAAGCAGCCTTATAGACGGGGCGGCGGCATGGCTGCGGACAAAAGGCACCGACCAGTGGAGACGCCCGTGGCCGTCGTGGCAGGGTCGGGTGGCGCGGGTCATGGATGGCATTGAGTCGGGCAAGACCTGGATTGCGTGGGACGGTCATAACGCCGCGGCGACCATCACCGTCGAGGACAGGGCCGACCCGAAGCTGTGGAACGAATGGGAGGGTGCCGAACCCGCCGCCTACGTGCACCGCCTCGTCGTGAACCGGCGATACGCCGGTCTGGGGCTTGGCGCCGCCCTGCTGAACTGGGCCGGAGACCGGGCCGTCGACGCTTACGGCGCCAAGTCGATCAGGATCGATGTCTGGACGACGAACATGGCCCTGCATAGGTACTACGAGCGGCAGGGGTTCATCTTTGTCCGTGAATGCTCTGACCTGTCCTATCCCTCTGGTGCCCTCTTCCAGCGGGACATCACCAGGAAGCCGCCGACGCCTGGCATTGTCCTGGAGTGCGTGCACACCAAGGGCTGAGCAGCGCCGGCCCGTGATCAGGCAAGGACGGTCTCCCGCCGACAGCCTCAAAGGCGCGGATCGAGGCCGAAGGCGAGAGTCAGCCGCAGCCCTGCTCGGACCGCGCTCAGGCGACGAGGTTGCCGGGGGAGACCGCTGAGGTGTACGTACACCCGATCAGCGCGGGTCGTAGTGCTCGTAGCGATATTGCGCGGACGGGCGATCGTGGCGCTTGGCCATTTCACCTCCCTGCTCGGTCCGGGGCAAACGAGCGCAGGGGAGCACCTCCTGCGCCCAGGGCAGATGACCTAATAACAGAGTGTGTTTACCGCAGAGTCAACTAAGAAATCGGCCTTGATCAACATGTGTGTGGCAAGAATAGTTAACAGGCGTCACACCGCTAACGCCGGGCATATCCCGGTGATCACGCTTATCCGCGGCCGGTGCCGCGGCCGGTCTGAAGGCTCGATCTACCAGAGCGCATAAGAGCAGGTCGACGTCTCGCTGTCCAGGCTGCCGCGCGGCCGACCCGATCAAACATCAGCGGGTGAGGACGCGACTTGACGCGGTGCGGTTTGCGAACAATCAACGCGTGGTGTAGACCAATGTGTCCGGGCGGTTAGGTCAAAATACCTACTAATGGCCGTATGGGCGCCAGCCGCCGACATGGCAGCCGCGGACGTCTCTGCCCTGCGCGGGCGTCGGTGAAACACGGTGAACGACCCCAGGTTGCGTCAAATGAGACAGTGACGCTGTCTCCCGTGCGGCGGCGCGATCGCCTGGCTCCGGGTCTCATGAAGATGTGGGAATCCAGACCAGTGGAGGCGATCATGACGCTAGCAACCGCAGTACGGCCGTTCCGCGCCGGCGACCCGCACGAGACAATGATTGACCGTTCGCCGGTGGACGAGACGCTCCGCGAGATGGCCGAACTGCTGCGCGACGCGCGTCCTGGCATGCTGGTGAGCGGGGTCACCGTCGCCGCCGTGACGGTCGGCGTGGCGGTCGAGGCGGTCGCCGTGCCCGTCAACCTGCACGCGGGCGTCGGAACCCTGGTCTGCCTGGGATTGTTCGCCGTCCTCGCCCTCAGCGTCATCAGGACCACGACCCTGATGATCGTCGCCGGCCGTCCGCTCATGGACCAGCTCGGCGAGCTGCGCAGGCAAACCGGCGCGCCGGTTGACCCGACGGTTCCGTGGACACCGGTCCGCAGGCTGCCGTTGCCGTCACGTACCACCGTGCTGGACTGCGCCGAGCGGGTCCTCGCCGCCGCGCACTTCCGCAACGCGCGCATTCATCTGGCGCTGGGATGGGCAATCATCACGATGATCAGCTTCTGTGCATGGACGCTGGCGGTGCTGATCCTCGCGGGCCGGATCTGACCCGAAGATTCGTGATCGCTGAGCCGCCCGGGCTAACCGGAGCGCTTCACGGGGGCGCATTCCGGGGTTGCCCGGTCAGCCCGGCGGGCACACCGTGGAAACCGGCACCGACAGAAGGGAGCCGGTGCAACCGAAACGAAACAGTGACGGCCTGATGCAGCGAGTACCGCCCACTCCGCCGTCCACGGGGTTCTGGGCATCTTTGAGCGACGGCGAGCGGGCAGCCCTCTCGGCCCAGGGCCGGGAATCGGTTTTCGCCCGCGGGACGCCCCTGTGTATGGAGGGCGAGCCGTCCACCCACGTGCTCGTTCTGCTCGCCGGGTGGACGAAGGTTCTTTCTTCCACCTTGGAGGGCCACGAGATGGTCCTCGCGCTCCGCGGACCCGGTGACGTCATCGGTGAGCTTGCCACCGATCTTGGCGGCTACCGCACCGCGACGGTCCGCGCGCTCATGCCGGTGCAGGCGCTCCTCGTTACGGCGGACCGGTTCAACGGATTTCTCGAAGCCCATCCTGGCGCTATCCGCGTGTACCGCCGGGTCATGGCGGAGCGCCAGCACGAGCTGGGCCAGAACCTGCGCACGCGGATGGAGAGCAGCGGCGCCCAGCGGCTCGCCCGTCTGCTGCTCGATCTCGCCGCGCGCTGCGGCCGCATCACCGAGCATGGGGTGATGCTCGAGGTTCCGCTGTCGCAGGCGGATCTCGCCAGTTGGGTCGGCGTGTCACGCGCGACCGTCACCCGCGCCCTGCACGAGTGGCGGGAGCGCAAGCTGGTCACGACGCGGCAGGGGCGCATGACGATTGTCGACTCGGCCGCGCTGCGGCGTATCGGCCGTGCCCAGCCAGCCGGCACCTGACCCGGCCCCCAGCCAGCGCGGCACCCCCAGCCAGCGCGGCACTCAGCCCTCGGCGGCCCGGCGGCCGACTACCACGCGCCCATGTTTCACCGGGGTATTGGGGATGCCCGGCAGGATCTGCGGAAGAGCGGGGATGGCGGGCGCCAGCAGGCACCCGCCAGCAACGGGACTGGGTTCAGCCAGCGGCGAGGCGACCATCTTGCCGTGTGCAGCGGAGGTCAGGCGGTCCCGCACAGGCCGCGTTCCCTTCGCTTCTCGCCGGGACGCCGCGCCGGCCACGCCCGAAGGCCGGCCCGGTACCCAGTGGCCCCATTGTCCGGCGGGTGCCAGTAGCCACGATGCTCGTCTTGCCCGCCCGTGAGCAGGGACGTCCGGCTCTTAGCTCCGGGACCTTGGTCCCCTAACGCAGGCGGCCTCAGAAGTTACTTTGCGTCACCACGCGGTGCGAGTGCGGGCGTGCGGAGGATGTTTTCCCGGCGAGCGCTCACTTTGAGTAACCCCAATCGGCCCGGCTCAGATCACGATGACCGAGCCCGAGTCGTCGATCCGATCGGCCGTGGGATCGTCGAACCACACGTCGTGGGCGGCCAGATAACGGAACCGGTGGGCTCCCGAGGAAAGATCGGCTGTCACGCTGCAGACGCCGCTGCTTCTGCGCGTGAGTTCGTGCCGGCCCGGCGTCCAGTCGTTGAAGTCGCCGACCACGCTGACGGTGCCAGGAGGCGCCTGGTCGGCCGGCAAGCTGAATGTGACACGGGTCTTTCCGTTACGCATGTGCGAGCGCTTGAGCATCCCGTACCTCCCCGAGACTGAAGCTGAATCCGGCATGTGGCGTGCGCGGTGCCGCACCGCGTCGCCCGAGATGGTGGGACGGCGGTCCCAGTTGTGCAGATACCCGAGCACGTGACGGTTGATGCACAAAATCTCTTGTGTGGTGCGTGGGAGCCAGTGCCGCGATGCCGTGACCTTGCCCGCCGCGGTGGCTTCCCGGCTTCGTGGCCACTTGGGAGGGGAGCGGGTGAGCCGGCCCGGCTGCGGTGTTCCCGGGCCAGCCGGCCAGTTGACCCTTGTAACATCGGCATCCTCTGCCCACACTGGACCGCGCGGTCCGGCACCGAGCGCAATGGGGGAGGCCGCAGCCGATGTCTGCACCGCCGTTGCCGGGATTCTTCGGCACCATTGCGCCGACGCTCGACCACTACGGCTATCTGGCCGTTGCCGCCTTCATCATGCTCGAGGACTTCGGTATTCCGTTGCCGGGGGAGACCGTGCTGATCGCCGCCGCGCTTTACGCGGGCACGGGCCGGCTCAACATCGTGGCGGTTGGCGTGGTCGCGGTGCTCGCGGCGGTCATAGGGGACAACATCGGCTACGCGATCGGCCGCATCGGCGGCCGCGCGCTCGTCCTGCGCTTCGGCAAGTACGTCTGGCTCACCGGCGAACGTCTCGAGAAGGCGGAGCGATTCTTCGCCCGCTTTGGCGGCCAGATCGTGGTCGTCGCCCGCTTCATCGAGGGTTTGCGCCAGGCGAACGGAATCATCGCTGGGCTGGCCGAGATGCACTGGTTGCGTTTCGTGGCCTTCAACACGCTCGGCGCCGTGCTGTGGGTCGGCACCTGGACCACGCTCGGCTACCTCGCTGGCGACCACATCGTCACCATCTACAACTATTTCACCAGGTATTCGCTGTACGTGCTGATCGCGGCGGCGATCGCCGTGGCGGCCCTCATCGTCCGCGCCGCGATCCGCCGACGGCGCCGGTCCCACGTATCACCGGAGCCGTGACCGCCAGCCCAATCATCACGCGGTGCTGTGGCCGCTCATAGCCGGTTCCTTCGTCTCAGCCACCTGACGCCATTCACGATCAGGACGACGCCACCGACGAGGAGGATGTCCCACCAGCTACCAGTACCGTTCCCGCCGTAGTGGTGGACGAAGGCTAGGCACGTCATCGAGATCGTCCCCTGCACCAATGCGGCATGATTCCTCCCGTGGGTTCCGGCGAGCCCGGTTTGGGCTTATGCCGAGTCTGCGACCGAGTCTGCGACCGGGTCTCGGCCGCCGGGTTTAGTCTGGCCGCGACCTCTTGCGAGCCGATTGTGCCGTGATTAACCTTGGCAGTTCACACGGGTATGCCGCTGAACGGCGCGCGACGGTGACCAGTTCGGTTTGGGCGGTGCCCGGACCTCAGGCGGGCCGGCGGGCGTCTCGCGCGTTCCGGCCGCTGGCGGCTCCGCGAGGTGCTAGCATCCCGTCGATGCCACGCCTGGGCACGGTCACGACTCGAGTCCTGGCCGTCCTCGCCGTCTCCTGGCTTGGTGCCGCCGGGCTCACCGCCTGTTCCGCCGGTGCCAAGCCGCCCGCGGACCCGGTCAAGCACACACCGTCCGCCGCGCCGTCGGTGCGGCACGCCCTCGTGCTCCAGGCGACCACGGCGCCGTGGCGTCTGCCGGCCCCGATATCGCGCGAGGTGGTCCTGGCCGACGGCGGATCGCTGCTCGTGTCGGGCGGCCTGCGCCCGGACGGCCTCTCCTCGGCGGCTGTCTTCAGCGTCGACCCCGTGACCGGGCCTCGCCCACGCACGACGCGGGCGGCGCGGTCCTGTCCGGGCGCGATGTCGTCTTCGGCGGCGGGTCCGCGACGTCCCTCCCGACCGTCCAGGCTTTCACCCCGGGCACGCCAGGAACGGTCATCGGCCACCTGCCGCAGCCGCGTTCTGACCTTGTCTCCGCGACAATGGGCGGCGTCGCCTACGTCGCCGGCGGGTTCGACGGCGTGGCCATGACGCGGACCGTGCTCGCCACCACGGACGGGCGCACCTTCAGCCCGGTCGCGAACCTTCCCGTCCCCGTCAGGTACACGGCGATCGCCGCGGCCGGGAACGTGCTCTGGCTGTTCGGCGGCGAGCGCGCCGGCGCACCCGTCGACGTGATCCAGCGCGTCGACGTGTCGGCCCACCGCGCCGTCGTCGCCGGTCATCTGCCTGCCCCGCTCGGCGAGGCGACCGCCGTCGTGCTTGACGGCCGCATCTATATCGCGGGCGGTGTGACCGCGAGCGGCCGGGCCACCTCGCGAGTGCTGGCGTTCGATCCGGCGGCCGTGTCGGCCCACCGGGTCGCGAGCCTGCCCACACCGGTCGCCGACGCGGGCGGCGCGGTGCTCGGCGGCACGGGCCTCGGGGGCACGGCCTACCTGGTCGGCGGCGAGACGCCGGGCACTACCGCAGCGGTGACGCAACTGCGCCTGGTCAGCGTGACCCTGGCGCCGCAGGCGGCGCCGCGGCCGGCGTTCACGGGGCAGTTGCTCATCGCGGACCGCGGCAACAACCGGCTCGTTCTCGTCGACGCGGGCCGCCATGTCCTTTGGACCTATCCGAGTAAGTTCAAGCCGCCACCCCCCGGCGGTTTCTACTTCCCCGACGACGCGTTCTTCATCCGCCACGGCACCGGCATCATCTCCAACCAGGAAGACAATCACACCATCGTCGAGATCGCCTTTCCCTCCGGCAAGGTGCTCTGGCAGTACGGTCATCCCCTGGTCCCGGGGAGCCGGGCCGGGTACCTCAACCAGCCCGACGACGCCTTCCTGCTGAAAAACGGCAAGGTCGTCGTCGCGGACGCGATGAACTGCCGGATCCTTTTCATCTCGCCACACCGGCGCCCGGCGGGCCAGATCGGCACCACGGGCAGCTGCGTCCACGATCCGCCGCGTGCCCTTGGGTACCCGAACGGCGACACCCCGCTGGCCAACGGCGACCTGCTCATCTCGGAGATCCACGGTTCCTGGGTGAGCGAGTACACCCCGTCAGGGCGCGTCGTCTGGACCGTGCACCTCCCGATCGCCTATCCGTCCGATCCGCAGCAGATCGGCCCCGACGCGTACCTGGTCGCCGACTACGCGACGCCGGGCGGCCTGTACGAGTTCACCCGCACCGGCCGCATCCTGTGGCGGTACCGCTTCGCCTCCGGGCCGAGGATGCTGGACCGCCCCAGCCTCGCCGAGCAGCTTCCCGGCGGCTACATCTGCGTCAACGACGACTATCGCCACCGGGTTGTGATCATCAATCCGCGTACCAACCGGATCGTCTGGCAGTACGGGTCGACCGGCCACCTGGGCACCGGCCAAAATCGGCTCAACATTCCCGATGGGTTCGACCTGCTGCTCCCCGGCGGCGTCACGCCGACCCATCTGCCGACCGGCTGAGCCCGGCCGCTCGATCGACCGGCTGAGCCTGGCCGCCGCGGCGGCGCGGTCAGGCGGTGGGGAACTGGCGGGCGCTCGGGTAGCGCTGGCCGCCGTCGACCACGATGTTCGCGCCAGTGATCCAGGATGCGCGCTCGGACAGCAGGAACGCGGCGACGTCGGCGACCTCCTGCGGTCGGCCGAGCCGCCCGAGCGGGAACTGCGTCTCCAGGAAGGCGCGGAAGATTTCCGGGCTTTCCTTCTGGAAGGTGTCCCACGACCCGCCGGGGAACATGATCGAGCCCGGGCTGACCGCGTTCACCCGGACGCCGAGCGACGCGAGTTCCTGTGCGGCCACCGCGGCCAGGTGAATCTCCGCGGCCTTCGCCACCGCGTAGTTGGTCCGCGGCGCGGGCCGCATGCCGGTGATCGACGAGACGATTACGACCGCGCCGCCGCCCGCCGCGCGCAGGTGCGGCAGCCCGGCCCTGATCAGCTGTGACGCGTGCCCCGCGTTCAGCGCGAACGTGGCCACGAAGGCATCGAAGCCCGAGTCGGTCAGGTTACCGCCGACCGTGCCTCCGGCGTTCGCCACCAGATGGTTCAGGCCGCCGAGCGCGTCCGCGATCTCGCTGACCGCGCGGTCGAGCATGGCCGGATCGGCGACGTCGGCGACGGCCGTGGCGACCGGCACGTCATGCTGGCCGAGGCGCTGCCTGGCATCGGCGAGGCCACCCGGGCCGCGCGCCACCAGGCCCACCGCCACCCCTTCCACGGCGAGCGCCTCGGCCACCGCGAAGCCGATGCCTCGGCTGCCTCCGGTAATCAGCGCGCGGCTGCCACCCAGTCCAAGCTCCATGCGCAGCACGTTACTTGGGCGCGGCGCCGCGCGGCCCTTGTATGCCGAGGCCATCGCCGAGCGGCAGGCGGTGGACCTATGCCGAGTTCGGCCGCGGCTGTCTGCTCGCCGGCTGTCTGCTCGCGGCCCGCGAACCTCCGCCCGCTGACTCCCCCGATCGCCGGGGCTAGGTTTTGGACCCAGCGCCGGCGATCGCCTGCTCCACCCACGCGCGGATCGCGGGTGCCGGCGCCGCGCCCGCCTGGCGTGCGATCACCTCCCCGTGGCTGATCAGCAGGAGCGTCGGCACTGCCCGGACCGCGAACCGCTCGCTGAGTTTGGGTGCGCTGTCGACGTCGACCTTGACGAGCTTGAGCCGGCCCGCCATGTCCGTGGCCACCTTCTCGAGCGCCGGGCTGACCATGCGGCACGGGCCGCACCAGGTCGCCCACAGGTCGACGACCACCGGGATCGTGGCGTGTTCCGCGATCTCCGCGAAGTCGTCGTCGGTCGCGCCGGCGATCCACGGCAGCGGCGCACCGCAGTTGCCGCACCGTGGGGTGCCGTCGGCCGCAGCGGGCACCCGGTTCTTGCGCCCGCAGCGCGGGCACGTCACCACTTTCGTGTCCATCAGCGGGACGACCCCGGCTGCGTCGCGCCCGGTGGCGGGTTCTCGTACGTCACGACGATCTCGCCGTCGCGTACCCCGACGCGGATCACGGCGCCGTCGTGGACGTCGCCGGCCAGCAGCGCACGCCCGATCCGGGTCTCCACCTCGCGGGCGATGAACCTGCGCAGCGGCCGCGCGCCGTAGACCGGGTCGAATCCCTGCCTGGCGACGAAGACAAGCGCTTCACCGGTCAGCTCCAGCGTCATCCGGCGGTCGGCGAGCCTGGACCGCAGGTCGTTGAACATCAGGTCGACGATGCGCTCGATCTCCGGTTGGGTCAGCGGCTTGAACAGGACGACCTCGTCGACCCGGTTGAGGAACTCCGGCCGGAAGCGCCCGCGGAGCTCGGCCATGACGCGGTCGCGTCCCTCGGGCTTGAGCTCCCCGTCCGGCGTCACCCCGTCGAGCAGGTACTCCGAGCCCACGTTGGAGGTCATGATGATCACGGTGTTGCGGAAGTCCACCGTGCGGCCCTGCGCGTCGGTGAGCCGCCCGTCGTCGAGGACCTGGAGCAGCGTGTTGAACACGTCCGGATGCGCCTTCTCGATCTCGTCGAACAGCACTACGGAGTACGGCTTGCGCCGGACCGCCTCGGTGAGCTGGCCACCCTCCTCGTAGCCGACGTAACCGGGCGGCGCGCCGACCAGGCGGCTGACCGTGTGGCGTTCCTGGTACTCGCTCATGTCGATGCGGACCATGTTGTCCTCGGTGTCGAACAGCGCCGCGGCGAGCGTCTTGGCCAGTTCGGTCTTGCCGACGCCCGTCGGCCCGAGGAAGATGAACGACCCGATCGGCCGGCGGGGATCCTTGATCCCGGACCGGGCGCGGATGATGGCGTCAGCCACCAGCTGCACCGCCTCGTCCTGGCCGACGACGCGCTCGTGCAGGATCTCGTCGAGGCGGAGCAGCTTCTGCCGCTCGCCCTCCTTCAGCCGGCTGACCGGGATACCCGTCCAGCGGGACACGATGGAGGCGATCTCGTCCTCGGTGACGACCTCACGGAGCAGCCGCCCGGTGCCCTGCTTCGTGGCGAGCCGCGCCTCCGCCGCCTGGAGCCTGCGCTCGAGCTCAGGCAGCTTGCCGTGCCGTAGCTCGGCGGCACGGTTGAGGTCGTAGTTGCGCTCCGCGAGCTCGGCTTCCTGGCGTATCTGCTCCATCTCCTGGCGCAGTGCCTGCACCCGGCGCAGCGCGGCGCGCTCGGCTTCCCACTGCGCGCGCATGGCGTCCGCCTCGGCGCGCAGGTCCGCGAGCTCCTTGCGGAGGTTCGCCAGGCGCGCCTTGCTGACCGGGTCGTCCTCCTTGGCCAGTGCCGCATCCTCGATCTCCAGGCGCATCACCCGCCGGGTGAGCTCGTCGAGTTCGGCCGGCATGGAGTCGATCTCGGTGCGCAGCATCGCGCACGCCTCGTCGACCAGGTCGATCGCCTTGTCGGGCAGGAACCGGTCGGAGATGTACCTGTGGCTCAGCGTCACGGCCGCGACCAGCGCACTGTCCTGGATCTTCACCCCGTGGAACACTTCGAGCCGTTCCCGCAGCCCGCGCAGGATCGAGATCGCGTCCTCCGGTGACGGCTCGTCGACGAGTATCGGCTGGAACCGCCGTTCTAGAGCGGCGTCCTTCTCGATGTGCTTGCGGTACTCATCGACCGTGGTCGCACCGATCATGTGGAGCTCGCCGCGCGCGAGCATCGGCTTGAGCATGTTGCCCGCGTCCATCGCGCCTTCCGCGGCGCCCGCGCCGACGACCGTGTGCAGTTCGTCCACGAAAAGCAGGATCCGCCCCTCCGACGCCCGTACCTCGCTGAGCACGGCCTTCAGCCGCTCCTCGAACTCACCGCGGTACTTCGCGCCGGCCACGAGCGCGCCCATGTCGAGCGCGAAGATCTTCTTGTCCCGCAGGCCCTCTGGCACGTCGCCGCGGGTGATGCGCTGAGCCAGGCCCTCGACGATCGCGGTCTTGCCGACGCCAGGGTCGCCGATGAGGACCGGGTTGTTCTTGGTCTTGCGGGACAGGATCTGCATGACGCGCCGGATCTCGCTGTCGCGCCCGATGACGGGGTCGAGCCGTCCCGCTTCCGCATCGGCGACCAGGTCTCGGCCGTACTTCTCCAGCGCCTCGTAGGCAACCTCCGGCATCGCGGAGGTGACGCGCTGATTGCCCCGGATCGCGGTCAGCGCCTGGAGGAACCGGTCCCTGCTCAGCCCCTCGTCACGCAGCAGCCGTCCGGCCGATGTCTGGCTGCCCTCCTCGAGCAGCGCGATGATCAGGTGCTCGACGGAGACGTATTCGTCCTTGAGCCGCTTGGCCTCCCGTTCCGCGGTGTCGAGGAGGTTGCTCAGGCGCTGGGTGACGAAGATCTGGCCCGGCGCCGCTCCCGGCCCGGTGACTCTCGGCCGCCGGCCGAGTTCCGCCTCGAGCTGGGCGCGCAGGCGGTCGGGGTCGGCGCCCGCCTGGGTGAGCAGCCGCGGCGTCAGGCCCTCGGGCTGGTCGAGCAGGGCCAGCAGGAGATGTTCCCCGTCGACCTCGGTGTGCCCGAAGCGTAGCGCCTTGGTCTGCGCGTCGTGCAGGGCTTCCTGTGACTTCTGCGTCAGGCGGTTCATGTCCACGGCCGGCCTCCGTTAGATCGCGAAGCTGTACGGTCTGCCTGCCTCAGTGACGACTCCAGTTCCTCGATGCGGTCGAGCAGATGGATCACGAGGCTGAGCGATGCGTAGTTGATGCTGAACCCCGTGCGCAGCCGCTGGATGCGGGCCACCGCCCGTAGCTGCGCGGTGGTGAACCACAAAGCGCCGGCCCGGTCCTGATAGGGCTCGAGCAACCCGAGAGCCACGAAACGGCGGATGAGGCTCGGGTGCACCCCGGCGGCGCGCGAGAACGAGTCAAGGTCGAGCCGCACGACCGGTGGCGAGACACTGACCATGGCGTGCGTCATGAACGGCTCCTCGGATCGAACTTCGAGGTCGCGGCCAGTTCTTCGAACAACCGCTGCTCCTCCTTGGTGAGCTTGGGCGGGACCATGATCCGCGCCTCGGCGATGAGGTCTCCCGGCGTGCCACGGGGGTTCGGCAGGCCACGGCCGCGCAGGCGGAGCCGCCGTCCGCTCGACGTGCCGCGCGGGACCTTCACCTTGGCCTCACCGGTCAGCGTGTCGATGGCGACGGTCACGCCGAGCGCCGCCTCCCACGGGGCGAGCGGGAGATCGACGTGGACGTCACGCCGGTCGACGCGATACCGGGGGTGCGCGGCGATCCGCACCACGAGGTACAGGTCGCCGGGCGGGGCGCCTTCGCCGCCCTGGCCGCCCTGGCCGGCCAGCCGTATCCGCTGCCCCTCGGTGACCCCGGCCGGGATGTTGACGGTCAGGGTCCGGGTGCCGCCCGCGCCGGACAGGGTGAGGGAGCGCCGGCCGCCGCGGTAGACCTCCTCGACCGTGAGCTCGACTTCCGCCTCCTGGTCGGCGCCTGGCACCGGGCCGCCCCAGCCGCGCCGCCCGCCGCGGGAGAAGAACCCGCCGAGCAGATCGTCGATGTCGAAGTCGTCACCAACGCCCGGGCCGTACCACACGCGCTCGCCGTCCGCACCCGGCTGAGGGCCGCCGCGCCCGGCACGCGCCCCGCCGCCGCCCGCGCCCGCGCGGGCCCGCGCCCACGTCTGCGCGTCCACGCCCTCGGGCACCCGGCGGAAGTCGGGCCCGAACGCGTCGTACCGCCGGCGGGTGTCGGGATCCGACAGCACGTCGTAGGCCTCGGCGATCTCCTTGAATCGCTCCTCAGCGGCCGGGTCCTTGTTGACGTCGGGATGGTAGGTGCGGGCGAGCTTGCGGTAGGCCCGCTGGATCTCGTCCTGGTCAGCCGACCTCGATACGCCCAGGACCTCGTAAAAGTCGTCAGCCATCAGTCCGATCCTGTGGGAGGCGTCGGCGGTGCGGCCACGACCACCGCCGCCGGGCGCAACTGGTGCTCGCCGTCACCGTATCCGGGCCGCACGACGCGGACGACGGTCCCGGCCGGGGCGCCGGGATCGGCTACCGTGGCGACGGCTTCGTGGCGGGCCGGGTCGAACTTCGCGCCCAGGTCGTCACGGCGCGGGAACCCGAGCCTGGCGAGCACGGCGATCGCCTGATCTCGTACCGCACGGACACCTTCGGTGAGGGCGCCGTCCGCGTCGCCCGCGTGCTGAAGCGCGAGGTCGAGGTTGTCGATCACGGGCAGCCACTCGGCCGCTACCCGCGCCCGTTCCTCGGCGCGCCGCTGCTCTATTTCCCTGGCCGTGCGCTTGCGCAGATTGTCGAGGTCGGCGAGCGCCCGCCGCCAGGCGTCGTCGAGGCGCGCCACTTCCGCCCGCAACTCGGCCACGGCCGCCGCGGCTTCGGCCGCCGCGGCTTCGGCGGCGGCCGCGGTGGCTGCGTCCGTGCCGTTCCTCACGCCCGGGGTACGGACCGCGGCGTTGCCCGTGTCACCGGCCCTGTCCGCGACCTGCCCGGCGCCCGGCGGCGTCGGCGTGCCCGCGGAGCCGGCCGGGGAGCCGGCCGCGGAGCCGGCTGGGGAGCCGGGCGCGGAGCCGGACGCGGAGCCGGCCGTGGAACCGGCCGCCGGGCCGGGTGCACGGCCATACTGGTCTGCCATACCGCCTCACTCGGTGGTGAACTCGGCGTCGATGACGTCGTCATCCCCCGTACTCCCGCCGCTATCGGGCGCCGGCCCGCCGCCACCTGAACCCCCGGCGGGAGCCGCGCTCAGGCCGTGGTAGACCTGCTGCAACTCGGAGGTGAGGGACCGCATGCGCGCGAGCGGCGCCTCCTCCTTGATCGCCTGACGGGCGTCCGCGACCAGCATCTCGGCCCGCGCCTTCTCGTGCACGGGTGCCGCGCCGCCGAGTTCGCTCAGCCGCCGCTCCACCTGGTAGGCGACGCTGTCGAGCTCGTTGCGGGCATCGATCATCTCGCGTAGCCGCTGGTCCTCGCTCCGGTGCCGCTCGGCATCGGCGACCATCCGCTCCACCTCGGCGGTGTCGAGGTTGGAGCTTTCGCTGATCGTGATGCGCTGCTCCGCGCCGGTGTCCTTGTCGCGGGCGGAGACGTTCAGGATGCCGTTGGCGTCGACGTCGAAGGTCACCTCGACCTGCGGAACGCCGCGCGGCGCGGGCCGGATGTTCTCCAGCCGGAACCGGCCGAGGACCCGGTTGTCCGCGGCGCGCTCCCGCTCGCCCTGCAGGACCACGACGTCGACGGCGGACTGGTTGTCCTCGGCGGTGCTGAACACCTCGGTCCGCCGCGCCGGGATCGTCGTGTTGCGCTCGATGACCTTGGTCATCACGCCGCCGAGGGTCTCCACGCCGAGCGACAGCGGTGTCACGTCGAGCAGCACCACATCCTTCATCTCGCCCTTGAGGACCGCGGCCTGGACCGCGGCGCCGAGCGCGACGACCTCGTCCGGGTTGACGGTCATGTTCGGGTCCTTGCCGCCCGTCAGCCGGCGCACGAGCTGCTGCACGGCAGGCATCCGGGTGGCCCCGCCGACGAGGATCACCTCGTCGATGTCGTTCGCGGTGAGCTTGGCGTCCGCCATCACCTGCTGGACCGGCCCCAGGCAGCGCTCGACAAGGTCCGCCGTGAGCTGCTCGAACTTGGACCGCATGAGCGTCATGTTCAGGTGCTTGGGACCGTTCGCGTCCGCGGTGATGAAGGGCAGGTTGAGCTGCGTCTGGGTGACGGAGGAAAGCTCCACCTTGGCCTTCTCCGCCGCCTCGAAGAGGCGCTGCAGGGCCTGCGGATCGCGGCGGAGATCGATGCCCTCCTGGCGCTGGAACTCGTCGGCGAGGAAGTCGACGATGCGCCGGTCGAAGTCGTCGCCGCCCAGGTGCGTGTCGCCCGCGGTCGCGCGCACCTCGATCACCCCGTCACCGACGTCGAGCAGGCTGACGTCGAACGTGCCGCCGCCCAGGTCGAACACGAGAACCGTCTCGTTGTTCTTCTTGTCCAGGCCGTAGGCGAGGGCCGCCGCGGTCGGCTCGTTGATGATCCGCAAAACCTCGAGCCCGGCGATCTTCCCCGCGTCCTTGGTCGCCTGGCGCTGCGCGTCGTTGAAGTAGGCCGGCACCGTGACCACCGCCTCGGTGACGCGCTCGCCAAGGTACTTCGAGGCGTCTTCCGCGAGCTTGCGCAGCACCAGTGCCGAGATCTCCTCCGGCGCGTAAAGCTTGTCTCTGATCTTGAACCTGGCCATGCCGTCCGGCCCCGCGACGACGTCGAACGACACGGCGTTCAGCTCGCTGGACACCTCGTCGAAGCGCCGCCCGATGAACCGCTTCGCCGAGTAGATCGTTCCCTTCGGGTTCAGGATGGCCTGGCGCCGGGCCAACTGGCCCACCAGCCGCTCGCCCTGTTCGGTGAACGCCACCACCGACGGCGTGGTCCGGGACCCCTCGGCGTTCGGGATGACCGTGGGCTGGCCGTTCTCCACCGCCGCGATCACCGAGTTCGTGGTACCAAGATCGATGCCGACTGCCTTCGCCATCAGTTCCTCCTGTCGGGCTGTCCAGCTCATTAAGCCGGCGGAGCGTGCAGGCCGGCGGAGCATGCGTATGCGCCGCCCGGCTGGCCCGGCTGCGTAGCATGCACCGGGACCGCCGGGAGGCGGGCCCCGCGGTGAAGCCGCGGTCTCGATATTGCGGGGCCCGGCCGGCCCCGGTATCACTTCGGCCCGAGCCGGTACAGCCGGTCATGCGACTGCAAATACCCACACCGGACGGGTCTTATTGGCCCGCGGCCCACTGAACCATCCAGATTGTCGTTCATCTCGCCAGTTATGATCAGCTCCCGGCCGGCGCCAGCGCATGAGTCCTCCGCGCTCCCGGGCAGCGCTCAGCACCGACCCTCGCCGCTCGCGCGCGTTCCCACATCCTCAGATCGGGTAGTTCTGTGCCCGTGCCCCAGGCCCGCCGCGTTCTGTGCACGGCGCGGCCGGAGGGAGCGGCGCACGCCCGCCGGCCTGCTGTTGCTCCAGTCCGCTCCCGGGCACAAGAACGATCCATCACGGCTGCGCGGCGTGGCACCCGCCTGCCGTATGCGGGCGGGCACCCGTCCGCGGTCACGCCCGCGGTGACCACAGGCTCTCCAGGTTGATCACCACAGCCTCCTGGCTGTTCCTCGCGATGACCACGACGGCCTCCTCGGCGCCCGGGTTCTCCTCGCGGTGGGGCACCTGCGGCGGGACGAAGACGTAGTCGCCCGGTCCTGTCCGCAGCCGGATCTCGCGGTCTCCCTCGGCGAAGACGAACTCCGGCCGGCCCGACACCACGTAGATCGCGGTCTCGACGTGGCCGTGATGGTGGTCGCCGGAAGTCGTGCCGGGTGCCACGTGCGTCTGGCCCATCCAGATGTTGCTCGAACCCGCCGTCTTGCCGGAAATGGCTTCCAGGCGCCGCATCCCGGCGGTCTGCGCGGTGTCGCCGCTCACCTCGCTGCGGCGGATGCGCACGAGCGGCCGGTGCCACAGATCGTCGGTCACGACAAGCCTCCAAACGGCTTGGCTGCCGAACGCGGCGCGGTCCCGGCCGCGCGGCACTTGCCTTGCCGCCTATTGTCGCAGCTCGGGCTCTCGCCGCGCGGGACTCCTGACCTGTGCCCGCGGGTCAGGGGCGCGCGGTCTAAAGTGACGGGAGTGCGGCACACGGAACCTGGACGCGACGCGCTGTCGGCAGGGGGCTCGATGACGGCTGCATCACCCGCCGGGGCACTGGTCATCTTCGGTATCAGCGGAGACCTGGCCCGCAAGATGACCTTCCACGCGCTCTACCGCCTCGACCTGACCGGGCGGCTCGACTGCCCGGTCGTCGGCGTCGCCGTGGACGACTGGTCCGACGACGACCTGCGCCGGCACGCCCGCACGGCCATCGATGCCGCCGCGGCCGCGGACGGCGAAAAGGTCGACACCGAGGCCGCCGACCGGCTGGCCCGCCGCCTGACCTACGTGCCGGGGGAGTTCAACGATCCGGCGACCTACGACCGGCTGCGCCAGCGGCTGGAAGGACGGGCCAACCCGGTCTTCTACCTGGAGATCCCCCCTCCGCTTTTCGCACAGGTGGTGACCGCGCTCGGCCGGGCGGGCCTGACGACGGGCGCGCGGGTGGTGGTCGAGAAGCCGTTCGGGCACGACCTGGCCTCGGCCAGGCAGCTCAACGGTGAACTGCACGCGGTGCTCACCGAGGAGCAGATCCTGCGGATCGACCACTTTCTCGGCAAGCAGCCGGTGCTCGACATCCAGTTCCTGCGCTTCGCGAACTCCCTCCTCGAGCCGGTCTGGAGCCGTGGGCACATCGCAGCGGTCCAGGTCACCATGGCCGAGGACTTCGGCGTCGAGGACCGAGGCCGCTTCTACGACGGCGTCGGCGCGCTGCGCGATGTCGTGCAGAACCACCTGATGCAGGTGCTCTCCCTGATCGCCATGGACGCGCCGGTCGGTTCCGGTGCCGACGCCCTGCACGACAAGCAGGCCGAGGTCTTCCGCGCGATGCCGGACGCCGATCCCGCCCACTACGTCCGCGGCCAGTACGACGGATACCGCGACGTGCCAGGCGTGGCGCCGTCGTCGGAAACGGAGACCTATGCGGCGCTGCGGCTGGAGATCGACAACTGGCGCTGGGCCGGCGTGCCGATCTTCATCCGCGCGGGCAAGGCGCTGGCCGGGCGGGTCACCGAGGTGCGGGTCATCTTCAAACGGCCGCCGCGCCTCGCCTTCCTCGGCGAGCCGACCCACCCGGACCCGACCCAGGTGGTGCTCAAAATCGACCCGGAGCCGGGCATGCGGATCGTGCTGCTGTCCAAGGGGCCGGACGGCATGTCCGCCCGGAGCGTGAACCTGGACCTCTCCTTCGCGGCCGAACTCGGCAGGCCGGCCGAGCCGTACGAGCGGCTGCTGCACGATGCGCTGATCGGCGATCGCTCCCTGTTCACGCGCGAGGACAGCGTCGAGGAGACCTGGCGGATATTGCAGCCGCTGCTCGACAACCCGCCACCCCCGCACCCCTACCCGCGCGGCTCGTGGGGGCCCGACGAAGCCCGGCAGCTGGTCCGGGGCCACGAAATGTGGCTCTCGCCCTGGCTGGTCCCGCCACCGGGTCACCCGTGATGGATCAGTAAGGGGCACCGGGGAAAGATTCCATTGAGCGGACCGAGAGGAGACGGCGATGGCGCCCGCGTCAATGCAGCTAGGTATGGTCGGGCTCGGGCGGATGGGCGGGAACATCGTCCGCCGCCTGTTGCGGGCCGGCCACGAATGTGTGGTCTACGACCGGACCCCGGCCGTCACGAATGCCCTTGCCGACGAGGGAGCGACCGGCGCGGCGTCCATCGCGGAATTCGTGTCGAAGCTGCGGGCGCCCAGGGCGGCGTGGGTGATGGTGCCCGCCGGTGACATTACCGAGCGAACCATCCAGTCGGTGGCCGCTGAAATGTCCGCTGGGGACATTATCATCGACGGAGGCAACTCTTACTACCGCGACGATATCCGGCGCGCCAGGGAACTCGCCGAGCGCGGTATCAGGCTGCTCGACTGCGGCACGAGCGGCGGCGTCTGGGGGCTTGAGCGGGGTTATTGCCTGATGCTTGGCGGCGATGAGGACGCGGTAAAGCACCTGGACCCCATTTTCGCCGCACTCGCACCCGGCATGGGCGCCGCCGAGCGCACGCCCGGCAGGACCGGCGAGCCCGAGCCTTGTGAGCAGGGCTATCTGCATTGCGGTCCCAATGGTGCCGGGCATTTCGTCAAAATGGTGCACAACGGCATCGAATACGGCATGATGGCGTCGATCGCCGAGGGCCTGAACGTACTGCACAATGCGAACGCGGGCAAGCGGCAGTCGGTGGGCGACGCGGAGACCGCGCCGCTGGAGAATCCCGAGTTCTACCAGTTCGACATCGACACGACGTCGGTCGCCGAGGTGTGGCGCCGCGGCAGCGTCATCGGCTCCTGGCTGCTCGACCTGACCGCGATCGCCCTGTACGAGTCGCCCAGTCTGGACGACTACTCCGGGCGGGTATCGGATTCCGGCGAGGGGCGCTGGACCTCGATCGCCGCGATCGACGAGGGGGTGCCGACGCCGGTGCTCACGTCTGCCCTGCACTCGCGGCTCTTCTCCCGCCGCCTGGACGAGTTCGCGGCCAAGGCGCTCTCCGCGATGCGCAAGGAGTTCGGCGGGCACGAAGAGAAGAAGGACTAACCGGGGACTCAGCCGGCCGCTGAACCGCCCGGCCCGCCGCGACGTGTCAGTGGGCGCACCATCACTCATCGTCCTGGCACGGGGTCCACGACACGCTGCCCGGTGACCGATCCCACTCGCGGCACCGGTGTCTGCACCCCTTCTGCGCAGGGGCGCCTGCGAGGGGAATCGAAGCGGCGGCCCGTACGATGGCGGCGGATGCGACAATCTGCCGATGAACGCCGAACGCACAGTGCCCCAGCTAAACGTCCAGGTCCAACTCTCGGTACGGAACGGCCGGTCTGCCGTGGATTTCTACAAAACTGCCTTCGGCGCGGCCGAGGTTTACCGCTTTGGCGGGACTGATGATCTCGAAGAGGTGGTCGCGCAGCTTGCGGTGGGCAACTCGCTGTTCTGGGTCGAGGACGAGTCCCCGCCGAACGGGAATTTCAGCCCCCAGACCGTAGGCGGGGCAACGGCGAGAATGCTGCTGATCGTGGATGACCCGGGTTCCGTTGTGGAGCGGGCAGTGGCCGCCGGTGCTGC
>WNFJ01055647.1_pt1 | contig 40735 bp, 41 predicted proteins | sample 5400461 | NCBI WGS metagenome assembly WNFJ01 (sample SAMN13153349, study PRJNA577476) | soil metagenome | isolation source: 115 cm saprolite on Douglas fir-dominated hillslope | place: USA:California | collected 2013-09-17
TGCATCTGCTTGCGCAGCGCGTGGCCCGCCTCCCGCTCTCCTTGTCGTCCCAGCCTGAAGGCACGCTGCCACAGCCGCATGTAGGGGCGGTATGGCGTGCGTCGTTCTCCCCGGTTATAGGCAGGCAGCAGGGTCTGCTCGATAAACTTGTCCAGCCGGTCCAGGTAGATATTGGATAGGACGGGTGAAGCCACCCCGCCTTGCGGACAGCCGCTCAGCGTCTGGTGGTAGCGCCAGTCCTCCAGGTATCCCGCCTGGAGTAATCCATCGATCAGGCGCAGGAACCGGCCGTCGTGGATTTTCTCGGCCAGGATCGATCTGGTGATCGAATGGTCCAAGGACCCGAAGAACGCCTTGATGTCCATATCGATCACCCAGTCGTTCCTGAAACACCGCTCCCGGCACACCGCTACCGCGTCCAGAGCCGAGCGCCCAGGCCGGTACCCGAAGGAGTCGTCGTGGAACACTTTCTCCAGTTCCGGCTCCAGCGCCAGCACCGCGACTGTCTGCGCGACCCTGTCCACGACATTGGGAATGCCGAGAATTCTCGTGCCTCCTTTCTTTGGTATTTCCACCGCGCGGACCGGGCCAGGGAAATACGATCCTGACGACATGCGGTTCCACAGCTTGTACAGGCTGCCCCGCAAGTCCGCCTCGAACCGCCCGATCGTCATGCCGTCGGCCCCGGCCGCTCCCTTGTTCTCCTTCACCTTCAGCCATGCATCCCACACGAGCCGTTTCGGGATATCGTGCGTCTTACCCTGCAACATCGGTTCAGTCATGTGGTTCATTCCTTCCGGTTGGCCACATTCATCAACCAGAGCGACCCAGCCCCTTGGCTCCACCCGCATTACCAGGTTTCACAGCTACTACGGGCCAGTCCGCCAGCGTGCCCCGCGACCGGTACTCAGCCCCTCACGGTTTCTCCCGCTTGGAGTTCTCCCTCTCGCCGCCACCCCTGGCGGCAGTTCCGGGGCGACACCTTCACACGTTCCGTACGAGAGCCTCGTCCGGGCTCATGCTGCCTGTACGCCGGACACCACCTGGGCAGTAAGCAGGTATCCCCCAGGCTCATCCCAGGGCAACTGTCCGACCCTGGTTCCGATGTCAACTGAGCTGATTTCGACGCGTCTGCGGCAGATATTTCCTACCATCTTCCCGGACCACACCTGACGCGCTCATAGCGCGCCTTTTCACGTGCCGCTCACCACGCACCGCCGTTAACGGCCGCAGCGCACGCTGGTTTGATACCTCCTCCTGCAAGGCGATACCGGAGGGCCAGCCAACCTCCATCACTCGTACAGCACCGCGGTCAGCGGACCCGCCAACCACCACCAGGCCCCCTCCCACGTTCGTGTTCACAAGACAGAGTCAAGCTAAGGCCCTGCGGCACTAGGCCGCATCTGGCACGCCTACCCGTCGCACGCCCGCAGGCGTGTGGCTGAGATCTGACCCGGACCTGATGCTTGGACCCGGTGGTCGCGCATCATGGGCGCCGTCATCGAGTGTGGATCACCCTGGTTGTCTAGGCCGCAATGTCCCGTGGCCCCCAGCAGTGGCCGCAGCGCAAGACCGCCTACGCCTGGGCGACGGCCGACGAACTGGCCGGTGACATTGCGGCACACGCAACCTTGCCAGCGGAGCTGGGACGACTGGCCCAGCTGATGAGCCTGGAGGCAATCGATGCTCATCGACGAGACTTGCCGCGCTCAGTCGCACGCACGGGTCTGCTCCGGTGGCGGCGGCTCTGAGCGGAGCCGATGGGATGCCAGACGCGCGTCAGCCACTCGTCCAGGGCCGGAGTTTCTCGGGGTTGCGCACTACCCAGATGTGCCTGATCCGGCCACCTGCGATGTCGAACGCGAACACCGTCACGGTGACGCCGTCTTGCTGAGCCACCAGCCCGGGCTGGCCATTGACCGCGCGTTCCAGGAACGTCATGTTGCTGGGCGCCCGGTTGGCGATTTCGACCCAGGCGCGCGCGATCTGCTCGCCACCTTCGATGGGGCGCAGGAAGGTAGTGGCGAGGCCGCCGCCGTCGGCGATGGCCGTGGCAATGCCTGCTTGAAGGCCCTGACGACGCCGGCCTGCTGGGCTGCCGGGCCCGCGGGAGCCTGCGAGGCGCGGACGCGGCGGCGGGCTGAGGAGGCCAGCTGGCGGCACGTGGCCGGCGTCCGGCCGGTGACCTCGGCCACCTCGGCGAAGGGGTAGCCGAAGACATCGTGGAGGATGAGCGCGACGCGCTCGGCCGGGGTCAGCGATTCCAGCACGACGAGGAAGGCCATGCTGACCGACTCGTCGAGGGTGACCCGGTCGGCTGGGTCGGTGGTGGTGCCGCTAGGCCGTCCGGTGATCCACTCCGTGCGTTCGGGCAGCGGCTCGGGGATCCATTCGCCTACGTAGCGCTCCCGCCGGACCCGCGCGGAGCCGAGCAGGTTGAGGCAGATGCGGCTGGCGACCGTGGTCAGCCAGGCGCCCGGGTTCTCGATGGCTTGCTGCTGCTGCCGGGACAGGGCGTACCAGCGGGCGTAGGTCTCTTGCACGGCATCCTCGGCCTCGGCCAGGGAGCCCAGCAGCCGGTAGGCGAGATTGATCAGCCGGCGCCGTTCGCTCATGGCCGCGTTCAGGCCCGGGTCGGGCCGGCCGTCTCCTCGCCTCGATCGGGTGGTCATGGTGTCGGCCGCCTCCCTTGGTCGCATCTGCCCTCACCCGTTCGACAAGACAGCGCACCGGAATGTGAGGATGGCGCGCCGCTTCACATTCCAGCGGGTTGCGTTGTCGAACTAGTCAGACGAACACATCATCCGGCACACCACGACCAGCCCAGGAGGCACCATGACCACCCCGATTCCGGCCATACGGTTCGCCGACCCGGCGCCCGCCCAACGCCTGGAGCAGGCGGCCGCTGCGCTGAGGTCACACGGCTTCACCGCCGAGATCCTCGACAACGCCGCCGCCGCCCGTATCCGCGTCAAAGACCTGATACCCGAGGGCGCCAGCGTGCTCACCGGCGCCAGCGAGACCCTCCGCCTGTCCGGCATCGACGCCGACATCAACACCAGCGGGCGCTACCAGGCCATCAAGCCGCAGACCCTGGCCATGGACCGCATCACCGCTGCCGACGACATCCGGCGGCTGCGCGCCGTCCCCGACGTTGTCGTGGGCAGCGTCCACGCGGTCACCGAAACCGGCTCTCTCGTGGCCGCCTCGGGCACCGGGAGCCAGCTGCCCGCCTACGCCGGCGGCGCCGCCCGCGCGATCTGGATCGTCGGGGCGCAGAAGCTGGTACCCGACCTGCCCGCCGCGCTGCGCCGCGTCGAAGACCACTGCCTCCCGCTGGAAAGCGCCCGCACCCAGACAGCCTACGGGTCCCCCAGCGCCATCAACCGCCTGCTCATCCTCAACGCAGAACTCCACCCCGGGCGCGGCACCGTCCTGCTGCTCCGCGAAGCCATCGGCTTCTGAGGGACCGCAACCTTAACGGTGTTACTCCCGTAGCGGCTGGATGACCATGGTCTGCCGGGGACCCGGTGCGGACAGGGCGGACGGCCACCTGGATGATCATGCACTGTGACATACCAAGGTCAGCAGGTGGCCGCCCGGCCATGCAGAGGATGGCCGCTGGCTGGGAAGCCTCCGGGATGAGCTGCAGGCGCTGCTGGCGGCGCTGTTCTGCCAGGCCAGATCGCGGCTGACAGCGTTCGCGTACCTGGATGCGCTGCTGGCCGAGCCCGGGGACCGCCGGTCGTGCTGGCAGCTCGCCGAGGCCGCGGGACACACGAGCCCGCGGCGGATGCAGGCGCTGCTGGCCGAGCACGCCTGGGACTGCGATCCGGAGGCGATCCTGGTACTGGATGAGACCGCGGAACTGAAGAAGGGTCGCATGACGGTGGGGGTCGCGCGCCAGCACGCCGGGATCACCGGGCAGGTGGAGAACTGCCAGACCGTCGTGAACTGCGCGTATGTCACCGGCCGGGGGCACGCGCTGTATGACTTCCGGCTCTACCTACCCCAGGAGTGGTGCGAAGACGAGGTCCGGCGCGCTCGTGCACAGGTGCCTGCGGACGTGGAGTTCGCCACCAAGACCGAGCTGGGCACGCAGATGATCACCGGGGCGATCGGCCGCGGCGTCCGGTTCGGCTGGGCTGCCGCCGACGAGGTCTATGGCCGCAGCGCGAAGCTGCGGCAGGCCTGCGAGGACGCGGGCAAGGGGTACATGCTAGCCGTGTCGCGTGACTTCCGGGTCCGGCTGCATTCGCAGCGGGGGAAGATGCGGGCCGATGTGGCGGGCCGGGGAGTGCCCGCCGCGAGCTGGGAGATCCGCTCGTGCGGCAGAGGGTGCAAGGGGCGCCGAGACTACGCCTGGGCGTGGCTGGGGACGGCCTCGCCCGTTAACACCAGGCGCCGCCGATGGCACCCGCCCGGACGCCGCTATAGCCCAGCCTGCAGGCTGGGCTGACACTGGGATCCTCCCCGCCAGCGCGGACGAGTCACCGCCCGAAGACCCCGGCCTGGTCAAGGTCAGCGTCCCCGAGGCGCGTCGGCTGTTGCACCTGGCCAGCACGCCGATGAGCGCCGCCGCCCGCCAGATCTGCTACGCCTGGTCCCGCTGGCGGCGAAAACACCAGGCCCGAGCCCGCTACCACCACTTCCAGGCACGCCTCCGGGCGTGCCCGGGATGAACCATGATCAAGTCACAAACCGGGACTGTAGTACCGGGCTGGCCGGCGCTCAGGCTTGTGAAGACCTACCTCGTCCGGAGTCTGCGCAGAATTCGACGTATGGCTGAACCGCCCAGCGCCAACGCTGCGAGGCCGAGTCCCAAGCTAAACGGCCCTCGAGGTGATCGCTTTGCTTTGTTATGAAACGGCATGAGTTTCTCAGAAGTCAGCTCAGTTTTGGCTGCGCCCGACTTCTCAAATTCTTGATTTATTATTTGAAAGAATCGTCGCTGCCTTCGGCTCCTAGCATTAAGAGTTCGATCGCTCCCATTGTGTTTCCAATCGCGATAGCCAACTCTCGTTTCAAGCAAATCTGCCACAAATACCCGGAGCTCATATTCGCTCATTTCGTTGAATTCCCAGAGCATCAGCCAGAATTGGACTTCGAGGTTGATGAACATGCTCTGCCGCTTCTCATCGAACGTCCGCAGTGGGCTTAGCGCACGTGAAGCTTGCATGTAGACTGGATCTTCCATTGCCATCCGAACCAGATCGTAGTGGCGGGTACGTATGGCCTCTATTCGAGCATGATGCGACTCTCGAACTTGAAGAAAAACTGTGATAGCCACACCAGAGAGCCATAGGACCACCAACAGACGGCACTGTAGGTTTGCCCGACACTACTAAGTTCTCCCCAGCGAAATCCGCGAAGTGCCGCGAGGGAACGGAGCGCCAGAGGCGAGAGAGCTACTAAAATTAGTCCAGTGACAGTGGCGGCAATGACGAGGGCTGCGAACAACGTTCTTCCTGGATCGCCGCGACGGGATCTAGTCTTAATGATTTCATGCCGTAAATTCATAGCGGCATACCCCTCCGTTAAGTAGGATCATCGAACCTGGCTGAGGTTGCAAAGTCAGGCCAGAACGATGACTAACGGGATCGAATTATCACGCCAGCCAACTGCTCTGCAATGCCAGGATGGCGGCAACTCCGGTTGCCTCGCAAGGAACTGATCAGCGCTGGCCGCAACAGGCAGGCGTAGGCCCCGAGCCCGGCGATGACCAAGCGGTTGACCGGTGAGACTGCGGCACACAGTCCCGCAAGCAGAGCGCTACAACGGGCTGTCGACAAGGTAACCGACGACTTCTCAGATAACCAGCAGGGTACTCATGATCTTAGGCACGGCGCCTGGCGGCCCGGGAGATCTCACCCCCAGCCCGCTCGCCACCCGGCTCGCCTGCTCCCGCACAGCCCGGGTGTCATCGGCCAGCACCCCCGATGGGCACGCTTACCCCAGCGACGGCATGGGCCAACCGAACAGCCGCGCTTCGATTCGCGCTGATCCTGCTAGTGAGAGCCGACTTCCGGCTTGGTGACGGGCCATAGAAATGAGAAGATCCGTGCTGGGCGCACGGGGTCTCTTTTCCGTTACCCGGACGGCGAAACCTCACGTTGTGATTTGCGGCCGAGTGTACTGAGCCGGAGAACTTCATCTTCCGTGAAACGGAACAACCCTAGGGGCATCATTGCCCAACCCTAGGACCACACCCGCCCCACCGTCTTCGCGATCAACTCCCGTGACTCAGCCGGGTTGAGCGACTGCTGCGCCAGGAAGTCGAATGCCAATCGGTACTGGTAGGTGTCGGCCTCGCCTTCCAGGTGCAACTCGCCCGTGAGGTGCTCGGCGCTGGCCACGTCGTGTAGCGTAGCCCCCCGTTCGTCCCCAAACGTCAAAAGTACGAAAGAATCCAAGCTCAGCGAGTGAGGTAGATCCAGTGGAAGGATCTGCAACGTCACGTTGGGGAGCCGCGAGACTTCAACGAGCCGGCGCAGTTGGGCGTCCATTACCGAATTGTCGCCCATGCACCGCAGCAGAACAGACTCGTCGAGGACAACATGCAGTTCGAGGGGCGGCTCCCGGATGAGCACCTGCTGACGTTCCAGCCTGGCCTGCAAACGGCGCTCAACCCGCCCCGGGGGGATGGTCTCGACCCGCTGAAAACCACGGACGACCTCTCTGGCATACTTTTGCGTTTGCAGTAAGCCAGGAACGACCTCGACCTGCCACTCCCGCACGGAACTGGCTTGGGCTTCCAGGCCGATAAACGCTAGGTTGTTCTCGGGGAGCGCGTCCCCGTAGGCCTCCCACCATCCCTTCAGGCGGGCCTCACGGGCGAGGGCGAGCAGTTCGTCGCGCTGGAGTTCGTCGACGCCGTAGAGATCGAGCAGTTTCCCAACCTCGGCTGGGTTCAGCCCCGTCCGGGCCAGCTCGTATCTGCTGATCTTTGAGGGGGACCAGCCGAGCCGCTCGGCTACTTGGTCCCCAGTGAGATGGGCGCGTTCACGCAGGCGCCGTAGCTCGGCCGCCAGACGGCGCCGCCGTACAGTCGGGCTGCCGTAATCAGACACCCGTCGGCTCCTCCCGATCAAGGACAGCTACCCGGTGACAGTGTTGCCCAACCGTAGCGTTCCTGCCATAGCAGCATGCCGTGAAGGCTTTGGGAAGATAGCTTCCGCAGGCGTCACTGAAACTTGCACTGCGAGTAACAATAAAACTATCGGGCAAGCGTCCCCGCAAGAGTTAGGGGGGCCACCTCATGGAGGTCGGGCGGGGGGATCTGCAGACCGGCGGGCGCGCCCGGGCCCCGCCCTGCCCAGCTTTCGCGCCTTCTCGGCTGTGGGCATCACAGCCCGCATGCCGCACACTTTCACGGCACCCGGCCGACATTGTGAACCCGGACATCATGCCGGGCCGGTGGTTGCATCCACCGGCCCGGTCAAAAACCACAGCCCTCCCACGAAGACTTCGGGAAGAGGAGTCATGGCTTGCGTTGACTATACATCCAGACTTACCCAATCATCCAGACCTCCCCGACGGGCAGGTCCAGCCATCCGCCACAGATTAGGACACTCCGGCCAGGAGCTCAAGCCGTGATCGGCATCATAGGGGCGGCGTCGATCATCATGGGCCTCATCCTGGGCTGCTGGATCACCATGGTCATCATGGCCGCGGAGATCTCGTTCTCCCAGGAACGGATGCAACGCAAGGTGCGCCGGGCGCAAGCGGAGACCGCCCGCGTCCGGTTCACAGCCGACCAGTTCACCGACGAAGCGGCGGTAATCGAGAGCTCGCCACCAGAACGCGCCGACTGGCCGCAGGCGAGTTGACCGGGGGCCGGGTACCTAGCAGAAGGGACCGCCCAGGCATCTGACCCTCACGACGCCTGGCGGGCCGGGTCTCACCCGCCCGCCAGGCACCCGGTCTAGCAGCTCCTTCACGGCCCAGCCCGCAGCCGGCCTGCCAGCCCCCTCACGGCTGGACGGCACCCGGCCTGCCAACCCCCTCACGGCTGGACGGCACCCCGGCCTGCCAACCCCGTCATGGCCCGGTCGGCACCCCGGGCCTGCCAACCAGTCACGGCCCCGGCCGGCACCCCGGCCTGCCGACCCCTCACGGCCGGGGCGTCACCCGACGGGCCAGTTCACGGACGGCCGGGGCGTCAGCGGGCAGCAGCCCCCGCGCCCCCCAGCGGGTCACGCTCAGCCCAGCGGCGGCGCTGGCCAGCCGAACGGCCGCACGGACCGGCTCCGCCTCGACCAGGCCGACGGCCAGCACCCCCGCGAACACATCTCCCGCGCCGGTCGTGTCGACGACTTCCACAGCCAGCGCCGGCTCGTGGATCCACCCCTCGTCCCCAGCGGCGACTGTGCCTTGCGCACCGAGCGTGATGACCGCCCAGGAAGGCCCGAGCCGCCGCATGGCCTCAGCGGCCCGGGCCGCTTCCTCGACGTTTGACACGCCGGACCCGACCAAGGCAGCGGCCTCGGTCTCATTGGCGAGCAGATAGTCGACACCGCGCAAGAGCTCGGCCGGCACCTCCCGGTACGGCGCGATGTTGAGGATCGTCACCACGCCGGCCCGGCGGGCAATCGAGACCGCACGCTCGACCGCGGCGCCGGGGATCTCAAGCTGCAACAGCAGGACCCGCGCCCCCTCGATCAGCGGCGCGGCCCGTTCCACACCAGCGGCGTCGAGCAGGCCGTTCGCCCCCGGGACCACGACGATGGAGTTGTGCCCGGCGCCATCCACCATGACGACGGCGGTTCCCGTCGGGGCCCGCGGGTCCTCCCGGACGAAGCTGACGTCGACCCCGGCTGCGGCGAGCGCGGACACCTGCTCGGGACCGGCCGCATCGGTACCGACCAGGCCGGCCAGCGCGACGGAGCCACCGATCGCCGCGGCCGCGGCCGCCTGGTTGGCCCCCTTGCCGCCGCTCAGGACCTCCAGCCGGCTGGCCGTGACCGTCTCACCCGGGACCGGGAGCCGGTCAACCGTCAGCATGAGGTCGCGGTTGATGCTGCCGAGGACGACGACCCTGCTCACCAGCCGAAGATAGCCGACGCAGTGGCAGGGTGAGCCTTGAGCGGCAAGACCCGGGCATGACCCAAAGAGCCCACATCCCAGAGAGGCGCGTCAGATGCTCACCGAGAACGAAGCAGAGGAAATCAGGATCCGCCGGGTGGTCGAGAACTGGGCGCTGTTCCGCGACGCCGGGAGATGGGACGCCTTCGCGACGCTCTGGCACGACGACGGCTGGATGACGGCCACCTGGTTCCAGGGACCTGCCACTGACTTCATCAGGGCCAGCCGCAAGGCATTCGACGCGGGCGTAAACATCCTGCACTTCTTGGGCGGCTTCACTTGCGAGGTCCGCGGGGAGCGCGCCATCGCGCAGACCAAGATGACCATCCAGCAACGCGCCCCGGTCCACGGGATCCTGGCCGATGCCACTTGCACCGGCCGCTTCTACGACTTCATGGCGAAGCGCGACGAGGTGTGGGCCATCGTCCGCCGGCAGCCGATCTACGAGAAAGACCGGCTCGACCCGGTCGACCCAGCCGCGAAACTCACGCTCGACCAGCAGGTCCTGGCCGACTTCCCGGAGGGTTACCGGCACCTGGCCTACCTGCAGGCTGACGCCGGCTACACCGTCGCGCTCGGCCTGCCCGGGCTGCGCGGGCCGGAGGTGGAACTGCTCTACCGCGAGGGGGCTGACTGGCTGGCCGGCTCGCCGCGGCCCGGAATGCCCAGATAACCTACAGGTCGATCTCGGTGCCGGGCTCCACCCGGGTGATCTTCCCGCCGCCCGGGCCCGACGCCAGCGGGAGCCAGTTGCCCAGCACGCCCAGCCCTCGCTCGTTGAGCAGCCCGTCGTGGATCGCGTACCCGCGACCCGCGTCCACCGCACGCGAGTAGTCGATCATGTCCGACAGCTTCAGCCATGGCGCGTTGACCGGCAGCAGCAGCGTCGACGCCGCGTCCTCGGGGATGGTCAGCGCGTCACCCGGATGGAAAACCGCGCCATCAATCATGAAGCCGGTGTTCAGCACCAGCGGGATATCCCGGTGCAACAGCGCATGTTCCTGGCCATAAACCGCAACATCGAACCCTTCAGTACCGAACGTATCGCCATGGCTTATCACATGAACGCGTCCAGAGAATTCAGCGAACTGTCCCGCTACCGATGCGTTGGTCCACACTTGCAGGCCGGCGTCGGCGGCGAGCGCGGCCCGCAGGCGGTCGGCGTTCAGATGGTCGAAATGCTCGTGCGTGATCAGTACTGACCCGGCTCCATCCAGGGCGTCCGGGCCGGTCCAGATGCCAGGGTCGATCACCAGGACAGCGCCGTCCTTCTCCAGCCTGACGCAGGCATGCTCCAGCTTGGTAAGCCGCATGACATTCTCCCTCAACACTCGGATATTAGGGCGGACCCGATCACCCAGAACTGCTATGTTTATGTCCGTGCTTTACGCGTCTTTGCCCATGCCCTGACCAGAGACGCCCTATCAGAGGATCTAGACGACCGTGCACGGATATCTGTTAGCCGCCCATGTTGCACAAACCGCCCATGCGTCCGGTAATGCGAAGTATATTCCGTACCTCGTGATGCTGGTGATCGGCGTGGTGATCGGCCGCGTGTGGGGCAGGAGTGCCGGCCTGAAGCACCTGGGCTCGGCCGAGTACCAGGCCCGCTGGCGGAACGTCCGGTCGGTTCGCCGATTCTAAGGCACCTCCTCCGACAGCCTTTCTAGCCGGTTAGCGGGCCATGCCCGATCCGGTCGACAGGCGGGCGGCGAGTTCCGAGTCGATGTGGCCCGCGGCGTCAAGCAGTCGGGGCAGGAACTGCTTCTCCAGCGTCCGCATCGGCACCCGCGCCGCGTGTGCGCTGGCGTTGATCGCCGCCACCACCTTGCCGGAACTGTCCCGGATGGGTACCGCGATGGACCGGACACCCGCCTCAAGCTCCTGGTCCACGGCCGCCCAGCCCTGGCTGCGGACCGTGGCGAGCACTTCCCGCAGCCGATCCAGGTCGACGATGGTGTGATCAGTGAGCTTGCGGAGGGTGGCGCGACTCAGCAGCGCCTCACGTTCGGCATCTGGAAGGTGGGCCAGCAGGACCCGGCCCATGGAGGTTGGGTAGGGCGGCAGCCGGGTGCCCACGGTGAGCGCGATCGTCATGATCCGGTTTGCTGACGCGCGGGCCACGTAGACGATGTCGTCCCCGTCCAGGACACTCACCGAGCACGACTCGTGCAGTTCCTCGGTGAGATCCTCCAGGTGCGGCTGGGCGATCTGGGCCACGCTGAACGACGACAGGTACGCGTAGCCGAGCGCGAGCACCCGCGGGCGGAGCGAGAACTGCCTGCCGGTGCTGCCCACGTAGCCCAGTTCCTGCAGGGTGAGCAGGAACCTTCGGGCGGCCGCGCGGGTGAGCCCGGTGCGCTCGGCGACCTCCGACAGGGTCAGCGACGGCCGTTCGGAGGAGAAGCAGCGGATGACCGCCAGCCCCCGGTCGAGGGACTGGACGAAATCCGTCCGGCGCGGCCCGGCCCTGGCGGCGGGGCCCGTGGCCGCGGCGGCGGGGCCGGCAGTCGCAGTCGCAGCGCCGGAGTCGGCCGCCGCGGCCCTCGGTGTGTTCACATAGCGAACGATAGCGTGTCATAGGCGGCCGCCGCCAGGCGGCCGCCTGCCGTGCCCGCCGCTCCGGCGCTGGCGCACCGCCGCAACAGCCTCGCCCGGGCACCGCCCGTGCGGCGTCACACGGGCACCGCCGCGCGGCGTCACCCGCGCTCGCCAGGCGGCGTCACCCGCGCTCGGCGCGCAACGGCAGGCCCGCCGCCCGGTAGACATCGTCGATGACGGTCATCGTGGCCACCGCGTCGTCCGGCGTGGTAATCACCGGCTCGCGGCGCAGGACGGCCGCGGCGAAGGCACGCAACTGGTAGGTGTACGTGGCTTCGCCGCGGACCCTCTCATGCCGCGTGTACCCGTTCGCGCTCACCGTCAGCCTGTTGTAGACCTGCGGCGCGAGGAAGTTCAGCACCCGAAGCACGCCGCGGTCGCCGACTGCCTTGACGCTGATCCGCAGGACCTGGCTGGACCACAGGGACGCGGTCATCCGGCCGGTCGCGCCGCCCGGGAACCGGAACGAGGCCGTCATCGCGCGGTCCACGTACGGGCCATGCAGTTTCGCCCTGGCCTCCACGACCTGCGGCTCACCGGGGCCGAGCAGCCGAAGGCAGTTGATGGCATAGCAGCCGACGTCCATGGTCGCCCCGCCCGCCAGGTCGAAGGAATAGCGGATGTCGGAGAAGCGTGGCAGTGGGGAGCAGACCCACGCCTCCAGGTACCGCAGCGCGCCCAGTTCCCCGGCCGCGCCCTGGCCCGCCACCGGTCCCGGCTCCGCTACGGCGTCCGCGCCGGCCACCACCTGGCCGGTGCCCGGGCCGGCCACCACCTGGCCGGTGCCCGGGCCGGCCACCACCTGGCCGGTATCAGGGCCAGCCACCACGTCGAGCATCCGGCGGGCCAGCGGGTGGTAACGGTAGTGGAACGCCTCCATGACAACGAGCCCGGAGCCCTTGGCCGCAGCGGCGACCTGTTCTGCCTCGGCCGCGTTCGAGGTGAACGGCTTCTCGCAGAGCACGTGCTTGCCGGCCTCGATCGCGCGCAGCGTCCACGGCGCGTGCAGTGAATTCGGCAGCGGGTTGTAGATGGCGTCGATGCCGGGGTCGGCGATCAGCGCGTCGTAGGAGGCGTGCACCACGGGGATGCCGTGCTTGGCTGCGAACTGCCGGGCCCGGTCCGGATCGCGGGCGGCCACGGCGGTGACCGTCACGTCCGGAACGTGCCGCGCGGGCTTGATCAGCGCCGCGGGCGTGATCCGCGCGGCCCCGAGCGTCCCGATCCGCACCCGCTCCAACGACCACACCTCAATCCCGCTACGGCGTCTCCCAGCGGCGGCTCAAGCCCAGCCTCGAAGGAGCCGTTTCGAGCGCGACCCTATCTTCGCCCATCGCAACGAGCCCTGTGCGGAATAGGGCTCGTTGGGACGACACCAATCCCGCACAGGGCTCGTTAATGGCGGGACGAGATCAGGAGGCGCGCTGGCGGGCGACCTCGTGCAGGGCGATGCCGGCGGCCACGCCCGCGTTGAGCGACTCGGTCGCGGCCGTGACCGGGATCCGGGCCAGCAGGTCGCAGCGCTGGGCGGCGAGCCTGGACAGCCCGCGGCCCTCCGAGCCGATCACGAGCACCAGCGGCCCGTCCGCGACCTCAAGCTCGCTGATCAGGGTCGGACCCCCCGCGTCGAGTCCCACCACGAACAGGCCGGCCTCCTGGTAGGAGGTGAGCGCCCGGACCAGGTTGGGCGCCTCAGCCACCGGCACCCGCGCCAGCGCACCTGCGGACGCCTTCCACGATCCGGCGCTCACCCGCGCCGAGCGCCGCGCCGGGATGAGCACGCCATGCCCTCCGAACGCCGCCACCGACCGCACGATGGCGCCCAGGTTCCGCGGATCGGTGACCCCGTCGAGGGCCACGATCAGCGGTGCCTGCCCGGCGGCGCGGGCCCGGGCGACCAGGTCATCGGGGTGAGCGTAGTCATAGGGGCGGATCCGCAGCGCGAGGCCCTGGTGGACCGCTCCGCCGGTCAGCCGGTCCAGCTCCGGCCGGCCGGCCTCGATCATCGGGATGCCCGCGTCGGCCGCCAGCCGGATCACCTCGCGGACCCGCTCGTCGGGATCCAGCCGCGGGCCCGCGTACAGGGCCGTCACCGGCACCCGGGCGCGCAGCGATTCGAGTACCGCGTTGCGCCCGGCGACCACCTCGGGGGCGTCACCGGCACCGCGGGCCCGCCCGGCCGCCCGGTCCCCGGAGGCCCTGGTCCCCCCGTACCCGCTGCCCTCAGAAACCCTTCCCGCCGAACGTCTCCCAGCATCAGCCGGCCGGCCCGCACCCTGGCCGTCGTCCCGCGACCCGCCACGGGCCCCGGCGCGGGATGTCGCCGCCGCACGCCGCTGCGCCGGGTGGCCGGGCCGCTCGCGTGCGGGCGGGGTCGGGCCCTTGCCCTCCAGCCGCCTCTTACCGTAGCCGCCCGTGCCAGGACGGGGCTTGCCTGACTTGGTCCGGCCACCCCGGCCTGCACCGGCCGGGCCGCCGGCTCCGCCGCGGCTCACTGCTTCAACTCCCATCGGGGGCCGTTCGGGGTGTCCTCGATGACCACCCCGGCCGCGTGCAATTCGTCCCTGATCGCGTCCGCCGCGGCGTAGTCCCTTCGTTCCCGGGCCGCCTGCCGCGCCGCCAGGGCCACGCTGACCAGCGCGCTGACGACCGAGTACAGGTCGTCATCCGGCCCGCGGGACGCCAAGGGCTCGGCCATCGGGTCGAGCCCGAGCACGTCCAGCATGGCCCGGGCCTCGGCCAGCCGCGTGGCCGCCCGGCCAGCGTCGCCCGTGGCCAGCGCGTTGTTGCCGTCACGGACCGCGTCGTGCACGGCAGCGAGAGCCAGGGGCACGCCGAGGTCGTCGTCGAGCGCGGCCGAGAAGGCCTCCGGCAGCACGGCAGCGGGCAGCGCTCCGGCCGACGCGATGGATGGCAGCACGCGGGCCCCGGCCCCGGCAGCGGGCAGCTCTCCGGCCGCGCCTTTTGGTCCGGCGCCTGCCGGGCCGACCAGCTCGGCGGCCCGGGTGACGAAACCCTCGATCCTGCGGTACGCGGCGCCAGCCTCGGCGAGGGCGTCCGGGGAGTACTCGATCGCCGAACGGTAGTGCGCCTGACCCAGGTAGTACCGCAGTTCCACGGGACGGACCTGGGTCACCATCACGTCCACCAGCAGGGAGTTGCCGAGCGACTTGCTCATCTTCTCCCCGGCCACCCCGACCAGGCCGTTGTGCATCCAGTACTGGGCGAACCCGTCGCCGGCCGCCCTGGACTGGGCCAGTTCGTTCTCGTGGTGCGGGAAGACCAGGTCGAGGCCGCCGCCGTGGATGTCGAAGGCCGGTCCCAGGTACTTGGTGGCCATGGCCGAGCATTCCAGGTGCCAGCCGGGACGTCCGGGCCCCCACGGCGTGTCCCAGGCCGGCTCACCGGGCTTCGCGCCTTTCCAGAGGGCGAAGTCGCGCGGGTCTCGTTTGGCATCGTTGGTTTCTGTGTCGTCAGCGGGCCGCATGTGCTCGGGTCGCTGGCCGGACAGGGCGCCGTAGTCCGGGTAGGAGCCGACGTCGAAGTACACGCCGCCGTCCGCCGGGTATGCGTGGCCACCCTCGATCAGCCGCCGCATCAGGATGATCATCTCGGGGACGTGCCCGGTCGCCCGGGGCTCCACGTCCGGCGGCAGGCAGCCGAGCGCGTCATAGGCGCGGCTGAACGCGCGCTCGTTGCGCTGCGCCAGCAGCCACCAGGGCACTCCCTCGGCCGCGGCGACCCGGATGATCTTGTCGTCGATGTCGGTGACGTTCCGGCAGAACGTGGTCTGGTACCCGCTGGCCCTCAGCCAGCGGACGAGTATGTCAAAACTCACTCCCGACCTGACGTGCCCGATATGCGGGGGCGCCTGCACCGTGGCGCCACACAGGTACAGCGAGGCCTTCCCGGGCGTGATCGGGTCGAACTCGCGCACACTGCGCGCGGCGGTGTCATAGAGGCGGAGCGTCACGCAGCAAAGGGTACGGGATGACGCGACCCGCTAGGTCGGGCTCAGCCGGCTGACTGGGCAGCCGAGGATGGGATCGCTGCGGCAGGCAGCCACGACATAATCACCAGCGCCCACTTCGAGCAGCTGTATACCGGCTTCAGCCACAGCGCGCCGTTCTGCGGGGAAATCGTTTCGTCGCGAGTGGAATTACGGTAAAGCCCCAACGTGTCACCGGCGGTAACGACCGATATCCTGACATCATCATTGGCGAACAGCAGCCGCCTGCCGAGCGCAAGATAGCCGCCCCTCGGCCGGTCAGTGATGCGGAAATGACGCGCCAGGAGCGGACACCCTTCGTCGCCCCTGAGTTCCCCGGCCTGGTGGCCCGCCAGGCGTCCGCGGAAACAGACACGGCGCTTGGCCGGAATCTCCCCGGCCACCCAGTAGTACGGCATATCGTCTCTCTTGATGCCGAGATCGCGCGGGCGGGCGCGCGGTGCGCGAGGCAGTTCGTCATTGTGACGCTCCCATTCGCCCGCCGAAACCGCTGCGGCATAGCCCGTCGATCCCGGCGTGCGGCGCCCCGCTCTCCGGTCCCGACGATGGGCGGACGGCGTTATATGGCACCCCCCAGGAAGGACGACCGGCCCCGATGAACGACCCGGCTCCGATGAACAATATTGCCGCCGCTCGCGGCGCTCACGGCACGGATCTCTACGCACGGCTCCGGCTGGTGGCTCTCGTAGCCGTGATCGCGGGCGTGATCCTGCTGGCGGCGGCCGCGTTCATGCTGTCTTATGCGGGGATACACGCGATCGCGCTCGCCGCCGGGGTCTCTCCCACCCTCGCCAAGCTGTATCCGCTGATCTTCGACGCCATGCTGGTGGTTACCTCGGCGGCCGCGCTCGCGCTGCGCGGAGCGGGATGGTGGACGAAGGCTTACGCGTGGCTGGTGATCGTGGCCCTGCTGGCGGCCGTGTCCGCCGCGGATGCGGTGCACGCGATGGGCATCAGCCTCCCCCACCGGCCGACCGCGGCCGCCGTGGCGGTCATCCCCTGGGTGCTGCTACTACTCGCGTTCGGCCTGTGGCTGGCCATGCTGCGGCATCGGCGTTCAGTCCGCGCGGGGAACGGGCGGCGGGCGGGGAACGGGAGGGAGCCGTCCAGCGGGCGGGCACCGCGGCAGGAGGCGCCGGTCGCCCGCCGATCAGCGACCGCAGAACCGCGAGCCACCGCAGAACCGCCAGCCGCCGCGGAGCAAGCAGCTACCGCAGCACAGCCAGCCACCGCGGCACAGCCACCCCGCGCGGCACAGGCAGCCGCCGCGGCACAGGCAGCCACCGCGGGGCAATCACCCGGCGCGGCACAGGCAGCCATGGCGCGACATGCCAGGGACTCCGCGGGTAGCGGCGGGGGCGCCGTCTCCAGCGCCGCAGGGCACAGCGGCGGCGCCAAGGACACGGGCGGCGCCACGGTCTCCGGCGGCGCCTTGGAGACCGGCGACGCGGCCGGCTCCGGGGACGCCGAGCATGCCGGGCTCGCCGCCGACGCCGAGCCGGGCACGGACGACCCGGCGAGCGACGAGGCCCACCCGGCCGACGGCGCCTCCTCGTCCTCCTCCTCCTCCTCCGGGGAACCCGACAGCGCATCCGCGGCCGAGCCGGGTCACGACCGCGACGCCGACGGCTCCGGCCAGCAGCGGTCCGTGCTCATCCCGCAGCAGCCGATGCCCGCGCCGGTGCCATCACCGTCGCCGCATTTTGACCGCATGCGCAGCAGGCCGACACCGCCCGAGGAAGAACCTGAGCAGGAGGCGTGATGCCGTACACGGCAGGCTTGGTCGAGATCGCGAACGAGGCCGAACTCCGGGAACTGCTCGGGACGCCTGCCCGACGCTCTGCCACCAAGGACCGGTCCGTGCTGCACCAGGTGGATCGGGAGTGGCTGGCCGCCTCCCCGTTCTGCGTGATCGCGACCGCCGGCGCGGACGGAACCTGTGACGTCTCGCCCAAAGGCGACCCGCCCGGCTTCGCCCACGTCCTCGACGACTCCACGATCGCGATCCCGGATCGTCCTGGCAACCGGCGCGCAGACGGGTTCCGCAACGTACTGGGCAATCCGCACGTCGGCCTGGCGTTCGTGGTGCCCGGCCGCGGCGAGACGCTGCGCATCAACGGGCGCGCCCGGCTGATCCGCGAGGCGCCGTTCTTCGACGACATGACCGTAAAAGGCCATCGGCCAACCCTGGCGCTGCTGGTCGAGATCGAGCAGATCTTCTTCCACTGCGCCAAGGCGTTCATGCGTTCCGAACTCTGGAAGCCCGGAACGTGGAACCCGACAGCGCTTCCGTCCACCGCTTGCATCACCAAGAGCGTTCAGGACACCGAGGAGACGCTGGAGGAACTCGAGGAGTACTACGGCCCGAGCTACATGCAGCGGCTCTACCGCTGATCAGCCCTGATCACCATGGCCGTGGCGATCGCCGCGAGGCCTTCCCCCCGGCCGGTCAGGCCCAGGCCGTCCGTGGTCGTCCCGGACACGTTCACGGCGACCCCGCCCAGGGCCTCGCCGAGCACCTTTTCCGCTTCGTGGCGGCGCGATGCGATGCGCGGGCGTTCCCCGATGACCTGGATGGCCACGTTGCCCACGACGAATCCGGCCCCGGCCAACAATACCGCAGTCTCGCGCAGCAGCGCCGTACCCGGCGCGGCTGCCCACTGCGGCTCGGCGGTTCCGAAATGAACGCCAAGGTCACCGAGTCCTGCGGCCGATAGCAGGGCGTCGCAGGCCGCATGGGCGGCCACGTCACCATCGGAATGGCCAACCAGCCCCTCTTCGCCCGGCCAGAGCAGCCCGGCCAAGTACAGCGCGCGGCCGGGTCCGAAAGGGTGGGCGTCGACGCCGACGCCTACCCTGGGCAGCTCATGGGGCACGTACGTCCGGAGGTGGTGTCAGGAGGCGAGGATCTCGTCGAGTAGTGCCTCGGCCTTGTCCTCGTTGGTCTTCTCCGCGAGGGCCAGTTCGCTGACGAGGATCTGCCGTGCCTTGGCGAGCATGCGCTTCTCGCCAGCGGACAGCCCGCGCTCCCGGTCCCGGCGCCACAGGTCGCGGACGACCTCGGCTACCTTGTTCACGTCACCAGAAGCCAGCTTCTCCAGGTTGGCCTTGTACCGCCGCGACCAGTTGGTCGGCTCCTCGGTGTGCGGGGCGCGGAGCACCTCGAACACCCGCTCAAGCCCTTCCTGACCGACGACGTCCCGGACACCTACCAGTTCGGCATTGTCCGCGGGAACGCGCACTGTCAGGTCACCCTTGTCGACCTTGAGAACCAGATAGGTCTTGTCCTGGCCCTTGATCGAACGGGTCTCGATCTCTTCGATGCGAGCAGCCCCATGGTGGGGGTAGACGACGGTGTCGCCGACCTTGAAAGTCATGTGGCACATACCCCTTCCGCTGTAGCAATGCTACCACGCCAAACAGGCGGCAATACCCACTGTTGACGATAAACGTGCAGGTCAAGGGCCTCTTTTGGGGTCTCGAAAGTACTAGCTGTGGTCAGCGAGTCGCTGAGCCAGCGCTCTTCCGGCCCCAGATGCGCCCCTCAGCGCCCTCGCCGACCACCGCCGGGGACGGGGCCACCGGTGACTTCACACCCGCCACAGGCACATACTGAAGGCTACGACGCGCACGCCGGAGAGATGCACGTGAACATTGGCGGGGACCCGGAACGGGACGACTATGGCCTGCCGCCGGTCGACATAGAGGTCCCGGATGATGCTCGCGCCCTCGCCCGTGACGTGCAGGCCTACCACCGTGAGCTGCGCGCCAAGCGCAGGCACAAGCTCCTCAGGCGGCTGCGGGGGCCGCTCGCCCGAGACGGCATGGTGCTCCCCCTGCTCGCCAGCTGCCTGGCGCTTGCCCTCCTCATCGGGGCAACCGTCACCATGTTCAGCACGGCCCGATTTCTCCAGGTACCTGGCCAGCCGACGGCCGCGGCCAGAGCCCCGACGCCAGCCACGGGCCGGGCCAGCCCTCAAGCCCTGCCGCCGGTGCCGGACACGACCGTCCAGGTGGCCGGCAAACCGACGCGGCTGCGGAGCCTGGTGCCTGCCGTGCTGGCGCTGATTCCGTCCGGGTGCGGCTGCGCGGTCGCCTTGTGGCAGCTCAGCCGGCAGGCCGCGGCCGCGGGTGTCCCGATCTACCTGGTCGGAACCGCCGCCTCGATGACAGAGGTAGAGGCACTTGCCACCCAGAGCGGCCAGCATCCGGCACATGTCGTCGACGACACGGGGGACGTGCTCGGCTCGGCCTACCAACCCACCGGGCTGACCGCTGTCCTCGCGTACGCCGATGGCTCGATCAGCGCGGTGGTGCGCCGCCTGGGGCCAGGCGTTCAGCTGGCCAGCAGGCTCGGGGCGCTCACGTCCACCGGGCCGCCGGGCATGGCCCAGCCGCAGCGCGCGGCCTGACCGCGTGGGCCGGCGCCGGCCCAGGCCGGGTCGGCCGATACGCTGTGCGGCATTCCATCCAGGTGGGCCTCATCCGATCTCCCCGAGGAGAGCACGCCGTGATCCTCCAGGGCCGCAGCTCTACCGCGCTGCGACGCGTCGCCATCATCGTGGTGGCAGCAGCCGTCCCCGCGCTCGCCGGGTGCGAGGCCGGCAACAACGCGCCGACGTTGCACTGGCATCAGCCGACCGCGGGAGCGTCCGCAGTGATCAACACACTCGGTCCGTCCGGCCAGATCGTCATCAGCAACATGTTCGTGCTTGGCCCGCCACCAGATTCCTCACTCGCGGCCGGCAGTTCCGCGGGGCTCTTCCTGGCCCTCGTCAACACCGGCCCCGCGGACCGGCTGACCAGCGTCTCCGCGCCAGGCACGGCCAGTTCGGTGCGGCTGCCGCACGATGGAGTCGGGCTCATGCAGGACCAGAAGGTACTGCTGAGCGGCCCGGCCCCCCAGGTCATCCTGGACGGCCTCACCCGGAGCCTGAGCGGCGGTGACGCTCTCCGGGTGGTCCTGAACTTTCAGAACGCGGGCAGCGTGACGCTGGATGTTCCCGTGATGCCCATGGCGGAGTACTACGCGACGTTCTCACCGGCGCCGCCGATCCCGACGGTGACGCCCACGCCGACGGCTAAGAAGAAGTCCGGATCAGCGACGGCCTCGCCGTCCGCCACTCCGTCGCCCACGGCGTCCCCGTCGCCGTCCGCCACGCCCTAGCGCCACGCCCCAGGGCCACGCCCAGCGGCGCGCCCCAGCGGTGCGGTTGCGGGCGGGCGGTCTCAGCCGACGGGCTCGAACTTGTAACCGAGGCCCCGGACCGTGATGATGTGCCGCGGGTTGCCCGGATCGATCTCCACCTTCGCGCGAAGCCGCTTGATGTGGACATCGAGGGTCTTGGTGTCGCCGACATAGTCGGCACCCCAGACCCGGTCGATGAGCTGCATCCGGGTCAGCACCCTCCCGGCATTGCGCAGCAGCACCTCAAGGAGCTCGAACTCCTTGAGTGGCAGCTGGACCTGGTCGCTGCGGACCGTTACCACATGCCGGTCCACGTCCATCCGGACGGGCCCGGACTCCAGCGTGGAGATCCCCTGCTCCTCGGGCTCGCCGCGGCGGCGGAGGACGGCCCGCATCCGGGCGACTAGCTCGCGGGAGGAGAAGGGCTTGGTCACGTAGTCGTCCGCGCCCAGTTCCAGGCCCACGACCTTGTCGATCTCGCTGTCCTTGGCGGTCAGCATGATCACGGGTACGCTCGACCGCTCGCGGAGCGTGCGGCAGACCTCGCTCCCCGGCAGCCCGGGCAGCATGAGATCGAGCAGCACCAGATCCGCGCCCTCCCGGTCGAAGGTCTCGATCGCATCGGGGCCCGTCGGGCAGACCGCGACCTCGAAACCCTCCTTACGCAGCATGTAGGACAGTGCGTCACTGAACGACTCTTCGTCCTCAACCACGAGCACTCGGGTCACTTCACAGCCTCCCAGGCAGGTTGTGCAGCGGATATCGGGGCAACCGGCCCCAGGGTGCGGACACGAGTCGTCACAGGCAGCCGCAAGGGGAAGGTGGACCCCGCGCCTTCCCTGCTCCATACCTTGACCTCGCCGCCGTGTGCGGCGGTCACATGCTTCACGATGGCCAGCCCCAGCCCCGTCCCGCCGGTGGCCCGGGACCGCGCCGGGTCAACCCGGTAGAACCGCTCGAAGATCCGCTCCAGGTCCCGTTGCGGGATGCCGATCCCCTGATCCGCGACGCTGACTTCTGCCGCGTGGTCATCGATCCGCCTCGTGCTGACCACCACGCGCGTCTTCTCGGGGCTGTAGGCGACGGCGTTCTCCAGGAGGTTGCGCAGCGCGTTGATCGCCCAGCACCGCCAGCCCAGGATCGGTGGTCGCCGCGAGCTCGATGCCGTGCGCGTTGGCCTTCATCCGGCACCTGTCCAGTGCCTCGGCGACGACGATGGCCAGCTCGACCGGGATCGGGTCGGGAATGGGCTCGGCCGCCTGGATCCGCGACAGGATGATCAGGTCCTGGGCCAGCTTGGTGAGGCGTGACGCCTCTTGCCGCATCCGGCCGGCGAAGCGGCGGACCGCCTCGGGATCCTCCGCCGCGTCTTCCACCGTCTCCGCGAGCAGCGCCAGGGCGCCGATCGGCGTCTTGAGCTCATGGCTGACGTTGGCCACGAAATCCCGGCGGACCTCCTCCACCCTGCGGCTCTCGGTCTGGTCCTCGGCGAGCAGGAGCACCAGCCCGCCGCCGCCCACCGCGGAGCCGAGAGGCGCGACCCGCACCGCGAAGCTGGTGGTCCTGCCGCCGAGCTTGGTACCGGAGACCTCGATCTCGCCCTCTCGGATCTCGCCGTCCCTGCGCACCTGACGGGCTAGCGCGAGCAGCTCGCCCACCATCAGCCTGTCCCCCTTGACCAGGCCGAACGACCGGGCCGCCGAACTCGCCCGCAGCACGTGATCCTCGCTGTCGATGACCACGGCCGAGGAGGAGAGGACGGAAAGGACGGCCGCGATGCCCGCGGGAAGCCGGGCCGGCTGGCGTCGTTCGGCGTAGGGGGCCGTTGTTTTGACCGCCTTCCGGATCTTCATGCCTCGGCGGCTCCCGTCGCGAAGCGGCCGAATCCGCAGATCGGCGCGGCCATCATGGCCACCAGCTGCACGTGCACACTTCGATGGTAGGCGGCGGGCGGCCGGAACGCGCGGGGCCGGGGGCCGATACATGACGCATTTCCCATGTATTCACAAACAGGTTGACACCTGGACATGACGGGTTTGCCCAGATGCAAACGTTTGCCTCCGGCCAGATGCGCCCAGCTAACCCGTCTTGCGGCGGGCCGGATCGGCGCCTCCGGTCAGTTCGCGAGCGCCGAATCGGCGCCTCCGGCTAGATCGCCACGGCGGATCAGCGCCCTTGGGCCCGGACCGCCTCCGCGGCCGCCACGGCCGCCTGCGGGTCGAGGTACCGGCCGCCAGGAACCTGCGGCCGGAAATCGGCGCCGACGTCATAGATGAGCGGGATGCCGGTCGGGATGTTCAGTTCGGCGATCTCCGCGTCCCCGATGCCGTCCAGGTGCTTGACCAGGGCACGCAGCGAGTTGCCGTGCGCGACCACGAGCACGGTCCGGCCTGCCGCGAGATCGGGGACGATGGCGTCGTGCCAGTACGGCAGCATCCGTTCCAGCACATCCTTGAGGCACTCGGTGCGGGGCCTGAGCTCCCCGGGCAGCAGCGCGTACCTGGGGTCATGGGCCGCCGACAGCGGGGCGTCGTCGGCCAGCGGAGGAGGCGGCGTGTCGTAGGAGCGCCGCCAGAGCATGAACTGCTCCTCCCCGAACTCCTCGCGGGTCTGGGCTTTGCTCTTGCCCTGGAGCGCGCCGTAATGGCGCTCGTTGAGCCGCCACGACCGGCGCACCGGCAGCCAGAGCAGGCCCGCCGACTCGAGGGCGAGGTTCGCGGTCTGGATCGCGCGGGTCAGCACCGACGTATGCACGATGTCCGGTTGGATGCTCGCTTCGCGCAGCAGCGTTCCGCCGCTCGCCGCCTCGCTGGCACCGCGTTCCGACAGGCCCACATCCACCCAGCCGGTGAACAGTCCCTCCGCGTTCCACTCGCTTTCCCCATGCCGCAGCAGCACCAGCATCGCCATGGGCAAGAGCCTAGTGTGAGGACAGCGCCGGGCAAACGGGAACACCCTGCGGCGGGACGGGGTTGAGCATGCGGAGGTGCATGCCCGTGCCCCGACCCTTCCTCCGGCGGATCGCGACCATTAGTGTCCATACCTCTCCGCTAGAGCAACCAGGCACCGGGGACGCCGGGGGCCTGAACGTCTACGTGGTGGAGGTCGCCAAGCGGCTCGCTGCCCGCGGAGTCGAGGTGGAGATCTTCACCCGGGCGGTGTCGCGTGATGCCCCGCCCGTCGCCGAGCTTGTTCCCGGCGTGCTGGTGCGGCATGTGGCCGCGGGCCCCTTTGAGGATCTCGACAAGGCCGACCTGCCCGCCCAGCTCTGTCACTTCACCTTTGAGGTGCTGCGCACCGAGGCGGCCTATTCGCCCGGCCGGTACGACCTCGTGCACGCGCACTACTGGCTTTCTGGCCAAGTCGGCACCGTGGCCAAGGAGCGGTGGGGGGTCCCGCTCGTCCAGTCCATGCACACCCTGGGGAGAGTCAAGAACGCCGCGCTGGCCTGGGGGGACGCGGCCGAGCCCGAAATGAGGATCCGGGGCGAGGCGGAGGTCGTGGCGACAGCGGACCGGCTTGTCGCGAACACGGACGAGGAGGCGCGCCAGCTGATCGGCCTCTACGCGGCTGACCCGGCCAAGGTCTGGACGGTGAACCCGGGGGTGGACCTCTCGGTGTTCAGGCCCGGGCCGGCGGCCAAGGCCCGGGTCGTGGTCTTCGCCGGCCGGGTGCAGCCGCTCAAGGCGCCCGACGTGGTGCTGCGCGCCGCCGCCCTGCTGATCCGCGATGACCCCGCGCTGGCCCGCACCCTGACCGTGGCGTTCATCGGCGGCCCAAGCGGGTCCGGACGCGCGGACCCGGATGGCCTGACCGAGTTGTCCCACACCCTGGGGATCCCCCATGTGGTCCGGCTAGAGCCGCCGTGCCCGCAGTCCGAACTCGCCGACTGGTACCGGGCGGCAACCGTGGTCATGGTGCCGTCGTACTCGGAGTCGTTCGGCCTGGTGGCGGTGGAGGCCCAGGCATGCGGCACGCCGGTGCTCGCCGCCTCCGTCGGTGGCCTGCGTACCGCCGTCCAGGATGGCGTATCGGGCGTGCTCGTGGACGGCCACGCCCCGGCCAGCTACGCGCGCGTGCTCGCCGACCTGATCGCGGCGCCAGACCTGCGGGAACGACTTTCCCGGGGCGCCGTCGCGCACGCCTCCCGGTTCGGCTGGAACGGAACGGTCGACCGGCTGATGGCCGTCTACACCGGTGCCATGAACACTGCCACGGCCGACGCAGCGGACCGGTTTACCCAGGCGCTGCCTTCCTGAACAGGCGCCACCTGGCAGGATTGGGCCATGAACGACGTGGCCGCGGCCGGGCCGCAGGTGACCCGCGCGGACGCCGCCGCCGCAATCGAGTCAGCGCTGGCCGACCTCGGGCTCGCCTGGGAGAGCCCGCAACCGGGCAGCTACCTGGTCCGGCTGGAAGGCCAGCACAAGCTCGCGACCATGACCTGGCTCATTGCGGGGACCCACAGCCTGCACGTGGAGGCTTTCTTCTGCAGGCAGCCGGATGAGAACCATGCCCGGTTCTACCGGTTCCTCCTCGACCGCAATGGCCGGATGTACGGGGTGCATTTCGCCCTTGACCCCGTGGGGGATGTGTACCTGGTGGGCCGGCTCCCGCTCAGTTCAGCGTCAGCGGACGAGATCGACCGGATCCTGGGCTGCGTGCTCAGCTACTCCGACGAGAATTTCGACGCCGCGCTGGCCCTCGGCTTCGCCTCGTCGATCCGCAAGGAGTGGGCCTGGCGCGTCAAGCGCGGCGAAAGCCTCGCCAACCTGCGCGCCTTCGCCGCTCTCGCGGATCCCGAGCATGGCTGGCCCGGCGGCCAGCAGGACCCCTAGGACTTGCCCAGCCGGCTAATCGCTTCGGCCGCCTCATCGATCGAGTCGCGGGCCTCGTCCCCGCCCGCCTGCACGGCCTCCGTCACGCATTTTCCGAGATGATCCTCAAGCAGGCCGAGGGCGACCGCCTGCAGGGCCCGGGTTACCGCGGAGACCTGGGTCAGGACGTCGATGCAGTAGACGTCTTCTTCGACCATCCGCTGCAGGCCACGGACCTGCCCCTCAATCCTGCGCAGCCGCTTGAGATAGGCGTCCTTGTCCTGCGTGTAACCGTGCATACCGCGAGGATACGTGGGCGCACCGGCAGAACCCAGCCCGCTCGGGCCGCCGCTCGTAAGACCCCCGTAACCGGTGCTCGGCCGCAGGGCCGAACTTTCCCGGCCGGCCGGCCGCACCCTCGCCGCCGGGCAGCTGGCCAGAAGATCATTACGAAGGCTGCGCCGACTCACAGCCAGCCTTAAGGTCGGCCTGGTTCGCTGGCCAATGTCGTGTGCCTGGCGTGCTCGCACATGGCACGCTACCCGGGCAATGCGGGAGGATGGGTTCATGCGGCGGGATGACATGAGTTTCGCGGTGGCCGCCCGCGAGGACGGGCTGCGCCGGGTCAGAAGCCTGACCGTGCGGATCGGCGCGGCCGGCGTGGTGTCGTCGGCGGTCATCGCCGTTGCGCTTGGCCACCCAGCCGGTACGACCACCCATAAGACCACCGGGGGCGGCACGCCCAGCAAGAACCACACTGGACAGAACGAAAACTCCCCAAGCTCAGGCACGTCCCAAGGGAATTCGCCGCCGGGGAACTCACAGCAGGGCAGCACGCCCCAGGCGCCCGCGCAGAACCTGGCACCGGCGGCAGGTTCCGGCCAGGTGGTGTCGGGGGGCTCATGACCCCGGCGGCGCACGGGGCGATCGTGGTGACGTCATCCACGCCGCTCTGGTTCGCCACCCGGGCCACCGGCATGGTGGCGCTCGTGCTGCTGACCGCCAGCATGGCGCTCGGCCTGCTCACCTCGGTGCGTTTCGAGCAGCAGCGGTGGCCCCGGTTCGTCACCATTGGCCTGCATCGGAGCATTTCCTTGCTCGCCTGCGCCTTCACGGCGCTGCACATCGTGACCACTGTGCTGGACAGTTTCGTCCCGATCGGGGTGGCAGACGCTTTCGTGCCGTTCATCGGCACCTACCGGCCGATCTGGCTGGGGCTCGGCGCGATCGCCGTCGACCTGCTGATCGCGCTCATGGTGACCAGCCTGCTGCGGGCCCGAATGCGCCACCGGACCTGGCAGCTCGTGCACTGGACGGCGTACCTGGGCTGGCCGGTCGCGGTCCTGCACGGCCTGGGCACCGGCAGCGACACCATGACCCGGTGGGTGCTGGTGCTGACCCTGGGCTGCGTGGGCGCGATCGCGTGCCTGATCGCCTGGCGGCTGGCCCAGGGCTGGCCGTCCCGGGCTGGCCTGCGCGTCGCGGGTGCGATCACGCTGGTCGTCGTCCTGATCGCGACCGGTGCCTGGCTGATGGCGGGCCCGCTGAAGCCGGACTGGTCCCGCCGCGCCGGAATGCCCGCACCAGCGCCGACCAGGGTGGCGCAGCAGCGTTTCCTGGTGATCAGCGCGGTCGGCGGGCCGGGATTCCGGGCCGGACAGTGAGCCAGCCGCCGGACCGGAGGATGCCGCCCGGCCAACCCGCGGACCGGCGGACGCCGCCCAGCCAGTCTGCGCCGACCTGCTGCCCGAGCTCATCGAGCTTGACCCATGGGGATACCCGGTCATCTCCCCGGAGCCGGTCCCGGAGGAGCTGATCGGGCACGCGCGCCGGGCGGTGACCGCTTGCCCCACACTCGCCCTGCGTCTGGACACCGACCGCCGCTCCACCAGCAGGTAGCGTCCGTGAGCCGGCCGAGGAACGGTGCACTGATCATGGCCGTAACGCGTGAAAGGCCGCCGACCACGCGGCTACGGAAGGCTCCTCGGCCGGACCGCTAGCGGTCTGTGAGAGGGGGGCTGGGCGACGTGCAGCCAAGAAGACTCCTCGCACAGACCGCTAGGCTTTCGGCAGGCGCAGGACTTGCCGATGCCGCGATCCGGGGAGGGTGAATGGGACCACTGGACGGGGTGCGTGTCATCGAGATCGCTAGCCTGGCGCCAGCTCCGTTCGGCTGCATGGTTCTTTCCGATCTGGGCGCGGATGTGCTCCGGGTGGACCGGCTGGACCGGGCGGGGCGCCAGGCGCTCCCTCCGGTGGACCCGCTCGCCCGTGGCCGCCGGTCCATCCGCCTCAACCTCAAGGACGCCGAGGGCGCCGCCGTGCTGCTGCGCCTCATCGCCGACGCCGACGTGCTGGTGGAAGGGTTCCGGCCCGGCGTCGCGGAGCGGCTCGGCTTCGGGCCGGACGTCTGCCTGGAGCGCAACCCGCGACTTGTCTTCGCCCGGATGACCGGCTGGGGGCAGGACGGACCGCTGGCCGCCGCTGCCGGGCACGACATCGACTACATCGCGGTCGCTGGGAGCCTCTACCCGATCGGCCGGGCCGGTGAGCGCCCCGTGCCGCCGCTCAACCTGGTCGGCGACTTCGGCGGCGGCGGCATGCTGCTCGCCGTGGGCGTGCTCGCCGCCCTGCTGGAGCGGGAGCGCTCCGGCCGCGGCCAGGTCATCGACGCCGCCATGGTGGACGGGTCCGCGCTGCTGGCGTCGTTCATCCACGGGCTGCGGGCCGCCGGGGCATGGCAGGACGAGCGGGGCAGCAACGTGCTCGACGGCGGCGCCCCGTTCTACGACACGTACGAGACCGCCGACGGCGAGCACATGGCGGTCGGCGCCCTCGAACCGAAGTTTTACGACGAGCTGCTGACCCGGCTCGGCCTGGACAGCGCCGGCCTGCCCGGCCAGTACGACCGGTCCGGCTGGCCGGCCCTGCGGACCCGGCTGGCCAAAGCCTTTGCCGAACGCACCCAGGCCGAGCTGGTCGAGTTGTTCGAAGGCTCGGACGCCTGCGTGGCCCCGGTGCTCAGGCCGGGGGACGCGCCCGGGCACCCGCACAACGCGGCCAGGGGAACGTTCATCAACGTCGGCGGCGTGATCCAGCCAGCGCCCGCGCCCCGGTTCGGCCGGACCCCGTGTGCCATCCCGGCGCCGCCGGCCAGGCCCGGCGTGGACACCGACAGGGTTCTCGCCGCCCTCGGGTTCTCCCCCGCCGAGGTCACCGCGCTCCGCGACCGCGGCATCGCCAGCTAACTCCGCCTTTCGCAGCGCCAGCTGACCGCCGTCCGCGAGCTCGGCCGGCCCCACTCCCATGATCGCGGTGGATCACTGGCCGCGGATGACCACCAATCCACCGCGATCATGAGCGCACGCCGGTTGGCGCTTGGTCAGCCGGGCGTGGCTTGCGCTTGGTCCATGAGGACGCCGAGAACCTTGTCCTGGGCCGCGAGGTGCTCCTGGATCTTGACGGCTTCATGGAGCACGGCGTCGGCGTCGTTGTACGTGGCCTCGGACCGCTTGTCGGCCGCAGCCGCCAGCACGTTCTGCCCCACGATGATCACCGAGAGCAGGACCAGCTGGAGGAATGTCTGGGAGATCCAGGACACCAGGGTGACGGCGTTGTGGGATGCGATCGCGGACGGCAGGCTCACCAGGGCGAGCGCGGTGAAAGCGTACGCACACCACATGGTGCCGACCCCCTGGGTGACCTTGACGGCGAGCCACGCGTTGAACCGGGCCGGCGCGGTACCGGTGGGGAGCTGGTCGGCGACTTTGACCGGGCTGGGAGTCTCACCGGCCATCCTGGCCTGCGTTCGGCGGTGTGGCACGTACCGGTAGATCGTTCGTTCGGCCATGACTGCACTCCCTTTCGTTCTTTCGTTTGAGTTGGCCTGAGTGGGCGCCGTGTGGCCGTGGGACGCTCTCATCCAGCCAGCTCACGCCGCGAGCCGGCACTCATGTCGGAGGCCCCGCCGTGCGCACCGGTAACCGCAGACTCCTCGCATCACTGTCGCTACGGCAGGCGCCCAGTGCTGCGCCGCTGGCAGGGCGGCCGGACGGAGGAACAGCCCGGTCTGGCGCTCATCCGCCGCCAAGCTGCACGGCCTTGACGACCAGCAGGATGACCGACACGACGAGATAGCCGCGCAGCAGCAGCACGCCGAGCTTGGTCCCCGGCGACCAGGCCACCGGCTTGAGCAGCGCGAGCGGGGGCATCCGCCAGTTCGTGCGCTCCTGTGTCGTCATCCGCACCGGTGCTGGCCGGGCCCGGCCGCCGCGGCGCTGGGTGAGCGCCAGCCACAGGCTGACCCCTGCTCCGCCCACGAGCAGCGCAATGGCCAGCGCTATCACGATCGCGGCGACGTTCACGTTCGGGAACACCGTGCTGACGACGAGCGTGCCGGACAGCGTGAGCAGGACGCCGATGATCACGCTGGCCACGATGTTGAGCCAGCGCTGGTTGACCCAGGGGCCAAGGACTTCCGGATCGTTGCACAGCAGCAGCAGGAACACGCTGGCGCTGGGCAGCAGCACCCCGGCCAGGGCCTGGACGCCGGTGGTGATAAGCCCGAGTGGCGCGCCAGGGATGAGGACGATGCCCGCGGCCACCACGACGAGGGCCGTGTAGCTCGTGTAGAACGGCTTCGCGTCGCGGAAGCTGCGGTGCAGTGAATGCTTCAGGCCGAACACGTCCCCGAACGCATAGCTGGTGGACAGGGTCACCGCCGAGGCGCCGATAATGCTCGCGTCGAGCAGCACGATCGCGAACAGCGCACCGAGCACGTAGCCGTGATTCTCCAGCGCGCGGGCGGTGCCGAGCGCATCGGTGAACTTCCCGACCAGGTTCGTGCCGCGGACCGCGTACACGGCCACCACCTCGATCGCGGCCGCCGCGATCACGACGACGACGGAGCCAAGCGCTGTGTCGGCGCGCTCGTACCCGATGAAGCGAGGCGTGATGCGCTTGTCCACGACGTTGGACTGCTGGAAGAACAGTTGCCAGGGCGCGACCGTGGTGCCCACGATCGCGATGATGAGCAAGATCGCGCCCGAGCTGACACCCCCCTGGATCCCCGGCACCACGAAGTGGTAGGCAATCGAGCCGTACTGCGGATCCGACAGGAAAGCCAGCGGGACCAGCACGAGGCTGGCAGCGATGAACAAGAACATCGCCCGCTCCCATCGGCGGAAGCTGCCGCTCGCGGTGATTCCTATCAGCAGGACGGCGGTCACCGGCACCGAGATGTAAGAGCTGATGCCGAAGTAGCGCAGCGCAAGCGAGACGCCGATGAACTCGGTGACGATGGTCAGGAAATTGAGCAGGAACAGGTCTCCGACGCTGAACCAGCCCCAGAACCTGCCGAACCGCTCGTTGATCAGCCGGGCGTGCCCGACGCCGGTGACCGCGCCGAGCCTGACCACCATCTCCTGGTTGACCAGCAGGACGGGGATCAGCAACAGCAGCACCCAGAGCAGGCTGTAGCCGTAGTTCTGCCCGGCCTGGGCATAGGTGGAGACGCCGCCGGCGTCATTGTCCCCCACCATGACGATCAGGCCGGGGCCGACGATGGCGAGGAAGGTCACCAGCCGCCGCCGCAGCCCGCGGCGAGAATCGTCGTCTCCGACCCTGATCCGGCCGAGCGCTCCCTCGATGTCGCCGACGTGCGCCTCGTCGAGGACGGCACTAGGAGGCGCCAGGATCCGCGCGGGCTCGCCGCCCCCGGGCGGTGCCGCAGGACGGTGGTCGGGAGGTGGCGCTTTCCGCGGGGACTGGCCGCCCCCAGAAGATGCCGCAGGACGGTGCTCGGGGGGAGCCGGTATCCGTGGGGGCTGCTGGCCGTCGGACGGTGTCGCGGGCCCGTGCCCGGGGGGTGGCGGTCTGCGTGGGGGCTGCTCGCCCCCCGACGGCTCTGCGGGTGGACGCCCGGGCGTTTCGCTCACTGCTCCTGCTCGTGGCCGGCATCGGGCGGCTGGGCAATCTCCCGGCGGCGCCAGTCGGCCGGCAGCGTGGCCTCCAGCACGTCGTCCACGGTGATCAGGCCGAGCATCCGGCGGCGGTCATCCACCACCGGGATGGTGATCAGGTTGTAGTCGCTCATCAGGACCGCGACATCGACCACGTCAGTGTCCGCCCCGACCCGCACCGGATCGTCATCGCAGACGTCCGCCAGCCGGGCCTCCGGATCCGACTGCAGGAGCCTGACCAACGTGGCGACCCCGCGCAGCCGCTCGCGCGCGTCCAACGCGTGCACGGTGGTCAGCGCCTCCGGCTGAAGGCTCTGCGCGTGCCTGATCGCGTCCAGCGCCGCGCGAACCGGCAAGTCACCGTCGAGGGCCACAAAGTCCATCCCCATCAGCCCGCCCGCGCTGGTGGGGTTGAACCCCATGAGGGTCATCACCTTGGTGCGCTGGCCTGGCGGGAGGAGGTCCAAGACCGGCTGCCGCCGGTTCTGCGGAAGCTCGGCGATGGCGTCCGCGGCGTCGTCCGCCCGCATCCTCGCGAGCACCTCGGCGATCTCCGCGTCGGTGCGCTCGGCGAGCAGCCGGGTGGCCCGATCCTCGTCGAGTTCCTCGAACACGTCCGCCTCAAGCTCGGGATCGGCGTGCACATGCCGGAGGATCTCGGTCTCCTCCTCCTTGGACGCCTCCTCAAGAAGGTCGGCGATCTGAGCTGGTTTCAGCCGCCGGATCCGCGCGAACGGGCCGCGCAGTCCCACGCTGCCGGCATGGCCGATCAGCGGCTCGAACCGGGCCCAGTCGCGGAACGAATGTTCCTCTCGCTCGCTGCCGCCGAGGCCAAGGAGCCGCAGCAGGCGGCCGGGTCTGCGGCGCGTGTCCACCCCGGTCAGCACCCACTCGCCGTTCCGCTCCTCAAGTTCGAGGTCGGCCGCCCGGATCAGGTGGGCGCTCTCCACGTCGATGAGCCGGTGGCCCAGCACGTCGGCCCGGAGCAGCACCTCGCCCTCACGGCGCTCGAACCGGCGCAGGTCAAGCTGGGCGCTGGTGAGCGTGAGCACCTCACCGTCAAACGAGCTGACCTGGTCAATCGGGACGAACACCTGCCGGCCACCGACCGTCGCGACCAGGCCCTCCACCGCCGGAAGCTGCGCACCGCGGAGCCGCACGATCACGTCCGAGACCCGGCCGAGTGACTCTCCGCCACGATCGGTGACCGGGCGCTTCAGCAGTTCTGACAGGTGGATCACCCGGCTGGTACGCGGGACCGGGGCGGCTGCTGGCGGTGTCGTGGTCATGAGTTCAGCATCTCTCCTCGGGTCAGCCGCGTGCAGCCGGCTCCTGGTTGGGGACACCGCATGTACCCGTCATTGGCCACCGTGCCTGATAAGCCACAAGCGTTCCCTCGGTTGATCATGATTCAGCGACCGCGCGGCGAACCACAAGCGGTCTCCCGCTGAACAACGAGATCCGCTGATCTGCTGGAGCCACCTGCGCAGTCTGTCTCTTCTCGGACTTGCCGTAGCGTTGGAGGCCGCGATAAGCCTTGATAGCGCAACCGAGGCAGGGAGGTGTGGCCGTGCTGGGTGATCCTTGCAGTACAACCACGGCGATCACGGCCACCATGGGCCGGGCCGCCGCCAGGGACCTGTTCCGATCCCGCCCACGCTTGCCGGCCGCGCCGGGCTAGACCGCCTGGACCTGGCCGGCGGGCTCAGGAGGTTGCTGTGTCCGATCGCTTTCTCGCCGGCTGGCGGCAGCCGGGCCGCCCACGGCGCCGCAATGGCCCATCGCTGACCGGCCGGTTCCTTCATCCCACCGAGCGGATGATGACGTCGCGCCAGGTCCGGCAGGACATCGTCTCGCTCGCCGGGCTCATCGGCCGGCCCGTGCTCAACCAGGCCGGCGACGAGGTCGGGCATGTCGTTGACCTGCTCGCCAAGGTGCACGGTGGCGAGACCTACCCTCTGGTCACCGGGGTCATGGTGCGGGTGGGGCGGCGCCGTGCATTCCTCGACGCCTCGAACATCGATCGCGTTCACCGCCGCTCGGTGACGCTCCGCACCGCCCGGCTGGATCTGCGGGAGTTCCAGCGCCGCGACGGCGAAGTGCTCCTGGCCAGGGACATCCTCGATCACCAGCTCGTGGACACCGACGAGATCCAGGTGATCCGGGCCGCTGACCTTTACCTCGCGCAGGTCGGCGACCAGGTCCACCTGGTCGGCGTGGACGTGGGCCTGCAGACGCTGCTGCGCAGGCTCGGCCCCAGGCGATACCGCTGGCATCCCACTCCGGACCGGGTCATCGACTGGGCCGCCATCGAGTCGTTCGGCGAAGACTCCGCGGAGGCACCGGCCGCTATGAAGCTGCGTGAACCGCATGCCGCGCTGCGCAGGCTTCGCCCCGCGGAACTCGCCGACGTCCTGGAGGGCCTGGGCCGGTCCGGCCGGAAGGAGCTGCTCGCTAGCCTCGATCGCGATCTGGCCGCCGACGCGCTTGAGGAGATGGAGCCGGACGAGCTGACCGCCTTGCTGCGTGAGGTGGAGCCCGCCCAGGCCGCGGAACTGCTGGTGAGGATGGAACCCGATGAGGCGGTGGACGCGCTGCGGGAACTGTCCAGGGACGAGCAGTCCCTGCTGCTGTCCCGGATGCCGCCGCAGGTCCGCCGGGAGCTGATCAGGCTGCTCGGCTATCCCGGTGACGAGGCGGGAGGCATCATGACCAGCGTGCTGGCCCGCGCGCACCCCGATGAGACGGTCGCGCAGGTCAGCCAGCGGCTCGCCGAACAGGCCGGGCACCGAACGGAAATCGACTCGGTAGCCGTACTGGACGCCGACGGCCGGCTGGTCGGCGACGTCTCCGCGTTCGACCTGCTGGTCAGCGATGGTGCCACCCCGCTTGGCGACCTGATTGATCCGGAGAACCCTCCGGTGACCCTTCGCCCCGACGCCGACCTGGACACGGTCGCCACCGAACTGGTGGAGTCCCGGCGCTCCTCGCTCCTCGTGGTCGACGATGAAGGCCGGCCACTGGGGCGGATCCTGTCCGACGACGTGCTCGACGCTCTCGTGCCTGGCCACGGGCGGCTGCACTTCCCGAGGCTCCTGCAGTGAGCCCAATCTCAACGTCGGGCTGCGCCGAAGCGCCGCAGTCGCCGGGCCGAACGCCACATAAGGCCCGCCAGGGCCGTTGCGGCGTCCCGGCGGCGAGGACCCGCCTCCCGAAGCCAGCGAAGCGCCCGCGAGGGAGGCAATGAGGTGAGCACCCAGGAAGAGGACGAGGCCGCGAACCTCGCGCCGCGCCCACCCAGAGCCCGGGAGGGCCTGGCCTCGCTGACCCGGGTCCGAGTCGGCGGAGTGCGGCTCATCCGGTCGCGCCGGAGCCGGATCTGGCTGATCCTGGCCATCGCAGGCCCCGGGGGGGTCGCCGCCAACGCCGGTAACGATGCGGCCGGGATCGCCACCTACGCGTCGGCAGGCTCCCAGTTCGCTTACCGGACCCTGTTCTTCATGGTGCTAGTCACCTTCGCTCTCGTGCTAGTGCAAGAGATGGCGGTCCGGCTTGGCACGCATACCGGCAAGGGACTCGCCGCGCTAATCAGGGAGCAGTTCAGCCTGCGGCTGACCGCAGTGGCACTCGGATGCGTGCTGCTCGCCAATACCGGCCTGGTCGTCTCCGAGTTCGCCGGGATCGGCGCTGCCTTCGGACTGCTCGGGGTGAGCCGGTATGTGATCATCCCGATCGCTGCCGTCGCCATCTGGGCTCTTGTCTTGTTTGGCTCATATCGTTATGCGGAAAGGATCTTTCTGATCTTTTCTTTGGCGTTCCTCGCCTACCCGATCGCCGCCGTGCTCGGGCACCCGGACTGGGCGAAGGTGGGCACCAACCTGGTGATCCCGCATTTCCTATACACCAAGAGCTTCCTGCTGCTTGGCGTGGCGCTGATCGGGACGACGGTCAGCCCGTACATGCAGCTGTACGCGGCGGCTGGGGTGGTGGACAAGGGCTCCGACCGTGCCGACTACCCGCGGGCCAGGATCGACGCGATCTCCGGGGCCCTGTTCGCCTGCATCGTGTCCATCACGATCATCATCGCCACCGCAGCGGCCATTGGCGGGACCGGCCCGCTGACCTCGGCCAAGGAGGCGGCGCAGGCCCTGCGCCCGGTCGCCGGCCCAGCGGCCGAGGTGCTCTTCGCGCTCGGCCTCATCGGCGCCTCGGCGCTGGCCGGGGCGGTGGTCCCGCTGTCCAGCGCGTACGCGATCAGCGAGGCGGTCGGGGTAGAGCGCTCGGTCTCCCGCCGGTTCACTGAGGCCAGGCTCTTCCTCGGGTTGTTCACCGTGCAGGTGATCGTGGGCGCGGCCCTGGCGCTCACCCGCATCAACCTGATCACCCTGCTGATCGGCACCCAGGTGCTGCAGGGCATCGTCACGCCGGTCATCCTGGCGTACATCCTGATCCTCACCAACCGGCGCAGCGTGCTCGGCGACGCGGCGAACGGCCGCGTCTTCCGGGCCGCCGCCACCTTGTGCGTGGTCGCGATCTCGGCCATGAGCCTGCTGCTTCTCGGTTTCACTGTGCTGGGCTTCTTCGGCGTCGGCTGACTGCCCTGCTGGCCAGGGCTGTGCCAATGGGGTGGTATGAAGGCCACGTCAGGAGAGGGAGGAACGCAGCAGGTGGCGATACGGAAAGCAGTGGGTTTCCTCGGCAAGCGTGATGACCTGCCGGAGGGTTTTGCGTACTCACTCAAGCGCCGCCTGCTCGGGCCGCCGATGGTCAACGAGCAACTCGGCGAGCAGCGGCTGTCCAACATGCTCGCGCTGGGCGTGCTCGCTCCTGACGGGATCTCCTCATCGGCCTACGGCACGGAAGAGATCCTGATCGAGTTGCTCAAGGGCGGCCTCGGGATCGCCGCGTTCACCCTCATCCTGCCGCTGACGGGGGTCGTCCTGTTCGTGATGGCGCTGGTGGTCCTGTCCTACCGCGAGGTCGTCACGGTCTACACCAGGGCCGGCGGGTCCTACGTGGTCGCGCGGGACAACTTCGGGCCCAAGGTGGCCCAGGTCGCCGCGGTCGCGCTGCTCATCGACTATGTGGTCACCGTGGCGGTCCAGGTCGCCGCCGGTACGGCGGCGGTCGCGTCGGCCGTCCCGGCCATCAACAGCCCCACGATCATCACCGTGATCTCGATCTGCATCGTGATCTTGATGTGCTACGGCAACCTGCGCGGGATCCGCGAGGCCGGCCGGTCGTTCGCGGTTCCCACGTACTTGTTCTCCAGCATCGTCATTCTCATGATCGTCACAGGCCTGCTGCGGGAGGCGTTCGGCTCGTTGCCGCTCTACCACCCCCACGCCGGCATAGTCACCGGGACTCCCAGCCACAGCGGCCTGATCGCCTTCGGCATGATCTTCGTCCTGCTGCGGGCGTTCGCCAACGGCGGCTCCTCGCTGACCGGCATCGAGGCGGTGTCCAACGCGGTAAGCGCGTTCCGCCCGCGGGAGGGCCTCAACGCCCGCCGCGTCCTGGTAACCGAGGGTGTCATCCTAGGCTCCCTCGTCGCGGGGATCTCCTGGCTGGCTCACGTGACCCACGCCAGGCCCTATACCGACGGGGTGCCGACGGTCATCTCCCAGGAGGCCAGGCTCGTCTTCGGGCACTCGTTCGCCGGCACGGGCCTGTACATCCTGGTTCAGGCCGCGACCGCGCTGATCCTCTACACCGGGGGCAACACCAGCTTCAACGGCTTCCCGTTCCTGGCCAACTTCGTGGCCGAGGACGCCTTCCTGCCGCGCTGGCTGACCAAGCGCGGCCACCGGCTGGTGTTCTCCAACGGGATCATCGTGCTCGCGGTGCTGTCGTGCACCCTGCTGGCCGCCATCGGAGCGAACGTCAACCGCCTGGTGCCGTTCTATGCGATCGGCGTCTTCACCGCCTTCACCCTGGCCGGATTCGGCATGGCCAAATATCACCACACCCACCAGGAGAGACACTGGCGGCGCAAACTGGTGATCAACTTCTCGGCGGGCGTGACATCCCTGATCGTCGTGCTGATCTTCGTGACGGTCAAGTTCACCGAGGGCGCCTGGCTGGTGGTGATCCTCTTCGCGGCCGGCGTGCCCGCGCTCATCAGGCTCAACCGGGAATACGGGCTTGAGGCGCAGGTCCTGGAGCGGATCAGCGACCGGCCCAAGCCGCCCAGGGTACCGAACTACCCGCGGCGGACCGTGTTCGTGTTCGTGGACAGCTTCGACCTGGCCACGATCGCTGCGCTGCGCTACGCCCGGAGCCTTCGCCCCACAACGCTGCGGGCCGTTCATTTTGTCATCGACACGGCGCAGGCGGATCTGCTGCGCCAGGAGTGGACCCGGGCAGGCGTCGATGTCGTGCTCGACTTCATCGACTGCCCGGATCGGCGGCTGACCAGGGCTGCGGCCGAACTTGTCAGCGGGGAGGCGGCGCAGCCTGGAACGCAGGTGACGGTGGTGCTGCCCCGGAGGAGTTACTCGCCGCTGCTGGGCCGACTGCTGCACGACCGCACGGCTGACAAGATCGCCGCGGTAGTGAGCCAGATCCAACACTCCGTCGCGACCATTGTCCCCTTCGACGTAGGGCGTCGGCTCGAGGTCCTGCACGCACGCCAGGTCGCAAACGCCCAGGACGCGGCCGGGGCCGACCGGGCCGGGACTCCGGGGCCAGCCAGGCCGGCCCAGCCAGCTGAGCCCGCCGCGGCGGCGGACTCCGGGCCGACTGCCCGCACCGATCCCGCTGCCGCGACCGGGCCCGCTGCCCGCACCGAACCCGCTGCCGCGACCGGAGCCGCTCCGTCAGCCGGCCCGCAGGGACCGGGCGGGGTGACGACACCCGTGGGACCCGAGGCTCCCACCGGGCCTCTGCCGCCCATCGGCCCCCCACTTCCCACCGGGCCCGCAGTTCCCACCGGGCCCGCAGTTCCCACCGGACCTGTACCGACCGCCGGGCCTGCGCCGGCCGCCGGGGCGCCATCTGGCGAACCAGCGGCCCCCAGCGAACCAGCGGCACCGGGCATCGCCGCCGGCCTGGACGGCCTGCCGCCAGTCACAGCGGCACCGACTGCCTCCCCTCTTCGGGGGCTGCTCCGGCGCCGGGGCTCACGCCAGCCCAGCGGCCCGTCCGCGGCCTTGCCGACTGGAGATCACCCGGACTACGAGAGGCCTGTCCCGTCGGCCGGCGTCAACCCCATCGGGTCGATCGTCAAACCAGGCCGGGCCACCGTGGAGGGACGGGTACGCGCGGTCGAGATCCGCCCGGTGGAACGAAACTCCGTACTTGCCGTCGAGATCTCCGATTCAACGGGCGACCTGACTGCCCTGTTCTACGGCCGGTCGCACATCCCTGGGCTCATTTGCGGGGCCCGGGTCCGCTTCCGCGGCCCAGTTGGCCTGCGCGAGGAGGGGCCAGCCATGATCAACCCGGCATACGAGCTACTGGCGACGGGTACCGGGACGGCCCCAGCGGGGAAAGACTCTCCTGATAAGGGGTCATAGCGGCGTCGGCACGGGTGGCGCTGCGACGCCTAGGGCACCTGGCAAGGGAGGCCATCAGCGGCCATGCCGGCCGGAAACGGGCACGGAAACGGACACGGACACGGACACGGACACGGGATGACGGCTACCGGCCGTCATCGCGGCAGGCTGAGCGCGGTCATGGCCATCAGTACCGCGATCGCAGTCCTGGAAGTTGCCGGAGCACTGGTCAGCGGGTCTCTGGTGCTGTTCGCCGACGCGGCCCACATGGCCGCGGATGCCGCAGGCGTAGGCCTGTCGCTGCTAGCGGCATACATCGCCGCGAGGCCCGCCACGGACCGCCGAACCTTCGGCTACGCGCGAGCGGAAATCCTCGCCGCCACGGCCAACGCCCTGCTGCTGCTCGGCATGGCCACCTTCATCGTCATCGAGGCCGCGCGCCGGCTGGCCGCGCCACCGGCCGTCGGGTCCGGCCTGATGGTGATTTTCGGGTTCATGGCGCTGGCCGGGAACGGCGTGTCGATGATCCTGCTCCGCCGGGCCCAGGCGGACAGCCTGAACGTGCGTGGTGCCTTCCTAGAGGTCGCCTCGGACACATTCGGCGCGGTAGCGGTCATCCTGACCGGCGTGATAATCGCGATCACGGGCTTCACCCTGGCCGACCCGATCGCCTCGCTGGTGGTGGGCGCGTTCATCCTGCCGCGGACCTGGCGGCTGCTGCGGGATGCGGTGGATGTCCTGCTGGAGGCGAGTCCGCGGGGCATCGACCTGAGCGAGGTGCGCCGTCACATGACCGAACTGGACGGCGTGACCGATGTGCATGATCTGCACGCCTGGACCATCACCTCCGGGGTCCCCGTCCTCTCCGCGCACGTGGTCGTGGACCCGGGCGTGCTGGCCGACGGCCGGAGCGCGGCCATGCTCGACATCCTCCAGGAATGCCTGCGCGGCCACTTCGACGTGGCCCATTCCACCTTCCAGCTGGAACCCACCGGACACGCCGACCACGAGCCTTACGTCTGCCTCTAGCGCGTGTCTCGCGCCGTGCCACCGCCCCCGCCCACGCTGGCCCCTGGAGCATTTCCGTACTAGCCAGTAATATGGCGATATCGCCTGTAGGGAGCCCGCCGTGAGCACGTACGATCGCTACGCCACCCCTGTCGAGCCCGGTACCTGGGACGTTCCCGCGGCTGGCGCCACCCGCTTCAGCTGGGAGTATGACGACGGCCGGAGCCGCCTGCTCGACCTCTACCAGCGGGGCAAGGACAAGCAGTGGGACGCGGCCAAGCGGATCGACTGGGACCTCCCGGTGGATCCCACCAACGTGATGGGGCTCTCCGATGAGTTCGTCCCGATCTACGGGTCACGTCAGTGGGACATCCTGTCCGAAACCGAGCGCGCCGACCTCGGCCATCACCTGTCGGCCTGGCTGTTCAGCCAGTTCCTGCACGGTGAACAGGGAGCGCTGACGGTGGCCGCGCGGATCGTCGAGTCCGTGCCCGACATGGACGCCAAGTTCTACGCGGCGACCCAGGCCATGGACGAGGCGCGGCACGTGGAGCTGTTCTCGCGGTTCATGC
>WNFJ01182169.1_pt2 | contig 40714 bp, 35 predicted proteins | sample 5400461 | NCBI WGS metagenome assembly WNFJ01 (sample SAMN13153349, study PRJNA577476) | soil metagenome | isolation source: 115 cm saprolite on Douglas fir-dominated hillslope | place: USA:California | collected 2013-09-17
AACTCAGGAGAATGGAAACGTCCGCGCCGCGCCAGCGGTAGATGGACTGATCCTCGTCGCCCACAACGCATACATTCTGCCGCGGTCCAGTCAACAGCCGCATCAGCTCGTATTGCACGCGGTTGGTATCCTGATATTCATCCACGTGAATGTATTGGAAGCGCGCCTGCCATTTCTCCCGCGTGGCAGTCGATTCACGCAGCAAACGGGCTGACCGCAGGAGCAGATCATCGAAATCTAGGGCTCTGCTGTCGTGCAGGAGTTTTTCGTAGGCAGCGAAGATATCCGCGGTCCGGCGCCCATCTTGGTCGAAGGCTTCAGCGCGCAATTGCTCCGCAGTCTGACCATGGTTCTTTGTGTAGCTGATTCGGCTCAGAACGTTTCGCGGTGTCAGATCATCTGTATCGATCTGCAGCTTGTTCATTGCCAGCTTCACGGCCGCGAGCTGGTCATCGTCATCGTAAATGGCAAAATCTCGCGGTAGTCCAGCCGCGGACGCTTCACGCCGCAGCAGCCGCGCGCAGAGCGAATGAAACGTCGAAAGCCAGGCCTGAGCGGGAGGGACTCCAGCGCGCAACAGGAGGTCCGAGACGCGATTGCGCATCTCTTCCGCAGCCTTGTTTGTGAAGGTCACGGCAAGGATCGCTTCTGCGGGCACGCCATTGGCGATCAGGTTGGCCATTCGAAACGTAATGGCGCGCGTCTTGCCGGTTCCAGCACCCGCCAGGATCAACACCGGGCCTTCAATGGTTTCGACGGCCAGCCGTTGCTCGGGGTTTAGTTCATCCAGAAGAGCGAGCATTTGTCCGGAGTTGCTGGAGAAAGTTTGCACACGACATCGTAGCCGAGCGCGGCGATGTGCGCAAACCTGCGCTGACAGCCATGCATTTCGGATGGCTCAGTGTTCCGCGGCGCGGCTCAGGTCAATTTCGAAGTACATGAGATCGCGATTCTTTTCGATGGCCACTACTTCAGGCACGTACAGATGCGCGGAATTCAGAAGCTCGAACTGGCTTCGCATGTCGAAATAAAGAAGCCCCTGTACCGTGCTATGAGGGGCGACGACACTCGATTGCACACCGGCGGCTTCGATGGATTTTTCGACTTCAGTCCAATGCTTGTCACGTCCGATTTTTGGCGCCCCGGTGGGGAAGGGGAACTTTTTTCGGTTCACGGTTGGATCCTTCGCGCTCGGGTTCATGATGACGTCAGTGGCCTCTTCCGGTGACAGGGGATTCAATGCCTGATGATTCTCTTCCGAAAGCGCGACATTCAGCCGGATCCGCTCCAAGTTGATCTTCATACTGTCGTCCGAATCGTTTCTAAAAACCACGTGCATGGCAACAATTCCTGCGGCATAGGGAGCCTTCTTAGGAAACTTTTCCTTATAGAGTGAAGGGTCGGTCCAGGGTCGCGCCGTAATGGTCATGCCTTCGTGGGACTCCAACGAGGTGGTCTTCAGCGAAGACGGCTGCTGGGAGGTTCCCTGTTGGACAAACAGTAGCGAGGCCGCAAGAAAGGGAAGGATGAGGGTTAGCTTTCGCATCGAGTTATAATAGACTTTTCTCATCTCGAGGCCTTCGATTCCTGGGGGTAGCGCAGGGTTGCCCTGCGTCGCGCGCCGCCTGCTTTTGGTGGAACGCGAACAGACCGGAGCCACGCTTAGTGTATTTCATTTATAGCTTACTCATGGGCGTCGCGGCCCTTTTGCTGTTGCCCTATTGGCTCGTGCAGGGACTGCGCCAGGGGAAATATTTGTCAAACGTCGCCGAGCGCTTGGGATTTTCTTTTCCAGCGCTTGCCAAACTGAACCTGCATTCCACGGGCGCGATCTGGATTCACGCCGTCAGCGTCGGCGAAGCGCTTTCCAGCGTTACTCTCGCGCGGCGCCTCAAAGAGGCCTACCCCCATCGTCCTCTAATCATCTCGACCACCACGATCACGGGACAGGCGCTGGCGCGCGAGCGCATGCCGTTTGCCGACGCCGTAATCTATTTCCCTCTGGACTGGGCCTTCTGCGTTCGGCGCGCACTTGACGCCGTGAGACCGTCGGTCGTGCTGGTGCTTGAGACGGAGATCTGGCCGAATTTTCTGCGGGAAGCCGGACGGCGCAATATTCCCATTCTTTTCGTCAGCGGACGCGTTTCTGACCGGTCGTTCACCCGCTATCAGAAATATCTCGAAGTGTTTGGGTTTTTCCTGAGCCCCTTTTTGAAGAGCGCGCTTTCCAATGCCGGCGCTTTCCTGATGCAGAGCGAGAAGGATGCCGAGAGGATTAAAGTGCTTGGTGCACCGGTGGATCGCGTACGCGTCAGCGGCAATTTGAAATACGACCTGGAACTTCCCGCGCCCACGCCGCTGTCGAATTGGCTTGCCGGAGAAATCAAGCGCAGTGGCCGTTCGCCAATCATTGTTGCAGGAAGCGTAGTTGCGACTGAAGAGCCGCACGCACTCATCGCTTTTGGAACTTTGCAAGGCGAATATCCCAAGGCGCTCCTCGTGCTGGCCCCACGCAAGCCTGAATGTTTTGACTCTGCCGCGGAGTTTATCGATGAATCGCACCGTAAATTTATCCGGCGCTCCAAGCTGGCAATTCCCGCGCCAGGACAATCGCACACCGGCCAGCGTCTCGATAATTCGGTAATCTCCGATGATGTGACTGTCCTTCTGCTCGACAGCATCGGTGAGCTGGCGTCGCTCTACAGGCTCGCCGATGGCGCCTTCGTCGGAGGCTCGCTGGTTTCTTCGGGTGGTCACAATATTCTGGAGCCGGCTGCCTTCGGAAAAATACCGGTGTTTGGGCCATCGATGGAAAACTTTTCCGAAATTGCTTCTCGTTTTGTAACGGCGGGGGCGGCTGTTCAGGTGGAGAGCCCGGAAGATGTCGGCGTGGCCTGGATACAATTATTTCGCGATCCTGCGCGCATGAAAAAAATGGGGGAGACCGCGGAGCAACTCGTGGCAGGCTCGCGCGGAGCGGCAGATCGAGCTCTTGCAGAAATTGCGAAGCATCTGGATGGTGCTGTTCGATGAGTGTATCGACACTGCTGCGGGGACTTTTGTGGCCACTGTCGCTGCTCTATGGCGTTGGGGTCCGTCTGCGTGTTTGGCTCTACGCAAACAAGTGGTTCAAGCAAAAAGGGCTGAAAGCGCCGGTCATTAGCGTCGGAAATCTGACGGTCGGCGGAACGGGCAAAACGCCCATGGTGATTTGGCTTGCCGAGAAATTTCTTGCTGATGGAAAGCGCGTTGCTATCCTAAGCCGCGGCTACCGAGGGACAAATGGAACGAGCGACGAGATCGAGCTGATGAAGTTTCGTCTTCAGGGGCGCGTATCTTTTGGCGTTGGCAAAAACCGCTTTGCCGAGGGGCGCCGGCTCGAAGCGCAGCAGCACATTGACGTTTTTCTTTTGGACGACGGTTTTCAACACCTCGAGCTCGCCCGCGACCTGAACATTTTGTTAATGGACGCGTCTCGGCCGCTTGCGGGCGAGCCCCTCCTGCCCGCCGGTGCTCTCCGGGAACCAGTATCGGCCATGAGTCGCGCGAATTTGATTATTTTTACACGCGCCGGAACTACGTCTGGAACTCTCGAAGCCATCGGGAAGCTCCATCAGTATCCCGTTTTTGCGGCTTCTACGCGCCTGCTTGGATTCCGCCGTTTCGGCGGGGACATCACTTTGCTCTCGGTCAGTGAAATTGGTGCCGGTCCCTTCTTTGCTTTCTGCGGTCTCGGTAATCCGAACGCTTTCTTGCGCGATCTGCGAACTTGGGGACTCTCTATTTCTGGACAGTTGATCTTTCCCGACCACCATCGCTATGACAAGCGGAACATCCTGGAGATCTTGCAGGCCGGGAAGCGTTCAAGCGCGAACGCCTTCGTGACCACCGAAAAAGACGCGCAGAATATGGCTGGTCTCAAGTTCGAAGAAGCCCCCGTCTACATCGCGGTGATCGACCTGGAGGTCACCCCGGAGGCTGATTTCAGAACTGTTCTCGATCAAATACTTGCAACCGGGCGGGGAGCAGCGGCGTGAAGATTCTCATCCGTGCGACGAATTGGGTTGGGGATGCGATCATGGCGCTGCCGGCGATCCGCGCGGTTCGTAAGCGTTTCCCGGACGCGGAAATCGCGATCGTGGCGCGGCTCTATGTTGCGGACATTTACCGCGATCAAGAGATCTGCAATCAACTCATCGTTTACGACGCGAGCGGGTCGCACTCCGGAGTTTCCGGCCGTGAGCGACTGGCAGAGAAACTTCGGGCGCAGAAGTTCGACGTGGCCCTGCTTCTGCAAAATGCCTTCGATGCCGCGTGGCTGGCCTGGCGCGCGAATATTCCTGAACGGATCGGCTATGCGCGCGACGGCCGCAGCTTGCTTCTCACGAAGGCCGTGCCTGTTCCCAAGCAAGAGGAGATTCCGGCCCACGAAAGGTTTTATTATATGGAGCTGCTCCGTCGCGCCGGCTGGATTGATTCTTTGCGGGATGAATCGTTCATTGACTTGAGTGTTCCGGAGGAAAAGCGACGGAGGGCTGATGAATTTCTTTGTAAATCAGGCGTGCGCCAGGGCGTGAGGCGGATCGCCATCGGTGCTGGGGCATCGTACGGCTCGGCAAAGTGCTGGCTGCCTTCGCGCTTTGCCGAAGCAGCAAATCGACTGCAATCAGAAGCAGATGCCGACGTCATCCTCTTTGGGGCTTCCGCCGAGGCAAGCGTCTCGAAGGCCATTTCGGCCGATATGCGCCAGCCTCCCATTGATCTCGCGGGGAAAACCGCTATTGCGGATCTGCCTGCGCTGCTCTCACAATGCCATCTCTTTATCGGCAACGATTCCGGTGCTATGCATGTCGCCGCCGCCGTTGGTCTGCCCATCGTCGCGGTGTTTGGTCCCACCGATCCATTCGGAACAGCTCCTGTCACGCCACACTTCACCATCGTTCAGCAAAAACCTTACTGTAGCCCGTGCTTTCTGCGCCGCTGTCCGACCGATCACCGGTGCATGACCGCAATTACGGCCGAAATGGTGGAGGCGGCGACGAAGCCTTGGCTATCCTCGGTCCAGGTACAGCGTGCCTGATAAGTCTCGATTGAATCGTGCCAGCCGTTTTCGTATGGTTCCATTTGTCGCGGCAGATTTTTGGCAGGCACCAGACTGGATCCTGAGGCAACAAAAATGAAGCATTCCCGCACGGAAGAATCAGCTTCAACGTCCGTCGATCTTCTCGCCCTCCGCGAGTGCGTCGAACAGTTCACCACAAAAACGATCGTTCTACTCGGCGATTTCGTGGCTGATGAATTCCAATATGGCGAAATCTCGCGTGTCTCCCGCGAAGCCCCGGTTCTCATCCTCAAACATCGTGAAACGCAAATTGTTCCGGGCGGCGGCGCCAACGCTGCCAACAACCTAGCGTCTCTGGGCGCGCGCGTCTTGCCCGTTGCGGCGGTAGGTGATGACGCTGCTGGGGACGCGTTGATTGTTCATTTTCGTCGCCAGGGCGTCAATGTTTCTGGAATCCTCCGCGTAAAAGGTTGGAGGACACCGACCAAGAGTCGCTTTCTCGCTGGCTGGGCGCACACGGTTGGACAGCAGGTACTGCGCGTCGACTACGAGCCGAAATCGCCTCCGCCGGATGCCATTCGAAAGAAGGTCCATCAACAGCTCACCGCAAGTCTTCGCCGCGCCGACGCGCTTGCTGTTTCCGACTACGGGTTTGGGGTTGCAACCCCTGAGCTGGTCCAGAAAGTGACGGCGAAGCACGAGAACGCACTGCCGGTCACGCTCGACGCGCGGTACCAGCTTCACCGCTATGCAAGAGCAGGCATCACCTCCGCCACGCCGAACGAGGCGGAGCTTGAAGCCGAGCATCACGCGGCCATAGGCCAAAATAGTGGCGAACTAACGCGCGCTGGACGGGCGACTCTTTCCGTGATGAAACTCCAATCGTTGCTCGTCACACGCGGACGGCATGGGGCCGCGCTCTTCGAGCCAGGTGATCGCTTCACGCAAATCCCCGTTTACGGCAGCGATCAAGCCGTTGATGTCACCGGCGCGGGCGACACCGTTCTTGCCGCATACACGCTGGCGCTTGCCTGCGGAGCATCTCCTCTTGAAGCCGCACACGTTGCAAACATCGCCGGAGGACTAGTGGTAATGAAACGCGGCACCGCGACTGTTTCGCGCGAAGAGCTTCTCGATGCCATCCGTGGCCAGGCCTCCGGAGACGCCTCCTAAGCCATGCGTGAGGGCGCCTCCAAAATCGTTGCGCGCGCTCACCTCTGCGAGAAGCTCGCGGAACATAAGCGCCGCGGCCAGCGCGTCGTGTTTGCCAACGGCTGCTTTGACACCCTGCACGTTGGACATATTCGTTATCTCGAAGGCGCGCGCCGTGAAGGCGACATTCTTGTCGTGGGTGTGAATTCCGATTCTAGCGTCTGCCATCTGAAAGGGCCCGGTCGTCCAATCCTTGATGAGAACGCCCGTGCGCTACTCGTGGCCTCGCTTCGCTGCGTGGATTACGTCGTGCTCTTCAATGACCCCAACGTGGAATCCCTCCTGGAAGAGCTTCGCCCCGATGTTCACGCCAAAGGCACCGACTACACCGCCGACACCGTGCCGGAACGCTCCGTTGCCATCCGGCTCGGCATCCGAGTGGCGATTGTTGGCGACACCAAGGATCACTCCACTCGCGAACTTATAGAGTCTATTCGCAAGGCGCCGCATGCCTGAGCAGCGCTTCCTGGTTGTGCGCCTTGGATCTCTCGGTGACATCGTCCACACCTTACCCGCTGTCGCCGGCCTGCGCGAATCGTTTCCCACAGCTGAAATTGTTTGGCTGACGCATCCTCGCTGGGAAGCGCTGGTCGAGAGCAGCGATCTGGCAACGGATATATGGGAGACGGAAACCCGCTCCCGACGGTCCTTGCGCGAAATCATAGGACGAATTCGCAAGAAGCAATTTACGGCCGCGATCGATTATCAAGGATTGTGGAAGTCTGCGGCGCTGCCATTCCTCGGCGGTGTGTCGCGCCGTGTCGGCTTTTCTTCGCAAACCATTCGGGAGTTCGGCGTGCCGGTCCTGTACACCGATCGCGTTCGGTCTACCCTCACTCACATCGTCGATCAAAATGGAGAATTGTCACAGAGGGTTGGCGCTCGAAATGGCGTCGCGCCCTTGGTTCTTGCTGTACCCTCCATTCAGGAAGCGTTTGTCCTGCAACTCCTGAGAGGTTTTGCTATCGAGCGATATGTTGTGCTGAGTCCCGGAGGCGGCTGGCGCTCGAAATGCTGGCCACCCGATCGTTACGGCGCCCTCTGCCAAAGGATTCATCGCGAAATTGGGTTGCGCTGCGTTATAAATCATGGCCCCGGAGAAGAGCAGTTGGCCTCTGCTACCAAAGCAGCCAGCGGGGAAGCAGACCCCATCGCATACAATGGCTCTCTAGATCAACTCATGGCTCTTCTCCGTAATGCAGTCTGCATCGTTGGCGGAGATACGGGACCACTGCATTTAGCCGCCGCTCTCGGAACACCTGCCGTCGCCATTTTTGGTCCCACGGATCCGGCGCGAAATGGTCCCTACCGCGCAGGCGATCGGTCCACTGCTTCTCCCATCGATATCGTTCTGCGCAGCCCGCGTGCGGTCACCACGTATAAGCGAGGTGAGCAGCCTGCTCCTTCCATTCTGCAAATCACTGTCGATGAGGTCTTCGAAGCGGTTCGCCGACAAGTTGAGGTCCGCAGATGAACGGGGCCGGAAGCTTTTTCGTTCGCTGGCGCGTTCGGCTCGGTTATCCACTGGCGATTGCGGTTCTTTGGTTTTCGCGTCCCACGCCTCGCAGCATTCTGCTCGGTGCCCTGATAGGGGGCATTGGTCTGCTGGTGCGTGTGTACGCAGCTGGTTTTCTTCACAAGCAGGAAGTCCTCACCGTTAACGGCCCCTACGCCTACACTCGAAATCCGCTCTATCTCGGCAGCGCCATCCTTGCCCTTGGGACTGGGATTGCGACGCGCTCGTGGATCTCCGCATTAATCTTGACTGTTTACTTCGCCGTGTTTTATTCCATCGTGATGGTTCGTGAAGCGAGGGAACTCCACCGGCGCCACGGTGCATCTTTCGAAGAGTACGCGCGAGCCGTCCCACTTTTCATTCCGCGACTAACAGCTTGGAAATTGTCTACAGGCTCGGTAGGTTCGTTCTCGTTCGCTCAGTACAGGAAGAATCATGAATGGCAGGCCGCCGCTGGCTTCTTATTTCTTCTCTTTGTCTTGCTGGTAATTTGGCGCATTCGCCCCTATTGATGCTGTCGCGCCTTCTGCGGAGGGGCACGCAACGAAGCACGTGATTTCCAGTCTCGTGCCGTCTGTCAACATGTGCACGGCGCCGTCTCTGTCCGTCCTCAAGATCCGCACGCCCGCATTCTGCAATCGTTCGAGAAGCTCCGGACTGGGATGTCCGTAGGGATTGTCCTCACCAACTGAAATGATTCCCACCCTCGGCCGCACGACGGCGAGAAATTCAAGGGAAGTTGAATTCTTGCTGCCATGATGTCCGAGTTTCAGGACATCCGCGCGCAGTGTCTCGGCAGAATTCTCCTCGAGGATCTCGTGCTCTGCTTGTTTCTCCGCATCTCCTGTCAGCAGTATGCTCCGGTTTCTGTAGTGTAGTTGCAGCACCAATGAGTCGTCGTTTTTTGCGGGAGCAGCCATTTCTTCCCTAAGTGTCTCCGGCCACATGAAGGCTCCTTCTACACCATCCCAGCTAAAAGACTTGCCGCGAAGTTCGTGCTCGATGGTGATTTTTCGCGCGCGCGCTAGTTCTTCGAGCCTTGCCAAGGGAGAGGAGGATACCTCGCGTCCGATCCAGAGTTTCGCAACGCGAAAATTCTCCACAATGGCGATAAGTCCGCCCAGATGATCCTGGTGCGCATGCGTCAACGCCACAACGTCGAGCTTGTGAAACCCTCGAGACCACAGATATGGCGATACTGCTTCCTCGCCCGGGTCGACCCCATTGTGATCTTCGCGGCCAGGAAAACCCCCGAACGCACCGCCACCATCAATCAACAGAGTTTTTCCACTTGGGAAGACGACCAGGAGCGAATCACCCTGGCCCACGTCAAGAACTGTTAGTTCGAGCTTCCCTCTTGTCCACGTTGCTCCAAAAGGGTACATCGCCATCACTAGCGCGCATCCGAGGAACACGATCCACGATACCCGGATCATTGCTCTCCGCAGCGGATGCTTCAACCGCATCTCGGCGCCAAGCAGAAACGCGGCAGCGAAAAACAACACCATCAACCAAAGCGGTGGACCGGGAACCCGGTAGCTCAACCGCGGAAAATGTGCGAACCACCGGACTATGTGCAAAAGCAGCTCGGTTAGCCAAGCAAGCGGAGCCTCGAGGAGCTTGCCCGCCGTGGGGAGAATCAGTCCGGTTGCCAAGGTCAGAAAACCGAGCGGAACCACCACACCCGTCAGCGGAACGGCTGCCAGGTTTACAATCGGCGCCGATAGTGCGACGCGATGAAAGTCGCGCGCCATCAGCGGCAACATTCCAAGCTGCAGCGCCATTGTCAGCACCAACAGCTCCCACGCGCGAAACGCAAGAGACAATCCGCCAACAAGAGTATCTCCCGTTATTTTGCGCAGCCGCTGCGGGATCTTCTCGGAAAGCCACAGAGCCAGCGAGCGAAGATCGATTCTGAATTGCGCCACGAGCGGTTCATGAGCGGCGTCCCTCGTCACGTCACGCCAGCCTCGGAGAGCGCGCACGTACCGCTGCACCGTTTTCTCCAGCCACGGTAGGGCCAGACCTGCAATGCAGCCAATAGCCAGGAAGGTCAGTTGAAAGCTGGAATCGCGCAGCGCCAGCGGCTTTGCTACCAGTAGAATCAGCGCCGCCATAGCGGCGGAATTCAACAGCTCCAACCGGCGAAAGAAGAATCCGCCAAGCACCACAATTGCGGCCATCATCGCTGCCCGCAATACGGGAGCGCGCTGTTCGACGACGGCTACGTAAGCGGAGAGAATCGCGAGCGTGAACAACATCGTACACACTCGCGATAGCCTCAACCGCCGTCCCACCCAGTAAAGCGCGAACGCTAGAGCACCCACGTGCAAACCAGCCACAACCAGTACGTGAAACACGCCCGTCTTTTGAAAATCCGCCGCTTCACCCTGGTCGATAAAACTCCGATCTCCAAGCAGCATGGCGCGTAGCACGGCTGCGGCGTGCTGATCGCCTGTAAAAAGTTCATCAATTTCATCGCGCAATCGTCGGCGTGCCAGCGCGATGGATGTTCCAAGAGTCGGAGTTGCCGAAGAGAGGCGTTCGATTAACTCCGGCGCTCTCAGAGTGGCCACCAGATCGATATTTTGCTGCGCCAAGTAGGCGCGTCGATCGAACGCGCCCTCATCCCTGAAGACTTGAGGCTGCCTGGCTTCGGTCAAAACCGCCACTTCATCTCCCGCATGAAGTTCCGGCAGCGGCGCTCCCTCTGGATGAGTCGCATAGCTCAGACGCAAGCCGCCTCGCGCAGGATGCAAAGCTTCTTCGAACTCCACGCCGGAAATCTCGAGTTCGTATCCATAACCCCATGGCAGCCGCGTTGGCTCATCGCGAAGGCGGCCGTGCCACCGCAATGGCGTCTTCATAGGAAGGCGTCCTTGTTCCATCATCGAGACCACGTGGTCTACGTCGCGCGGCTGCTCCGCAACGCAAGCTCCCAGCAATCCCAGCAAGACCCAGCTCAGAAGGGAACTGGCAGCTGCAAGATATAGACGCCCGATTCTTAGAGTGGCGATTCCAGCCAGGATGAGAACGGCTATGAATATAAAGAGAGAAGACAGAAAAAAATGAGAAGAAGTGTTTTGTACGACGCCGGGATGCAGGCCGAGCACGATGCCGCACGCAAATGCAGCGGCAATCGCTACTACCGGCAGCCTCATGGCGTTCTTCGCAACCTCACCAGTGTTTCGATGTGGAAAGTCTGCGGGAACAGATCGAACAGATGCATTTCGGTAATTTCGTAGCGGTTCGTAGGTCCTGTGATTTCCTTCGGCTTCCGGGACGAGCCTGTCAACACGGCCAAATCACGAGCCAACGTGGAAGGATCGCACGAAAGATACACAATCTCTCGAGCGCCAAGCTCCGCTAGCTTTTCCGCCGTTATTGCTCCCAATCCTGCCCTCGGCGGGTCCAGGACCACGAATTCCGGTTTTTCTTCGGTCTTTTTCAGAAACTCGTCCGCATGTTCGTTGTGCGACACGATTGCCACACCAGCAATCTCCGCGTTAGCGTACAAATCGCGCGTCGCGGCCAGATTGGCGTCAACGCTCACGACTCTCCGGAATGTTTTTGCCAGCGGCAACGTGAAGAACCCGACTCCCGAATACAAATCCAGCGCCAGCGCGCCGTGCGCGTTCGCCGTCACAGTCTTCAGCAAATCCTCGATCAGGAATCGATTCACTTGAAAGAACGAAAGATGGCTGACTCGGAATTGGAATCCTCCGGCTTGGTGCGTCAAGTAGCCCGGTCCCGTCAACTCGAACCTGTTCTTTTTCTGGTCCAGCAGTAACAAACTCTCGATCTCGGGCAGCGCGCTTTGGAAAGTAGCCGCCAGCTCTGCCGCGGGCTTTGGGAATTTCTCAAACGCCACGTTCAACGCAATCTTTTCGTCGGCGGAATCCGCAAACGCTTCGATTTCTTGAATGCCCTCCGGCAACGTGCCGCCGCGCGCCATTTCCTGAAGCTGCCCGAACGTCTGCGCGAGGCGGGGGGATAGCACAGGACACTCATCGATCGGCACGATCACGGAACTCTCCGGCAGGAAATACCCCAGCGCCCGGGGCATCCCGCTTCGCACGGCCCATTGCGCGCGGTTTCGATAGCCATACGGTTCCGCTGAATGCTCCACAATCGCGCCTTCCCACGCGACTCCACCGAGCCGCGAAAGCGTTTCGCGCAGAATCTCCTTCTTGAATCTCAATTGCTCCGTCGTCGGGATGTGCTGGTAGTGGCAGCCGCCGCATTTCTGAAAATGAGCACACTTTGCTTTCCCGCGCTCTTTCGCGGGTGAGGTGATCTCCAGCAGGTCAGCCCAGATCAGTTTCTTCCTTTTCGATTTCGTGGTTTCGTGGCGGCACGCACCTCTTCTCCAGGGAGAACGTAGGGCACGAAAACCGTGTTTCCCTCAGCGTGCGCCAAACCATCACCGCCGTAGACGAGCTTTTCCACCGATAATCTTAACTCATCAGACATAGTATTATCCTATTCTAAGACAATTGCAGGTACAGGCGCGAAATTAAGTCAGTCCGTCTCTTCTTCGAACTTCGAGCGACCTTGCGGTCCGCGCTACTAGAGGTAAAAAAGACTCAGCCGTGGCACTCCAAACTCTTCCAGCAGCCGTTTCTGCACGTACTGTTTCTCGACCATCACAAGTTGCTCTGCCTTCATCTTCCTCCTGTACATCGCCAGTTGCCCATCCACTTCGCGCCGGACTTTGAGCAAAAGCTCTTCGTTTGCGTGACTGGTCAGCACGGCATGTATCTTCTCATCCAAAACCGTCAGTCGCCGCTCCAAATCTTCCAGGTCCAGTGTCCCAGGAGTGTCCAGGAGCGTGATACTCGTCTCCAGCGATTCCGCAATTTCGCCCAGCCGGCTTGCGATCACCGGTACGCGCGCCGGACTCCTTTGGGCGGCGTCTTTCAATTGCACAACATTCTTCGCAAAATAGTTTTTCAATTCGTCCCGCGAAAAGGCCTCACTGGCCGTTGCGCGCGAAACCTTCGGCGTGCTTCCCGCAGCCGCCTCCTGTTGTTCTTCCGCGGCCTCGAGCACTGCGTCCGTGCAGTACGCCAGATTTTTCAGCGGCTTGCCCGCCCCGCGCCGCGACCTCTGATAACTCTCGAACGCCTTGTCGATCCCTTTTAGTGCGGCTTCCAGAGGCACACCTGCTTTCTGCCACGCCTCCATAATCGCCCAGTCCAGCGGCGACACTAGCAGATGCGCCCCGCGTTTCTTCCAGAAGTATTCTTCGATTTCCGTGAAGTAATTGAAGTAGTTCCAGCCGTCCATTTCGTTGATTGAAGCGCCGCAGCTTTACTTTGGTTTCTTTGTGGGAGCCGCTGCTGCGCTCTTGCCTTGCTCGGCCGGCTGATTTTTCTCCCAAATCAATCGCAAGCCTGTCAGCGTCAGAAACTCATCGGTGTGCTGGATGTGCTTCGAGCCTTTCGAAACTAACTTCGCTTGGCCGCCGGTCGCAACCACCGCGACGACGTCTCCGAGTTCTTTCTTCATGCGCGCAATCATCCCGTCGACCATGTCGACCGCGCCGTAATACAAACCTGCTTGCATGTGCGTGACAGTGTTCGTCCCGATCACTTTTCCCGGATCTTTGATCTCCACGCGTGGCAGCCGGGCGGCTCGCGCAAATAGCGCTTCCGAAGCGATTCCTAATCCAGGCGCGATTACCCCGCCAAGATATTCGCCCTTTGCGGAGATGGCGTCGAAGGTGATTGCCGTTCCAAAATCCACCACGATGCACGGCCCGCCGTACTGATGAAATGCTGCCACGCCGTTCACAATCCGGTCGGCGCCTACCTCCGACGGGTTGTCCACCAGCACGGCCATTCCCGTCTTCACGCCGAGCTCCACGAACATCGCTTTCTGTCCAAAATAAACTCGCGCCATTTCAGCGAGCGTCCGGTTCACTGGCGGCACTACCGAGCTGATGATCACGCCCGTGATGGCGTCGCGGTCCAATCCTGCCAGCGTGAACAAATTCCTCGTAAGCACGCCATATTCGTCAATGGTCTGCTCCCGTGCCGTCGTCAAACGCCAATTCGCAATCAGCTCTTCGCCGCGAAAAACGCCCAGCACCGAATTCGTGTTTCCGGCATCAATGGTCAGCAGCATCTAGCGAGCCTCCGCCACGTCGCCCGCGATCACCGTCATCATCCGCCCATCGTCGCGCTGAACCTGCAGCAATCCTTCCGGCCCGAGCCCTGCGGTTGTCCCTGCGTAGGTTTCTGTTCCGTTGGTGACACGCACTCGTTTGCCCTTCGCATAACTCGATATCGATTCGAATCGCGCCACAACGCTTGCCACGCCTTCATGCACGAAACGATTGTAGTCGCCCTCGAATTCTCTCAGCAACCGCACCAGCAGCTCCATTCGCGATTGCGGTTTGCCTGTTTCCACACGCAGAGACGTTGCCGTGTTGGCAAGCTCACCGGGAAACTTTTCCTGATTTACGTTCAGGCCGATCCCCACGATTACAAATCGAATTTGTCCTGGCTCCGCGTGCATCTCCGTCAGGATGCCACCCACTTTTTTCCCATGAATGAGAAGGTCGTTTGGCCATTTCAGATCCACGCCAAGCCCGGTCACGGCCTGTACTGCTGCATGCGCGGAGAGTCCAGCCATCATCGTCAGCAGCGGAGCCTGCACTGGCGCCAGCTTCGGCCGTAGAAGCAGAGTTACGTAAATGCCCGCCGCCCGTTCCGAGTGCCATTTGCGTCCTGCACGGCCGCGCCCGGCGGTTTGTTCTTCCGCCAGGACGACTGTGCCTTCCGGCTCGCCCGCGTGTCCCAATTCCAGCGCTACGCGATTCGTCGAATCCGTCTTGAAAAAGTGAAAGATGCGTTTCCCGAATAAACTGCCCTTCAGCCGTTGCTTCAGCATGTCCGGCGTCAGAATATCGGGGACTTGTTCCAGGAAGTATCCGGTGGCCGGCTGCCCTTTCACTTTCACGCCTAACCCACGCAGCCTCTCCGCCCAACGCCATACTGTCGATCGCGAGACGCCAATTTCTTTCGCAATTCGAGCGCCGCTGATCACGATGGTGGCGTTTTCCGCCAGCAACGTCAGCAGCCCTGCCAGCCGCCGGTCGGTCGTGCCTGCTAAGGACTCTTGAGCCATTAGGATTTCGCCGTGTTCTTCGCGCCGCCTAAGCTTACGTTTCCTCGATGTGCTCTACAAGCAGGCTGAGGTTTGCGGCAGGCGCTGAGTGCGTCAGCATACCCGAAGAGAGAAAGTCGGCGCCCGCTTCCGCGTAGGCGCGAGCATTTTCCAGCGTGATGCCCCCGGAGATTTCGATCACGCAGTTCGCGCGGATTCCCCGCGCAATTCTCACGCATTCCCCCGCGCGCGCTGCCGTCATGTTGTCGAGAAGCACCGCTTCCGCCCCGGCGCCAAGAGCCTCCACCAATTCCCGCTCGTCGCGCACCTCAACCTGCACCGGCAGCGGTCCAGGGCCGACGACCTCGGGATCCAACCCTGCCGCATCGTAAGCGCTCGCCGTTCGCGGCGCTGGCACACTTGGGTCCACGAAAGTATGCGCCTTATCCAGCGCCTGCTTAATTCCGCCGGCCAGCGCTGCATGATTCTCCTTTAAGAGAATCGCGTCGTAGAGTCCGAAGCGATGGTTGCTGCCACCGCCCGTTCTCACGGCGTATTTTTCCAGCGCCCGTAAGCCAGGCGTCGTTTTCCTCGTATCTCGAAATCGGGTTTTCGTACCCGCCAGTTGTTCCACGAAGCGCCGCGTCAGCGTTGCGATTCCGCAGAGATGGGCCAGAAAATTCAGCGCCGTTCGCTCGCCGGTAAGAATCGCGCGCGCATTTCCCTTGATCCTCACGATCTCCGCGCCGGGTTCCACAAACGACCCATCGTTGTGCGGAAGCGTGACCACTATCTCCGGATCAAGCGCGCGAAAAATTCTTTCGGCAATCGGCAATCCCGCACAAACCAGTGTCTGCCTGCCCAGAATGTGAGCACGCGCTGACGCCCGCACAGGAACCACTGCCTCCGTCGTCGCGTCTCCCGTGCCCAGATCCTCTTCCAACGCACGTCGTACAACGTCAGCAATGTACTCGGAATTCCAATCCATAAGGCCCCGAAGAACTATGCATCTCCATCAAGCTGCGACAGTCGTTCGTGCAATTTGCGAAGCTCGACCTTCTGTTCGGCAAGTGTCGCTTCCATGTCTTTGATAATGTCTTCCGGAGCGCGGCTGCGGAAAGTCTCGTTTCCGAGTTGCCGCTCCTTCGACGCGATGGCTCTCTGCAACCCCTCGTTCTCTTTATTCAGCCGCGTCTTTTCCGCCGCGACATCCACCGCGTCGGAATATGCAATGCGCACATCAAACGTGGCCGTGGACCGCACCGCTCCGCCAGCTTGTTTCAACGGCGCCGGCGAAATCTTCAACTCGCTTAGAGCCGCAAGCCGCCTAATTGCGTCAGACTCGACGTGTATCCTCTTGCGGATTAACTCAGCACTGCTCCAAAATTCGGCAGGAACTTTTTTCTTTGCGTCAAGTTTCATCTCGGCGCGGATAATTCGCAGCACGGTAATAACTTCCTGTATTTGCATGAAGATGTTCACCGCGTCGACAATCTTCCCTTGTGCCCACTCTCTCCGTGGCGTGGGGAATGTGTCCAGCGCAATCGACTTGCCTCCGCTCCTCTGGGGCAACTGGTGCCACAGCTCCTCCGTCAGAAACGGCATGAAAGGATGCAGCAGCCGCAGCGCGTCATCGAATGCGGCAAACAGGTTTTTCCACGCCACGGTCGCCCGCTCGCGGTCCGTGCTTTGCAATTCCGGCTTCACCCACTCGATGTACCAATCGCAAAAATCGCCCCAAAAGAACTGGTACACATTCTGCGCCGCTTCATGGAACCTGTAATTCTTCAAAGCCTCGTTCACTGTCTCGATCGTGATAGCCAGTCGCGAATACAGCCATTGGTCCACGAGCGGCACTTCGCCGCGATACGCATACGGCGCCTTCGCCCGCACTTCCGGCGCTGCCAACTCCTTTAGCTTCGCTCCGCTTTCCTCAAACTTGTCCAGATTCACGAACAAAAATCGCGCTGCGTTCCAGATTTTGTTCGCGAAATTTCGTGCGCTTGCGAGTTTGTCCTCGGACAGAATGATATCTGTCCCCGGCGCCGCCATCGACGCCAGGCAGAACCGCATTGCATCCGTTCCGTACTGCTGGTTCAGCGCCACCGGATCAAGCCCGGTCCCCTTGGACTTGGACATTTTCTCCCCGCTCCCGGTGCGCACCAGCGAGTGCAAATAAACGGCACGGAACGGAACCTTCCCCGTAAAATGAATTCCCAGCATGATCATCCGCGCCACCCAGAAAAACAAGATGTCGTATCCAGTGATCAGCAAGGTCGTCGGGTAATACGTCTTGAAGTCCGGCGTGTTTTCCGGCCAGCCCAAAGTCGAAAACGGCCAAAGCCCCGAGCTAAACCACGTATCCAATACGTCTGGATCTTGCTCCAGATTCGGCGATCCGCAAGTCCCACATTTTGCCGGAGTGTCCCGCGCCACCGTGACGTGCTTGTTCTCCTTGCAGTACCACGCGGGAATCCGGTGGCCCCACCAGAGCTGCCGCGAAAGCGTCCAATCGCGGATGTTTCTCATCCAATTGAAATATTCCTCGCGCCGGTTGTCCGGTACGATCTGGATCTCCCCGCCCTCCACCGCTGCAATCGCCGGCTCGGCCAGCGGTTTCATCTTGCAGAACCATTGTGTTGAAGCCCGCGGCTCGACAATCGTCTTGCTCCGTTCACACAGACCTATGGCATTCGTGTGTTCGGTAATCCTTTCTAGGAGGCCCAGCGCCTTCAAATCCTCAACAATCTTTTTCCTCGCCTCGAACCGGTCCATCCCGGCATAAGCGCCCGCCGCTGCGTTCATTTTCCCGTCGTCCGTCATCACATCAATTTCCGCCAATTTGTGACGCCGCCCCACTTCGAAATCATTCGGATCATGCGCGGGCGTAATTTTCACTGCGCCCGTCCCAAATTCGCGGTCCACCATCGCGTCCGCGATGATCGGAATCTCCCGGTTCATCAGTGGCAGAATCGCCTTTTTGCCAACCAGGTACGCGTAACGTTCATCTTCGGGATTCACCGCCACTGCCGTATCGCCGAGCATTGTTTCCGGACGCGTCGTTGCCACTACAAGGAACTCTTTCGTTCCCACCACTGGATATTTGATGTGCCACAAGTGTCCCTGCCGCTCCTCGTGCACCACCTCTAGATCGCTGAGCACCGTCAGGCACACCGGGCACCAGTTCATCATCCTTTTGTCACGGTAAATTAGACCCTCTTCATATAACCTCACAAACACTTCGCGCACCACCCGCGACATTTCCGGCGAGAGCGTAAACTTCTCCCTCGACCAGTCGCAGCTCTCCCCAATGCCCTTCATCTGCCGCGTAATTTCGCTGCCCGCTTCTGCTTTCCACTTCCAAACCTGCTTTTCAAACTCTTCTCGTCCGAGCTTGTGGTAGTCAATGCCTTGATCCATCAGGTGCTTCACCACCACGCGTTGCGTCGAGATGCCCGCGTGGTCCGTACCCGGCAAGTACAGAGTGTTGTAACCCCGCATGCGGTGCCAACGCGTGAGAATGTCGATCTCCGTATGCTCCAGCATGTGACCGATGTGCAGTGAACCCGTCACGTTCGGCGGAGGAATCACGATTGAAAACACCGGTCCCGGCGCATTCGGATCCGCCTTGAACAGCGCTTCCTTTACCCAGAAGTCTGCCCACCGCGGTTCGATCTGCTGCGGTTCGTACGCCTTTGCTATCTCGCGCGCCATCCTATGTGGTTCTCCGTGTAGTGGCGGGTCTTTAGACCCGTTCTTTTTTGCTCCGGGCCAGGCCTTGGCCTGCCCGTTCTCGATGAGCTTAAATCGTTCAGAATAATCTTCGACTATACGAGGGGAAAAGCGGCTGCGTCAATTCGGTCGCGCGCACTAGCACGAACCAACATACAATTTTAATTGGTATAGAGCGCGGAAGGATCTCCAAAGTTGCGGGGCAGGGAATTAGGACTTCTTCGACTTCAACTCTTCCTGGACCATCGCTTCCACTACCGGTCTTAGGATTTCTCGCGTAACTTTGGCAACGAGGTCGTCCATGCTGGGCGTCGCAGCAGGCGTAGGCGCCGCCGTCTCAGCAACTTCATCGTGCGCGTAAACTGGTGTTCCATCGGCGTTGCGCGCTTCTGGTACCAGCGTTGCGTTTTCTTCGGCAACGAAAGCCGCTTCCTCGCGGATAGCCTCAACAGCAGCCGCAGGCAAGGCTGCTTCCTCGATCACCTTCTGAGTCGTTTCGCTAAACTCTTCAGTCGCCTTCTCAGTTCCATTGCTCGACACGGGGGGCGCGGCTGCGGGCGCTGCGGCATCCCACGCCGAAGCCAACTGATTCCCCTTCTCCATCTCGGCATTCCACGGGTTTGCTGGAACGGAGAACCACGAGTCTTTCGATCCCTTCTTCTCCGGCTCCTCTTGCTTTACTTCCTGTCCGCTGGCGACCACAGTTTCAGGATGCGTTTGCTCGGGCTCATGTGCCTTTGTCACTTCTTCCAACGCTGTGGCCGTATCTGTTGAACTCTTTTCCTGCGAAGCAGCCGGCGCCCACGCCTTGGTTTCCATGGTCGGTATTACAGTCGCTTCCGGGACACTTGCCGGGACCTGCGTTACGCTGTTGCTTGCTGCCGGTGCCGTCTCTACGAGTTCCGGTGTTTCCTCTGCCGGCTCCCAAGCCTTTGTCTTTCTTGCCAGAATCTGTTCGAAACTGCCCGAGCGCCAATCCTTCGCCGCGCTGCCGGACCCAGTATCGGGGTAACTCTCCGCCGCTTCAGGCCGCCAGGGAGCAGCCTCCTTTTCTTCTTCCTCTTCGTCCTCCGTTTCCTTTTCGTCCGCATCTCGCCAATCGTGTTCTGTCGCAAATTCGGCATTGGCCGGTGGCAGAAAATCGGGCTCTTCGTCCTTCACATCCGCAGGTGCTTCCAGAAGGCTCCCGAAGGCTACGGGATGCGTAGAACTATCAATTCGCACCGGCTCGGGACGCGCCGGCACTTCATCCACAAAACTTTCCTGATCCAACGGCGCAATGGGCGTCACGTTAGCCGCGGGCTGGATCGGAATGCTGCCCACGGCGGGGATACCGCGGTTCGACGCCATCAGGTCCGAAGCCTTCAAGGCTTCCGGTTCTGGAGTTTTCACCGCTGCGGCCGTTCCGAGACCTACGCCAGCGCGTTGCAAGGCGGATTTGACCATCGAAATCAGCGGATCGGGTGGAACAAACGGTTTCTTCAGTACGCCATCGGCTCCGACTCGCTGCGCTTCCTGCTCATCCAGCGGATCAAACGCGCCCACCAGCAGGATTACCGGGATGTGTGCCAACGAGGGATCGGTTTTCACGTACTGGCAAACTTCATAGCCGTTGCGGACCGGCATGAACACGTCGGCGAGCACCAAGTCGGGGCGAATATCCGAAATCTTCCGCACGGCCGCTTCGCCATTGCCAACGGCAACGACGTCGATGCCCTGATCTTTCAGGGCTAGCCCCACCATCTTCTGGATGTTGCTATTGTCGTCCGCAACCAGAATCTTCGCCACCGAACGTCCTCCGGCGATACGCCGCCCGCGCATTCCACACCTGTCGCGCGGTCATCCCAAATGACCTACTCCAATATATTGGAGCATTCGATAGCGCACGCGTCAATCTCAACGGGATTTGTGTGTGTCCGAAGTAAATACTATCGTTTTGGCTCTCCCGAGGCCCAATTAGCCCACAAAAACACAAGGGGTGCGGCAATTCGCAGCCGCACCCCGTCATGTTTCTCTATATCTTCGCCCCTCTGCGAAATCTCACCAGGGGATGAGTTTCTTTACGCCCTTCTTCTTTTTGCTGGTCGATTCTTTTTTATTGTCCCCGTTGGTCCCATTCTGTGTTGCGACTTGGGCCGTGCTGCCGTCCGTCTTGGCCGCATCCGCCGCCTGTCCCGTTGCGGCTGGGGCCGCATCCGTCTTTGGTGCAGGATCAGTCGCTCCCGCCGCCGTCGTCCCGTTTGCGGAATCGCTTGTCGCGGCTGCCGTATTCGAATGAGTCGACCCGGCGGGAGCATTTGGATCAGCCGGCGTCGCCGCATTCGGCTCGCCGCCATCCGTTGCTGGAGCTACATTCTCCGCACTACTGCTCGTCGTTCCGCCGGTGCTCCCTGGGACAATCGTCGCTACGATTCCCGTTCCCGCGCCGCCGCGCGGGCTTCCGCCCGTCAATACATCAATCCCCGCTTCGCTTTCAGCCTCTGGAGTCATCGTCGGCTTCCCGCTCTTGGCCGCTACGCGCAACTCCTGCCCAGGCCCGCTAGTAACAAGGCGCATGGGCTTCTTGATCAGGCTTTCCTTTTGCCGCGGCGCATTCTGCTCCGCCGTCATCCACGCCACCGCGTTGGGATCGGGTTGCGGTACCGGCGCTCCGTGCGCTTTCAATCGGTTTTTCGCTTCCGGAACTAGTGGTGACAGCGGATAATTTCGCACCAGTCTCGCGTAATAAGTGTTCGCAATTTCTTTCTTCTCTGTGGTGTCCCAGATATTTGCCAGCATCCACAGCGCGCGGTCAGACTTGCTGTAAAGCGGGTATCGATTTATGATCGCTCTCAGCCTGGACTCCGCGGCCTTCTTGTCTTCCTTTACGTAATAGTAGTAACCAATCCTGAAATCCCCTTCCGCCAATAGTTCCTGTACTTCGCGCAAATGCTGTTCTGCTTTCCCTGCCAGCGGATCATTTGGATACTTTGACAGAAATATCTGGAACTCGTCCTCCGCGGCGCGAGCGTGCGTCCGGTCGCGGTCCGGTTTCTCCAATTGCTTGTAGTGCGTCATCGCCACTTGCAGCTGCGCGTATGGTGCTTCCGGCAGCAGCATGGGGAAGAAGATGCCAAAATCCTTGTACGCCTGGACGGCCTGGGTCAAATTCGCCGTTCCACCCTCTTTGAAAAACGAATCCGCGATGCCTAGCTTGGCCTTGGCAAGATACTCGCTGTCTGGGTAAGTATTGATGAGCGTCTGCAGGTTCAGCCGCCCCACCTCATGACGCCCATGCTTCAGGTCGTCCATGGCCTTGTCATAGAGAATCTTATCGGGCTCCGCAGTGTTGGTTGCGCTGGTCGACTTATTGACCCTTTTCTTCTTATGGAAGATTTGGGCATCGCATCGCGTCGCGCCAAGTAGAAACAGCCCACCCATTAGCAATAAAGCCCACCGTTTTGCGGTCGCCAAAAGGGGCGACCGTCTTACGGTCGCCAAAAAGAAAGTACCGCGCAAACTCCACCTCTCTCTCAAATCTGGGATTCCTCGCCGCCGTCTACCCCAACCCAGCGCACTCCCCCGAAGGCCCGCAGCTTGGAACAATCAAGTATACCCTGAACGAATGGCCAGGCCGAACAGGAACTTTGCCCTTCCGGACAGGTCGAGCTCCCAGTGTGTCCCCCCTTTGTGATGCCGCCTCACTCCACAATGGGTTGCCTTCGAACTCCCTCTTCGCGCGCGGCTTTTCAGCCTCCCATTCGTGTCCGCGGCCTTGCTAGGGAATTTTTCCCACCTTCTCGTGGTATTACTCCCGTGGAGAGGTGTAAGCTCCTTCTGTCACTAGCACGCTAACTCCTGCTGGAGGTTTTCATGAAGCACCTGATCGCTGTCGGCCTTCTGGTAGCCACCGCACTGGCAGCCGCACCCGCTGTGCCACGAGCCGAGAAGTCTCAAATCGCAAAGATGACCCTCAAGGTCGGTGACACCGCCCCTGACTTCACTCTCCTCAGCGATGGCTGGAAAACCGTGAAGCTCAGCGACTACCGCGGCAAGAAGAACGTTTTCCTTGCCGTCTACGTCCTGGCCTTTACCGGTGGTTGAACGAAACAACTTCAGGCGGTCCAGGCTGGAATCGCCTCCGGTAAGATTGACACCTCAGATACGGAAGTTTTTGGCGTCAGCGTGGATAGCCCCGCTGCCAACGCCGCCTTCGCCAAGCAAATCGGCGTCACCTTCCCGCTCCTCAGCGATATGAACCGCAAGATGCTCAAGTCCTACGGCATCCTCAAAAGCTACGACCCGGGAAAGAATAACGAAACCTACGAGTGGGCTTTGCGCGCCAACATTGTCATCGACAAGCAGGGCATCATCCAATTTGTCGAAGAGGGCGACGACGCCGTAGATCCCAACACCGCTCTCACTATGTGCACCACGCTACACAAAAAGGACGCCGCCAAATAATCCTTTTCGCCACCGGCGCTGGCGGCTCATCACATCGATGAACTTACCGCCACCCCAGCGTTTCGTCTCCCTCGGAACAGCAACCGAATCTTTTTGAAGCATTCCACGGTGGCCATAATGGCTGCGAAAATCAGCGTATAGTGCAGGCTGGTATTGATGATGCCCAGCGTTTCCGCAAATCCTGCCGCATCATCGATTCCTGGCGCCAGCTTGAATATTCCACCGCCGCGACTCAGCAGGTAGAGAACAAGCACCCCGCCGGCGCTCGAGATCACTCGCATTACCTTGTAGAACATGATCCAATCCGGACGGATCAGTGTCACAATCTGCTGCACGATGGCCACCAGCGTTAGCGAAATCACGAGCCAGTAAACGTTCTCCCATGCTGGCCCCAACTGGAACGGAATCTTATCTGCCAGGCCCACTGGCCCGAGTGCCATAAACAATGCCAGTTTCCGGATCGGACCCACGCGAATCCACCAGAGCAGGAACGCGACGCTCCAAAAAAGCTCGAAGCCCGTCTTGAACCGCGAAATCGGCTTGGCGTCAGGAGAATCGGAGGCCGGCCGCAGCTTCGGCAGTGCCCGCGGATCGAATTTTTCGTTCGCATCCCTGTTAATTTTTTCCAGCAACCGCGTCTTATTGTTGGCGATGTCCAGCACCGCAAAAACTATGGTGACCCAGGCGAATGTCGGCAGCACCGCGCCCAAGTAACTGAAGAGGGCTCCGAGGACTTCCAGAATCGATTTCCCCTGGGCGATCAGCACCAGCGCGGAAATTGCGTAACCAAATCCCACGAAGGCCAGAATGATTTTCACTGCAAGCCAATACACGGGAAACAGCGTTGAACCGATGAGGTGGCGCGTCTGCCGGTACCTTGCCGCCACGAACATCGGATGGCCATGCTTTTTGAGGATAGCCGCCACCTCATCTTCATTCAAAGGACGGCCGAGTTCCGTTTCTTTGTCTTCCATCTGCGCGCGAAGATTCTCCCCAAGCTCTTTGAGGATGTCCTCCTGCTGCGAGTTCGGCAGGTACGTCCCTACCGCTTGCAGATAACGCTCGAGAAGATCCATACAGTCCTCCTAAACAATCCTTTTCAGCGACGAATTCATGTTTTGCCATTCCTCGATCAGTTGCTTGAGGATGTGCGCGCCTTCCTTCGACAGGCGGTAAAACCTTTTGTTGCGCTTGTCCTCTTCGCGCCATTCGCTCTCCAGCAACCCCTGGCTCTCCAGTCGCCGCAGCAGGGGATAGAGCGTGCTTTCTTCAATCTCCATCCCCCGGTCCGCCAAGTGTTCCTCGCGAAGCTGCGCGAGCACGGCTATGATCAGCGAGCCCCGCCGCAGCTCCAGCCGCAAGTTCTCGAATAGGTCTGAATTCATCAATTTCACGAGTTCCACCATCGGGTGCCACCTACCATGCATCACACATTGTGCTTCACACACTATGTGCGACACAGTACTAGATGTCAAGAGAAATCTTTAAGACCGAGGTTATGCAGTCTTGCAGGGCTGGATGGTTGCACTTCGGAGCTACGGGTTACAGGCGGCTGTGCATAATTCAATTTGCAACGGTGAGCTCGATTGTGGCCGTGGACGCAATCCGCGTCCCACTCATCGGCGATTGGTCAATCACAGCTCCGTGTGGCCATTGCGGCGCCGTCACATAGTTCACCTTGCGCCGCATTTGCGCCACGTCCAGCCGGTGCTGCGCTTCAATCTCGTTCAGACCGGTCAGGTGCGGCATCACATAAGCAGTCTCGCGTGGCCCTTGCGAAACCAGCACATCCACCCGCGGCGTCGGTGCTCCTGCTCCAGGCTTGGGGCTCTGAATCATCACCGTATCGATCGGCGGCACCGCCATCGTCACGCTCGAAACTTCTCCCACTTGTAATCCCGCTCGCAAAAGCTCGATTCGCGAAGCGCGCAGCGAATTGCCTTCCAGCAGCGGAATCTGCAGTTGCCGTTGTCCCAGGCTTAGCACCACGTGCGCCTGCTGCGACACTTTCATCAGGAGTCCCGACGGCGGGGACTGCCGCACCACCACGTTGATCGGTTGGTCGCTGTAAATCCGGTCCGCCACCCGCAGCACCAGTCCGCGCGACTGCAGCATCTGGCTCGCCTCCGAAACGTTCTTCCCTACGAGGTTCGGCATAGTCACTTCCCGTCCGTGAATTGCTATGCGCATCGCCGTGATCGCGCTCAAAAATGCCGCCGATGTCAGGATGAACACCAGCAGCGTCATCCGCCCCAGCCATTCCAATCTCTCTCTAAGAGTCATACGCTAAAGTCTCAAACCTCTGCCTCAATTCGTCAACCGTTTCTTGCGCCGGGACCGCCTGCTTTTTGCGCCGCTTCTGCGCGGTGTCGCACTTGCGATGCGCCCGTACTCAGCCAGCTGCCACTCAAGGGCCATCGTTCAGATGCATTCAATCTTGACTTGTCCGAATTCGCGTTCGAGCCGGGTGATGGTTCCGCGCAACTCTGCTGAATCGTGCAAACTCTTCAAGCAGGGATCGCGCTGAAACAGCGGCCAACACGCAAAACCACCGTCAATCGTTCGTTCCAGCCATTCAAAGGCTTTGCCGGGTTGCTCTAGAATGGCGTACGTACATGCGATTTGATAGTGCGTGTGGTGTGTGTGCCCGAACGATCGAGGAGACTCGCACGCCCGGTGAATACAATCCAGAGCCGCTCCGGAATCCTGTTGAAGCGCGTGCAGCACCCCATTCAGGCTAATCATCAACGGCTCGTCGGGAAGGCGCTCGAGCGCTGAAGCGACATGTTTTTTCGCAGACTCCAGGTCGCCACGAAACATCGCCGGCTGCGGCCGAAACCACAGGAGATACTTGTTCTCGGGGCTTTCCTGCGCCCAAGCATCAATTTCCCGCTCGGCGCGGTCCAGGTCACCGTCCCAAAGGTAAGCCTGTGCCATGTTGTGATTCGCAAGGTTCTGCGGGTTAACCAACCGCGCCTTTTCATACGCGCGGCGCGCCTCCTTGAGCCGCCCAATGTGCGCGCAGATCGTACCCAGTCGGTTGTGCGCGTGATCCAAGTTGGGTTGGAGCGCCAATCCCTTCTGTATTTCCGCGATCGCTTCGACATGCCGGAAATTGCTGGCTTGGCTCCACAAAATATATGCTTTCGCTAGATGCGCCTCAGGCAGATCCGGATCCAGCTCTAGCCCTTGCTGGCAATGGAATTCCGCTCTGTCGATCCACATGCGGCGAGGGTCGTAACCGAAATATTTTCCGGTACAAACATAAGAGAGTGTCGCGTGTGCGAGGGCGAATTTGGGATCCGCGCCTATGGCGCGGTCCAGCGCGGCAATAGCTCTGTTCAACGATTCAAGGTCTTCGGAATAGCTTTCGCGAAGCCCTTCGAGAAAGTCGCTGTAAGCGCCGGGATCGGTTGTGTAGCGTTCGCGCGACCTGGGCGCACTGCGCCGGAATTTTCTTGCCAGGGCCTCGGCTACGCGTTTGCTGATCTCATCCTGGATTTCGAAAATACCTTGGAGCGTGAAATCGTATTTTTCGGCGAAATTAATTTTCCGCGCGTGCGCGTCAAATAGTTGAACGGAAACCCGCCAATGCGGCCCCAGCCGCTGAATACTTCCCTGCAACACGTGGCGGACTCCCATCGCACCGCTAACCGCCACGGGGTCGCTGCCACCGGGATACTGTAGGATTGCGGCAGTCGGCGGAACCACCAGATCTTCTAGATTTCCCAGCGTGGTGATCAAAGCATCGGCAAATCCCAAAGAAAGCGATTCCTTTTCCTCTACATCACTAAGGAAGATAAACGGCAGGACTGCAAGCGAAGAACTGGAATCTTCCTCCCTTGCCGCCGCCGCTGCCAGGCTAGTGGTCGCGATGCCGGAAAGGGCCGCTAGAAACTCGTCTGCCAATTGATAACGGTTCGCAGGGTTTTTCTGCAGCCCTTTTGCCAGGATCGCGGGAAGATTTTTGTAAATTTTTGCCGTGCCCTGCGAAATGGACTGCGGCTCCTCATGCAGAATGGCATGGAGAACGTCCACTGTGGAAGTTCCTTGCCAGGGATGCCGGCCACAAACCATCTCATAAAGAATGATTGCGAGGGAAAACAAGTCACTCCGGTGATCGATCGCTTCCCCACGGATTTGTTCTGGCGACATGTACCGAACCGTCCCCATCATTTGTCCAGGCGTGGTCAAATCCCCACCGGTAGTGTCGCCGATGCCACCCAAAGGAGAAGGAAGCAGTTTTGCCAAGCCAAAGTCGAGCAGCTTGATGTAACCGTCTCGCCGCACCATGATATTTTCGGGTTTCAAGTCGCGATGGACGACGCCGGCACGATGTGCGCTGCCTAACGCTTCCAAAATCTGCTTGGCGAAGGTCAACGCTTGGTCGGAGGATAGCGCGCCGTGAAGCAATTCTCGAAGAGTCCGGCCCTCCACCAGTTCCGCGGCAATGAACAGTTTTCCTTTGTCCTCCCCGACCTCGTACACGGTAAGAATGTGAGGGTGATTAAGCGTCGAGGTTGTTCTGGCCTCGCGCTGGAACCGCTCCAGTGCTTGCTGGTTTCCGGAAAACTCGTCGGGCAAAAACTTCAAGGCCACATGGCGCCCCAACTTAATATCCTCGGCCTTGTACACCACGCCCATGCCTCCGCCACCGATCTTCTCCACGATGCGGTAGTGGGAAATAGTCTTGCCTATCAGCGACTGGCGGTCCGCCATGGTGCGGCCATGTTAGTTTTCGGCCCACGGTAAGTCAACGAAACCAGCCGTGGACGGCTCATATCCAGTGCCCGACTCGGCTAGTCTTTGTTTGGCGCGCCTATCCGACTCGCGATCCGCTTGTTTTTTTCTTGACAAACTTCCACTTCTCTGTTAGTCTAAGGATTAGGTACACTTGTCGTTAATCACTAGCCCCGGTCTATCGTCTATCCCCGACCGGCAAGCAGACAAAACACTTGCACAATTTCAGTGCAATCTAAGTCGCTTTAGAATCAACACTTCCATGAGGCCTCATAAGTGTTGATTTTAAAGGACTTGTGGAATTGCTAAACCCTTTAAATGCAACACTTACAAAAAACAGGGGGGGGGCTGCATGACAGCGCCGGTTTGCCCTTAGTCGCGCCGAAGGGCATCCTGGTCGGCCAAGGTACAATTCGTCCCAATACGGCCTTGAATGTAGGGGCGGACTTCAGTCTGCCCTTTCTTTCTTCCAGAACTGAAAACTGAAAACTGAATCACTTCTTCAACGGAGGCGCCGGATACTCCGGCAGCTTGTCCTTGCTGGTATCTGCGCGCTTCACTTCCAACTCGTCGAACAGCAGCGACGGGCTGATAATCGTTATCGGGGCGCCTCCCGCTCGATTGCTTACTAGCGGATCGTTGCCCACCCCGATCAAATCGCTTCGCAGCGTCCGGACGTCCAGTTCGCTGAAAACCGCGCCGCGCACCAATTCTTCATGACCGTCTTTCGCATACACCCGATAAAGCAGCCGCGGCGAATTTCCCGGCCCCAGCGTCTCCACGCGATAGCCATACGGCTTGCCCTGGTCCGTCACCATCTGCACAACTTTCTTCTTTAGCTCCTCAGCGGATTGCGCCTCGGAGCTTTTCACCAGCAGCACACCCAGGCTCGGCCCAGGAAGTCCTCCCGGTGCGGCGCGGCCATGTCCATTCGAGGCAGGGAAGTCGCGAATGGGCTGCCGGCCAACCAGATAATTCGTCAGCATTCCATTCTCGACGACGTTGACGGCTTGCGCTTTCACGCCTTCGCTGTCTACAGGATAATTTCCCACCAGGCTCTTGCCCTGAAACTCCTTAAGCGTCGGATCGTCCACCACCGAGAGGAAGTTCGGCAGCACCCGCGTCTTGTAGCTTGTAGCGAATGCTCCCGTCGTCCGGTTAGGTTTCCCCAGCTGCGGTTTTTGTCCCAGCAGGTTCTGCCCGACCAAGGACGCCACGATGTCGTCCGCAAACAACACCGGCCCGCGGTATTCTTCCTCGACGATGGGCGCTTGCCGCAGCGCCACCACTGTTTCCAGCATCTTCTTCGCTTCGCCCATCAGTGCATCGTGCGTCGGCAACTCTTCCGGCCGCGCCACCATGAACCCCGGGCTCCGGCCCAGGCGCATTCCGTCAGCCGCTTGGGCCGCACTGCTCAGGACCACGTTGTACGTCGTTTTTCCGTTCCGCGTGACCGTGCCTTCGGAATTCACCAAGTACTCGTTGATCGCCGAGAACCTCGCCGAAGCCGTCACCGATTGCACGTCCGGATAATGCTTGTACAGGCTGGTCACATCCTCCAGCGTTTTCTTCCATCCCGCTTCGTCGAATTTCAGCGACGCTGTCGGTTCCACGGCAATCACTGGCGGGGCCTTTGCGAAGTCGTCCACTGGATTGGAGTCCACGCTGAACTGCTTCATGGCCGCCTGCTTCTCCGCCAGTGCCTGTCCCGCGTTCTTGTAAGCTTCATCCGTCGCTAGCCAGAGTTGGTGGCGCAGCGCAATCGGATCGTCGTCCAGCGGCAGAATGTTGGATTCGCCCTGGCCTCGGGCGAAATAGCTGTCTTGCTTGTAATCCCCGATGCGCACCACCACTCGCAGGACGCGTACATGGACGTGCTGGTTTTCGCGCAATGCTCCGAAAGCCGCCTCCGCGCCAAAATCCTCGACTTCGTTCACGCGGTACTCGACGTAATACGGCGCCTGTACCTGTTCCATTTTGAGCTGTGCCTTGGACCGGTCCAATTCCGTTAACAGCGCTTCCAGCAGCCCGTCGCCCTTGGCCGCCGCGTGTGCTGCGACCATGGCCGCGTCCGGTGCCAGTTTCGTTTCCTCGGACGCCGCACGGTTCGGCGCCGCGTTCAGGGCCAGCGCAACTGCCATCGCAATTCCCGTCAACCGTTTGTGGCCACGCATTGTGTTCGCTAGGTGAAGGAATCTCATGGCTTCACCTCCGGTTTCGCTTGCGCATCTTTCGCGGTGACCGTGTCTTCAAATCCAGGTGGCGGCAGCAGCGGCGGCCGTTCATGCTCATGCGCACGCTTCTGCACTTCCATTTCCGAGAACAGCATCGCTGGAGCTACCGCCGCAACCGGCACCTGCCCGCTCTCAGCGCCACATACGCCGTTAAACACGTGCTGCTGATCACCCGTCGTCAGGATTCGCGTCAACGCCGCCAGCGGCGTCCCTACGATGTCCACTCCGCGCACCAACTCGTCCGGACGCCCGTCTGCATATACCTTGTACACGAGCACCGGCAGCACTTGGAACGCCTGTGGCAGCGATCGCTGCGTCAGCGTAAATCCTCCCTGAATATCGTCGAAGTACACCCCGTACGGCTTGCCCTGTTTCTTCACTTCGTCAATCAATTTCTGCCGCATCTCCGCTTCCGGCACCGTCTGCGTCGAAGTCACGATCAAATTTCCTTGCCGCCCCGTGGGCATCCGCCCGGGCTGGTTTCGTCCATGTCCATTCGATTGGCTAAAGTTCTTGACGGGCATGCGCGACATCAGGAAATTCTGCAGCACTCCGTCTTTGATCACTTCCACTCGTCGCGCCGGTTCGCCTTCATTGTCAAAGTCATACGCGCCCGCCAGTTTCGTTCCGGCCATCTCATGCACCGTCGGGTCGTCGATCACGCTTAGGAATTTTGGCAATACCTCCTGCCCGATTTTCTTCGTGAACGTCTGTCCTTCCTCTTCGTCGCGCTGGCGGTGGCCTTCCAGCCGGTGCCCCAGCACTTCATGGAAAAAAACTGCCGCGGCGCGCCCGCTCAAGATTGCCGGCCCATCGTACGGCTCCGCCACCGGCGCCTTGCGCAACGCGCTCAAGTCCGCCGCCATCTTCTCAATTTTGCCGTTCAGCTCTGTTTCGCTCGGCAATCCGCTCGCGTCCGGAGCCTGGAATGTTTCCACGCGCAGCAAGTCCATGCCGTCCTCCGCGCGCGTCTCCGCTTGAATAATCAGCCGCACGGAAGCACTCGGCGACACGATCGCGCTTCCCTCGCTGGACACCATGCGTGAATTCGCGCGCTGCACCTGGATCATCGCGGTGGCGAAATAGACTTCCGGATATTTCCGGAACGCCCCCGAAAGTCTCTTGATTTCGCCTTCCCACGCGGTGCGATCGAACGGAGCTGCTGGTTTTTCCTGCTCGATGTGTGTCTGCGGCTTCTCCTTCGAAAAGTCCGGAGACTTGTCCTCTTCCTCGGCGCGAACAGCCGTGTTGGTTCGCACGTTCAGCAGCGACGGCACTGCGCGCTTGTACTCCCGGTCCGTTAGGTCCCACAAGACTCGCGCAATCGCGTCCTGGTCGTTTCCAAGCGGCAAGCTGCCTGAATTCCCTCCGCTGGGCCGGCTCTGTCCGTGGGTATTGTCCAATTCCGGCGCACCGACGCGCATGTTCACATCCGCGAATCGCCGCTGCACGGCGCTGTCGGTCAGCAAACTCCCGTAAGCCCCCACCAGCACCACGAAATCCATGTCATAAACCGTGTAGCCCAGGTAATAAGGCGGCTGTTCCGTCTTCCCGAGTTCCGCGGTCGCTCGAGCGATCTCCGTTTGCATCGCTTTCAGAACCGGATCATTTACTGCGCCGGCCACTGCAGGCGTGGTCGCGGGCTTCTTGTCTCCCCCGGCCGTGGCAAACGGCATTCCCGCAAGCTGCGCAACCAGGATCCAGCTTGCCGCCGCGCGCACCATTTCCTTACCGCGGAAATGCACATTTCCGCGCTTTACTGAACTTTCTGAGATTTTCATTTAAGCTGAGCTCCCGTGACCATCGTCCGTAACTGAGGGGCGAAATTCGCCAAGGCTAAATTCCAAGTATGTCCTACCGCTCCGCCCGGCGCAAATCAGGTGTCGCCAAAGCGTTCACCATTTTTCAACCGCGCCCCATTCGCAAAATCGGTCGCCTTCACTAACTTGCGTCCTTCCAGTTTGACGGCCGCGACGCGCAAAACGGTTGCGCCGCCGCAACTGATGAATAATTCATTTTCGCCTCCGGACAAAGTTCCAGGAGCCGCGCCCGTCGCGCCGCTCTGCAAGTCAGCCTCTTCTTTAGACACCGGTTCGCCCCACACGTGGCAGGTTTGTCCGCGAAACGTCGTGTAAGCCCCCGGCCAAGGTGCGAATCCGCGCATGCGGTTGTAAATCGCAATCGCTGGATTCTTCCAATCAATACGCCCGTCTTCCTTCTTCAGCATCGGCGCATAACTGGCTTCTGCATGATTCTGAGGTTTCGGAGTGATAGATCCCGCGGCTAATCCGCGCAGCGTCTCCGCCATGATCGCCCCGCCGCACGCGGACATGTGCGCCGCGAGCTCGGGTGCAGTTTCTTTCGGCTCGATGGCCATTTCGCGCTGCAGCAGCATCTCTCCGGTGTCCATGCCCGCATCGATCCGCATGGTCGTCAAGCCGGTGCGCGTCTCGCCATTCACAATCGCCCAGTTGATGGGTGCCGCGCCGCGATATTTTGGAAGCAGGGAAGCATGCAGATTGATCCAGCCAAGTTTTGGAATTCCCAGCAATCTTGCAGGAATAATTTGCCCGTAGGCGATGATCACAACAAAGTCGGGACTGAATTTCCGAAGCAGGGCCTCAATTTCAGGGTCTCGAATTTTTTCCGGCTGATGCACCGGAACCTTTGCCGCGAGCGCCGCTTCCTTCACCGGCGAAAAGGGAATTTCTTGCCCGCGTCCTTTCGGCCGGTCCGGCTGGGTTATTACGCCAACGATTTCAAAATGAGTTTGTGCGAGGAGATGTTTCAGCGTGGGAACAGCAAACTCGGGAGTGCCGCAGAAAACGATTCGCATCATGGACCCACGGCCGCCGCCAGGCGGGCCGGCTCCCGCACTTACCACTCGCCCTGTTTCCTGAGCTTCTTGATTTTCCGTTTGATCAAATCGCGCTTCAGCATGCTGAGGTGTTGCAAGAAAAGAATTCCATTCAAATGATCGATCTCATGGCAGAATGCGCGCGCCAGCAGGTTCTCGCCGCGAATTTCAAACGTCTCGCCCTTGGCGTTCTGCGCTTTGATGGTCACAAATTGCGGACGCATCACGTATCCTCGAAAGCCCGGAATCGAAAGGCAGCCTTCTTCTTCCCGAACCTCGCCTTCCGCATGAATTATCTCGGGATTCGCGAGCACGATCTTCGCCTCGGGGTTCTTTCCGCCGGTCACATCCACCACGGCAATTCGCAAGCTCAACCCGATTTGCGGCGCGGCCAGTCCGACACCCTGCGCCGCGTACATCGACGCGAACATATCTTCCGCAAGCTCTTCCAATTCCGCGTCGAATTTCTTGATCGCCGCACCCGGCTTCTCCAGGATGGGATCGCCGTACTTGACGATGGGATAGATTTTGCGCGGCGTTGACGGCGCCTGCGGGGTCTCCGTCGTTGCGGCGGCGGCGGGCTCAGAACTCGTCAATTTGTCGGACATAGTTGTCGAAATTCCGCCGCGTCTCCGCCAGCGCATCTCCCCCAAATTTTTGCAGAAAAGCGTCCGCCAGCACAAGGGCGATCATGGCTTCGCCCGCCACGGCTCCCGCCGGCACCACGCACCAGTCGGACCGTTCGTACGCCGCCTTAACCGGCTCTTTCGTGACCATGTCTGCCGTGTGTAGCGGCTGGCGCAAGGTGGAAATAGGTTTCAAGTAACCGCGGACCACCACGTCTTCGCCGTTGGTGATCCCGCCTTCCACTCCTCCGGCGCGGTTCGTCGTGCGCCGGAATCGCCGCGCCGATTTTTCATAGAAGATTTCATCCTGCACTTCGCTTCCGAAGGAACCTGCACCCGCCACGCCGCCACCGATCTCCACAGCCTTCACGGCCTGTACGCTCATCAACGCCTGAGCCAGCCGGCCATCCAGCTTCTCGTCCCACTGCGCATGGCTGCCCAGTCCCACGGGAACATTGTGCGCAACGATTTCGAAAATCCCTCCCACCGTGTCTCCCGCCTTCAGCGCCGCATCAACTTCCGCTTTCATTTTTTCCTGCACGCCGGCGTCGATACACCGCAGCGGAGAATCCAGGTCCGCGCTCACCGCCTGAATCTTATTCCAAGCGGCCGGTTTTTCCAGCCGCACGTGCCCCACCTGAATCGTGTGACTGGCGATCTCCGTGCCAAACTCGCGCAAGAGCAGTTTTGCAAATGCACCGGCGGCGACGCGAGCGGCAGTTTCGCGCGCCGAGGCACGCTCCAGAATGTACCGCGCATCGTGGTAATTGAATTTCTGCGCTCCCGCAAGATCCGCATGCCCAGGACGAGGTGCGACGAGCTTTCGTGCGCCAGGATCCTCTTCCGCCGCTTCTACCGGCAGGATTTTTTCCCAGTTGGCCCAATCGCGATTCTCGATGCGCAACGCGATGGGCGCCCCGATGGTTTTCCCGTGGCGAACTCCCGCAAAAATGTCAGCCGTGTCCTTTTCAATCTTTTGACGGCCGCCCCGTCCATAGCCAAGCTGGCGGCGGCGCAGTTCGTGGTTGACAAACTTCAAATCCACGGGCATTTGCGCAGGCAGCCCGGAGACAAAGGCCAGCAGCGCCTGCCCGTGCGATTCACCCGCCGTGTAAAAGCGAAGCATGCCCTCTGCACCCCGGAGAGATTCTCATGTGAGCCGTGAAACAACCAGTGTAGCGGCAGCAGGGAAGCGCGTCCAGTTTCGACAATGGCAGCCTGCGAGCCAGTTTCCGAGTTGCCGATGATCCGCCCGCTACGGCTGTACCGAATTACACTGTGGCGAGCGGCGCGCGAATTGCCCCGGCTGTACACTACCTGCGGGCGAACTGCCCAGATGATTAGCCGCTCCTGAATGTGCGTGTTCGCCACGCCCGGAGAAATGGCGCCACAGATGATCCTTACTTTCCTTGGGACAGCCGCCGCAAATGCCTTCCCAGAGGCTTTTTGCAAGTGCCAAAACTGCGCACAGGCGCGAATGCTAGGTGGGCCGAGCTTGCGGAAACGGTCTGCTGCTTTGGTCAACGACGATCTGCTGATTGATCTCGGGCCCGACATTATGTCGGCGTCGCACATGCACGGCTGTTCTTTAGATCACGTACGATATTGCCTGCAAACGCATCCGCACGCCGATCATCTGGACTTGTCGCATCTCCTCTCTCGCAGCCCAGACTATGGCGTGGTTGGCGCGCCTGTCCTGAACGTTTACGCCTCCCGCGAGACCTCGGAACGAGCCGCACAGACGTTTGAGAGAGACCTTGCGGGTTACAGTCTCTTGTCACCTGAAGCAGAGAAGCGTCTTAACTTCAAGATGCACCAGATCCGGCCCTTGGAGCCCTTTATGGTCGGGCCGTATTCGGTGATGGCCTTTCCCGCCAACCATGCACCGGGGATGGGAGCGATGCTGTATTCGATCGAAGCCAACGGCCGCGCTATCTTCTACGGTACGGATACTGCGACCCTTTTCGAACAGACTTGGCAGGCTTTCCGCGAGCACAAGATGCGGTTTGATGCCGTAATCCTGGATCACACGTACGGTCCAGAACAGTCTGGCGATGATCATCTCAACGCCCATCAAGTAATTGAGCATGCAGACCGAATGCGCGCTGAAGGTGCGCTGGGTCCCCATGGCCGGGTTTTTGCGACACATATCGCTCATGAGGGTAATCCGGCACACCCCGCCTTGGCCGCCTTCGCAAAACAACATGCGTATGAAGTGGCATACGATGGGCTGATTCTGACGATCTAGTGCCTGGATGTTTGCAGCGAGCCATCTTGCTACTCCCAACGAAAAACTTTCGCGGAGAGTGCCGTGCAAACGACAAATACCACGGCCAGTGCCGCTACGTCGCCCACGTGCGCCGACCACGCGTCGCCGTTCCAGATTCCCTGGAGGAGAGGCACGGCGTAGGTTAGCGGCAGCACTCGCGCCACGGCGTGAAGCGCCGGCGGCAATGATTCAACCGGCACGAAGAGTCCCGAAAAACCGATCATGGGGTACATGATGATGGCGCCGATGGGCTGCGCGAAGCGCGCCGTGGGAACGATGCTGGCGATGAGAAAGCCGATCGACAGGATGCTCCAAGTGCTGATCAGCAGCGCCATCGTGAACGAGAAGAAGGGAACATGAACGCCGATTGGGTAGTAGCGTTTGCCAGCGAGGACCATCAAGGCCAGCGTGGCGGCGGTGAGTATCAGCTTGACGATCACGTGGGTGGCAAGGATCGTCTGCGGGCGCAGCGGCGTGGCGCGCAGCCGCTTGAGGATGCCGCCCTCGCGGTAGATGGAGATAATCGTAACCAGCGAAAGCACAGCGCTGATGGCGATCAGAATCGACACGAGAACCGGTACACCCACGCGGATGAAACTGCTGGCGGCGAGCGAGGGTACCGGCAGTCTGCGACCGGCTACTCGACCCAACACGAGGAAAGTCAAAACAGGGAAAACGATGGTGCCGAATGCGCCAAGCGGCTCGCGCAGGAAGATCTTGATTTCGATCCAAGTCAGTTTCCAGAGTCCACGCATATTTATCGAACCTAGTCGCGAATCGAGTGACCCGTCAGTTTGAGAAAGACGTCCTCAAGACTGGGTAGAATCGTGCGGAAATCCGTGACCCGAATGCGATTCTCGGACAGACAATGGATGACATCGGTCACGAGGTCGTCGCCCCGACCGCGAATGGTGATTCGCGAGTCCATGCGGAGCACGGCCTCAACTCCCGGGATGGCCCGAAAGCGCTCTTCCGCGATAGGGTCGTCCGTGGCGAGAACGACAGTGCGCTCAGGGCAGTGCCGGTCGACGAGTCGCTCCGGCTTGTCGATGTCGATGATCCGTCCGTGCTCGATGATGGCCACCCGGTCGCAAAGCCGCTCGGCTTCCTCCATCAAGTGAGTGGTTAAAAAGACGGTCTTGCCGCGTTCGCGGATGCCGCGCACCAGATCCCAGATCGCGCGCCGCGACTGCGGGTCCAGGCCAGTGGTCAGCTCGTCGAGAAATACCAGTTCTGGATCGTTGATCAGCGCAAGGGCAATAAACAGCCGCTGCTTTTGCCCTCCGGAGAGGGTCATGAACCAGGCATTCCGCTTGTCGGTGAGGCCGAGCTGCTGGAGTAAGCGTTCGCCGTCTGTCGCTTTCTTTTGGTAAAGCGAAGCCCAGAGGTCTACTGCCTCCCACGCGTTGATGCGCTTCTGCAGTTGCGCCTGCTGAAGCTGAACGCCGATGCGGTTCTGCAGCTTGTAGACTTGCCGAAAGGGATCAAGGCCCAGAACCGAGATGGCGCCGCGGTCGGGAGTGCGCAGACCTTCGATGCACTCCATCGTGGTGGTCTTTCCCGCACCGTTGGGCCCGATTAAACCAAAGATCTCGCCTTCGTCTACCTCGAACGACACCTCGTCGACAGCCACGGTTGGGCCGTAGGTCTTGCGGACTCCGGAAACTTGAATGACAGGAGGCATCTTGGTTTGCAAACCGGGGATGCACAGAACCGGATTGAAAGTTATATCACGAGACTTCGGTTATATTTTGATAGCAGGGTTAACAGATGCGGGATTATCGCGCTACACGTCCACTGACGATCAGGAATCCTATCCTGTCCGCTCGTTCTATTGCCCTGACCGGAACGGCTTGCTATATTCCCGGCATTCCAGCCGCACTTGACGAATTTTGCGAGTGGTCCAAAGCCGGGCCCGACTCCTCGGGTGCAAACTCCAGCGCTGCATCCTCTCGGGGTCCGCGTTCCTAGGCTCTACAAAGCGAGGCAAGTAACCATGCAAAGCAGGCTTGTACACCCTTTCGCGTTGGCTGTGATCTTGGTCTTGGCTCTATTTTGGCCAGCCTCGGTGTTGCCGGTCAGCGGCGCCCAGTTGGTCGTGGATGACGACAAAGTTGAGTGTCCCAATGCGGGGTTTACTCATATCCAGAATGCGGTCGACGCCGCCGCTCCGGGCGACGAGATTCACATTTGCAAGGGCATTTACGTTGAGCAGGTCACCATCCGCAAGCCTCTGAACATCAGTGCCGACAACGGCGCGATCCTCATGCCCTCCACCATGCAGGCGAACACAACCAGCCTCTTCGACGGCGCTGCCATTGCCACCGCATTGCTGGTCGCGGGCACAACCGGCGTTTCCATCTCCGGACTGACTGTCGATGGCGTCAACAACGGCATCTCCGAGTGCGCACCGGACCTCATCGGCGTTTCGTTCCAAAATGCTTCCGGGGAACTCAAGCGCATGGCTGTCCGCAACTTCAAACTTGCTGCGTCGCTCAATGGCTGCCAGAGCGGCACAGGCATCTTCGTGCAAAGCGGCAATGGCGGCGTGTCGAAAGTGGAAATCCGCCACTGCACCGTTCACGACTTTCAGAAAAATGGCATCACCGCCGACGAAAAGGGCACCGTCACCATCATTCGCAGGAATGTTGTCACCGGCGCCGGACCAGCCAGCGGTGCGGCGCAGAACGGCGTGCAGATCGGGTTTGGCGCCGCGGGATCGATTCTCGAAAATCTGGTGACCAACAGCGTCTGGGCACCGTGTGCCGCCATCGCCACGTGTACCACTGTCGCCACTAACATTCTCGTGACGCAATCCGACGGTGTGGAGGTCTCCGGCAACACTGCGGGCATCAGCCAGGCCAACATCTTCGTTCACGGTAATAATGCTGCGATCGACCGCAACGAAACCTTCGCCGCTATTGTCTTCGATGGAATTCGATTGGAGGGCGATCAGTCCCACGTCAATGAGAATCGAGTCCTAAACGGCGCCGAGTCCGGCATCTTTCTTTCTGGCAACAACAACATGGTTACAGACAACGTGATCACCGAGGCCGCTGTCGGAGTCCTCAAAGAGACCGGCTCATCCGGAAACATCATCACGGGAAACCGTTTCTTCAATACGCCCGTGCTGGTTCAAGATCCTCAATTCGTCGACGTCGCCAAACTCATTTCGCCGAAGCGTTGAAGGCCAGCTTTTTGGTTCGTGATTTCTCAGTGTTGTGCCGCGATTTGTGACGACTATGCGTCAGGCACTCACTCTCGTACTGGCCGGTCTTCCGCGTTGTTGCGGTCCGGCTCCTGCCGGACAGACCGGTGCGTTTGACTTTATTTTTTTCTGTCGACTGCTACTTCAGGGTTTCTTTGCCACCCAGATAAACGGGCATCAAAATTTCGACGGCAACGCCGCGGCGGCCATGGCCGAGATCGTCGACGCGGACTACTTTGCCGAGCGACTCGCGATTGAGGGAGCCAGGTCCATCGGAATAGGGATAGGTCACAAACAAGCGCATGCCTTCCTCGTAGAACGCATTCTTTGAAGCAAAGTAGACACTGTCACGCGAAGTGTTTAGCGTCGGCAGGATTTCGTCGAAGTCATGCAGGCCAGGGTCGGACGGCCTCACGCGAACAGTTTGTGGAAGTCTGAGCCGGCCCTTGCGGCGGCGCTCCGGACCCGTCAATTTTGCCATGGTTGGGAGTGAGCATACATCAGTTGGCAGGGGCGGTTCCAACGGCTTGTTTCTGTCACGTTTCCTCACGGTTGTTTTGGGAGCCAACCAACTGAGTGTATGCATCGCGCCGTGTCAGGCCGCGTTCCTTGGCTGCTAGCTTCAACGCTTCTTTGCGGTCGAGCTTGGCTTGGCGAATGAGTTCTTCGACGCGGTCGGCAAGGCTTTGCGTGGAGTTTGCGCGCGTACGAACGTCAGCGGCTTCTTCGGGGCCGATCAGGAGCGTGATTTCGCCTCGGGCGGGACGTTCCTCGAGGGAATCGGAGAGTTCGGAGAGTTTGCCGCGGCGAAACTCTTCGTGGAGCTTGGTGACTTCACGCGCGATGCAAGCACTGCGATTGCCAAGCACTTCGCGCGCATCGGCTACACATTCCGCGACGCGGTGCGGCGCTTCGTAAAAGATCATAGTGCGATCTTCGATGCGCAAGCGTTCGAGGGCTCGCCGCCTTTCGCCGCTTCGCGCAGGCAGGAAACCGACGAATAGGAATTCTTCGTTAGGCAGGCCTGAAGCGGAAAGGGCGGCCAGCAGCGCCGATGGTCCGGGAATCGGCACGACGGGAATGCGATGCCGCAGGCAGAGTGTCACGAGCCGGTGGCCGGGGTCCGAAACGAGCGGCATTCCCGCGTCGCTCACCACCGCGATCTTCGCGCCCTGCTCCATCGCGAGGACTAGCTCCGGCGCGCGAGTCAATTCATTGTGTTCGTGGTAGCTGACGAGCGGCTTGTGAATGTCATAGTGGGTTAGAAGCTTTTGCGTGTGGCGCGTGTCTTCGCACGCGATTTGATCGGCTTCCTTAAGGATGCGCAGCGCGCGAAGGGTGATGTCTTCGAGATTGCCGATGGGCGTGCCGACCAGATAGAGGCAGCCGCCGGCTACAGCATTCGCATGGTCTGCCGGCTTGGAGGGAGAATTCTTCGCGCTCATGCAAACGAGTCTAGCACGCGATCCGTGCGCGCCATGCGCGCTTGCGCACGTATTCCAGGTGCCTGCGCTCCCGCGCGAGAGCAATGCTATACTTTGAGTTTTGGACAACACTGGGAGGGAGCATCAGTGCCCCTGTACGAGTACAAATGCTTGAAGTGTGGCCGCAACACGGAAAAAATTGAAAGGGTTTCCGGACCGCACTTGAAAAAGTGCCCGCACTGCGGTGGAAAAGTCGAATCGGTGATCACGGCGCCGTC
>WNFJ01152209.1_pt1 | contig 40651 bp, 41 predicted proteins | sample 5400461 | NCBI WGS metagenome assembly WNFJ01 (sample SAMN13153349, study PRJNA577476) | soil metagenome | isolation source: 115 cm saprolite on Douglas fir-dominated hillslope | place: USA:California | collected 2013-09-17
CTCATATTTTCCTCAAATTGTGCCAACGAGCGATTGAGGATCGTTCGGAGACACTTCTGCCCGGTTGATCCGAGCAAAACTTTTACTTGTTTCACCCTCCGCGCTTGGAATCTTCGATTTCGAAGGCCCTCAAGCAATCTCGGATAAGCGTCAAGGTTTCGCGCCATAGCGTCTTACCATCTCGGGTTGAGGCTCTGGTTGCTTTCAAGAGCTGGCGACGCTCCTGGGTGTGTGCCCAATTCGTTTGATTGCCGTTGTGCGAGACCAAGTAACCGTTGCGAATCTCCTCGACCTGTTCTCTTGCGGAATCCTCCGCCTGCTTGAGTGCTGCTTTTTCGGCGGCTTCCTTGGCGTCCTTGTCGCGTTTCTGACTGCGTTCGTCGCGGTCGAACTCTGTCCTAATTTGGCTTTGGCGCGGCTGGATACCTGCTTTTATCTCGTTTTCACGTTTGCGCTTTTTCTCAAGCTCGTCGGCATCTTTCTGCTGTTGCGCTCTATCCGCCGCTGCCCTTGCAAGCTCCGCCTTGACAGTTGGATGCTCGAATCCAGGCACGTATTGTAGGGACCGGAAGGTGAGTGCAACTGCGCCGTCTAAAGTTCCCTTGGTGATTCTTCCAGAAAACTTGCTCTGGATGATTCCGACGACGATATCCACATTATTCAGATTATCCGCCGGGAATTTATATGGAACTGTTTTCTCCCAATCGGCGATGGTCTGTAGTTCTTCATTTGTTAAATTCCGTGACATTTCTATTCTCCCCTTAGCCGCGCACTAACGGCGTCGGCCCCGTATTTTCTGATTAGCGTTCTTAGTGAATCGCTGTCCAGTCCTTTGATACAAGCGGCATTGAGTTTTACCATCTCGCCGTGAATCAAAATGTTGAGCGGCAGAGGAAGCGGCGAGTCGGGGCGACCCGACGCCGATCTTCCCTGTCTTACAATTTGTCGTAATTCGGCGGCTGGTTTCTCTCGCAAGTTCACGCGGGCTTCGGCATTTCTCAACTCGTCGCGCAGTCGTTCAAGCGTGTAAAATGACAAGGATTTTTTGCGGTTGTTAATCGCAGCGTCGCCTTCACCGGCGTCCATGCACTCAACAATCTTGTCGATGAGTTCACGTTTGATGGTCTCAGGGTCCGCCAGTGAAAGGCGGTACACAAGACTCTCCGGTGTCGAATCATCGAGCAACAACGCCACACCGTCGGCAGTCACGTCCATTGGGTCACAACTTCCCTGACATACGGAAAAGTTCGCTTGAATATCTCTGATGAACAAAACGCGACCATCTGGTAGCTTGACAGGAAGTTTGAGAATCTTCTGCCACTCTTGGGCTTCAAATTCTGTACGCTCCGCAATCTCACCTTCTATTTCCATCGCCGCTTTTAATTCTCTTAGGCGTAGTGACATCACAAACCTCTCTTCTTAACAGCTACGAGCCTGGCTTTGAATTTCTCGCCTGCTTTTCCAAAGTACAATTCTCGGAATTTGTTCTCTGATATGGCTCGAATGTCGGCGTTAATGTCCATCTTCGGGAACCAGCTAGGAATCTCTGGCAAGGCATCCTCAACGGGAGGAGCCGGTACTGGAGCTGATGTCGCGCTCGTGAATATGACGCCTTGCTTCGTAAGCTCAGTGAAGGCTTGCTCTAACGATTCCTCAGATAATTCGAGGCTATGCAGCACCAAATAGTCTTCAATTTTCTTCGCGGACTCTGGGCTTTGGTCAAAATCCGAAATATGGCGTTTCAACCAGCGGAGAGCCATTCTCTGGCCCTCAACTTTTGCCTTCTCTTTCAACAACTCTTCCTCTGTCATTGCTAATTCTCCTCGGCGACTTGCGCCGTCAAATCTTGGTAAATCTCAATCTCCCGTGCGTTATAAAAAGCTTCGCCGGGATCGGGCGGTGCGACGTGACAACGAATGAAACGTCCTTCGTATAACTCACCCACGGTAATCGCATCCTTTTGGTCAATGCGAATAACTGTGAAACCCTCGCGTCTGAACTTACGTGTGACTCGCGCCACGCCGGTACCTTGACGCCGCGAAAAGCTACCTACAATGGCTTCAACATTCTCCGGTATAGGCTCGATTTCGCCGGTCGGAGCCTCGTCTACTGGCTCATTGATAGGCTCGGGTATGGAAGGCGCTGGGTCTGGTGTGAACGGCGCTGTCTCAACTTTTTGCTCCAACTGCCTCGGCTCCGGCGTTCTCTGTCGCTGACGTTCGAGCGCCGATCCCGCCAAAATAGTTCTAGTCACAAAAGTTTTGCCGTGTTGCTCCGTAATGATTTTGTAATCTCGTTCTTCTAGGTCAATTTCGTGGTCTGGAGCAAGTTCAATCCAGCCGACCTTTATGTCGTATGCCAACATAATGTTCTCCCCAAAAAGCAGCGGCGACACTCCGGCCAAGGTGTAACCGAAAGTCGCCGCGATCCGCCAGTGTTGCGGGCTGACGGAAAATTGATGTTATAGGCTGGTAGCGCCCAACCCTGCGTTGTGTAGGTCGTTTAACGTTCGGTCGAGAAGCTCTTTCTGCGATAACGGGGCTGGCGCGGATTGTTGACGATGCTCGCGAATCAATTGCTTCAACCAATCCGCGTGACCACTAAAGCCGTTGTAAGCGGAGCAATCCGCGATGGCCTCTTCAACCACAGCCCAATCAAGATTTTTGTCGCCAGTCACTAAGCCATAGATAACAAGACCCTCGCGAATCCTTTGTAACGTGTCGTGTTCGACGCGCAATCTAAATCCATATAACCGATAAGCACTCTCAGGAGCGCCGTCGTACTTTGTACCGAATGCTGGGCGGAAATCTTTGGCGTCTTCCTCGTCACGCATCCTCTCGACTGCATAGTAATTAAGAATGCCATTCTTCTGAATGTCGGCTTTGATTTCCGCGAACGCGAGGCACGGGTCGAGAGCGAAGGTATTCTCAAAACCTGCTGTGTCATCAGTCTCTAACCGTTTCTTGCCGACCGAGTGGGGCCACAGATAGAGACCAACGCCCTTTTCGATCTCGGTTACATCGGCCTCAAGACCCCAGACAACATAAACATGCCGATTTTGAAGTTCTTCGTGCAACTTGGGGTTCTCTTCCAAAAGTAGCTTGGAGTTTCGCTGCCACATTTCTGAAATGGACTCACCACCTCTTGCCTCGATTTCTTCCTTTCGACGTTTCTTCTGACGCTCTTCGCGCTTTCGAATGGCCTCAGGAGTCATCGACAATTTCTTTCCAGATTTAACCCCTGTGACTGCTTGCTCTTCTCTCATAAAAAGTCTCCTGAAAATCAAAAGCGGCAAACTGTGATCCGCCCCCGCTATTGTGGGCAGATACAACCACACTTCGCCGCTTCGTTCCGTTGAGTGCACAACAGAAGTGAAAAGGTTTAGTTTTGTGTGTCCCTAATCCATTCAATGAGTTCGTTTGGACGGGTTTTTTGTGCGGAAGTTATTGCAATGAATTTCTCTGATTGTAGATTGTTCAACGCGCAACCAAAGACCTTGATGCCGTAGCGCTCGCCATGCGATTTCTTGTAGAGCTGGCTGCGAGTCATCGGCTTACGAGCCGATTTCAAAATTTTGCAAATGTGATTTTCACACAACACCCAATCAGATTTACCGATGACCGGCTGATTCGCTCTACGAACGAGCAACTGATATTCGGCAATCTTGATTGCTTTTGCCATCACATCTGCGCTGACTTCGATTAAGCGCTCCGGCTCGTATTGCGGCCCAGGGTCCTCGCCCTTGAAGTTGACCACTATGGAGCCTTTGACCCCGGCTGGGAGATTTAACTTCGTGACATCGAAGTCCTCATGTGCCCACGCCAGGATGTTCTTGTTGCGTTGAACGAGAACGTTTAGGCGACCCCGCACATCGGCAGAATCTTCTTTCGTGCGCTTCTTGAAATCCTCGAACCACTCGTTAAACAGCGCTGTGGCTTCCGGCGTGTCTCGCACAGTGAGTTTCTGGTAGTTGAGTGCCATTACCTTTTTGGCGATGCGTTCACCCAACACAACCATTTCTTCTATTGGCGTTTTCAACTTCGGGACCGTGCGGGTTTCATTGCTGGCGATGATATTCAGTCTTTGAAAAAATCCGCTGTTATCCGCGCTCGTGCCGCCAAACATCGCATTCCACTTATCGATGATGGAGCACGCCAGGATACTATTGTGAGCCTCCTTTGGAGCACCCGCCGGACGTTCCTTCTTACCTTTGATTTTGGGTTGCGGCGGAACGCTACTGTCATACATCGTATTGACGTGTGCCAACAAACTCTGACCGGCACCTGTTACAGCCAAACTGTCAACGAAAGACGCCAACTCATCGTAAATCTGAATGATGCGCGGTTGTTGCTCAAAGCCTTCCACCATCGCTCTACCGGATGAAAAGGCATCGCAATGAGCGCCGATGTTGCCCAACTTTGGCAAACCGGATCGCGTCAGCAAACCGCCAAAAGCAAGCATCTGTTCAGCCCACTGATTTGCCGTGGACTTGCCGATGCCGCCCTCTTCGCTTAGGAGCACCGTGTAGAAACGATTCTCTTGGCTCGGCGATTCCACATCCACAATCCTGTGACCGGCGATAGCGCCGATCATGGTCTTCAAGGATTCGATGAAATACTCTGCCGGGATGAAATTACCATTGGCTCCAATCTTGGCCCACTCACCAAAGAACGTGCCGTCCCAAACTTCAACGGGATAACGAATTGACTCGGTAATTTCCTCGGGCACTGACTCTCTGTAAGCGTAGCGGACTCCCTCGGCGTCTGGCGGAGGCATGGAGCCATGACGCGCCTTATAAGTGTCGAGTACCTCATCGTACTTCCAAGAAATGAAATGCTGAGTCGGCTCGAAATACCACGGCTCTTTCTCGGGCGTTCTGCCTTCCTTCAAATAAAAGTCGCGCTCGGCTTGGGGTTGCGGCACTTCTCGCACATAGCGCATTGAGCAGCGGTTATCTTTATCAACGGCTCGCTGCTCTAACTGTTTCTCTATGCGCTTCTTTTGTTCCGCCGACATCTCATCAAATGCTTCCCAAAACTTCTCGCTGTTCGATTTCGGCTTGATTTCGGTTGTCATTAGGACTCCGGTAATTTAACGAGTTGCTCGGCTCGCGAAAAGCTGATACATACTTTGTTGCCGTCCCTGTCGTACCACTGAACAGCATGAAGCCCGCCCAGGAACTTCAATCTGATTTTTTGCTCTTCCGACCGTGCGGGGGTTAAATCTTCATGTGGATTCTGTTCGAGCAGGTATCGAAAGTGATTTACGATAATTTCGCCATATTGCATCGAACTTGAACCACTTACATAGTTTTCTGGTTCGACTCGTCGGACTCGTGTTCCTATTGGAAAATCCATTGGTTCGTACTCCTCGCGCCAAAACATTAGAAGATTTTGCGTTATGCCTGCCGACCAATCTTCAACCGTCGTCCAAATCTTTTTCGGGTCGAAGACTTCGCTGCCCAAATGCTCAAACATCTCGTTGAGCCTGGAGAGTTCCTGATTCAAAAGTTTGTGTCCGTCAAATGGTGGAAGGACTGGTTTAGATGCCGCTTTTATCTTGGCTTGTTCTTCGGTGTAGAATTTAACCCAAGCATTTGCATTTTCATCAGCTAAAGCCTTTGGTGCACCGTGCTCAACAAGAAAGGCGCTCAATACTTCGGCGGACTTACCGGACATCGCCATTCGTTCAAGATTTTCGTTTATTTCCTGGGGCGTCATACAGCACCGCCAGGATCACGCCTTCCAGAGAGCGCTTGTAGAGCCGATTGCTCAAACTTAGGAACGACATCGCGAATGTCAACGTTAATAGCGATAGCGCCGCGCTCGTTGGGCTCTTCGTTGAAATAGCAACGTGCGCCTTTTTGCATCGTGCCACTATCTATTCTGGTGACGTGGCAGAACCAAGATTTTTTCTCGCCGTTCGGTTGGCGGGCAACGATGAAGCAAAAGCCTCTAGGCTCATTGACGTAGCTGATGACGCCGAACAACTTTCTCGTGACTTCCATGATTTCCTCGTTTCTCGAACTCTTATTTCTGGTCGGAGGACGGCTTTTGGAGTTCAGCCTCTAACATCTCCAGGGCGGGCAGGCCGTTTCGCAGACGGGCTAACGCCTCGTCGCGATCTTCGGCGGTGTCGGCGTAGACCAAGACTTTGCGCTGACTGCCTGGGGCGAGCCCGAGCGTGATTTGAACTTTAGGTTGATTCTCATTCGCCATAGGTTTCTCCCCTACTAGTAGGGAAATGTGTGACATCGGTACCCACTTCGACCTCAAAACTATTGAATCCAAGCCACATATCGTGGTCGGCCTCGGTGCCGCCGTTTTCGTCGGCGAAGAGAATAAATGCCTTGCCATACGCTTGCAGAATTCTGTCCGTGGCCTCTTCCATACGGCTCTTGAGATTTTTCTTCCCTTTCCGTTTTTCTCTCTTGATTGCACTGAGCTTGGATCGCATCTTTGCTGCAACAAAAGCATCACAGACCTTGTTGAATGGCGTACCAACGAGAGCCAAAATCTTTAACTCCTGGCGACCATTCAGATTCGCAATGCAGAAGTAGTGGTCTGCTGTGCGTTTCCAATTGATGCCGGGCTTCTTCCGCCCTATCCTGGCGAAACGCTTGGAGAGCGCGTTAGGGCCGATCTCCAGACCGACTTGAGCGGCAGCCTCTTCCAGCGGGACGTTGTGAAACATAGTTAGATTCTTGGCTGCTAGAATCGCAAATTGCTCTTTCTCCTCGTCGGTCCGTGGTTCTTCCCACTCCTCTAATGACAAGTCATCGGGATTAACTAATTTCTGCCATTTTGGAAATTCATCTTTCCGCTCGGGAATCAGAGAAGTTGTTTCGCGCACACCATCATTGGTGATACGGAGACCCTCAAAGGTATCGCCGATATCCTCGTCATTCTCAGGCCACTCCTGCCGTTGGGCCTTTGGTGGAAGCTCTATCTCGATTTCCTGCAAGTTATGTCGCCTGAGTTTTTCTTCCCACTCAGCTCTTAATTTCTCAAACTCTGGCAGGCTGAATTCGGCGATGCGAAACCGCCTATCTTCTTTCAGCGGCGGCAGTCCTAGGTTTTCCTCGAATCGCTCTGTCAAGCAAGTACGAATGCGCTCACCTGATTGGAAATCTGGGCGCTTTGATTTCTTGATGCGAAGTTGCCGCAAGAGATTCTCGCGCTCCGCTTGCGTCTGCCAGTCCTGTTCATACATTTCAACAAGGGCTCTCACACACTCCCGGCCATTGTCGATCTCAGTGCAAACATCTTCCCGGGTGCTGCCCAAGCTCAAATAGCCGGGCTCTTCGCAACGCAACACACACGGGATGTCGGTCAACTTGGCGTTGTTGTTGAGGTGATGGAAGTACAGATGGCGCTCGTCGCCATGCAAGCCCATCTCTCGCCAGACGACTACCGTTTGTGATGGCGGCGGAATGACAGACTTGGTGTGAGCTGGATGGCTCCAGTCATCGATGCTTCGGGTCATGTCCCGGTTTTCATCGAAGCGCCACAGGCGTTCGAAGTCGGCCTCGGTCCACTCATGGTGTACGGGGTGTCTGAATTCGATTCTTGGAAAGGGGCGGGCGGGGGTGATGACCGGCTCGGGTTGTGCCTGGGGCTCTGCATTAGAGAGTTTCTGGAAAATACGTGTGAAGATTTCTGTTAGAAGGCGTTCGTCAACGTCGGGGAACGCTCTCTTGAAAGAAACGAGGGTGCAACCGCAAATAGCCGCACTGGTATTGGCGATTTCGCTTTCTTTGATTTCTTCAATTTCCATAATTTCCTGAGTTTCTTTGATGTCTCCCGCCGATCCCAACGGAAAAGCGGGTGCGCTGCTGAACTAGATTTTTGGCTTGATGAAAAACATCACTTTGAACTTATTCAGAAATTCTTCTGTATCGGCGCTCATGTAATACGCTTCTGATTCTCCCGGTATGATTCCCGTCCAACGTGCAAATGCTCGGTCGTGAGCCGGGCAGCTATCCTCGCGACCGCTCGGGTTGTTTTGACAGCATCGGTATCGCGGCCCGCCGCACACGGAGCATCGCTCTATGCGACAGCCCGGCTCATGTGGTTGGCCGGGAAGCACATGACAAAAAGGACAGTCTGGAAAACCATCGAGTTTTATAATCTGATTTCGTCGTTGGCGTTCGCTGCCTCTGATTGGGTTATCGTCTGTCATGTTTCCTCCTGGCCGTTCTTCTCGGCGACGGCTGCCTTAATTCAGTTTATCCAGCCGTTCACTTTCTGCATTTGGTGAACAGCATCTTCAACTTCAAGGCCCGCTTTTCTCAATTCCTCATTAATCTCTCCTGCGCTAACGCCATGAATCTCCAGCTCCTTTCTCATTTCGTTTTCAAACTTGTCCAAAATATCCCCGAATGCTTTTTGTGCTATGGGCACATACTGATTTGCTTCTTTTTGGGGAATTCCCGCATCTACGAGCCGGTCAACGTGGGACAAGACGACATTCACTAAATCATCTGTATCCCCCTTTGGCCTCGTCCCTCCCTGCCGCACCCATGCAACTGCTGAATGGGCCACTCCCACGATTTGAAGCAGTAAAGCTCGAACTAGTCCGCTCTTCTGTTCGTTTGTCATAAAACCTCCTTATCCGCCACATTCATATTTCCTCTCTTCTCCGCTGATAGTGTCAGCGGTCGGTTAAACCTTGATACCCCTGGCCCGCAAGATCGCGGTCGTTTCTCGAATCGATTCTTCCGCCCGGCGCAAAAGCTCCGAGCGCTCCTCCTGTGTCAGTTGAATCTTGCCGAGCAAGCGAAGCACGGTCTCGCAGACGCCGCACTGACCTTGGGGGCGGATCAAGGCTTGGGTTTCTCCGGGGCAGGTGTCGAGTGAGCATCGCGGACGTGACGACGCTTCGCGGCCTTGCTTGGAAACGGCTGGTGACAGATGCCGCAAGTTGTCGGGACCGGAGCGGGGGAACTTTCTGGGCGTGCTTCGACACCCCAGTAATCCAGAATCTCTTTGGCGGTTCGGTCGAGGAGCACGCGCTTTTGTTCCTCGGGCATTGGATGGACATTCATTCGAGGCAAATCCGCCGTGTCGGACTTTTCAGGCGCGGGGGCCATCATGTTCAAGCGCAGCTCTTGGTGTGTCCCCGGAGGGTTTGAGCGCTTCATCAACGGCGCTGGGACTTGCTCTGCTGGCTCGGGGAACGTGACCCAATCTGCGTCAACCCACAATTCAAAGTTGCTAAAACCGTAGTCGGGAGCGACTAACAATTTGCCCTCGCGGGCACTCAAAGCCACCACTTTTAAGAAGCCCTCCCGGTCAATGTATTTCCGCAGCTCGCCGAAGCCGACCGTGATAGGCGGAGTCATTATGTCCAGATACCGGCGCACCAGTTCAGCCACAGGCACGCCGGATCGCCGGGACTCGGCAGCAAGCCGTTCGCGTAGGTCGTCGGGCAAGAAAAAAGATGCACGCTTCATGTCCACCAACCTACTACAGATGCCTGCGGATGTCAAGCGACATCTACAGGCATACGTCAAGGCAAATCTACCACGGCAACAACGAACGTATACCTGTGCTTTTTCAGATGTATGCCTGTAGCTAGGGACGGTCGGCTCAACAGGCATACGTTACGACGAAGGCGCGGAACTCGGCGACCGCTTTCGGAAGGCGTTCAAATGGGCAACGGTGAAGCACAGAGCAGCCAGGACAGGCGATCTCCATGGGAGAGTAGATAGGGCGGCTGGGCGACCGTACCTCCGGTATCCCCGGCACCTTGGAAATACTTGAAACTACGGGGGATATGGGCGTGTTGGGGGAGTACCTTTGGAGGGACCTGCCGAATTGCGATCCCGGCGTGGCACTCCCCCGGCCTCGGGAAAGGGGACCCTAAGTGTCCAGTCCAGTCCGTAAGTTATTGATTCTAAGCCACGTATAGCGTCGTCTCACAATGAGACCGGGCGGGGGCTGCCCAGCCATACGGCTCCGGCGGGGGTAACGCTTTCAGAATCAATAGCTTGCGCTAGATGTAACTTGTTACATACTCACTTGGAAGGGAAATTGCTCGGCAGAATTCTCGACCTTTCCATTCCTTGCATTCCTTGCATCTTTCTGATTCTAAATGATTTGTTGCAGACAGGCGGGTACCCTTCCTTGCTTTGCCTGGAGCTGTGATCTTAACCGGTTGCGAGGTCTCTGGGAACGCATCAATCTGACGGATTGTTGCATTTCGTTGTAAGGTGTTGAAAATACGTTGCTTGCTCTTACCCGCTTGGAGGTCAAAACAGGCGAAGCGAAGAGAAAGCGAACATTTTACATCACTAAGTACAAAATTATTTCTAGAAAAGTGAGCCAATAAGAAAAAGCCTGGATCACGCTCCCTCTTGCCCGTCCCTTGCGCTGGAGACCGGATCACGCGCAAAACGGGGTAATATCTTGGGGTAATATCTTTTGACCGTTTTCCCCTCCGTTTTCGAGATCAAAAAAGCTGAGCTGAAGGGCCTCTGACATTCGTGTGTGTTTGTGAGTAGAGAGAGAAATACACTCTCTTCTAGGCACACTAAATGGGTTTTGGGGTAATATCTTTTGTTGATTGATTCTAAAGGACTTGCGTAAATAGATATTACCCCAAAACGTGGGGTAATATCTTTCGGTTGGCCGACACGTTCCAACACGCTCGCTCATTTTCTCGCCTCAATCTAATGTTAAATCCTTTATATTCTTACACTTACGAGTTACCCCAGCGAGCTTGGGGTAACATCTTTGGCTGTAACGATAACAAAACAAATGGGTTAATGTGAAAGACGTGCGAAAAAGCAGAGATATTACCCCACGAAACGGGGTAACATCCTTTTTCGCTCCCGCTCGCTCACAAGTCAATCCGATAACCCGGAGCTGCTAACCCTACCTGCTGTGATCTCCTAACCAGCTCTGTCCGGCCTGTTTTGCCCGCGCTACGGTCACTCCAAACGGTCACGGCCTGGACAGGTTCAGCGTGACGCGCCTTGATCCGGGTGTATACGTTCGCTGTGATCTCGACACTTGGAATTATCTTTCACTGTCGCAAGATTCTACTTGACAACGATAGCAGCATCGTAATACACTTTTCGTGAGGTTAAACCATGAGCGAATTGCAAGGGCTGAACCACCAAGAGCTTTCAAAATTGCTCCAGGTCGTAACCGACTCCCGCGACCGAGCAATCATAATTTTAGGTCTGCGTCATGGTTTCCGCTCGTCAGAAATAGCAGACCTTCGGATGTCCGACCTCGATATGGACAACCGTTTGATTCGAGTTCGTCGAGGCAAAGGCAGCGAGACAAACAACCATGAGCTAGCAGACGGCCCGCAAGCTCTCGATGAACTTACCGCGCTTCGGAAGGCGTTGGCGGATCGGCCCGCTGATTCATCGCCGTTCGTTTTCGTCAGTCAGAAGAGCGGCAAACTTCATCGCTCGCAGATATTCCGCATCTTCCAGCAAGCAGCGAAGAAAGCTGGTCTACCTCGCCAGAAGCGGCACTATCATTGCGCCAAGCACACACTGGCTTTCAACATGCTCAAAGCAGGCGCGACCTTGCCCGAGACTCAAAAGTATCTCGGCTGGAAAAGTCTGGCGACCGCAGGTCGGTATCTCGCTGTCACGGACGAAACGGCCTGTCAAGCAGCCAAGAACGCATTCAAGCTGGTAGGCGCGTGAAAAAGAATCCTCACGCCGTTGCGCTAGGTCGTCTTGGCGGCAAGGCGGGCACGCCAGCACAGAGGAAAGCACACGCGGAGGCGGCACGCGAAACCGGAAAGAAAAACAGGAAATATTCGCCTTGTCAAAAAGCACCCAAGGATCGTAAGCAGCGTCATGCTTTCGATAACGAAACGGATAGATGTTGGTTTTGCAAGAAGACGCGCTCCGAAGCAGCGCTCAAACAATGAGCCACAGATTTTCCAACTCAAAACGCATCCGAGACTCCATCCGGCAATTGGCGCAAAGGCATGAATGGAGGGACTTCCCCGTCAACGAAAGAATCTTGATCTTGGAGCGCGTCTCCGAAGCCATCGAGGAAGTCTTGCAAGAGAGGGGATCGTGAAAACATTCGTGAAAACGTTCTTGCGGACTGTCCAAATACTGGTGTTGCTCCTGATGGCGTGGATGGGCTTTGCATGGGGTCGGCCTCACGAATCGAAACCAGAACCGCAGTTGCAGCGGCAACTACAGCAGCAACCTGAGCCCGATACGCCAGAGTACGTCCCACCTTCGAAGAGAAGTTCTCCGGGCTACGGCAAAGATCACGAGGGCAGACCTCGACTGCTTCTTGTCATTGAATATGAGTGCCAAGGACTGGAGAGAAAATCGTGAGAGCTTCCATGACAGATTTAAGATACTTGAACAACCCTCGCATCGAAAAACTTTTGCGACGATTGCTGGATGAAGTTGCAGCAGACGGCGGCCTATGTTTCATCGGGCTCGCGCTCGTCTCTTCGCAGCGTTGCGGCACAGTTTCGAGACGGCTGGACACCTCTGCGTTGGACGTATTAACTCAATGCTTCGAGAAGAACGTGCTGCAACAACCCGGAGTTGTCGATGATGAGGAGAAGAATTTGCAAGTATCGCTGCGATCTAAGCTGGTGAACTGATGGTCGGTCGTGTTGCACGCATCTTGCACTCTGATGGCACTGAGTCCCGCCAACTCTGTTCGGGGCCAGACATTGAAGCAGCTCAAGAGGCTGCTATCGAATGGATTCGGAGAAATATGCGCCCTGATCTTGGCGATGAATTTCTGTGCATCGAAAATCCCGGCATGTCGTTTCCAAAGGCGCGACTGACCGCCGAGGACGTTGCCTTTTTACGGGGAATAAAGGTTGGCTTATGACCTGTGCGGAGCACCGGCGCGACAGCTATTACTGGAACCGAAAGAACGGCGCGAATCGGGCGAGGACAAGCGCGAGTTCGAGGAACTTCTCATGCAGGACTGGGAAGAGTTCGAACGGCGAAGAAAACGATGACCGGCGTTCATCTAGAGTAGAACCGGCAAGTCTAGTCAGTCGAAGGAGCCGACGCCGTCATCTATTCAAACCAACCGCAGGTTGCTCTACAGCACCCATTCTGGGGTGACGTGTCTACCCCCTCCCGGCGCAACAGCGCCGCTCCGAAAAGCGCTCCTCAGCGCTCGGCGTTAACCGGCAGCAAGGGCACGCAACCAACGTCTGACTGCCCGCTAATCGGCGCTCTATGTGCCAGCAGCACGCCACGGCGGGCTATCACTCTAGGCGGTCAGGATCAGCTACGGGGGATCGGCGGCTAAACAAAGAGGATCGAGAACCGCATCCCGGCTCGCAACAGCCCAACCTCCGTCTTAGGAACTATGTCGGATTCGTTTAATAGCATGTTTTGCGTCGGAATCCCCGTTTTGAGCTGCCAACGAATACCACTTGAGGGCGCTGCGCAAGTCCCTCTTTACAGCTTTCCCGTGTTCGTAAAAATCGCCCACGTTGTATTGGGCATCGCTGATACCCTTCTTGGCTGCTCTCTGATACCAAAGGATCGCCCTCCGAAGGTTGCGCTGAACCCCTTCGCCTTTGTCAAAGCAGACGCCAACAGAAAACTGTGCCTCTGCGATACCCATTTTGGCTGCCTGAAGTTCTAACTTGAAACCCTTCTCAGCGTTCCTGATTGTGCCTTGTCCAAAACGGTAGCATTTCCCCAGATAATGAAGAGCCTCGGGAACTTTGTGTCGAGCAGCTTGACCAAAATAACGAAACGCCAGTTTCCAGTCTCTTTTGACGCCAACCCCGCTCGCGTAACAAGCGCCTACACTAACGAGAGCACCAGGATCGCCAGCCTTCGCGGCTGCCACATAATAGGAAAAGGCAAGCCTGGGATTTCGTTGCACCCCAATTCCATAGTCATAATGCGATCCCAAAGCACTAATTGCTGGAGTGTAGCCGAGGCTCGCAGCTATCATCGTTAGGTTGTGAGCCTTCTTCCAGTCCCGCCGCACACCATCTCCATTGTAGTATCGGCACGCCAGTTTATAGATCGAAGACGGACTCTGATCGCGACTATTCATTTGTGCTGCCTTTGCTGGGTCGAATAGGTTCATTCTCGTATCTCATAGTATTCATCTTACTGGGCAAAGGTTCCCGGGGGTGGCCACGGCCCTTTGTGTCCTGGTGGTCTATTCCTTGGCACTCTACCCAAACGCTTGTCGGCTTTAGTGCCGCCCTGATCTCTTTGTCTACGTGCTTGGCCCTCCTCATGTTTTCCTCGGGTGCTCTCTCGCTCACCCGTCTTGTGCTCGGATGCCGCGTGAATGTTGCTAAGAGTGTTTCCAAAAACTGCCGCACCGTGCGCAGCTTCGGCAACACCCAAGACAGCAACGCCGACGCCAGCGCCCGGTATGACTGCGCCAACTCCCGTTGCTGCGGCTGGGGCCGTCACCAAGGCCTCGGTGCCTCCGGCGAGCGCAGCGGTTCCCCCCTGCACCATTTCGAACATGCCTTGGACAAGTGCTCCGATGTGTCCGATGGCCTGTCCCAGTTCATTGCCCTGCACCGGACCCGCCGCACCGTTGTCTTTTGCCCAAGCGCTGATAGCACCTGCGGCTGTGTCTTTTATGTCTTGCGCGACTGAGGACTGCTCTTGCGGCGGCGGTGTGTTGGCGGCATTGGCTTGGGCAGGAGTTGCTGCGCCACTATCGTTGGTGACTCCGCCGCCGGCGCAACCACCATTCAGCACACCTCCGCCAGAGCAGGGGACTTGAGTGGATGTGTTGCCGTTGGCGCTGGGGGCCGTCTCTTGATGGCCGTCGAGGTCGGCGAAGGATTCGGGGTCGTCCGCGACCATGGCGTAAAGGTTGAGCGTCTGCGGATTGGTGAGGTTGGCGTAGGGAATTGCAATGGGGACGGAGGACCAGTCGGCGCTGAGCCAGCGGCCGAAGCGGTTGGAGTAGTAGCGCGCGCCGAAGTCGTCGTTGCCGGTTTCCGTGTCGCGTTCCTTGCCTTCGAACTTGTAGACGTTCTGCGGGCAAGTGTTGGTGACGGTGCGCTCGCCGCCGTAGGGGTAGAAGTCGGCATCGTAACAGACGCCACCAGTATTCGAGGTGATGGCACGGGAAGAGCCGAGGAGGTCCTCGACGTAATAGATGGGTGTGCTGCTCGCGGGCAGCATGGCGACGCGTTTGCCGCCGAAGAAAATGTATTCGGCGGCGGTGTTGCCGGAGGCGTCGGTTTCGGCAAGGATGTCGCCGCCGGAGCCGTACCAATAGAGCTTGCTGCCGACTTTCGCGGCGCGGCGGCCGTTGCCGTCATAGGCGTAAGTGACTCCACCGGCAGACTTCAACTGACTCTCGCCGTCCCAGGTGTAGGAGTTGACGCCGTCGTTGGTGGTGTTGCCGGAAAGATCGTAAGAAAGGCCGGAAAGATGATTATTGCCATCCGGAGTTTTGGAGAAGCCGCTTTCCTGAGTGCAGCCGGTGTAACCGGTGTTCGTCGTGGCGGCGATGGATTGCAGGTTGCCCCAGGCATCGAGGCTAAATGTTTCGCCCCAGCAGTGTGCGGGACTGGAGGCATGCGTGGAAGTGGTCAGCGCCGTGACGATGCGATTGAGCTGGTCGTAGGTGAAAGTTTGAGAGCGCGTGGTATCGAGGTTGTTGGTGATGCCGTAGACGTGACCGGAGTTATGGGTGGTGACGGGATCGACGAAGTTATAGGTGATGTCGATGGCGTTGCCACCGGAAGAAGATGCTTTGAATTCGTTGGGCTGGAGGCGACTGTTGTAGGAATGGGTGAGGTTGAGGCCGGAAAAGGAAGAGGTCTGGCCGATGGAGAGGGCGTAGAACGTGCCTTGGGGCGTGTAGCAGACTTTACCAGTGAGGCAGCCTGTCGGGGCGGTTTGGAAGTCGGTGGCGTAAGTGATGCCGTTGGAGCCGTCCACGGCAGTGCTGGGGCGGTCGGCGCCGTCATAGGTGTAATTGACGGTGCGGCCGGTGGGGTAGATGACGGAAGTCAGATTTCCGGCTAGATCAAGATAGTAAGTGGAAGTTTTCGTGATGTTGGTTGGCGTGCTCGTAGTGGTGCGCTGGTTGGCGTGCACGGTGCGCTTGTTGGTTGCGTCCACCTGATAACTCCAAGATTCCGAACCGGCGGCATCGCTCATGCTGGTGCGCTGGCCGATGTTTTGGCAGGCGGAGAGGCCCAGGCAATTGGCCTCGTCGTAGTTGATGGAGATGCCGGGATCGCCATTGGAATAAGCGACGGTTTTTTCGCGACGAATAGCATCGTAAGTGTAGGTGGTGGTGATGTTGCGAGCGTCGTTTTTGGTGAGGAGAGTGCCATCCGTATTGTAGGTGTAGGTGATGGTGCCGACTTCGGGATTGGCGGAAGTAAGAAGCTGGGAGAGCGAGTTATAGGTGAAGTTACGCTGGTGCGAGCCGTTTTGCAGGACGGAGGTGAGATTTCCAAGCGCGTCGTAGCCGTAGGAAGTGACCCAGATGGGCTCGCCCGTGCCGGGGCAGCCGGTGGAAGCGACCGTCGCGCTCGTCGAGTTTGGTTCGTCGACCTCGACGAGACGACCGAGACCGTCGGTGCGGCTCCGGCGCCACTTTCCTGTCGGATCGGTGACCAGCGTGGATGAGCCGCAGTAGGCGGTCTTGAGAATGGAATTATCGGGAGACGTTTCTGAGGTCTTGCGGCCAAATGCATCATAAGCGTAGGTGGTAATACCGGGGGTGCTCGTCGGGTCGTTGCCTTGGCGATAGGGATTGGACACGGTGGCAACACGGCCGAGGGCGTCGTAGGTGGTGTCGGTGTAGACGGTACCTTGCGGGTCGGAGGTGAGCTGTGATTGCTTGGGGCGACCGAGGCCGTCGAAGACTCTCGTAGTAACAGCGCTCTGCGTGGAGTTGATCTTGGTTGTGGTTGTATTGCTGACGGGCGGAACGTCGTTGTAGGAGAGGCTAATTTGGCCGCCGTCGGGATTATTCTTTTGCGTGAGGCGGTTCAATAAGTCATAAGAGAATGAAGTAACGAGATTATTTGGGTCTTTCGTGGAAGCGGGCGTGCCGGAGCAGGAGTTGAAGGTGCTGTTTGTGGCTTGATTCAAAGCGTTGGTGACCTTTGTCAGGTAGGCAGCGGCGTTGCCGCTAGCCGGTACGCATGCGGTGTTTGCCCAAGAGTCTGCATAGCTGTAAGTCGTGGTGTGGTTCAGCGGGTCGGTAGACGAAAGAGTATTTCCTGCGTCATCAAACTGACGGCGAGTGGTGAGCAAGGCGCCATCGGTATTCCGCCAGTTCTGCACGGCGGTCTGATTTCCCCGCGTGGTGTAGCTGGTGGTGAACGTTTGGTCGTGCTGGGTTGCATTGCTTGCGGCGATGCCCGCAGTGTAGCTGTCGTATTCGTAAAGTGTTTTCGCTATTTGTGTTCCAGCGCCGTTGTAGACAATCACGCTAGACTTGCGATTGAGGATGTGGATGGCCGTTGCTGTGTAATCCTGGTTGTTGACCGGGTTGGTGGTGAGCCAGGAGTTGTCCGTTTTCCGGAGCAATGCTCCGGGGGCGCCGCTCCCCCAATCATAGTCCCGCTGTTCGGTGACGTTGTCGATTGTCGGGTTTATCGGTCCGTATGACGAGTAGGCCGCGTAATCGTGTTCGACTTTGTTCGCCAGGTTCGCGTCGTTCAGCGTGGTCGTCACTCGAATCGGGAGTGAGATATCCTGTGTATGTCCAAAGCTGTCCAGGTTGTTGTAGTCGGTATGGATCGTCTTTAGCAGCGTGGTCGAACCCTGGTAAATACTGCGGTTGATTTCCCGCGGGGAGAAGTATTTGGCACCGCCCACCGAGAACTCGTAATGAGTCAGGTTTCCCAATGGGTCCGTGACGTCCATGTACTGATTGTTTTGGAGAGTGTTATTGATTGTCGGCGTGTAGGTGGTCGTGTCCTCGACAGTGCAGGTGCCAGTGTAGGAAGTGCAGGCGTGCTTTGCCGTGACTTCCCGAAAATCTTGTGGATTTCCCCCTGGTCCCGAGCCTGTGAAAACCCCGTATTCATATCGTGTGTATCCCCCCGTGGGATACGTGATCTTGGTCACCTCCCCCCAGGCGTTGTACTGGAACGTCCAGGAGAGGCCGTTGGGGAGGACAATTGAGCTGATGAGCGCCCAAGTGCAGGGTTGAGTTGAAGTGCAATTCGGATATGGCGGGGTCACCACTGTGCTCCCAAAAATTGAGGTCGGCTGGGAGAAACTAGGGGCAATCGTAAAATTGGAGTAATTGAATGTAATCGTCTGGGTCTGCCCGTTTGAATCCTTGTACTGGATGCTCGTTGGATTGCCGGACGAGTTCGGAGTTACTGTCACCACGTGCCCAACCGTGTCGGTGATCGTCGCGCTAGTGCCCCCAACCCCTGAATAGGAAATAGTGTTGCCGTTGGAATCCTCGGCGCCAGTGATATAGACCCCGTTGAATAGGAGCTTACTGCCGTCCTTCAGGATTAGTGTTTCGCCCACGGTGGGACCTGGAACGGAAAGTCGCGAATAAGAGACCCCTCTTGCGTCTCCAACGAGGCTCCAACCTGCTGGATACGACTTGCCGTTGAGGTTGCATTGGTTGCGCACATTGGGAAACGATAGCTTGCTGCCGTCGGGCAGTGCCAGCCGGTAGTTGCCGTTGCATGCGGAACCGCTCGGTCCCGAAATGCTATCAAAGGAAAATTGTGGAAAGATCGAACTCCAACCGCCATCCTTTTCCCAGTCGAGGACCCACTCGCTTAAACCTTGGTCAAAGTATCCATGGAGTTGCCAGACCCTGCTGTCAAAGGCCATCTGGACGACCAGATCGTGGCCGTCTCGTCCTGGCAGCCGGAGAAGGGTCAGCGGGATGTTCACATTGCCCGTACCGAAATTGATGTTCTCGTGTTCCCCGCCATAGGTTTCATAGGGGTTTGTGCCCGTGTTCGTCGCAGGAGAAGGGTCGGGAGGAGGTGTCTGGCAACGCGAGGGAAGAGCGCAGGTAAGCGACGCAAGCACGAGCAACAAGAATGAGAAGGATGGACTGAGAAAGCGGGAAGGGATGCGCATGGGGCCTCCGGGTTATGGGTCCACGGGCCGTTCGGGCGAATCCGGTGAGACGTGGGCGACGTGTATTTGTTCATACGCCTGCCGGTCGATTGGCAGGATGTGGGGTCTTATATACGAGTTTTCCAAAGGTGTCAACGACCTTCTTTAACATTAGCAAGGAAAATTCGTTATCAGATTTAGTGCCTTTACGTCGCAGTCTAGACCGCCAACTTGTAATCCTTTGGGAGTTTCTTGATATCGCGTACCTAGCGAAGGGCCATCTTCTGCGCCATTTGCAGAATAAGCTTCCGATCTTGTTCGTTGGCTTTGCCCAACAGACGGCGAAGCTTGCTCAAAAATCGCGCATCCTTGCCCGAACTGCCCCAAGCATCTTCGCCGGGCGAATTCCGCTTGAGCAGACTTGGCACCTGAGGCGGCTCTTCGCCGTCGTAGAAGAGTTGATAGAGCGGGACCTCTAAAGCGCGAGCCATCTTCTCCAGCGTTTCAATGGCGGGAACGGTGTGTCCATTTTCTACGCGGGAAATGTAACAGCGAAACAGGCCAGTGCGTTTTTCGATGTCGCCTTGGGAAAATTTCTTTTCCTCGCGCATTTCGCGCAGTCGGTCGCCAATTATCATGGCGGGATTATTCCACTGAGGCATCAAGAAGGCAAGCAACTCGCATGCTAGTTTCGATGTGCTGTCAAATATCTAGCCATAGATTCGTTCCGTAGAAGATGCACGGCCAATGCCATGCATTCCTTACAGCCAGTCTTCCTGATGTGATTAGCGAACCCAGACCTCAGCTTCCGAAACTTTTGACAGGGTTGAGGGAACTTCGCTTTGTTGGCTGCGGACACCTCATTCGCCCTTAAGATTGAGGCACTCCGGCTCGTGGGGTCATCCAGGCTTCCCTCTCGGAGAATGGTGGGTGAGTCGCTAACCGGAATGCCTACGCCCTTCTAATACACGAGAAGGCACTTTCGAGTCAATACCTTTACGAGAAATTCTCCCTTGCCTACATCTTAGAGTTCTGTTACCGTCACTGGTCTTAACCGATGGGTTAGCCCAGAATGCTCCCTCTCGCTCCCATTGTCGTGTCGCGTAAAGACCTGTCTCAACTCGGAGACCTTACGCACGATTTGTGCAATTTTATGACGCTGGTGATGCACCACGTAAGCATGCTTCCGGCAAATCTACCCGAACCTCAGTTTGAGCGGCTAATGATTATTACTGGATTGGTGACGAAGACCGAGCACACGTTTGAGGAGTTGTTACGCATCTTCGGGCGCATTCAAGATTCGGCAAAAACACAAAAGAAATGCGGCGGAGAAACAGAAGATGAAAAGGGATGTTGATTATCCGACATCTGTTCTACCGGGCACGACACTTCTTGTTGCCGCTCTGTTGGCGATTCTTTTGGCCAGCGGATTGGCGCTGCTCATCTTTGCCTGACATAAACCGAACATGATGAAGGGATTTTTCATGGACCGCGCCATTGATGATGCCGTTTTCATACTTGAAAAGATTGATGAACGTTGGCCTACAATTGTGAATACGTTTGCGGCCAAAGGCTGACATGTCGATCACCATAAAAGTTAAATCGAAAAACGAAGCGACTAGAATTCAGCGCGAAAAAGCCGCAAAGTGCGTCGTATCTCACTTTGGTCTGTGCCTTCCGACATCTAGAGTGCTCTGCTTTTTGGACGATGAAGACCCGTCCAGTCTCAAGCAAGCGTTTGGAGCCGCAAACCGGGGCCTTTCAGGAACCGTTAAGGACGGTGATGATTCATCGGTGGGGCCGTCTTCATGTACCAATCTACGGTGCTGCGTGCCAGAACTTTAGTTCATAATAGACATCAACGAGAGTTGCTCCGTGGCGATTGGGTTCGTCTGGGAATTTGAACATAGGCTGCTCACAGTTGGTTCCATACATGTGTCCGAACCCCTGAGCGGGTTTGGTGTCCACTGCTACGACGGCGTTGTAAGAACGCAGGCTTGATTCGACGGGAGTATCTGGTTGAGTAGATCGCCAGCGAATCATGAAAACGCCAGACGAGCATCCGTTCATCGTAGCGGGAAATTGTGGTATCCCCTGCCAACCACTACCTTGAAATACCCGGATTGTCCCCTTTTCCGAAAATGGCTTTCTCCAAAAGTCCTTTCCACCTTCGAATCGATATCCGCTCAATTCGGAAGGAAAAGCGGGGATTGTTTCGCTTGAAGGAGTGGTATACACGCCTAATTGCTGCGGCCAAGTTGGTCGAGCAGGACTTTGCTGAGCCACAGGGCGATGAATAAATTTGTAGAGTTCGCTGAGAAAGTTGTGGTTGTCGCTCTTGATATTTGTTTTTAACTTTAAAATGTCATTTCTCGCGACTCTTGCTAGTCCGGTCTCGCGACGAACCGGATATGAGTATTGGCCTGCTCCATCATGCACACCGACGGGTTCGAATGTTTGTGCAATCACAACGACGAGACATACTTTGTCTGTGCTGTCTTTGCCCGGCACGACTATCTGTCTTAGTTGGGCAATTTCACGGGGATATTCAAGTTGCTTCGCCAGAATGTCTGATGCGAACTTCAATTTGTTCTCAAGTTCTTGGCCCCTCCCGATTCCGACGATCTCCCGTTTGTCATTAACCCCCACGATCAAAACTCCACCACGGGCATTCGCAAAACAGGCAACGTCCTCGCAGAAGGTAACTCTGGTCTGGCTTTTTTCCGGCTCCTTTTTGATATGCCACATCGTCAACGTTTCCTTGCAATCCCACAGTTGGGTTTCTGCCTTTGGGGTCTGGGCTGCCTCTTCGATGAAGGCTCGCCAGAAGGCGTCATCGTTTGCGAATTCAGCTTGTTCAGTAAATCTCTTTATATCGAAAAGAATATTTCTGAGAGAGTGGCGAATGAAGTCGAAATACTCGGCACAGTCGTAAAACGCAATGGCAGACGCTCGACCAACGATTCGGCTTTCGGCGATTCTGATTTCGGAATCTACTGATTCTTCCTCAAAAGTTCCACGCTCATGCATCTCGGAGAGAAGTTGGTCCTCGGCTCGGGAGGCAGTCGGTCGTCCTTCCGAAATCAGACCGATAACTATGCAAGATAGGATTTTAGTGGTCTCTAAAGTCGGTTGCGCTTCACTCGAATTGAATCCAAAGTTTCTATCTGCCATTTTCGTTGAACCCCATACTCTGTAAGCCCAGAGAACGGTGGGGGCAAGTCTGTCACGGGCAGCGAGCCAGAGAACAAATTGATGCAGAATCTCAATTTCGGCTGAATGGTCGTCTGCGAACTTGCGTAGGAGTTGACGCAGATCAGAGAGAGTCTTGGGTTCCTTCGTGCGAAGCGACTCAGAAGCCTGCTTCAATACTTGCGCTGCTGCCAATGCCCGGCTGGCTTGTTGTTTAAGCTTCTCGACATCGGTTTCCTTCTTAAAGACCCACCAATGGATTTCGTCTCCGATTATCTCTCTACCAGAGTTGATGATTTCTTCGAGAATGCCCGCCAAAGAGCCGCCTCTTGCCGGGGACCCTTCATCCTTATAGTGGGAAGCCCGGAGAAGGTGCCAGTGAATCTCACCGAGCAGGAGTACAGATCGAGAGAAAACCGCTTCGTTCTCGTTTGAGTAGTCGCCCAATGTGCTAGTCACCAATCCATATTTCCGGCGTTGTCGAATCGCTCGGCCAACCCGTAGGCAAATCGTTCCATATCTTGGACGGACTGCATAGCACCCTTGTAAGTGCCGTCGCTGGCGAGAGTGAGAATTAGGGGCAGGCAAGCATCTTGTATGTACGTCCAAGCAGGTTGCCGGGGTCCCGACCAAAGATGAGCAATGAAGTCTTCTATTGTTGACAGTGCAATCTCTTCGTCGAATGCGGCTTCCCCTGTCAACGAAAAGCGTCCCATCCCTCGAACCTCGTCAAGTATCACCGGAACCGCACCCGCACCAGAATGAAAGTTGAACGCCTCTCCTTGCTTCCCGAACGAGCCGTGCGCCATGTAGTTACGGATTTGTCGCCTGAGCGCCCCAAGGGAATCGTAGAAGCGTTTTGAGTCTTTGTCTGCGATATCAAGTGCCTGCTTATATTTTGAATGCCAATCGGCTTCGATCAAGCCTGTTACTTCATCTCCGGTTGTCACTCGACCCTGAATGATAGCGAGGTGGATAAAGACGTGTTCAGTCCACGCAAAGAAGGCATCAATCGACGCGATCCCAACCCACCTTGCTTCTTGCATTAAACGAAGGCCCGGAAAGCTATGGGTAGTGACGTTTACTGGGTTAGAAATCCCTGAAATCTGGTCCGCTCTGGTGTGGGTTTCGACTTCGTCCTTACGAGCCGTGGCTTCCGCCCACGCCCCACGAAATTTGTCCCTCAGATACTCGTAACGCTGGAACAACGATGCGCTGTTGTTCTTCACGTTGACACGCGACTGCCGCACTGCATCGTCGGCAAGCGATCTGAAAAATGGGTCCGCTATCTTCACGCCTTTCGATATTAACGAAACAATTCGTTTGGCTTGGTTTTCTTGCACGTCAGGGTTTTCACAGAATACCCCGACACCGAATTTGCGATGGTCCACCAAATAAACTGTTCTATCGAAATCTACCGGAACGGACCATGCGATCTTCTCTGATCGCCCTAAGTTGGGAAAGCGTAGCAACTCGACAAGGAGGAAATAAACGAGGTAGTAGTGGGGGAGGTTGCGCCCCGCCTCCGTTCGCCGTGCCTCCCAGACTAGCTTTCCCAGTTGAGCATTTGAGTTCGGGGGCTTAATCGGAGAGATTGCACGCAGGGCCGCCTCTCGGACTTTTTCAACATCTGCGGCGGTCATTCAGTTTCAGCCCGTGAGAAATAACGACCAATGAAGCATAGCAAAGAAAAAGCGAATCTGCTATCGTGCCCTGTGGATGAGCCGAGGAAATCTGCGATCATCCCAGTCTGCGCCTAAATCCTCGCCGCAAGGAAATTGGCGACTGTCCCGAGGAATTCTCCTGCGTATGTGGCGACGATTGCGGATGCTGTTACGGATGCTAAGCGAATTGTTGAAAGGATTGAGCAGGAGAATCGTCGCAGCTAGGCAGCCTCGCATGCTTTTCTTACTGGGCGCAGGATTTGATATCGACGCGAACCGCGAGGCGGGTCCAGTCGTCAACTCCTATTACGGTACCAACATCGACTGCGGGTACCCGCTAGTGCCGGATGTCTTGAAACTCTGCTTCGGACTCGACAAAACACCCGAAGGCAAATCAGTCGAAGACCTGTTCTCCGAGGCTTTGCAGGTAAACAACTACAAACCGATGGAAGCGCTCGTTGACCGATTGATGGGCGCGGACTATTACATCGCTGAGAGACTGGCAAATTCTCAAACCCAGAACTCTTATCGAAGATTCTTCGAGCATTTCAGTGGCGGGCAGTTTCTCACCTTCAACTACGACTCGCTGCCGGAAATCTTCCTTTCGCAAAGTGGCCGCTGGTTTCCCGAAGATGGCTACGGAATGCCTGTCCAGACGGAACGCGCATCTCTGGTGAAGCCAGTGACACACGCGAAATCGTCTTCGTTGGTGGTCCATCTTCACGGGAGCGCGTGCGTATTCACAATCGAGTCGCGTCTCCAAGGCAACCCTGTGGGTGGCTGAAGTGATTCATCTGGCGGAACCGCTCTATGCTTTCGACCCCCATTCGATCTCTAACTGCTTTCCGCGATACGGTCGAGTAGTGTCAAATACGGGTCGCACACGCCCGGACGAGCGAGTGATCGCTCCGATTCCTGACAAGAGTCAAGACCTTAAGCAGGCTTTCATCCAGAAGAGTTATGCAGTCGCTCTGCCTCTCATTCGTGCGAAGGGAGTCCTCGTTGCGGTTGGCTACAGTTTCAATCCGTACGACTGCGTCTCTTACCATCGCATCCTTGAAGCACTGGGGCAGTCGAAGGAGCGAACTCTGTTCGTTGTTTCACCGCAAGCGGGAGAAGTGGCAAAAAGAATTTCAAGAGAATATCCCGCTGTTCGAGTTCGACCAGTCGGGAGAACTTTCGGCGACTGGGCGTTGCGTTCGTTTCGACTCAACTGAGTGAAAAGAACGGCTTGAGCGCTGGGGAGATACCGTGACCGACGAACGCAACGAATCAGGACTCACAACTGAACAACAAGCGCGGTTAGAAAGAATTTTTATGCCTGACGCAATGAGGCAGCGTGCGAAAGCAGGATTCACCGACGAGAATTCCGCGCCAATGAGGTTCGTGCATTACACATCTGCGGACGCAGCCATCAAGATCATCCAGAGCAAGCGGCTGTGGATGCGAAATACCATGTGCATGGCCGACTACAGTGAAGTCCTGCACGGTTTCGCCCTAATGAATTCCTTCTTTCTAAACCCGGATAACAACACATCCTTCGTAGCCGCCTTAGACAAGTCTCATTCGGAGGTTTCGAAAAACGCACTGCTAGCGTTTTCGCATTGGTGGGACCGCCAGCGGACTGAAACCTACGTCACGTCAATCTCGGAACATGACGACCGAGAGGACCAGCACGGGCGGCTCTCGATGTGGCGGGCATTTGGGGGCAGCGCGGCCCGAGTTGCTCTGGTCTTTAAGATACCCTATGCGACTAAAGGCTCTTTGAAGCTGAATCTGCTGTTCAGCCCAGTGTCATATCTTACAGAGTCCGAAACCCACGAGGTCATTCGAGAAGTGATCAAAAATCTAAACGACAACGTGGAATTTTTGAAATCGATTGACCGACAAACCGTGATAGGTATGGTCTTCTACATGTTGCTGGCGGGCGTCGTGTGCTTGAAACACGAAGGCTTTCGAGAAGAACGCGAGTGGCGGGCTATCTATGTCCCGATGATTCGGTCCTCTCCTCTGATGAGGTCGTCGGTTGAAACCGTAGGAGGCGTTCCACAGACGGTCTATCACATTCCGCTTGATGCTTCCTTCGACCGAGCCGTTGAAGATTTGGATTTGGCGAAGATATTGGACCGCGTGATTATCGGCCCCACGCAGTATCCATTGGCGATGCAGAGAGCGTTCCAGACCAAACTGGGAGAAGCCGGGAGTTTGGCACCTGTGGTCATGTCGCAGATTCCGCTACGTACGTGATTTTGCTGCCCCATCCCGGATTTTTGTATACGTTCTTGCCATTCCCTTCCTTCTGCGCCAAGATTCCGCCGCACGCATGAGCGATGAAAAATCCCCAATCTCGACCTTCGATCACGCCCCGACCAGATGGCCAATCGTCGGCGTGTTCGTAATCGCTTGGCTTCTTGCTGTCATACTTCTGTACTCCGATATCCTGAAGGTGCTGGCTGCACGTTGGGAAGCAACGGCAAGAGACGAACGGAGCGAACATTCCATTCTGCAAGGATTTGAAGTAGCTAGAGGAGAAAAGGTCGTGACATCCAACGAAAAAGAGTTGGTCGCCGCTCTCGAAGCAGACATTCAGATGTGGGAAGTTGTTGCAGGACACTACGAGCGATTGATTGCCGACATTCAAACGATAGACGGGCAGAAAATAACAGGTAAAGCGTATGCGGCCACGCTACGGAAACGTACCGCTGAATATAAGGAATTGGTTGAAAAAGTGAAGAAGGGATGACCATGTTAAGCAAAGCAGGTCTTCTGTGGATTTTCTGTCTTACTCTCTTACCCTTCCCACACAAAACAGTTCATGGACAATCAGCAAATCAAACAGCAAGTCAGGCACCGACGAAAGCCGAAGTTAATCCGTGGCTCCGAATAGCGAACAACGGAGCGTGGTGGAGCACGCTTTCACAAGAGTCGAAGTCCGACTTCGTTGACGGGTACGTCTCCGCGATGGCAAACGTTCATCAAATGCTTATAGATATTCTCAAGCAGAACACGAAGGAAATGACACCCGGACCCAAATTTGACGCGCAAATGTCTGCGATTATTCAACTAGGGGTCATCGCTGACCGCTACCAGTACGAAGAAGTAGGCCGGACAAAGTTGCTCGCAGGGATGGACGCATTCTATAAAGAACCGCTGAACAAACTGATTCCCATCGAATACGCCTTTGCGTGGGAGCGGGATACGCTCAACGGCAGGGTCGCACCTAGAGACTTACAGAAGCAGTTGGACGGATGGCGTGCGACTATGAACAAGTGATTGCGATGAGTGCTGACCCGAAGTGGCTTGAGATTCTGAAGGCTAGTGGCTGGCAGACGGCTGCGCTGACAGCGGCGTCCGCGACCATCCTTTACTTGAACGCGAAGAAATGGTTGCTTGTCGCGCTTGACTCTTGGGTGATACAGGCAGCGGAAGTCTCCGTCTTTGTATTCGGCTTTCTGGCAGTCTTCAGCATCGGGCCACACGTCACAAAGACGGCGAACATCATAGCGTCGGTATTCGCGAAGCTATTGGTGATTCGTCAAGCACAACGTCAAGTAATGAAGGACATTCCTTCGATGTCATCGAAGGAGCGCGAGATCATCGGCTATCTACTCGCCAACAATCTGAAAATGTTCGACTATACGATAGATGGCGGCGCTGCAAACACTCTACTGTCAAAGCGAATTGTCGTTTGCGCATTGCTGCCCGAACAATCCTTCACCGCTTGCGGGGTGCCCTTCAAAGTGCCTGACCATGTGTGGGAGGTTCTTGTGGAGCATAAGGAAGAGTTCCCGAACACTTGGAAGACCGGAGAGCCTTTGCCTTATAGCGTGTCGTGGATGTCCCGATAGAGAGTGCGCCTATGATCGAAGCTAATGTGCTTACGACCATAATTCGCTGCGGAACGCCCGACTGTGATTGGGGCTTTCCTCTCCCCGACTTGGCCTCGTGGCGCGTAGAAATGTGTTACGCCGAATTCGGGCAACACTGCGTCGAGAGGCACGGCCTTCTTGAGACTGACAACGCACAAATGTATTTCGATCTGAAGGTGGGCACGTTGACGCTGTGGAAGAATGAATAGCGGAGCGTTTACAGCCCAAAACGGGCATGTCTCCACTATAGGGAGCGCAGACTTGAAAACAAAGCCTGTGGCGCAGCAAAAAGTTAGTGAACTACGGCGGAGTGGCGATGCTTGCATCAAACAGATTCTTGATTGGATTCACGTCGTAGCATTTCTTCAGCGATTCCCACACCTTTTGTTTCTGGAAAAACGAGTCGTATCTCCACTTCTGGCTAATCCAATGGTCTCGAAATTCAGGCCACTTCATTTTCCCAATTATTTTCTGAACTTGGTCGGTACTCTCCCGCAAAAATCCAATCGCAACTAGATCGCTCGTTCGGTGAAAAGGCGCTCCCCACCAGAAGCGAGATGAGAATATCAAACCCTGATCTTCAGTATCCCTATAGATGCCCACGTAGTTTTCAAAGCGCCCAAGGTCGCTAATCATCAAAGGAACGTCCAAATGGACCGTCTTGTTCCTAACCCGATCTCCTGCAAATTTCACCCACCAGTCCAAATCCGCCTTATCCACGATTTTCTCAAGATGACCCTGGTTGTGAAACTGCCCTATCGTGAATCGCTTGTATCGATTCCAAATCTCCTCTGACATTGCGAATGGATATCCAAGTTCTCTGTCTATGACAGCCAATCTGATTACGTGCTCCAGCAATGCACCTAGTATCACGGCGCATCCAAACCCACAGCCGAAGACGTAGCTAACGCAAGCCTCCAGATAGGGCATGTTGACAGATGGCTCGACCCACTGAAGAGGGCGATCAGGAAGCTCCCGGTGTCGTCCAATCGCATGGTAGATTTGCCACTGAATGGAATCGTGTAGAAAATCCTTCTCGCTCTTGTCACTCATGGCGTTTATCCTGGCCTGCTGCCAGTGTCAGTCAGAAGAGCCGCGTACATCCATTCCAGCCAACTCTGAAAAAGGAACGCAGACGCGCCCTTCTTCTGCAAGCAAACGCACTCGCTGACGCAGAAAATCAGTAAGGCTAACCGCCTCACTGAGTATCATCATAAGATCGTGCCCGTCCATCACGAAAAACGATGGTGCCTTGCCCCGCGTGATAGCTTCCCGCGCCTGAGCACTGATTCCGTTAAGCGCGATGAAGACCCCGCGAGTGAACGTAGATTTGCCCTCAATCTTACCTCTGAAGATGAGCAAGTCTGCCTCTGGAAGCGGATACTTTTCCCACTTCGACTCCACGAGATAGGTCTGGCCGTCCAATTCAATGGACCCGTCTATTTGTTCTCCGACAACACGGAAAGCCTGCCGGGGCCGGAGTTGAAACGTCTCAAACAATCGATTCAAAAGCTTTTCGAGGGACAGGCCAGCTTTGTTTCGATCTTCCTGTGCCGCGAGGCAAATGAATTCTTCTCTTAGTTCGGCAAGTGTTTTAGACACTTGATTCTGCGGCGGTTGTTTTTGCATCGGCTGGACGGGGACGTGACCGAGAAGGCGCCCGACGATCAGACGGCACATTTCTACGTTTGGCCCGGTTTCGCCAATGTAGTCAAGCATGTCGCTCATGAGTCTGCCGACTAAGGAATTGCTTTCCTTTTGCCAAAATGCGCGTAAGCGATTTGCCTTCGACCCGCTTGCATACTCGTAACGGGAGTCGAAGATATCGTGACCAGTGCTATCCCGTACAAACTCAGCGAACGTCCGGTTCGTGAAGTCCAACACATACCCTGAACTCATGCCGAGGAGTTGTTCGAATTTTCGTTTTTCCGCAAAAGTCAAATCAGACATAACAGAGAAGCCTCCCCGTTCCAAGTGGCGACTCGATTCCCAGGGATCGTACGGGAATTGAATTGTTCAATCATTTCTTTCGCTCGCGGTATCGGGTCGCGATTCCTCTGTTTTTGACTGCCGTTCTCGTATTCCCTTTTGCACTTCACGCTGTGCCCGACTAACAAGGTAGAGATCACAAAATGCTTTCAATTTCATCGTCTCTTCTAAGTTGATAGGTCTTGAAGGCGGTTGCTTCTTTTCCAAAGCATCAGCAGAATCCATCAATGCCTTAAATTCCGTTAAGACTTCGGGTTGTTTCCAGAGTTTTTCCAGCACAGAAACTGTCGCCTGTTCAAGGTTCTCCGGGACTCCATCCCAATCGCCATAGCTCTCAAGTGCCATACGGAATGCATAAGCAAAATGAACCAATGCCTGTCCGCTGAAGTCACCGAAGACATCATTTTTCGAGAGAAGAGCTATTGCTTGCATGTAGCGTGAATACGCCAACGACTGCTCTTTGCTTGCCCACATCATGAGATGGGTCAAGATCATACCTGCCGTTTGCAACTGAGGTGCCTTCAATGTAGTTCGCTTCCAATTCATCATCACGGGCTCCTTGTAACCGACCTCCAGCTTCGCTTTGGTTTCGAGATCGACCATTTCTTCGTAGTACGTCGAAACAAATTCCGGCAGATACCACCAAAAATACCCGACCGTGGCAATGTTAAGAGACACCGCAAACATGCTGCACATTTGAATCCCTGTCTGCCAAAGTTCGTTAACGGGAATTTTGGCAGGAAGTAAGAATTCGACAAGCAATTCACTTTTATTTGTCGTCGGATATAGCTTTACCCATATCACCTGCTCGTTCCACGCATTTAGTTCCTTATGTCTTATTGAATGAGAAAGCGTGTGTAGCTTGATCTTCAGTCGCCACTTAGGTTTGTTCGCCAGCACTCCTGTCGGCGCTAGACGGTTGATTTCCTTCTCCATCATTTCTTTTGTCTTGGCCTCAGCCGCGCCGACTTCTTCATGTAGCCACGTCATCCACTTTCGCGAGTCCCCGGTCAACTCCGCTAGCTTGTGTCGGCTTTGCTCGCTTAGAACAAACCGTTGCAACAGCGGGTCGGAGAGCGCCTTCATGAACCAGTCCAAGAGTTGTTGCGCGTCAGCATCAAGCTGTCGAATCTCTCTTAACTTTTCTAAATTCAACCTTGATTCCGTTAACCCAATAATGTTCGCAAGTTCGTCATTCGATATGTCGGTGTCAGGGCCTACCTGATCGGTGTTCGTGTAGAGACTTGTAATCCGCCGAAGATGGATATCGTTTGCAACCTCTTTTAGCCTGGTGAAATCTTCCGGCGAAATTATTCCCCCGTCGAAGCCCGGAATCAGCATTGCCCAAAACAACTTTTTCCTGTGGTCAGCGAGACCATCTGAGAGTTTCGATTCGCCTGAATCTTCGTCTTCAACGATGTGCGGATATACAGTCTTGGCGAGAACCATCGAAGCTTTTCCGACTTCCTCCAGGGCCATAACAGCCAGATGGAAGGCAATATGGTTTCGATTCTTGGTGCGACAATCCTTCCCCGAGTCCAATAAAGCTTCCGCATTATCCAGACACTTTTGGACAATCAGTTTTACAGCTTCTAAATCTGCTTGGTTCATATAGCTATCTTTTCTCCTGACCACATTCAGGGCAAAATCGTCCGTGCAAGGCAGCCGACACTGACGGCGGAAGCACAGACGGAGTCTTCTTTTGGGGGCGTTTCTTTGCTGGTTTCGTTGTTGATTTCTTGCGGGGAGTGGGGCGAGGAATATCTAACAGAACTAAAGGACTTCGGCGTTCGCGAAATTCAAGCCAGCGCCGATAAAACCAAACGACAGCACCTTTTCCGAACAATCTAAGAACAAATTCAGCAAACTGCTTATCATTCTCATCCATGATTTCCCGCCTGAGATCAGCATTTGGCCCACAGCGGATGTACCTGGGTGGGGCCTCCTGCTCTTCAGCGAGAGTTATCACTTCGAGATGTACAACGTGGTCCCGAGCAGCAGTCTTGATGCATACCTCTCGATAGCTAGGTATAAGAAATGACAGATGGCCGTCCTTGGACACGGCGCTCGATGAAATATTTGCTCGATAGAATCTTTCCCACGACTTAGAATCCGAAATAAAATCCGCTATTACTTTCACTGCGCTAACAAGTACGTTGCAACCGAAGTCGAAACAAGGCTTAGGCTCCGTTGTTACGCTCGCGGCATTCACGTGTCCCCCGTTGACGGAGTATTCCGCAAAGGTAGTCGACCACAGAACCAGATTCGGGATTTCCTCGTTCGGAAAATATTCCACAGAAGTAGAAGCCCATTGAATCTGATTCAAATTTCCATTATCAGTGAAATCCGTAAGGGTAGGCACCAGCGGAGGTAGGTTGCTCGCGGCGCATGCATCCCAATTGTGAAGCACAGGAGTTCTGAGAACATTCCAGATGTTCACGTAGGACACGCTTTGGTCGGTATTCAGCATCTAAAATTGAGTGTCGCGCCGAGAAACTCACTGTGTCAAGCGTGTTTCGACGGGATTTGAGCGCAATTCCTGATCGGGGGTTAAGTTGAACCAGCGGCTCAGGTGATGCTATCCTGTTCGCCGTGCCCGAGTGGCGGAACTGGCAGACGCGCCGGACTCAAAATCCGGTGGCCGCAAGGCCGTGATGGTTCGACCCCATTCTCGGGCACCAAAAACACATGAGAAATAGCCCCAGCTTGTCTTCGCCAGACGGCTGTGGAAATCTAGCCGATTCCACCCGGATTCAAGGATATCTTGGCGTAAGCCGAAGCGCGTTAATGCGGTTGATCGCCAGCCGCAAGATTGACGCTATCAAAATGGATGGTGGATGGCGCTTCCGTTGGGAAGATGTCGAAAAGTTCGTTCAGCGCCGCACCCAAAAGGCGGAATAACTAGCTGTATCCAGTGTATCCAATAAGCCCTCAAAACGCCGATTTTACTTCATCAGGTTGCAACAGGTTGCAGAGCCGACTATGCAGAATGCTGTGTAAATCACATATTTCTCTGTTTTCCCAACGATTGAGAATGTCGTGGATACGGAGGAGGGGGTCGAACCCACACGGTACTAAGTACCACTGGATTTTGAGTCCAGCGCGTCTGCCAGTTCCGCCACTCCGGGGCAACAATTGAAAATAGCACGAGCCTCCGTTGTGCTCAAGTCGCGCGAGCACTCTCCGCCGGTTCAACTTTTCCACAGGCGGCTGGACGCTAGCGTTCCCGCGGGGTACCATACGTTGCCTTCGACAGGGGTCCCTTCCCGGGACATTCGAAGGTGCTCGACCAGGATTTTCAAGATGGCTACTGTCGCACCCTTTTCCTCCGGCGGCGAACCGGAGCAGCGCGGGCTTTCGTTTTGGATGGACCGCGTCGTCAAGGAGCTGGAAAACGTCCGCTCGTCTCCTGACGCGGATGCCGTCCACGATCTTCGTGTAGCCATCCGCCGGTGCCGGTCCGTCGGGGCCGTCATGGAAGAAGTGGACCCCGATCCCGCTTGGCCCGCCATGCGCAAGGTCGCGCGCAAACTCTTCCGCGAGCTCGGCGCGCTTCGCGACGCGCAAGTGATGGACGAATGGGTAAGGAAGTTCGCTCCGGAAACCGACCCCGTCCGCACGCATCTACAGGTCGCTTTCGAATCGAATGAACCGAAGCTGCGAGAGAACGCCCTCCGCGTCGCCGCCAAATTCGACCAAAAGTCCTGGAAACGCGTTGAGCGCACCCTGCGCCAACGTGCCCGCCTTGTTCCTAGTGGGAGTCTCGCCGCCGAATGCCTGGCGCTGGAACGATTCGAAAGCGCCAGGGAGCTTCACGCCAAGGCCCTGCGCACCGAAAAGCCCAAGCCTTGGCACGCCTTGCGCATTGGACTGAAGCGCTTCCGCTACACGGTTGAGAGCCTCCTCCCCGAGCACCACGCAAAGTGGAGCGACAATCTAAAACGCCTCCAGGACATGCTCGGCGAAATTCATGATCTCGACGTACTCGCCGATGTCGTCAAGAAATCGGACTTCCTCGAAACCGAAGACTCTCTCAAACTGTGGCAGCAAATCATCGAGCGCGAGCGCCACGAACGCATCGAGACCTATCGCCAGCTCACGCTCGGCAAGACCAGCCTCTGGAACACCTGGCGCTCCGGACTCCCTACCAATGGCCGCGTTTACGCCGCCGCTCTGGCCCGCTTGCGCGCTACGGCCCGTGCCGTTGATCCGCATGTGCGGCGCACTTCACAAGTTTCTCGCGTCGCCGTCGCCATTTTCGACGCCTTCAAGCGCGCGGACGCCGCTCCCGCGTTCCGCGACGCGACTCTTCACCGGGTTTTGCTTGCCGCAGCTGGCTTGCATGGCGTTGGCGAGGCGGCGGCCGACAAGTTGCCGCAAAAGGCCGCGCGCAAATTCCTTTTCGGTCTTACTATTCCTCCCGGATGGAGTAACGAAGATTGGGAATTGCTCGCTGTTGCGGTCCGCTACCATCGCGGCGCAGAACCTCGCGCGAAGGACGGTCCCTTTTCCAGACTTTCCCCGGAGCGGCAGAATGGGGTCCGCGCCCTAGCCGGCGTTTTGCGTTTGGCTCGCGCGCTCCGCAAGTGCGGTGTGACGACTAGCGCGGCGCTCCGCGCCGACAAATCCACCGAAGCCATCGTTCTGCGTGTTCCAGCCCTAGCCGATGACATCGGAACCGCCGAGCGCCTGGCCGCCGGCAAGCATCTTCTGGAAGAGTATCTGCGCATGCCCCTGATTGTGATGCCCGCCGCGAAGCCCGAAAAAGTCGTTACCCTGGCGCCACGTGAAGTTCCGGAATTCTCGATCCTCGCTTCCGATTGAGCAGCTTCGCTGTCGCATCGGTAGAACTCCGCAGCAACTTGCGCGCGGTGGTTGACGTGAGCGCACAACTGAAAAGAGAGACGCCCTGCAATCTCTGCCTTGCCGAACCCCTCAGCCACCGGGCCAATGTTCTCTCAGATCCGTCCACCGCGGGGCTAGGGCCGAGCAACCAAATGGTGTTGTCGTCCTACCTGCCGGGGTATAGGATATAGCCCCGCCCTCATCTGCCCGGGTCCTGTCCCCATCCGGAATTTTCTCGGGAGGTTTGTCTATGTGGCGAAATCTCTATTGCGCGCTCGCGTTGGCGAGTTGCTTCCTCCTAGTTGCTTGCGGTGGCTCCATGAGTCCCCCTCCCATAAGCAACAGTGTTCCTATGAGCTTGACGATCAGCGATACGCCGCCCAGCGGCGTCGCCATACTCTTCTTCGAAACCCTGATTACGGGAGCAAGCCTGCAGCCTTCCGATACGAGCAAGCAGGCGGTCTCAGTGCTGTCAACGCCCGTGGAGGTCGAGTTCGGTCACTTACAAACGGATACTGCGTTCTTGAGCCTATCGAACGTCACCCCGGACACCTACAAAAGCATTACGCTGACGTTTGGAAACGCGGTGATAACGATCGTGAATCATTCGGGCGCGGCCATCGGCTCCTGCGCGAATAATTCGGTTTGCGAGCTCACTCCAAATTTCAATCCGTCGATGGCGACGCTCTCGAGCGCTCCATTTCCGATTACGATCACCCAGAACTCGGTGGTCGGCATTCAACTGGACTTCAACGTGAATTCCTCTGTGCAAAACGACCTTTCGATCAACCCCACCGTCACGATCAAGCATTTAACCCAGAGGCAGGACGACGAAGACGAGCAGGAAATGGAGAACGTCGACGAGGTCGACGGGCAGGTAACTGCCGTAGGCAGCAGCCAGTTCACCCTAATGAATGAAAAGAGCGGGCAATCGTTCACCGTCAATGTTGACAGCAACACGGTGTTCGAAGACTTTGAGCGCTCCGGCTGCACCGCCAATCCAGCGGACTTCAGTTGCGTAAAGATGGGGCAAATCCTCGACGTGGACTTGAGTGAAAACGGCCTGGGAACGATGCTGGCAAAGCGTGTTGAATTCGAGGAGGATACTAATCGCGAAGCGATCAAGGGCACCATCACGAGCGTGGACGGCGCGACGCAATTTCACATGGTTGTATTCAATGAAGAACCGGCGCTGGGCGGCGTTTCCGAAGGCTCGCCAGTGGTGGTCACCATTCAGCCGAACGCAATGTTTCAAATCGGCCGCGAAGAGCTGGGCGAAGACGGTGGATTCAGCACCATCTCTGGCCTGAGTTTTGCAAGTGGCGCGGATCTGCTGCTGGGACAAGACGTCCAAATCCGGCCCGGAACTATCTCCTCGAGCGGCGGTGTGACCACTCTCACAACCGACTTGGTTCGCTTGTGGCCTTCGCAAATCTTCGGGCAGGTAGGAAGCATTGACATAAGTAGCGGCACATTCACTTTGACCGGCCTGTCTCCTCTGTTCACGGGGGCGACACCGCCGATCACGACCATTAACGTTGTGATGCTCTCCGACGTGAATTTGATGGACTTTTCGGGATCCCCTACCTTGGCTGTGGGGAACACTGTCTCCGTCAAAGGCCTGCTGTTCAATACGCCGGGGACGCCGACGCTGGTGACGCGAACGCTGCGGGAGCATCAGGAAGAATAGGATTTCACAGGTTCGTCCGGCGAAGAGCAACTCAAGTCAGGTGACCGCGGGTGCCGGGACGATACTCCATGGATTGATCTATTTCCCCGCGCGCCGCAGCAACTTCGGCGTCGCCAGCCACACGAGTTCGCCAATCGGCGGCGAGAGTCGCTTGAGTTCCACGAAAGCCACTCCAGCCTTTTTCAACGCCGTCAAATGCTTCTTCGAACCAAGCGCCGTAGCGATCACATCGTCGAGCTGCGGCGCGTGCCCAAAAAGAAAGACCGCGGACGCTTGCTTCTCCTTTGCGAGCTCCCGAAAAAGCTGCGACGGCTCCGCTCCCGGCAGCAGCAAATCCGTCCGCCGAATTTTCTGCTTGGCATAATCGAGCGCACTCGCAAAAATCTCCGCGGTCTGCGCCGCCCGAATGTACGGACTCGTCAGGAAGAGAGCGCCCGTCACTCCCAGCGCCGCCACGCCCTTCGCCACCTGTTTCGTCTTCTCGACTCCTTCCTCAGTCAAATACCGTTCCGGATCCGGAGGGCACTTCGGGTCTTCCCGGTCAATGGCGATCCCGTGCCGAACGATGTACAGCTGCATGTTTCCCTCTCAACTAAGCGTTAGAATTAGCGCTGCGCAAAACCACTAACAAAGCCCCTGGCCTTCTTTGTCTGACTTTCAGCCTTTAACTCTCAACCTTAAACTATCAACTCGCTGGCGCCTGCCGGAAATAGAGTCTCACATGAAATTCTTTCTCAAAGAGCTCCGCGCTGCGATTCGCATCTCGCAGGTCTTCCGCGGCATCTCCGCGCGCGTCCACTTGCAGGCTAACCGTGCCTCGCTGGAAAGAAGTGCGAATTTTTATCACCCGCTGCCGGTGCGAGTGGTCGAGCGCCTCGGCAATTCTCAGAATCGCGGCAAGCCTCCTGGCGATGGGTTTGTCCGTATCTTCGAGGGCAGAGTATGCGGGGTGATGTCCCCCGGGCACTGACTTTCGATTGTGATAGCGCACTAGCGCCGCCGCGATGGCGCGGTCGCGGCCCTCCAGCCCCGGAATATCGCCGTTCAGCGCCAGGTACTCCCCGTGCTTGTGATGCCCGCGGTGGCTGATCAAGTGTCCGGTGTCGTGCAGCAGGGCGCCGGCCTCCAGCAACACTCGCGAGTGAGCCGGCATGTGATGTACGGGTTGCAACTGATCGAACAGTTGAATACTCAGCTCCCGCACGTGTTCCGCATGCTGCTGCTCATATCCAAGCCGCCGCGCAAAACTGCGCGCTCCCACGAGCAACTGGCGCGCCGCGGCGTTGTACCGATGCGGTTCCTTGCGCGAAAACGCTTCGCGCCCAATCTCTTGCAGCAACCCTTCACGCACGCCGACGCCGGGGAGGGCGAAGGTGCGCAGACTCAGGTAGCGCCCCAGTGTGAGAAACGTTATGGCCGCAACGCCCATCACGTCGGCGCGGTCACGCCGTACCGCATACGCTTTCATGCGCTCGCGCACATCTCGCTTGAGAATATCCGGCAAGCGCGCGCGCAAGAGCGACAATTCCATCGTCTGCAAGCCATGCTGGCGCGGCCCCGGTGCGACATTCGCCAGCGTCTCCGCGTTACCCCCCAGGGCCACCGCGATGCTCTCCCCCAGATTTGGCCGCGGCACCAATTTCGACTCCAGAAGCGCGCGCACGTATCTCCGCACCTGCTCCGCCTCCGCCGGACGAATCACACCGGGAAGTTCCAGCGTGGTCATCAACCGCACCGTGCCCACCGGCAATTGGGCCCCTTGCTCAACAGTGTGATCCCGCAGGATGCTGATCTCCAGGCTCCCGCCGCCCAGATCCGCAATACACCGGGGTGGCGTCTCCGGTCCCAGCGCGGCCAGCACTGCCTCCCTCCCGAGTCGCGATTCCTCCGCCGCGCTGATCACCTCCAGGGTGATTCCCGATTTCTGTTTGATGCGGCGCACAAACGCCTTGCGGTTGCGCGCTTCGCGCGTGGCGCTCGTGGCCACAGCGCGATATCGTGTGACGCCGAACTCGTTCATCACTTCGTGGAAATGCCGGAAGGCCTTCGCGGCTCTCATGAAAATCTCTTCGCTGAAGCGCGGCCGCACGAATACGCTCTCTCCCAAGCGCAGCGCGTAGCGTTCCATGTGCAGAGGTTCGATATCCAGGGCGGAGTAGGCGCGCGCCACGGACAAGCGCACCGCGTTGGAACCGGCATCGATGGCGGCGATATGAACCGGTTCGGACATTCCGGAATCTACCGCCAGAGATGGGCTAACGCGGCGGAAGGAGTGTATTTCGTCGTGCGAATTCCTAATTGCTCGCCGATGCGCTGGCGCAATTGCTTGTTCACCGCGGGAACGCTGGCCTCGCCGTCCAGTTCGAGGAAGCTGTGTCTCTTGGCCATGACTTCGAATTCGCGCTTGATCATCGTCTGATAGCGGATGAACGACCAGTAGAGATCGTGCGAAAGCGACATGTCCCGTCCCGCTTCCCAATAGCTGATCGCCTGGGCCTTCTTGAACTCGCGCCCAAAGGCCGTCTCCGGACGCACGTTCAGCCAGAACGTCAGGTGCGGCCGCAAAGCCATCGCGTACAGTCCGCTCATGTAATCGCGATTGATGCCGCGCACCACGCCGCGCGCGATGAGCGTGAATATAAATCGATCCGCAAGCACGATCGTGCCGGATCGCAGCGCCGGCAATATTCGGTGTTCCACTTGATCGAAAAAGTCCGTTGCGTACATCAGCGCCAGCGTCAGCCGGGTCGCGGCGTTCTTGGCGAGCAGTTCGTCGATGTCACGTCCCACCAGATTCGAACGGCGCAGTCCGCTCGTCTGCACCGCGAAACCTTCCGATTCCAGCCACTCCTGCAACAAGGCGATCTGCGTCGACCGTCCCGACCCGTCCATGCCTTCGATGACGATTAGGCTGCCGGTAATTTCGCTGGGATCAAATCCCACCAGCGGCTCGCCAAAAAAATATTGCGACGAAACCTCTTCCGTTGTCGTTGTGCTTGCCGCCGTGGTTTTCGGCGCAGCAGGCGGAGCCGGTGGCGCGGCCGCGGGCGTTTCCGCGGGGTGCACCTCCGCTGGCGTTGTCTCTTTTTCCTGCTCCGGCATGGTCACTCCGATTCGTGCACGCGTGGAGCGAAGCGCTTCAGATCGATCTTGGAAGCCACGATGTCGCGCATTTGTTTTTGCAGCTTGTTCACGGGAAGCGTGCCGTCCAGCACCACGAAATTGTCCGTGTCCACCATCTTGTCGTACTCCTCCAGAATCCGCGCCTGGAACAGCCGGAAACTTTCCGCGCGGTCGTAGGACATCCCCAAATCCATGCCCGCTTCGTAGTATTTCAGTTTCGGGCGCCCGCTCAAGATGCGATGCACCGCCACGTCCAGCGGAGCGCGAAAATAAAACGTAATGTCCGGAACCGGCGCAAACCGGTAGAGATTCCGCAGCCATCGCGCCGGGCAGCCGCGCGCCGCATCCCGCGCAAATGCCGTGTATACGTAACGATCGGCAAGCACCAGATAGTCGCCCTGGAGCAGCGGCATGATCTGGCGCTCGCAGCGGTCCGCAAAATCCGCCGCGTGCAGCAGCGAAAACGTTGTGGGCGTCAGCAACCGCCGCTGTTTTCCGCGGCGCGTCGCGGATTTCACCAGCGGCGAGGAATTCCATTCCGTGAAATGCAGCCGGTATCCGCCGATTTCCAGCCAGCGCTTCAGCAAGTACAGTTGCGTGCTCTTGCCCGACCCATCCGTGCCTTCCACGACAATCAATGCGCCCGGGTACGCGCGGCTGGGAACCGGCCGGCCCGGTTGCGGAAGGGTGGATTTCGCCGGCTCGGTCCGCGGCGCTTTTTGTACTACATCCTGGATTTCCATGAGTCTCGCTGGGAGAAGCTGCTCAGATCACGACACTAGTCCCAAATTGTTACTCTGGCATTACAACACACGCGGCCAGTTCCAGCAAAGCAGCCGTTCCTTTAGAATATCGTGATTTTAATGTGCAGAAACTTCTTCGGATTCTTCCGGAAATCCTCTATCAACAGGCGCATGTCACCGGTCAAGTTCGTCAAATTGTCGTACAGTTTCGGGTCCGAGAAAAGTTTTCCGGCCGTCGTCGTGTTGTCATTCAGCTTCGCTGACGCGCTCGCCAGATTCGAACTGGTATCGCGCATTTTGTTGTATAGAGTATCGTCTGTCACCAGCTTTCCTAGCGTGCCTTTTCCGGCTCGCGCGTCCCCGATCATCGTATTGCCGTTCGTGAGTGCCTCCTTCGCCCGGTCGTAGAGGCTCGGGTCATACATTAGTTTTCCGATGGTTCCCTTCTGCGCCCGCACGTCCGCCAGAATTACATTCACGTTGTCCAATCCTTTGTCCACTTTCGTGTACATCTCGTCCGA
>WNFJ01215171.1_pt1 | contig 40635 bp, 37 predicted proteins | sample 5400461 | NCBI WGS metagenome assembly WNFJ01 (sample SAMN13153349, study PRJNA577476) | soil metagenome | isolation source: 115 cm saprolite on Douglas fir-dominated hillslope | place: USA:California | collected 2013-09-17
CCGATCCCCCATGACCGGCCGCTGACACCCCGCCGGGTGCACCGGGGTTTTCCGATCCTGCGCCGGCACCTCGGCACCCCGGCCAGCATCCCGAAACCCGCCACCGCAGGTCCGGGCCGCCCACGTGGCACCACCCGGCCACCGCGCCCCCGCCACCCCGTCGGCAAGAAGAACGCCGCCCCGACCAGGAAGAAACGCCGGAGCGGCGGGAAGCCAGCCGATGAGAGCACCGCAACAATTAAATGATCTCCATGGGTTAAATCGCAAGCTTAGAGACGCCGACGGAAACGTGACCCCTCGCGTCGGGGGTCTGGCGTGTACCGCCGTCCCGCGGTCATGGGCACGGAGATACCCGCCGTGCACGGGGAGGGAAACCCGGTGCAGCTACGAGCCGTCCTTGTCGCCGCTCAGCTTGTCCCAGGCCACAAGCGCCGTGATCACGGCCCCGAGGAGCCCGATGCCGATGAGGTTGCTCTTGAGGCCGCCCACGTCGTCCTTGACGGCGAATTCCTTGCGGGCGGCGTCGAGGATGCGCTCCTGCTGGTCATCGGCGCGGGCTCGCTCTTGGTCCTGGGCGGCACGCCGACGAGAGTCGCGCCAGGTAAGAACGGCGACAATGGAGGTCAGCGCCAGCAAGGAGGTGGCGCCGGCCAGCGACGACGTCGGCTGCGGCCACCGTCCGCGCCGCGGGATGGCTGCGTTCGGTGATCGTGCGCAGTGACCGTTTATCCAGGTGCGACGGCTCACGGGGGGCAAGACCAAGCACGATGCGGGCGTGGTTGGGCATGTTGAGCCCATCCGCGATCCGCTCAAAGACTTCAAGGGTTTCGACTCTCGCGATTCCCCGCATGATCCCGCTGATTTTGGGCTGGCTCATGTTGAAGGCGATGGCGAGCTGCATCTGGCTGGCGCCCGCATACTGGCGCATGAGCTGGAAGAAACGGCCCATGTCGCGGCACCGCAGCGCGTCGATGGTCTCGGCCCGCTGCCAGAGCGAGTCCGGGATCTCGATTAAGTCGGCAGCGCGGCCGGGCATGCCCGTTCTTTCCTCCCGGTTTGAACCTAGGCCAGTGGTTGACTCACTGTGAGTTTATATACCGTCACGGGATACCACCTGGTTATGGGCAGGGTGTGGTCGGCGCGCGATCTTTGACGGTATGGCTGCTGCACAGGTGGCGCGGCGCGGCGATTGTGAGTCGTGCCGAGGGCGGGGGTGGAAGTTCACCGGGTCCCGGCGCTGGCCCTGCTTGTCACCTTCGCCAGCCTGCGGTGGGGCGAAGCCATCGCCCTTCGCCGCTGCGACATCGACCTGGACGCACGGTCGGTGAGCATCCGCCGCCAGTACGTCGAGACGGCCAGCCAGCTCGTCATCGGCCCCGCCGAAGTCCCGCGCCGGAACCCGGACCGTGGGCATCCCGAAGGCGATCATCCCGGCCCTGGGAGAGCACTTCGGCAACTACGTCGGTGCGGAGGAAACCGCGCTCGCGTTCGCCGGGGCCCGCGGCGGTGTGCTGCGCCGGGGCAACTTCCGCCGTGGTTCGGGCGGGGCAACGGCGGTCGCCAAGCTCGGCGTCTCGGATCTGCATTTCCACGACTTTGAGACACACGGGCAACATGCTGGCCGCGCCTGGCGCGAGCCTGGCTGACCTCAAGGCGCGGATGCGACATGACAGCGCTCGCGCCGCGATGATCTACCAACACGCGACGGCCGAAGCGGACCAGGCGATAGCCGACGCGCTCGACCAGCGCATCGAAGGCGCCACCAAGCCAGCTCCGAAGCCAGCCGAGGACGGCCAGGACGAGGACGACGACGGGACCGCAGGCGTGCTGGCTCCGACCGGCTAATGGCACGAGCACCCCGGTCCATGATCAGAATCGGGGTGTTTTGCCTGGTGGAGCTAGCGAGACTTGAACTCGCGACCCCCTGCTTGCAAACAATCCAAGCGTGAGCGCTGTAGCCACCAGGGACTTTGCAGGACTTGAAGGAGCGCCGTGGCCCAAGTTATCTGCTCAGCTGTCCCCCTCCTGCAACCCCACCGACCCCGATGGGCTATGACTGTTCTTACAAACCACCTTCGGGTGACGCGAGTACCTGCCCAGGCAGGTCAGATCTATGCCGGTCTGGTTGATAGCGAGCCCAACGCAGGCGACTGCCGCTCCTACCCCGTCCTCCCGATAGGCGCCGATCTGATCCGAGGGCAAATCGCGGTCAAGGGTGGCCGAAGGCCATCACGCAGTGACGGCGCCGCAGGCGCCGCCCTTGAGGGTGATCGTTCGAGGCTTCACGATGGTGCGACGGAGGATGGCGCGTCCCTGGCTGGTTGCGGTCGGCAGGCGTTGCGGCGGCTGGAGATCGACGGCGCGGCCATCGCGACCGCGCTGTTGTTCGGCCCCGGGCTACTGGAAGCGCATAGGATCCCTCAAGGTCAACGCCGCGCGGGCCTTCCGAGGCTGAGCGGAGGCGCTGACGCCGGGCCAGCGGCGCCGCTCTTGACAACTCAACAGTGTGAATCCGGCAAGTGGTCTTGATCCTGCTGGGCCTCGGCCACCGCGTCCGGGAAGAGGAGGCCGCAGACCTCCAGATAGAGCTGCTCCGGATACGGAAGGAAGTTAACGCTGCGCAGCGGTTGCTCCTGGTCGGCGGACTCGACGATGAACTCGCCGTAGCCGAAGACGCGGCCCATGGCCGAGCGCTGGAAGCTCATGTCGGTCACCTTGGTCAGCGGCATCATCGCCACCTTGCGCACCACAAGCCCGCTGACCAGGATCATCCGCTGGTTTGTCACGGTGAAGTACGTCACCTGCCAGGCTGCCATCCGATACAGGAAGTACAGCAGGACGGGCAGGGACGCTCCCCAGACGATCTCCGGGCGCACTGAGCGGCTGGTCAGTTTCCTGGCCGCCGCTAGACCGCCGGAGACCAGGCCGGAGACCAGGATGAGCGGCCTGGCCAGCGCCGCTGGATGCATGCGGACCGTAATGCACGAGCGTTCATGCGGCAGCAGGTACCGGTTCACTGACGTTGGCGCGGTCGCCGCTGGGCTTATGTGTCTCATTCACGCTCCCGGGGGCTCGTACGGTAAGTGAAGTCCCGAATGGCGACAACGAACGGCCCCTGGACAGGCCCCTTGTATTGGAAGACATCCAGGCCCCATCCAGACACCATGACGTGTAGCCATCAGATCCTGAAGCGCGGCAATCCCCCCTCCCCCATCGTCGCGCGCTTCTCGTCGCAGCCGCTCGGCTCTTGTCCGCGCTGCGAGCTGGTCGGCTTCAAGCAGCATCGATAGCTCGAACGGTACCTGCAGCCAGCCATCGCTGACCGTTTTTACCACGGTAGTCTCAGCCAGCGCCATCGTGTATGACAGTCAGCTTGGCCTCATGCCCAGAGGTTCGATGTCGAGGGCCACCTCCGACCAGCGCTCACTGACCCTTTGGCGAGCGGCCCACCACCGAACCAGGGGCTGGATCCACTCCGGCGTGAAGGTGCGCCAGATGTAGAACGACCTCAAGATCGACACCACATGCAGCGCCCGGCGTTCTCGCCGAGTCCGTGCTGCCGCCTGGCTCACCCGAGGCCTCAGGCGACGAGCGGCTGAAGCGCGACTCAAATAGGTAGCCTCGTTATGCGGTCGCTGGCCTGGGCCAACGCCGCATCGGCTATCCCCTGCGGCTCGGTCAGATGGCATGCAGTTGAGGTTGACAGTGGTGGTCAGGAGGTACTTGCCGCGCCCCTCGATGAGAACTCTAATCGCGGGCGGTCGATGCCGGTCGTTGCCACTGGTCGGGCGGTCGAATTGCGACGTTACCGAACCGTGACGGGCGTCCTGGTTGCTACATGCGCCAGCTGTGCGACCGGCCGCTTTTCAGGAAACAGAGCTACCCTGCCCTGACCAGGCACGATGCAGCGCAGCGGGCTGATCTGGGCGCGTATCGGGCATGATCAGGCCCGATTCTCGTACGAGCACGGGCGTCGCGGGGATTGTCAGGATGCGAGGTAGGCGGGGGATGCGGACCTGTAGTACAGGTGCGGGCACGCCTCCTGGTCGTACAGGACTGTCGTACAGTGGGCGGCTGTAACGCTACCCAGCGCCTTACCCGCGCATGTCGCGGCGGTGGCTATGGCGGCGGAAACGCCACTTGGACCTCCCATAGCCAGACCCGAGAGAACCGCACCCGGCCTGGCGGAAAGCAGGTATACGGAAGCCCGGCCAGTGGGTGACCGGGCTTCGCGGTGTGCCGTCAGGGCAGCAAGCGGCGCGAGAGGAGACAGGTGCTGCTACACAAGGACGCGTTCGCGTTCCTCAGGATGCGCGAACGTAGCCCATCCGCGAGTGCTGTCCCCGGCGGCGTTGATAGCGGTTACTGCCCATGAATGAGCTGCCACTACCGCAACGTCCGGGTCGTCCTCGTCCACGTACATATTGAAGAGAGCGATCTGTGCCTTGAGGTCAGAGGAGAGGGTGAACCCGAGGAATCTTGGCGCGTGCTGCTGGATCTCATCAAGATGTTCGGCTACAGCATCAACACTCGCCGCCATCGACTCGTCCGGCCCCGCCGTAACGGTTGTCTTAATCGCGATCTTGTAAGCCACCATCACCCCTGCCCTTCCGATTCATCATTCATGGTCCGCTCCAGCCAACTCTGCAAGTCTCCGACCATGTGCCGCCAGATCGCGGACGAAGGGACCACGCGCCCAAGGAAGGGCATCGTCTTAAGACCGTCAGGTGACACCAGCGTATACACGCCCTCATGGCGGAAGATCACGTACCCGGCTCGGTTGCCTGACGGAAAATCTCCTCAACCTCTGGATCCGGGTGCGGCGGCCAGGTGATGTAGGGGTCATCACCGCTAGTAGCCGCCATCGTGCCAGCGTACCGGCACGCATCGCACGTTAGCTACGGCACCAGCAGGTGCTCGGCCTCGCCGAGGAACCGGCGAGTTCGTCGGCGCCTACCGCCGCTGGGGCCGGGCTGGCTCGCCGCACCGGCGCCTGGGACGACGTACGCGCCGAGCTGGCCGACATCGTCATCAGTGCCTACACTGCGGCCGACGTGCGTATAGCCCGACGAGGAACGAGGGTCGGGGGGAACGCCCCCGCGGCTAAGCTCACCGGTATGGGCGATGATGACCAGGACGCGCATGCCGCGAACCTAGTCGGCCTATATCAGCGCGCTGCTGCCGCGAGCACGGGCCCGCGCTTGGCCCTCGGCATCCCGGCCCAGCCGGTGTCATAGCCGGTGCGGCAATTGGAGTTTTCCTGGAGCCGCTCGCCGGGAAGGTGTGGAGCGAAGTCCACGGCGACTCGCAGCAGCGACAAGGCGAGACGCTAGCTGCTGCGCAGGAAGCCATGGGCATTGATCCTGTGGAGCTGGAGCGGCAAATTTTGTCCTCGGATGAGTCGCGGCTCCAGGCGGCCATAGCGCCGTCCGCCGCGAGCCCGCCACCTGGCCTCCGAAGGCGGTCGCCCTCAGAGAACCGAGCTACCCAGACTTGACCAGGGACGACGCAGCGCAGCGGCCGGACGTGGGCGCGCATCGGGCATGATCAAGCGCTCAGAGCCAACCTGACGGTCCCGACCGCGGCCACTTGCCGATCATCGCCGATGCTCGAACGGGGCCGCTACGCGCGTCCTGCGCCACGCCTCGGACTTGCAAGATAGTCCAAGCAGCGTCGGCAAGCCCCGGGGGCTCGCGGGGTGGCTACAGACTTACTTACATCGCTGTTATTCTAGATACTCAGTAGTTCCGTACCCGAGCAGTGAAGCTCCCGAAGGATTCGCATGGCCAACCCTCCCGCGCAGAAAGGGATTCGGCGTCTCTTGGCGCGCGCTAGTAGGGAGGGCAACCTTGTGGCCAACGCGGCGGGTAGAACCCAAGCAGATGAAGTGGCTGCAATCAGGCGGCGTTGTTGGGACGGCGCCTTGCATACCTACGCAACGTCATACATATTCCAACGTCGTGCCCGATCCCTCGGTATCAAACTCAATTGGATCACCTATGAACGTTATTCAAAAGTCCTTGGTAATAGGATGATCGCGGTCGGCGTGTCGCCGCGATAGACAACGGTTCTCCCGAGATAATTGAAAGTTCTGTCCAAGGAATTCTCACCCCAGGAGAACCGTTGCGCTACTATCGTACTACAGGACTAATGCTGTCGCAGATGCAGGAACTCGTCTGCCGGGTTTGCGGAGCGCTGGCTGAGCCGTGGAATAAAGGAACCGGGCGGCCGCGGTCGTGTGGCCTGTATGGGGCAGTGGAAATCGCGTGGATGTACCTGCGGCAGAACAGCCCGCAAGGATTTCTCGGTGATCTGCGCGGCGTCTCACAGCCAATGATCTCGCGGATCGTGACGAAGCTGGTGCCGGTCGTAAGAGCCGTGCTGCAGGAATTCGTGCCGGACGCCAAGGAGGCCATCGAGATGGTCAAGGGCCGGGTCTGCCTGGTAGACGGCACGATCATGCCCTGCTGGTCCTACGAGGACCACCCGGAGCTGTGGAGCCGCAAGAAAGGTACAGCTCCAGGACTTGGCGTGTTTCGGCGTCCGCGGCAGGCCGCGGAGTCCGCACAGACATGCCACGATCGTACCGTAGTTATCTGCTGAGGCTGCGCTGTAGCCCCATCGGCACTTGGCTACGGGCGTGTAAAACGCCTGGTCAGAACTCGTTTTGTGGAGCTAAGGGGACTCGAACCCCTGACCCCCTGCTTGCAAAGCAGGTGCTCTTCCAGCTGAGCTATAGCCCCGCGGCGCGGCTCTCCAAGGGTATCCGCGACCCGAGGGTTTCTGCGGCCGGGGCAGGCACCTAAGCAGAAACCTGAGACCCGTACATCTCACGGAATGATCAGATCCGGCAGCTCGGCGATGCTGCCGATCATGTGGGTGGCGCCGGCCTTGCGCAGCTTGTCCTCGCTGTGCACCCCGGTGCGCAGACCAGCGATGATCTGGGCACCAGAACGGCAGCCGCACAGAATCGCGCTTTCGGTGGCACCGGCCACGGCCACCTCGCGGACATCGGTGACGCCGAGGCGAAGCGCCGCGGTGAGCACCAGGTCAGGGTATGGGCAGCCGCGGGCGACATCGTCCGGGCACAATACGAGGTCGACCCGGTCCCACCAGCGCAGGGTGTCGAAGATCCGGCCGAGCAGCCCGCGCCTGATGCTGCCGAACAGGCATAGCCGCACGCCGGCGCCGGTCAGCTTGTCGATCGTCGCCTCGGCCCCGGGCAGCGCCGACAGGCCGAGCCGGTCGATCGCCGCGCCGAATGACCGCTCGAACGCGAGGTTTGTCACCTGCGCGCAGGCCTCGTCGCCCGGGAACATCTTGCGGAAGATGTCGATGCTCGGCTCGCCGCTCGAGCGGTGCACCTCGACCATGCAACGCGCGTACGCGGCCGTGCCCGTGACGATGCCCTGGGTGCCGATCGCCTCGCCGAACGCTCGCTCCACGATGCCGTTGTTCGCGACCGTCGTGCCGAACAGGTCGGCGCACACCAACGTCACAGGTGGCGTGCGGCTCACCCGATCGCCTCCCTGACCCTGCGGCATCGTGGCCCTGCTCTTCGCCGTGGTGTACGGGCCCTTCTCCTGTCCGCGTGCCGCCGGAGCCTGCGGTGGCGCGGCAGGCGGAGAACCCCGCAGGAGTGTCAGCTCTCGTCACCTGTTGTGGCTTCGGACCAGAGATCCAGGTCGGCGCGGTCGGACTGGACCTTCCGCCACACGGCGAACACACCGAGACCGACGAGCGCAAGGACGAGCAGCTTCTTCACGTGGATCCCTCCACTTCGGGCAATTGCTGAGCGCGCCCCGCACGAGCCGCAACGGCTCTTTGGGCTGCCTGCAGCCTAGCAAGCCCGGCGCCGCAGCCCGGCCCGCCCTAACGGGACCGTCAGCGCGAGCGGGTCACCCGCGCCTCGCTCCACACCGGCTCATCCGCCTCGTAGACGGACGCGTCGGCGCCGAAGACGAGGAACCGGTCGAACGAGCGAGCGAACCACCGGTCGTGGGTGACCGCAACGACCGTGCCCTGGTAGGACTCCAGCCCTTGTTGCAGCGCTTCCGCGCTCGCCAGATCCAGGTTGTCGGTCGGCTCGTCGAGCAGCAGCAGCGTCGAGCCGGCGAGTTCGAGCAGCAGGACCTGCAGCCTCGCCTGCTGGCCACCTGACAATGTCCCGAACGGCTGCCGCGCGCAGTCAGTCAGCTCGTAACGTGCGAGGGCCGACATGGCTTCGTTCATCTGTAGCGCGTGCTCCGTGGCCAGGATTTCCACCGGGCTGCGCCCGGCAAGATCGGGCCTGGCGTGCGTCTGCGTGAACCGGCCCGCAACCACGCGCGCGCCAAGCCGGGCGGTCCCGCTGTGCGGCACGTCGTCGCCGGCCAGCAGCCGCAGGAACTGAGTCTTGCCCGAGCCGTTGGAGCCGAGCACCGCGACGCGCTCGCCGTACCAGATTTCGTAGTCGAACGGCATCATCAGGCCGGTCAGTTCGAGCTGCGCGCAGACGATGGCGCGCTTTCCTGTCCGCCCGCCGCGCAGCCGCATCCGGACGTTCTGCTCACGCGGAGCGACTTCGGGCGGACCCGCCTCCTCGAACTTGCGCAGCCGGGTCTCCGCGGCGTGCAACCGTGACGCCATGTCGGAGTTGTACGACGCCTTCTGCCGCAGGGCCGCGACCATGGCCTTGAGCCTGGCGTGCTCCTCGTCCCACCGGCGCCGCAGCTCCTCGAGCCGGCCGATCCGGTCGCGGCGGGCCTGCGCATAGCTGGCGAATCCACCGCCGTGCACCCAGGTGCCGCCCGACTCGACCGTGATGATCCGCTCCGCGGCGTTGGCGAGCAGTTCGCGGTCGTGGCTCACCAGCAGGACCGTCTTGGGCGTCGCCGCGAGCTGCTCCTCCAGCCAGCGTTTGCCCGGCACGTCCAGGTAGTTGTCCGGCTCGTCGAGCAGCAGCACCTCGTCGGGCCCGCGCAGCAGCGCCTCGAGCACCAGGCGTTTCTGCTCGCCGCCCGACAGGGTCGACAGCGCGCGCCAGCGGCACCTTTCGTACGGCACACCGAGCGCGGCGGTGCAGCACGCGTCCCAGAGCACCTCGGCCCGGTAGCCGCCCGCGTCTCCCCAGTCGGTAAGCGCCGCCGCGTAGGCCATCGCGACCGGCTCGTCGCTCGACTCCATCATGGCCAGCTCGGCCGAGTCCAGCTGGCTGCCTGCCGCCTGGACCCGCGGGGGCGCGGTCGAGATGAGCAGGTCTCGCACGGTCGCTTCGTCCTGAGTGCCACTCCCGATGCCCTGCTCATCCGGAGGGACGACCCCCCGGAACCCCCCGATGCCCTGCTTATCCGGGGGGACGACCCCCCCGTACCCCCCGATGCCCTGCTTATCCGGGGGGACGACCCCCCCGTACCCCCCGATGCCCTGCCCACCCGGGGGGACGACCCCCCGGAACCCCCCGATGCCCTGCTCATCCGGGGGGACGACCCCCCGGAACCCCCCGATGCCCTGCTCATCCGGGGGGACGACCCCCCGGAACCCCCCGATAAATTGCCGCATCACGCCCAGGCCGCCGCTGCGGCCGACCGTGCCCGTCTGGACCGGCAGGTCACCGCAGATGAGCCGCAGCAGCGTCGTCTTGCCCGCTCCGTTGGGCCCGACCAGCGCCGCGGTGACACCCTCACCGACCCGGAACGAGGCGTCGGCGAGCAGCACCCGCCCATCCGGCAGGGCGTGGCTGACGTGCGCGACTTCGACGTGGCCCACTGCGGCAACCCTCCCTCTGGGCGTGACGCGATCGCTCGTCTTGCCCGCGGTGGCCTGGCCAGTGTGAGCGATCTGCCCCCAGGCCAGTGTGCCCCGGCGGCCACCGTTTGGCATCTGAGATTCCGGCCGCGAAGCGAGTGCGGCTGCCGGAGCAGGTACCGGAGCGCCCTCGCCCTCGTGTAGCGGCCGTGCGGAACGGGAAACTGCGGGCCGGAATGGGGGGACCGGAACGGGTGGGCGTGGGGTCAGTCTCTGACCAGGACAACCTTCCCGGTGGCCTCGTGGCGGCGCATCGCCGTCACCGCCTCTGGTGTGGCGCTCCAGTTACGTGGCGCGCCGATCTGCGGCACCAGCTTGCCCTCGGCGATGAGCAGCGCCAGCGCCGCGAGGTCCCGGCCGAACGTTTCCTCGCCGGAGCTGTAGATGAAGAAGCCCTCGAGGCGGGCACCCGGCGCGCCCTCGGCGAAGTCGTAGAACGCGATGTCACTGCGTCGGCCGCTGGCGACGCCGTAGGCGGTCGCGACGCCACCGGGCGCAAGGCGCCGCACCGCCGCGGTCAGGATCGGCCCGCCGACACCGTCGAGGACGAGCTGGAACGGGCCTGCATCGGCGCCGATCTCGGTGCGCACCTCGACGGCGCCGAGCGCGCTTACCGCGGCGATCCGGGCTGGTCCGCTGACCTGCGCGGTCACCAGCGCACCCGCGATGCGCGCGAGCTGGACGGCGAACGTGCCCACGCCACCGCTCGCGCCAGTGATCAGCACCCGGCTGCTGAGCAGCGAGCCGCCTGTCCGCAGCCCGCGCAGGGCCGTGAGCCCGGCCACCGGCAGTGCGGCGGCCTCCGTGAAAGAGACGGAGTGCGGCAGGGCGGCCACGCGATGTGACGGTATGGCCACCCGCTCGCTCCATCCGCCCTGATCGGCGAGACCAACCACCCGGGTACCGATGGCAGGCCCCGTCCCGTCGGCCGCGGCCACCACGATCACGCCGGCCACGTCCTGGCCCGGCGTCCAGCCGTCCGGGCGCCGTTCGATCAGGGCAAGCTCCCCGCGGTTGATCGAGTACGCCGCCACCTCCACGACCACATCGTGTTCGCGGGGCGGCGGCTCGGGCAGTTCGCGCCTCACGATCCCAGCGGGCGCGGCCGGGTCGGTCACATAACCGAGCAATGTCAGCACCTCACATATCAGCGGCGATATCTTCTGCATCCCGTCAGGCGACCATGGCGACGAACTGGTAGACGGCGTCTTCGTCCGCCGACAGCGGGCCGGGGCGAGCGTGCTCGGACGCCAGCCCGCGCTGCACCGACTCGCAGGCACGCCAATCCTGCTGGTTGGTTATGTCCCAGAAGTCGATCGCATAGCCAGGGTCGAAGCCGGGCCGGGCGGCCGACTCGGGCGCGAACGCCCACGTGCACTCGATCAGGGTGCGGTCGACCGCGAGCGGCACCAGCCGGTGCGTCATCACATAGTCGGGATGCAGGCTCAGCAGGACGTTGGGGAAAATGTTGACGTAAATGACCGTGCGGAGGCCGGCCTCGCCGAGGCCGCGCAGCGGTTCGCCGCCGCTCGTGCCGTCAAGCGACATCGTCCGCATGCCGTCGCGCAGGTCCATCCGGCCGCCGACCCACGTACCGGGCGCCGCGTAGTTTTCGCCGCTCCTTGGCGGGCTCACCCGGCAAAGCTCCGGATGGATCATCGGGCAGTGGTAACACTCGTGGTAGTTCTCGGTCAGGATCTTCCAATTCGCCGCGACCTCGTAGTCATGCCACCCCGCAGTGACCAGGCGTTCAGGTTCGTAGGGGCTGACCAGGCCCGCGAGTGTCCCGAGCGCTTCCTCGACCGGCGCCGCGCGGCGCGAGCCGTCGGCGAAGACCAGCCCATGCCATTCCCGCGCCGGCAGTTCGACCAGCCCCCACGCGGAGGCGTCGAAGCCGGGCTTGTTCATGAATCCCGCGGCGGCTCGAAGCCCGCCGGACAGTGAGTAGGTCCAGGAGTCGTACGGACAGATGATCACACCCTGGTTCGCTGCCGAGCCACACGGGAGCAGTTCGTGGCCCCGGTGGCGGCAGGTGTTCGCGAAGGCACGCGCTGCGCCGTCCGCTCCGCGAACCAGCAGGACGCTCCCCGCGCCGGCCCGCTGAGCGCGCTGATCACCCGGATCCGCGATATCACCGCTGTGGCCGACGCACATCCAGCCGCCGGTGAAGAAGTGCCGCTGCTCCCACGCGAACACATCTGGGTCGACGTACGCGGCCCTCGGCAGCATCCGGCTGTCCCCGAACGGCGCAAGCGCCTCCGCCACCGCAGCAGAATCGAGCGGCGCCGGCGCATCACCGTACTGACTGACCATGCAGTCAAGCTAGGCAGCCGGGTGCCCGATGCTCAAGCCGATCGCAATCACAAATCGCCGGGCCCCCGGAGGGCTTGGGGGCATGGTCCGGGCCGATCGCAACCCACCGATCGCGGGGGTCGGGCCCGGGCCGATCGCAACCGCCGATCGCGGGGGCTCCGGCCCGGGCCGATCCCAACCACCGATCGCGGGGGCTCCGGGGGGCTCGGCCCCCCGGGCAGATGCTGCGGGTGGCGGCGAAGCCGACCGTAGGTCGGCGAGCAGCGTCAGCCTATCTCGTGGGCCTGGATGGACTTGAACCATCGGCCTCGTCCTTATCAGGGACGCGCTCTAACCGACTGAGCTACAGGCCCGTGAGCACCAAACGCTGGTGAAGATTACCGCATCAGGCGGGTCGGCGGGAAAACGGGTTCCGCTTGGCGTAGTGCCGCAGACGCAGCGCCGCGGGGCGAACGCTGCGGGCCCGGATGAACGGGAAGGTCCCCGGCGAGACTCGGTGCTGCAAGCCGAGCCCGTCAGGCCCACTCGTCCCCCTGCCAACGGTTGCCCCGTATGCCGGAGACGGCGGAACCCTCACCTTCGAGTTGGTAGGCGACTTCCCCTCCGAAACGTCATTTTTCTGTCCGGTTTGTCCGGGTACAGCAGTGTTTTCGGGTGGGAAGTCGTTGATGATCTTGTAGCGCGGCCGGTGAACCGTGAAGGCCGTCAGTCGGTCTCCCGCAGTGTCACCTCGATACCGCCGATCAAATCCGAGGCGACGTTGTAGAGGACGGCGCCGACCGTCGACAGCGCGGTGATCAAGACCACGTTGACGGCTCCGATGAGCCCCGCGTAGCCGAGGATGCGCGAGGCGGAGAACCAGGTCGCGGCGTTCACCCCGCTCGATCCCTGGCCCGACGTGACGCTCGAGATGGTCTTCTGGAGCGAGTCGAAGACACCGAGTCCGGCGAGGGCGCCGTACAGCACGGCCACGGCGACGAACAGGACGATGAAGCACACGAGGGAGATCACAAAGCTGAACTTCATGACCGACCAGGGTTCGATCCGCACCACCGCCAACTGTGCGCGGCGCGGGGTCTTCGCCTGGCTCACTCTTGCCTGTCCGCGGCCGGTCTTCGCCGGCCGCGGTGGCCGGCCGCGGGTGCGAGCGGTCCTGGTCGCGGTGGGTCCGTCGAGCCAGCCGACTGACTGGCCAGGAGCGCTCCCCACCGGCCCGCCGGGCCGCATACTGCCTGGCGCAGCGCTTCCAGACACCCCGCTTCCAGGCAGAGGACTTCCGGGCAGGGCACTGCCGGGGATGCTGGATCCGGCACCGGTCTGCGTGCTGCCCCGAGGCGCCGGGCCACCGGATGCCGTGCCACCGGGCAATGAACCACCGGGCATTGAACCACCGGGCATTGGGCCACCGGGTGGCGGCGCACCAGGAGTCGTATTGCCTGGCAAGGTTCCGGCCCCCGGTGCCGCCGCGGGTCGGGTGTCAATCTGCACCGGCTCGCCCGCAAGCGGAATCGGGATTCCCGGCGGCGTCGCGGTGCTGAACGGCGTCGTTGTGCTGAATGCGGCCGAGGTGCCGAGCGGCGCCGACGTATCGGGTGGCGCAGGCGACCGCCCGCCCGCAGGGCCAGCCGAAGCAGAGGACTCCGGCCAGTACGACTCAGGCGCGTCCGCCCCATAGGAATCGGGCGCGTCCACGCCGTACGAACCAGGCGCCTCCGACCCATACGATCCCGCAGACCGGGCGCCCAGCGAGTCAGCCGAACCAGGCGCCTCCGACCCATACGACCCAGGCGCGTCTACCCCGTACGACCCCGCAGACCGGCCACCCGGCGGCTCGGCCGAACCAGAGAACTCCGACTCGTGCGACCCAGGCGCCTGCGGCTCGTACGGCCGCGATGACCGCGCGTCAGGCGGAGCGGCCGGCGTCGAAGAGGACGGCGCGCCCGACGGCGCGCCGGCCGACGGCATTGGTGGCGCAGCCGACGGCGCGGCTGGTACCGCCGGCGAGGCGGCCGGGGCAGACCGGAGTCCGCGCGACGAGGGCGGCCCGATCATGTCGGCAGGCAGCGGCGGTACTGGCGCGGCTGGCGGCTCACGGTCGGGTCCGGGCGGGTCCTGTGGCCATCGCCCCACCGATGTGCGGCTATCCACACTGACCTCCTCCGGAGATCCAGACTCAGGAGCGGCCACATCGGCTTCCCACTCCCACGTGGGCGTGGCAGCCGGGGAGCCGCCGCGTCCTCTCCCGGACCCTTCCCCGGACAACGGGACATTCACCTGGTTGGAGCCATTCTGGGACTTTATTGTGTCCTCGGAATCCCAGGGCGCATCCACACCGTCTCTCGCTGGTTGCACAGCGTCGGTAGCGAGCCGGTCGGTAGCGAGCCGCCCAGCGTCGCCGGCCGGTCGCCCAGCGTCGCCAGGGAACCGTTCAGTGTCGCGAGCGAGCCGTCCACCGTCGTCAGCCGACCACGCAGGACCGTCAGCCGACCACGCAGAGCCGTCAGACTCCTGCGACGAGCTATCAGATTGCCGCGCGGAACCGTCAGCCGATCGTGCGGTACCGTCGGCCGGCCGCGCGGTGTTGCTGGCTGGTCGCACCGGGGATTCCTGCTCCTCTATGTTGGCGGTCACCTTGCCTGACGCATTGGCGTCGTCGGCCGCGGCGACGGTCCGCCCCGCAGCGGCCGGGCGCGCCCTGACGAACCGTCCGTTGGCGCCGCGCACTGGACGGTTCCTGACCGCTGGTGCGGCTCCGGCCGGCGCGCCGCCGTCACCGGCGGCCGAGCGACCGTCCGCAGCCGCACCGTTGTCTACCGCTGCGCTGGTCCTGCCTACGTCGTCATCCGGACGGCTGCCCCAGCCCGGAGCCTGGTCACCGTTCTCCGGAGAAGTCACCGGTCAGTCTCCCTTCGCACCGCGGACTTGTCTCGGTGGCCGGGATTCGCGGAATCGGTCAGTATCGGAATCAGTCAGTATCAGCGGGCTCAGTACCTCCGGCCGCGGAGTCGTCGGCTGCGTCACCGCCGACGTCGTCCAGGGATTCTGCGTTCCTGGCGATCGCCACGACACTGTCGCCTGGGGCCAGGTTCATCAAGCGGACCCCCATTGTCTGGCGGCCTGACCGCTTGATCTCGCCAGCCCTGGTACGGATGACTCCTCCCGCCGACGTGATCGCGAACACCTCGTCCTCCGGCCGGACCATCAGAGCGCCGACCAGACCGCCACGCGAGTCTACGATCTTCGCGGTCAGTACGCCCTTTCCGCCCCGGTTCTGCACAGGATACTGGTTGGCAGGGGTCCGTTTTGCGAAGCCTCCCCCGGTCGCTACTAGCACATCCTCATCTTCCTGCACCACATGCATACCCAGTAGCTCGTCACCATCGACAAAACGCATCCCGATGACGCCGCTGGTCGCACGCCCCATCGGCCGCAGCGCCTCGTCGCTCGCGTGGAATCTGATGGCCTGCGCATGACCGCTGACCAGCAGCAGATCGTCTTCGGGGTTCACCAGCCGCGCGGAGATCACCTCGTCGTCATCGCGCAGGTTGATCGCGATGATGCCACCGGAACGGGGCGAGTCGAACTCGGTCAGCCGCGATTTCTTCACCAGCCCGCCGCGCGTGGCGAGCACAAGGTAGGGCGCGACCTCGTAGTCGCGCAGGTCCATCACCTCGGCGATGTGCTCGTCCGGCTGGAAGGCGAGCATGTTGGCCACGTGCTGACCGCGGGCGTCGCGCGCCGCCTCGGGCAGCTCGTACGCCTTGGCGCGGTAGACGCGGCCCTTGTTGGTGAAGAACAGGATCCAGTGGTGGGTGGTGGTGACGAAGAAGTGCTCGACGATGTCGTCCTGGCGCAACTGTGCGCCGCGCACCCCCTTGCCGCCACGCCGCTGCGCGCGGTAGAGATCCGTCTTCGTCCGCTTGGCGTATCCGCCGCGAGTGATCGTGACGACGACGTCCTCCTCGGCGATCAGGTCCTCCATGGACACGTCACCGTCATACGGGATGATCTTCGTCCGGCGGTCGTCACCGAACTTCTCGACGATCTCGTCGAGTTCGTCACCGACGATCTGCCGCTGCCGCACCGGCGAACCGAGGATGTCGGTGTAGTCGGCGATCTGCGTCATCAGCTCGTCGTACTCGTCGACGAGCGCCTGGCGTTCCAGCGCGGCGAGCTTGCGCAGCTGCATGTCGAGGATGGCGCGGGCCTGGATCTCGTCGATCTCGAGGAGATCGATCAGCCCCTGCTGTGCCTCGGCGGCCGACGCGCTCGCGCGGATGAGCGCGATCACCTCGTCGATCCTGTCGATCGCCTTCAGCAGCGCACGCAGGATGTGAGCGCGCTCCTCCGCCTTGCGCAGCAGGTACCGCGTGCGGCGGACGATGACGTCGATCTGGTGTGCCACCCAGTGCGTGATGAACTGGTCAAGGCGCAGCGTCCGCGGCACACCGTCGACAAGCGCGAGCATGTTGGCGCCGAACGTCTCCTGCAGTTGCGTGTGCTTGTACAGGTTGTTGAGCACGACCTTGGCGACGGCGTCCCGCTTGAGCACGATCACCAGGCGCTGCCCGGTGCGGCCGCTCGTCTCGTCCCGTACGTCGGCGATTCCTGTGACGCGCCCGTCCTTGACGAGCTCCGCGATCTTCAGCGCGAGGTTGTCCGGGTTGACCTGGTAGGGAAGCTCGGTGACGACCAGGTTGGCACGCCCCTTGACGTCCTCCTCCACCTCCACGACGGCGCGCATGGTGATGGAGCCGCGCCCGGTCCGGTACGCCTCCTCGATGCCGCGGCGGCCGACGATCAGGCCGTGCGTCGGGAAGTCCGGGCCCTTGACCCGCTCGATGAGCGCGTTGAGCAGCGTCTCGTGACCGCCGTCCGCTTGTGTCTGGTCGTAGTTGTCCAGGTACCAGTGCACCCCGGCGGCGATCTCGCGCAGGTTGTGCGGCGGGATGTTGGTCGCCATGCCGACCGCGATGCCCGCCGACCCGTTGACCAGGAGGTTCGGGAACCGCGACGGCAGCACCACAGGCTCGGCGCTGCGGCCGTCATAGTTCGGCCGGAAGTCGACGGTTTCCTTGTCGATGTCGCGCAGCATCTCCATGGCCAGCGGCGCGAGCCTGCACTCGGTGTACCGCATGGCCGCGGGCGGGTCGTTGCCCGGCGAGCCGAAGTTGCCCTGCCCGTCGATCAGCGGCATCCGCATGGACCACGGCTGCGCGAGCCGCACAAGCGCGTCGTAGATCGCCGCGTCGCCGTGCGGGTGATATTGCCCCATGACGTCACCGACCACGCGCGAGCACTTGAAGTACCCGCGGTCGGGCCGGTAGCCGCCGTCGTACATGGCATAGAGCACCCGGGTGTGCACCGGTTTGAGGCCGTCGCGGACGTCAGGCAGAGCCCGGCCGACGATGACCGACATCGCGTAGTCGATGTAGCTCTTCTGCATCTCCGTCTGGATGTCGACCGGTTCGACGCGCCCACCCTCGGGCACCGGCGCCCCGGGTGTTTCTACGTCCGTCACGTGCTGTCCTTTCCCGGATTTCCTTTGGTCGCCTTAACGGCTGCCGCTCGCGGACCGCCCCTTGGCTGCGGACCCGCCACAGGTAACGCCTGCCGCGTCCTGTCGCGCCTAGATGTCGAGGAACCTGACGTCCTTGGCGTTGCGCTGTATGAACGCCCGCCTGGATTCCACGTCCTCGCCCATCAGCACGCTGAACAACTCGTCGGCCTGCGCGGCGTCGTCCAGGGTGACCTGGAGCAGTACCCGCTTGGCCGGGTCCATGGTGGTGTCCCACAGTTCGGTGGCGTTCATCTCACCGAGGCCCTTGAAGCGCTGCACACCGTCGCGCGTCCGTGGGTCCCTGCGCCCGGCCGCGATGCCCGCCTCGATCACCGCGTCCCGCTCCTGGTCCGAGTAGGCGTATTCGGGTTCCGCGCCCCGGCCGTCCCACTTGATCTTGTAGAGCGGCGGCTGGGCCAGATAGACGTGACCCGCCTCGATCAGCGGCTTCATGAACCTGAACAGCAGCGTCAGCAGGAGCGTCCGGATGTGCTGGCCGTCCACGTCAGCGTCGGCCATCAAGATGATCTTGTGGTAGCGCAGCCGCGCGATGTCGAACTCGTCGTGGATCCCGGTGCCGAGCGCCGTGATCATCGCCTGGACCTCGTTGTTGCGAAGCACCCGGTCGATGCGCGCCTTCTCGACATTCAGGATCTTGCCCCTGATCGGCAGGATCGCCTGGAAGAGCGGGTCGCGGCCGCCCTTGGCGGAGCCGCCGGCGGAGTCGCCCTCGACGACGTAGATTTCGGTGCGCGCCGGGTCGGTCGACTGGCAGTCGGCCAGCTTGCCCGGCAGCGACGTGGACTCGAGCAGGCTCTTGCGGCGGGTGAGATCACGGGCCTGCCGGGCGGCGATCCTGGCCCGCGCCGCCTGGGTCGCCTTGGTGACGACCTCCTTGGCCTCGCCAGGATTGCGGTCCAGCCAGTCGCGCAGGTGCTCGTTGACCACCCGCTGCACGAAGGACTTGGCCTCGGTGTTGCCGAGCTTGGTCTTTGTCTGCCCCTCGAACTGCGGCTCGGCGAGCTTGATCGAGACGATCGCGGTCAGACCCTCCCGCACGTCCTCACCGCTGAGGTTCTCGTCCTTCTCGCGCAGCAGTTTCTGCTCGCGCGCGTACCTGTTGATGATCGAGGTGAGCGCGGCGCGGAAACCCTCCTCGTGCGTGCCGCCCTCGGCGGTGTTGATCGTGTTGGCGAACGTGTGGACGGACTCCGAGTAGCTGCCGGTCCACTGCATCGCGATCTCGACCGCGATGCCCTGACCGTCCTCGGCGAACTCGATCACCGAACCGTGCACCGGCTCCTTGGTGGCGTTCAGGTAGCGGACGAAGTCCGCGATGCCGCCGTCGTACTTGTACGTGACGACGTGCGGCTCGCCGTTCATGTGATCGGGCCGCTCGTCGGTAAGTGTGATCGCCAGGCCTCGGTTGAGGAACGCCATCTCCTGCATCCGCCTGGACAGGGTCTCGAAGCTCCACGCGGTGGTCTCGAACACCGACTCGTCCGGCCAGAACGTGATCGTGGTGCCGGTGTCGTCCGTCGGCTCGCCCTTGACAAGCTGCCCGGTCGGATGGCCCACGCGGTAGGACTGCCGCCAGACGTGGCCGTCCCTGCGGATCTCCACGTCCAGACGCGACGACAGCGCGTTGACGACGGAGACACCCACGCCGTGCAGCCCGCCGGAGACGGCGTACGACTTGCCGTCGAACTTGCCGCCCGCGTGCAGGGTGGTCAGCACGACCTCGACCGCGGGCCGTTTCTCGACCGGGTGCATGTCGACCGGGATGCCGCGGCCGTCGTCGACGACCCTGACACCGCCGTCAGCGAGCAGCGTTACGTCGATGCGGTCGCAATATCCCGCGAGTGCCTCGTCGACCGAGTTGTCCACGACCTCGTACACCAAGTGGTGGAGGCCGCGCTCCCCAGTCGAGCCGATATACATACCTGGGCGCTTGCGGACCGCCTCGAGTCCTTCGAGGACCGTGATCGAGCGTGCGTCATAGGACAAGTGGGAACTCCTCCTGCCGGGGCTCCTCTTCGTGAGGATGGGCGCCGCGAGCCCCGCGCGATTGCTCGCCGCTTCGCCGGCCTTTCCGTGCCGGCCTCGCTGTCCTGGCCTTACCCTGCTGGCCTTTGCCTGAGCAGGTCCGGCTGGGCCTGCTCCCTCTTGCCCGCTCACCCGCGCTCGCGCGCGTTGCTCGCGGACTCGACTTCTCGCGGGCCCGTCGCGCGGGTGAGCGCGCGACGTTCGCGGTGGGGTCTTCATGCCCGGGGCGCACCTCTATGTTACCTGGCGGAAGCCGTTTCCTGGGCCACTAACAGGCCGCTCGGTAACCTCTTTACGCGCCCAGAGTGCTCAGTCGCGGACGAACGGCGCGAGTGTGGACCCCCCTACGCGGCTGCGCGGTCAGTCAGCCGTACGTGTCACGTGGCCCGCGCTCGTCGCGGACCCGCCAGCCGCCGCGCCGCGACCACGACTCACCACCCGATGGACCGCGGACGCGGACCCGCCGTACGGTGCCGTCCCCGAGCTCGGCGTTGAGCCGCCGCACGAGCTGACCGGCGAGCAGCCGCAGCTGTGTCGCCCACGCCGTGGAGTCGGCAGCGATCACCAGCTCACCGCCGGCGAAACTTTCCGGGTGCGCGTGCGCCGCGAGGTCGGCGCCCACGATCTGCGGCCAGCGGCCGAACGCACCGCCGACCGCGGCGCGCTGGCGCCATCCCTGGTCCCCGAGCAGCCCGTCGATGGCCGTGCCCAACGGCTGCGGGTCATCCCGGCGCTGCCGGGCCGCCCTCCGTGGCCCGGGATCGCCGCCTGGCCCGGGAACACTGCCCAGCCCGGATACACTGCCCAGCCCGGGATCGCCGCGCAGCCGTTCGGGATCATGCTGCCCCGGCGGGCCGGCGGGTGTCACCGGATCGGGCCGTACCCGGCTGTCCGGCCGCGCTGGGTACACGCCCCTCGCCGCCGCGTCCGCCCGCGCGTCGGCGAGTGCGCGGCGCGCACGCTCGAGTCCGTCACCGGGCACGCTCCACCACCCCGTCGCTGATCGTAAACCTCGCGCCGGTCAGCCCGCCAGGCACGTCGGCCGCGGCCGCCGCCGTGACCAGCGCCTGCTCGGCGGCGACGGCAAGCTCGGCCAGCCTGTCCCTGCGGCCGGGGTCGAGCTCGGCGAACACGTCGTCGAGCAGCAGCACCGGATCCTCGCCGTCCGCGCGCAGCAGGTCGTAGCTGGCCAGCCGGAGCGCGAGGGCAAGCGACCACGACTCGCCGTGGCTGGCGTAACCGCGCGCGGGCATCTCTCCGATGCTGAGCTCGAGCTCGTCCCGGTGCGGGCCGGTCAGGCACACCCCACGGTCGAGTTCGGCCGGGCGCGACCGCGCGAGCGCCGCACGCAGGATGCCGGCCAGGTACTCCCTGTCCGCGGTCTGCCCACCGCCCGCGGTCTGTCGTCTGCCTGGAGTCTGCTCGCTGCCCGCGGTCGGCCCCGCCGCGCCACTGCCTACGGCCTGGCCGTCCGCGCCACCGTCCGCGGTCCGGCGGCGCGGACCGGCGGGCGAGCCAGGCTTCGTGCCGCCGCCGGCGCCAGCCCCCGCGGCACGATCCGCAAAACCGGCGGCACGATCCCCGGAACCGGCTGCCGCGCCCACGGAACCGCCGTCCGCGGAACAAGTCGCACCATCCGCGGAGCCGCTGCCTGCCGCGCCGCCACGGTTCGCGGCAGGCCCGTCCGCGATGCCGCTTTCCAGAACGACGCCGCCCGCGATGCCCCCTCCGCCGATGCCCACTTCCGCGATGATGCCGTTGGTTGCGAACGAGGTGCGGTAGCGGATCACGGCCTCCGCCGGATCGTCGGCGATCCGTGCGTACGCGGCGGTCACGAGCGGGCGCAGCCGCGCCACGAGGTCGAGCCGCCCGGCGAGCAGTTCCGCGCCGGCCACGGCGAGATGCTCGTCCCAGGTATCGAGCGTGCTGAGTAGCCCGGCGGTCGCCGGCCGGCCGGCGTGCCCGCCCGGCCCGCCTCGGTAGGCCCCCCGCAGGCCCGCGGACTTCAGCAGCGCCGTCCGTTGCTTGACCACCCGCTCGTAGTCCGCGCGGACCGCGGCGAACCGCGGCGACCTGGTGACGAGGAGATCGTCGAGGAACCGGCGGCGCTCGCCAGGATCGCCCTTGACCAGCGCGAGATCCTCGGGCGCGAATAGCACCGTCCGCAGGGCGCCGATGACCTGCCGGGGCTGGCGGACCGCGGTCCTATTGAGCCTGGCCCGGTTCGCGCGGCCCGGGTTGATCTCCAGTTCCAGCAGCGTGCGGCCGACCGCTGAGTCGACCTGCACGCGCACGATGGCCCGCTCCGCGCCCCGGCGCACCAGCGGCGCGTCCGTGGCGGTGCGATGGCTGCCGAGCGTGGCGGCGTAGCCGAGGGCCTCGACAAGATTGGTCTTGCCGTGGCCGTTCGGCCCGGTGAAGCCGGTCACTCCGGGACCGAGCTGCAGGTCCACCGCGGGATAGGAGCGGAAGTCGGTGAGCGCGATCCGCGAGACGTGCACGCTAGGAGGCTACGTTCTGCCGCGGCATTTCGTGGCACCGATTCGCCCGCGCCGCAGCGCTGGTTGCACCGGTGGCGCCGGATTGCCCGGCGGCCACGGCCGCCCCGCCCACGGCGCCGTTGTCGACGACGCGGCCCGGTACGCCCGGCGCGCCGCCCAGGGTGTGTCCCGTAGATCTCGGTGGATGCGGCGGTGTCCACCCTAATCCCGTACCCTCAGCCAGCAGCTCACCAGCGCGGACCAGCAGCTGCGGCTCAGCAAAACATGATCACCGGGCCTGCTAGCCAGCGAGCCTGATCGGCATCAGCAGGTACCTGTAGTCCGGCTGTGCGGGATTGTCGCCGGTCGGCTTCCCGGTGATCACCGCGGGCTTCGTCGGTATCGTGAACGAGATCCGCGCGGTGTCGGAGTCGATCGCGGCGAGCCCGTCGAGCAGATACTGCGGATTGAAGGCGATCTGGATATCGTCGCCTTCGAGCGAGGCCTCGAGCGCCTCGACCGCCTGCGCCTCGTCGCCGGTACCGGCTTCGAGCACCAACTGCCCGGCCGAGAACGCCAGCCGCACGGGTGTGCTGCGCTCGGCCACCAGGGACACGCGCTTGACCGATTCGATGAACGCCGCCGCCTGCAGTTCCGCGACCGCCTTGACCTGGTCGGGCAGCAGCGAGCGGAACTTCGGGAACTCGCCGTCGAGCAGGCGCGTGGTGGTGCGGCGGCCGCCGCCCTCGAAACCGATCATCCCCTCGCCTGTCGCGTTGTCCCCGCCCGTCTGGCCGGGCAGGCCCAGCGCGATCGAGACCTCCGCACCCGACGTAAGCGAGCGCGCCGTGTCTGCCAGGGTCCGCGCGGGCACGAGCGCGGCGGCGCTTATATCCGGCTGTCCGGGGTTCCAGCGCAGTTCACGGACGGCGAGCCGGTACCTGTCCGTGGCGGCGAGTGTGATGATGTCGCCCTCGATCTCGACTCGCACACCGGTCAGCACGGGCAGCGTGTCGTCACGGCCGGCCGCGACGGCCACCTGGTTGACCGCCGCCGCGAAGACGTCGCTACCCACCGAGCCGGTCGGTGGAGGCATCTGCGGGAGCGTGGGGTAGTCCTCCACCGGCATCGTGAGCAGTGTGAATTTCGCGCTGCCGCACGTCAGCACCACCTTCGAGCCGTCGGTTGCGACCTCGACCGGGCGGTCGGGCAGGCTCCGGGTGATCTCTGCGAGCAGGCGGCCGGAAACCAGGACGGTGCCTGGTTCCGCGATGGTCGCCGGCAGGTTCACCTCCGCGGAGACCTCGTAGTCGAAGCTGGAGACGTTGAGTGCGTCCGCCGCGTCGAGCCGGATGCCGGCAAGTACCGGAACGGACGGACGGGACGGCAGGGTACGTGCGGTCCATGCCACCGCATCGGCGAGCACGTCGCGATCAACCCGGAACCTCACTGGGAGCCGCCTCCTGATTCGGTGTCTGTCATCACGGTCTCCTGGGTAAGACGTGTGCTGCCCCGCCGGTGCCTGAGTGCCACGGCATGCGGGCCGGGGTGCGGATGCACAGCGGGAAACGCCCGCGCGCCACGCGGGCGGCGCGCGGGTTTACTACTTGCTTCTAGATGGATAGAAGAATCGCCGTAGTCATAGGGACGGTGGATACTGGGGACAGCGGTCGTTTCCGCAGGCCAGTGGCTATTTTGGTGTCCACAGGGGCGGTGTGGGAACCTCGCGTGGGCGGCGGCCGCCTGGGGACGGCCGCCCGGCGAGCCCGGCGCGGTCACATGTTTTCCCCCGTTGGTCCCGGCGTAATCCACAGTCTTATCCCCAGCCTGTGTGTACCGATTGTGACGCCGTTGATGCGCTTGCCGGCGCTTGTGCCGCATCGCGCTCGTGCCGTCACGGCGGGTGGCGCTTTCACCGGCACCGGCCCAGCCGAGCGGAGCACGGATGTCACAGTTCCCCCGTGCAGCCATCGGCGCAGCCATGGATACAGCCATGATCGACGTCATCAGCTCGACCGCGCTTGTTGCTTGATCCGGTTGGTCAGCTCTGTCACCTGGTTGTAGATGGACCTGCGCTCCGCCATGAGCGAGCGGATCTTTCTGTCGGCGTGCATAACCGTGGTGTGGTCACGGCCACCGAACTGCTGGCCGATCTTCGGCAAGGACAGATCGGTGAGTTCGCGGCACAGGTACATCGCGATCTGGCGTGCGGTCACGAGCACCCGCGACCGTGAGGTGCCGCAGAGATCGTCGATGGACAGGCCGAAGTAGGAGGCGGTCTGGCCCATGATGGTCGTCGCGGTGATCTCGGGGCCCTGCGCCTCGGGGATGAGGTCCTTCAGCACGATCTCGGCGAGTTGCAGATCGACCGACTGACGGTTGAGGCTGGCGAACGCGGTCACCCGGATGAGCGCGCCCTCGAGTTCACGGATGTTGGTCGAGATCCGGCTGGCGATGTACTCGAGCACCTCGGGCGGTGCGTTCAGCCCTTCCTGTACCGCTTTCATCCGCAGGATGGCGATGCGCGTTTCGAGTTCGGGGGGCTGCACGTCGGTCAGCAGGCCCCATTCGAATCGGCTGCGGAGCCTGTCCTCGAGGGTGACGAGGCGCTTGGGTGCCCGGTCGCTCGAGATGACGATCTGCTTGCTGGCGTTGTGCAGCGTGTTGAAGGTGTGGAAGAACTCCTCCTGGGTGCCTTCCTTGTTCTCGAGGAACTGGATGTCGTCGACCAGGAGGATGTCGACGTCACGGTAGCGGCGCCGGAATCCGTCCTGCTTGCCGTCGCGGATCATGTTGATGAAGTCGTTGGTGAACTCCTCTGAGCTCGCGTACCGCACCCGGGCGCCGGCGTACAGGCTCTGCGCGTAATGGCCGATGGCGTGCAGCAGGTGGGTCTTACCCAGGCCGGAGTCGCCGTAGATGAACAACGGGTTGTACGCCTTCGCCGGGGCCTCGGCGACCGCCACCGCGGCCGCGTGCGGGAAGCGGTTGCTCGACCCGACCACGAACGTCTCGAACGTGTACTTGGGGTTCAGCCGCGCCTGCGCGGGCCTGGCATTGGCGTGCCGCGCCTGGGCGGCATGGCCGATGGCACCGAGGTGGCCGCCTGGATCCGCGAGGCCAGCCGGGTTAGCAGGTCCGAGATGAGTGGCGTGCCCGCCCGGTCCGGGTGGGCCGAAGCGGCCCGCCGGATCGTGCGGGCCGAGGTGACGTGCCTGGTCAGGTGCCCCGAGGTGACGTGACTCGTCGGGCGGCGCAGGCAGGCCGGTCACCTGGCGGGCGTCTGCGCCGCGGTGGGGCGATCCGTGGGGTGGCCCCACCGATCCCGGATGATCGCCGGGGCGTCCTTCGCGCGGGTCCTCGTCCTGGCCCGCTCCGTCCGCGAGCCCGCCCGCCTGCGCGGGCAGCGCGAGTCCGGCGTCTGCCGCCGCGGGGTCGACGGTCACGGCAAGCTGGATGTTGCGGCCGAGCTCCCTCGAAAGCGCGTGCGTGACGAGGGTGCGCAGGCGCGTTTCGAGCTGCTCCTTCGCGAACTCGTTCGGCGTCGCGATGAGCGCGGTGTTCTCCACCAGGCCGAGCGGCCTGGTGAGATTGAGCCAGGCCCGCTGGTGCGCCTCGAGCTGTATATCCGCGAGACCTGCGAGCGACCGTGCCCACACCTCCGCCAGGTCCGTTTCACTCATCGCTGGCCCGCCCTCCCGCGCCGGCCGCCGCCGGTGCATGCCGCCGTCCCGCTTGGTGCCGCGGCGCGGTGGTCACCTGTGCCCCGCTAGCCCAGTGCGGCTAGCCAGTGCCGCTGGCCCGGTACAGCTGGCCCGGTACAGCTGGCACCGTGCCGCTGGCCCGGTGCCGCTAACCCGGCGCCCATACAGCCGAGTCGTGCGACCGTGCCCACGACCGGGACCTGGCAACCCGTAGCCCCCGCTGCCCCACACGTTGTTCACAGCTTTATCCACAACTTGTGCACGGTAGCGATTGCGGTGACCGGTCGCCCCGCGGGATTCCGGTCGCACGATCCCGGTCGGGCGACAGTAACCCCATGCGATGCGTGTCTTCAAGCCGTTGTCCACAGCCTAGAGGCGCGGGGTGGGTCGCGTTGGGGAAACCGCGCTCTCCGAGGTGCCACCCTGGTTTGACCCACATGCGGGCGGGCCGTAACGTACAAGGACCAGGCTGGGATCTGGCGGTACTGGCGTGCCCGCTTCCGGCTCTGACGCACCACCCGCGCTCGCGAGCCCGATGGCGCTTCGGCTGCGGCGCAATGAGCTGCGGCGCGGCGCAGCGGGGTGCTGCAGGCCCGCGGAGACCAGATCAGCCGTGACGTGACCAGACGAGCAGCACCGTACCTGGAGTAGCAGTGAGCAAGCGCACATTTCAGCCGAACAACCGCCGTCGGGCGAAGACTCACGGGTTCCGGTTGCGCATGCGAACGCGCGCCGGCCGTGCGATCCTCTCGGCGCGCCGCAGGAAGGGCCGGGCAAGCCTGAGCGCCTGAAGGCTGCGGACGCGAGGGGCCCGTTCCCCCGGATGCGCACCTTCTCGTGCTTGAGGCAATATCGTGCTTCCCGCTGCGGCCCGGATGAGGCGGCGCCAGGAATTTGACCTGGCGGTCCGCCGGGGCAAGCGCGCGAGCGGCCGGATGCTCACCGTGCACCTGCTGGTCCCAGCCGGTGCAGCGCCCGAAGAAGCCCGCGACGAAGCCCCCAGTGACGAAGCCCTGGGCGAAGCCGCCGAAGAATCGGCCGGCGAATCGGCTCGGGCCGATCCAGCCGCCTCCCCCCGGATCGGATTTGTCATTACCCGTGCGGTCGGCCGGGCGGTGGTCAGAAATCGTGTCCGGCGACGGCTTCGTGAGGTGGCCCGGGTGCGCACTGGACGGCTCCCAGCGGGTAGCCTGCTTGTCATCCGTGCCAATCCCCGGGCAGCGGACGCACGCCAGCGAGATCTCGCCGCCGAGCTCGATCTGGTGCTCGGCAGGTTGCTTCGGCGGCAGGTTAGGGCGTGACATCGGCGATGGACGCGCGACACGCCACACACGATGCGGCACCCGATGCACCGACGTGGGCCGCGTGGCTGCTCATGCGGCCGATTACCGTGTACCGCCGGCTGATCGGCCCGTTGCTCGCGCCGCGATGCAGGTTCGAGCCGTCGTGCAGTACCTACGCGCTTGAGGCGTTGCGCAGGCACGGCGCGCTCCGCGGCACCTGGCTTGCGGTCCGCAGGATCGGCCGCTGCCATCCCTTCCACCGGGGAGGTTACGATCCGGTGCCCGATCGGAAGGTAAGGGTAGCCGCCATGCGGCCGGGGAGCTGAAGATGTCGAAGAAAGCGAAAGGGAGCTAGGCGTGCAGCACCATATCGTCGCGGCGAGCCTCAACCCGATGGGGCTGCTTGACTGGCTGTACGTCGCCGTCGCCTGGGTCATCACGAAGATCCACGCCGCACTCTCGCCGGTCTTCGGCCCGGCGAGCGGCTGGACCTGGGGCCTGACGATCGTGCTGTTGACCGTCTTGGTCCGGTTGCTGCTCTTCCCGCTGTTCGTGAAGCAGATTCACGCGCAGCGGAAGATGGCGGATCTTGCGCCGAGGGTGCAGGAAATCCGTAAGAAATTCAAGTCGGACAAGCAGAAGATGAACCAGGAGGTGATGAAGCTCTATCAGGAGAACGGCGCGAACCCGCTTGGCGGATGCTTGCCGCTCGTCGCGCAGTTTCCTGTGTTCATCTCCTTGTTCACCGTGCTCAGGGCCATTGCTGTTTGGGTGCCAGGTACCAAGCCGAAGTACGGTCTGACGGTCGCGGTTGTAGCGAGCGCGCAGAAGGCGCACATTCTCGGCGTCACCGTGGCAACGAGGTTCATCTCGAACGCCAAGGAGCTTTCCCTACAGGGGGTAAACCCCGTTACCGCGAAGGTCGTGATCGGGCTCGCCGTGATTCTCAGCGGCGCGACCACGTATCTGACGGTACGGCAGAGCATGCGGCGCAACCTCGCCGGCGGAGCCGGAGCCGCCGACAACCCGATGATGCAGTCGCAGAAAATGATGGCCTACGTGGCGCCGCTGTTCGCCCTTACCGGCCTCTACTGGCAGTTCGGCCTGGTCATGTACTGGCTGACGACGAACTTGTGGACGCTCGGGCAGCAGCACTACATCTTCAGCAAATACCCGCCGCCAGCCCCCGCGGGCACGGCAGGGGGGCAGGGCGGCGCAGGCCCGGCCACCACCACCGGTGGTGGTGGCACCAAGCGCGTGAGCGATGGCGGGGGACGAGGCGGAACGGGCCGGGCCGCTCCTGGCACCACGCGCGCCGGGGGTGGCACCACGCGCGCCGGGGCCAACCCTGCGCGGGGCGGGGCTGACTCTCCGCGGGGCGGGGCCGGCACCACACGGGACGGCCAGAGCCGCCCGAGCTTGGGCAAGCTGCTTCGGATACGCCCGGAGCCTGAACCCCAGGATGAGCCGCCGCCTGCGCAGGAGCCCAAGGTCGTGCGACAGCAGCCGGTGCGCCAGCCCCGCAGCAAACGTACCGGTGGTAAACGGTGAAGTCCTCAGGTGCTGGATAAGGAGCTTGTTGTGAGCCAATCCGAGACGGTTACTGGCATTCCCGCCGGGATGGTGGGCGCCGAGTCAATCGCCCCGGCGGATGCGGCGTTGGCGGAACCGGCGGCAGGTGATTCCGGATCCGGTATTGACGGCGGGCCAGACGAGCCGGCCGGCGAGGTCGACCTGGCGGCGCTCGAGCAGGAAAGCGAAATCGCCGCCGATTATGTCGAAGGACTCCTTGACATCGCGGACCTTGACGGCGACATCGACATGGACGTCGAGGGCGATCGTGCGCTCGTGTCCGTCGTGGGTGTCACTCTGGACGAGCTTGTCGGCGCGCATGGCGAGGTGCTCGAGGCGCTGCAGGAGCTGACCCGGCTGGCCGTGCTCCGGCAGACCGGGGAGCGGAGCAGGCTGATGCTCGATGTCGGGGGGTACCGGCAGCGGCGCCGCGCTGAGCTCGGAGAGGTCGGCAAGGAGACCGCCGAAGAGGTCAAGCGGACAGGCAAGGCCAAGGCGCTCGACGCGATGACACCGTTCGAACGGAAGATCATCCATGATGCGGTGGCCACGGTTGGCCTGCGCAGTGAATCCGAAGGCGAGGATCCGCATCGGCACGTGGTGGTCCTTCCCGCTGGACAGTGACGCCGGGCGGTGCCTGGCCCCCCGGGCGAGGTTCTCCACGTGACCCCCGGCGGATGTGGATATCTGTCCGGCCCGGCCGAGCGGCAAGTCACAGCCGGTCCGCCTGTCGGCGTGGCCCCGCCGCCGCCGAAGGCAGTGCGGGACATCTTCGGTGACAGGCTCGCGACCGTCGAGCGGTACGTCGCGCTCCTGGCCGGGCCGGGCGCCGAGCGTGGCCTGATCGGCCCGCGTGAGATCGATCGCGTCTGGGAGCGGCACGTACTCAACTGCGCCGTGGTGGCGGAACTTGTCCCGAGTCCGTGCACACTTGTGGATATCGGTTCCGGAGCGGGACTGCCCGGCATCGTGCTCGCGATCCTCCTCCCGGACGTGTCGGTGATCCTGGTGGACTCGATGCTCAAACGGTCGGTCTTTCTGGCCGAATGTGCGGCAGAGCTCGGTCTGGTCAATGTGGAAGTGCACCGCGGCCGGGCCGAGGACCTCGCGGGAGTGCTTTCCGCCGATGTGGTGACCGCGCGCGCTGTCGCGCCGTTGCACCAGCTCGTTGAATGGGCGGCGCCGCTTGTCCGGCCCGGTGGAACCATTCTGGCCATTAAAGGTGCGCGCGCGGCGGACGAACTTGCTGAAGCGCGTGGTCTTCTGCGCAGACTCGGCGTCAGGAGGGCCGAGATTCTGACGGTCGGCCAGGATAAGGTCGAGCCGGGGACCGTGGTGATCCGGATGGCCGCCGGGGACGGGAAGCGCGCGCCGCTGCGTGCGCGCCGCCCAGGCCCGGCATGATGTCCCGCGCCTGACCATTGGCTCGCGGGGTCGCGGGGAGGGAGAGGAGCGCGAGGATGGCGGACGCACCGGGTCTGGGCTGGCCTGAGCGTTCAGCGGGGGATGTTCTTGCGGAGCCTGGCGGGGGCGTGGGCTGGCCGGTTTCACGTGAAACGAATTCGGAGAATGCGGTCATGAGCTTGGCGGTGGATGGTGCGGCCGTACTGGTGACGGAGAACCCGCTGGCGGCGGCCCCGGATGTGGCCGTCGTGGCCGGTGGCGATGGTGCGGGAAGGGCGCGCGGTGCCGAGACAGACCCGGTGCCCGTGGGGAGCCATTCGTTGAGCGAGTGGCCACGGCCCGCATCGTGCCGGCTCATCACGATCGCGAACCAGAAGGGCGGCGTGGGCAAGACGACGACGGCCGTGAACCTGGCGGCCGGCTTGGCCCGGCACGGCGCACGGGTGCTCGTGATCGATCTCGATCCGCAAGGAAACGCGTCGACGGCGCTGAGCGTTGACCACCACGCGGGAGTGCCCTCGATCTACAACGTGCTCGTCGACGATCTGCCGCTCGCATCGATCATCCGGCAGGCGGAGGAGGTGAGCGGGCTCTACTGCGCGCCGGCCACGATCGACCTGGCGGGGGCGGAGATCGAACTGGTTCCGATGGTCGCAAGGGAGACGAGGCTCTCGCGTGCGCTCGCCGGGTACGACCGTTCTGATCTCGACTACATCTTCGTGGACTGCCCGCCGTCACTGGGCCTGCTGACCGTGAACGCGCTCGTCGCCGCGGCGGAGGTGCTGATTCCGATCCAGTGCGAGTACTACGCGCTCGAGGGATTGGAGCAGCTGCTCCGCAGCGTCGACCTGGTCCGTGACCACCTCAACCCGCGGCTGTCGCTTTCTACCATCCTGCTGACCATGTATGACGCGCGCACGCGGCTGGCCGCCCAGGTGGCGGAGGACGTGCGCGCCCACTTCGGCGACATGGTGCTCGGTGCGGTGATTCCGCGCAGCGTACGCGTGTCGGAGGCGCCGAGCTACGGGCAGTCGGTGCTGAGCTACGACCCGAGCTCCAGCGGTGCCCTTGCGTACCTCGAGGCGGCGAAGGAACTCGCGCTGCGGAGCCTGCCGTCCGCCGCAGCCGGGTAGCGGCGCAGGCCGCCATCTCGAGCGAGCAAGCCATTCCGGGTGAGCGCGTCCCCGGGCCCACGACATTGACCGGGATCCGGCTCGCGATGTAGCGGCAGCCGTTCGGGATTATTGGTGGCGCTGTATCGAGATACCACGACGTCCGGGACGCAGACCGGTACCGAGATGCGCAGCCCTCGGTGGCCAACGGCCTTTGACCGTTCTTCGGCCGGTCTGCTGCCCTGTCACGGACGCCTGCCGACCGGGAAGGCGGCCGGCGGATGCCTCCCGGGGAAGGCGGCACACGGTCCGGGGCATCAGCGGTGCGCGGGATCAGGGGCCCGGTGGTATCAGCGCCCGGGTGGTATCAGCACCCGGACGTCGGGCCGGTGGCGCGGGAGTGCGGTGCGCATGGCTGTCAGCGGATAGCGTGTTGTCGTGCTCCGGCGAGGGTGCGACCGTTGACCACACTGCGGTGATCGAGGAGTGACAGTGGCCCAGCAAAAACGAGGTCTTGGCCGGGGTCTGGGTGCCCTCATCCCGGCGGGACAGGGTTCGAACGCGCGGACCGAGGGCGCGACGCTCGGCCAGGATCACGACGCAGCCAGGGGTGGGGTGGCTGGCGCCTACTTCGAGGAGGTGCTGATCGGCGCCGTCACGCCCAATCCGCGGCAGCCGCGGCAGAACTTCGACGAGGAGATGCTTGCGGAGCTTGCGCTGTCCGTCCGTGAGGTCGGCCTGTTGCAGCCGATCGTGGTCCGCAAGGTGATGCCCGGTCATTACGAACTCGTGATGGGTGAACGCCGGTGGCGTGCGGCGCAGCGCGCTGGCCTCGACCGGATTCCGGCGATCGTGCGCGATACGGCCGACACCGACATGCTCAGAGATGCGCTCATCGAGAACCTGCACCGTGAGCAGCTCAACCCGCTCGAAGAGGCGGCCGCCTACCAGCAGTTGCTCGACGACTTCGGCGTCACACACGAGGAACTGGCCGGACGCGTGGGCAGATCACGTCCGCACATCTCGAACACGATCCGGTTGCTCAACTTGCCGGCGGGTGTCCAGAAGCGGGTCGCGGCCGGGGTGCTCAGTGCGGGTCACGCGCGGGCGCTGCTCGCTGTCGAGGACACCGGCGAGCAGGAGCGCCTGGCGCACCGCATTGTCGCGGAAGGGCTCTCGGTCCGCGCCGTGGAAGAGATCGTCGCGGTCGGCGATAGCACCGGCGTCAAGCCCGAACGACGGCACGTCGCGAAGAAACCGGTCGCGCCGGGCCTGCGTGAACTCTCCGATCACCTGTCGGATCTGTTCGAGACCCGGGTGAAGGTCGAGCTGGGCCAGCGCAAGGGGAAGATCGTCGTGGAGTTCGCTACCTTGGACGATCTGGAGAGGATCGTCACGGCGATGTCCCCGGACCACGCCGTGCGCGGGGGGCGTGCACGGGCGGACAGCACCGAGCCTGGTAACGGCGTGCGGGCGCCAGAGGCGGGCCTCGCGCAGGGGGGCTGATCTCTCCGCAGGGAGGCCGATCTCCGAGTGCGCTTGTAGAACAGCGCTTCGTAGAACAGCGCTTCGTAGAACAGCGGCTGAAGAACAGCGCCCGGGGAACAAACCCGTTTCACGTGAAACGGCGCGACACCGCTGCGGCTCGCGGCCGATGTCACACGCCTGACAGCACCGGCCGGGCGTGACCGCGACGGCAGGTGGAGCCCGCTGCCACATGTTGTGCCACTGTCATGTCACGCGCACACCGTCCTGATGGCGGCCGCGAAGGCATCCACGTCCGCTTCGCTGGTGTCGAATGACGTCATCCAGCGAACGGTATGCGTGCCCGAGTCCCAGACGTGGAAGAACCAGTCGCGCTGGAGCTGTTCGATGTGCCGCGGGTCGAGCGCGGCGAAGACCGCATTCGACTCGACGGGCTGCCGGATCTCGGCGCCAGGGATCGCCCGGACCGCCGCCGCGAGGCGCTGCGCCATGGCATTAGCGTGCCTCGCGTTGTGCAGCCACAGGTCGCCGTCGAGCAGCGCCAGGAACTGGGCCGAAAGAAACCGCATCTTCGACGCCAGCTGCATTTGCTGCTTACGCAGGTAGAGCGCGTCCGTGCCCAGTTCGGGGCGGGTGACGATGACCGCCTCCGCGCCGAGAGCACCGTTCTTGGTGCCGCCGAAGCTCAGCACGTCGGCGTGCTCGGCGAGTTCACCGAGGCCGCAGCCCAGATACGCGGCGGCGTTCGCGAGCCGGGCGCCATCGATGTAGACCAGCAGCCCATTGGACCGGCAGAATGCACTGAGCTTGCCGAGTTCCCCGACCGTGTAGCAGGTGCCAAGCTCGGTGACCTGGGCGATGGCGACGACTCTCGGCTGCACCCGGTGCTGGTCGCCCCGCCCGCCGAGCCGCTGTGCGACGAGCTCGGGCGTGAGTTTGCCATCGGGCGCGGCCACCGTGAGCAGCTTGCAGCCGAGCAGGCGCTCGGCCGCCCCGCACTCGTCCACGCTCAGATGCGCGGTCTCCGCGCAGATGATCCCCTCGTAAGGGCGCAGGAGCAGGCTGACACCGAGGATGTTCGCGGCAGTCCCGTTGAACACGAAGAACGCACGCGCCTCGTTGCCGAAGCGTGCGCGCAGCAATTCCGCCGCGCGTTCCGTCCATCGGTCCGCGCCGTACGCGGGCGCGAGGCCGGAGTTGGCTCGGGAGACCGCCTGAAGCACGGCCGGGTGCACGCCCGCGTGGTTGTCGCTGCCGAAGTCGTGAGAGCTTTCCACGCGCCGAGCCTAGCGAGCCGCGCGGTCACCGCCCCGCTCCGCGTCGGCTACCCGTCCGGCGTCGGCTACCCGTCCGGCGTCGGCTACCCGTCCGGCGTCAGTTACCCCGTCCGGCGTCAGTTACCCCGTTGCGCGGCGAGCAGGAGAAGATCGCGGCAGACCGGGCCGAAGCCGAAGCCGGCTGCCTCGAGCGCCATCGGCAGCGTGCTCGTCTCCATCATTCCTGGCGCCACGTTCACCTCGAGGAAGAAGACCTTGCCCGCCTCGTCGACGATGAGGTCGGTGCGGGACAGGTCACGCAGGCCGAGGGTGGTGTGCGCGGTCACCGCGGTGTCCGCGGCAGCCTTGGCCGCTTCGGCGGATATCCGCGCGGGCGTATAGAACTCGGTGCGCCCCGCCGTGTACCTCGCGGTGTAGTCGTACGCGCCCTCGTCGGGGACGATCTCGACGGCCGGGAGCGCTTGGGGCCCGTCTCCGAGGTCGACGACACCGACGGCGACCTCGGTGCCGGGGATATAGCGCTCGATCAGCGCGGTGTCGCCGTACGCGAAGCAGCCCACCATGGCCGCGGGAAGCTCCTCGGCGGTCAGCACGAGCCCGGCGCCGAGAGCCGAGCCACCGCGCGACGGCTTGACGAACAGCGGAAGGCCGAGCCGAGCGGCGATGCGGTCGAGCACGGCGGCGGCTCCGAGATCATGGAAGGTCTCCCTGGGCAGCGTGATGGCCTCGGGTGTGATTAGACCGGCGCCGCTGATCAGCGTCTTTGCCGTCGGCTTGTCGAAGGCGAACCGGCACGCACCAGCGGTCGCGCCGACAAAGGGCACGTCGAGCAGCGCGAGTACCTCGCGCACGGCACCGTCCTCGCCTGAGACGCCGTGAATGGCGGGAAAGACCGCACCGGGCGGGTCGGCGACGATAGCTGGAATCAGCGCGGCGTCGGCATCGACGGTGATCGCGTCCACGCCGTTCTCACGGAGTGCGTCACAGACGCGGCGGCCGGACCGCAGTGATATTTCGCGCTCGTGTGACAGTCCTCCCGCGAGCACCAGGACATGGCCTAGGTCGGTCATCTACGGGTCCTTCCCATGGCGGCGAGCAGCCGGCGCTCGTGCGGCGATGACCGCAGTCTGCTCGATGTGACGTGGCTCAGGCGACCTCAGGACCGGGTGTGTCCACCCCAATGTTCCCGTTTGCCCGGCCGGAGCCGAACGTTTCCCGCAACTCGATCTCCGCCTCGATCACCCCGGCCAGCCGCCGGACGCCCTCCCTGATCCGGTCCGGTTCCGGCAGGCAGTACGACAGCCGCATGTGCTGTGTGCCCTGGCCGTCGGCGTAGAACCCGGTGCCAGGCACGTAGGCGACGCGGGAGGAGACAGCGCGGGGCAGCATGGCCTTGCTGTCGAGCCCGTCAGGGACCCGCAGCCAGACGTAGAAACCACCCGCTGGGCGGGTCCACTGGCATCCGGCCGGCATGAGCGCGCCGAGCGCGCCGAGCATCGCATCCCTGCGCTGCAGATACAGCTCACGGAAGATCTTTATTTGCTCGCGCCACGGCTGCGTGCACAGGTACTCGCGGACCAGTAGCTGCGCGAGGCTCGACTGGCACAGCACTGCGGACTCGGCCGCGAGCACGAGCTTCTCCCGCACGGCGGGCGGCGCGAGCGCCCAGCCGACCCGTACGCCCGACGCGAACGTCTTGGAGAAGCTGCCGAGGTAGACAACCCCGTCCGGGTCGTCCGCGCGCAGCGCGCGCAGCGGCTCACCCTCGAACCCGAGGAGCCCGTACGGGTTGTCCTCGACGACGAGCAGCCCGGCGGCGCCGCAGATGTCGAGGATCCGGTGGCGGCGCTCGGCGGCGAGCGTGACGCCAGCCGGGTTGTGGAAATTCGGCACGGTGTAGAGGAACTTGGCGCACCGGCCCGCGGCGGTGAGCCGTGCGATCGCGGCGTCGAGTGCCTCGGGAATGAGCCCGTTGTCGTCCATCGGCACGTGGACCACGTGGGCCTGATAGGCGGCGAATGCCCCGAGCGCGCCGACGTAGGAAGGTGCCTCCGCGAGCACCACGTCGCCCGGGTCGACGAAGATGCGCGTGATCAGGTCGAGCGCCTGCTGCGAGCCGACGGTGACGACGACGTCGTCCGGGTGGGCGTGCACTCCTTCGAGCGCCATGACCTCACAGATCTTCTCCCGCAGGCCGGGATCCCCGTGGGCGGGGCAGTATTGCAGTGCCACGGAGCCGCGGTCCGCGATGAGCTGGCCCGCCAGCTCACCAATTACGTCTAGTGGCAAGGCGGACACATTAGGTGATCCACCGGCGAGGGAGACGATCTCCGGGCGGGCGGCGACGGCGAACAGGGCCCGAATCTCCGAGGCGATCATGCCGCGCGCGCGGGCGGCGTACCGATCGACGAACGGATCGATTCGTGATCCATGAGCGTGTTGCGGATCCGTCGGCACGGCATCTCCTCCGGCTGGGGACTTGTATACCCGGCAGCACTGACAGTTCGGCCAGAACCTGATGCTCCGGCCGGTGTGGGCGCGGCCACCAGGTATCTCCGAGCTTATGCGGCACCCCGAGTTGGCCCGCCGGTTTTCCGCATCAGCTACGATGCCAGCACGAGCACGTCCGTCGCCGATTCTCCGCACGGGCCGTGTTCGCGGCGGCCGGAAGCCGCCGCACCTAAGCAGATCCGCCCGCCAGGCCCACAACCACCGGGGGATACGGGTGTCCCGCCGCCTCGCCAGCATCACCTTGGACAATCTCGATGACCTGCCACGCAGGTGCCGCAAGTGCGTCTTCTGGGAGCTTGACCCGGTCAGCGGGGCCCGCGCGGATGAGGCCGGCGGCCCGGAGCTGGAGAAGGAGTCGTGGATCTCTTCGACCCTACTCGAATGGGGAAGCTGCGGAAAGCTCGTCTACGTGGACGGCGTGCCCGCGGGCTACGTGCTTTACGCGCCGCCCCTGTACGTGCCGCGCTCGGTCGCCTTTCCCACCAGCCCGGTGAGCGCCGACGCGGTGCTGCTCATGACGGCGCACGTTCTTGACGAGTTCGCGGGGGGTGGCCTCGGCCGCGTACTCGTGCAGACGGTGGCGAAGGACCTGACCAGGCGTGGCGCCAAGGCCATCGAGGCGTTCGGCGACCTCAAGCGGGAGCAGCCTGCCTGCGTCCTGCCGGCCGAGTACCTGCTCGCGGTGGGGTTCAAAACGATCCGGCCGCATCCGCGCTATCCCCGGCTGCGGCTCGAGCTCAAAACGGCGCTGTCCTGGCGCGAAGATGTCGAGGTCGCGCTGGAAAGGCTGCTGCGGACGATGACGCCTGAGCGGGCCCTGCGCCCCGTCTGAGGGGAGGTGGCCGCGAGGGCCGCGGCCCGCCGGCCGGGCTCAGCGTAGGGTAGAGCGTGGGGCCCGGCGGGCACCGGCCCGCGGCGCCGGTCAGAGGTACTCGGCCAGATCGCGCAGGAGTGCGGCCTTCGGCTTGGCCCCCACGATCTGCTTGACGACCTCGCCACCGGAGAACACGCCCAGCGTCGGAATGGCCAAAATCCCGTACCGCTGCGCCACTTCGGGGTTCTCGTCGATGTTGACCTTGACGACATCGATCTTGTCGCCGTGCTCCTGGGCGATCTCTTCGAGTACGGGCGCGACCATGCGGCACGGACCGCACCATTCGGCCCAGTAGTCGACGACCACGGGCTTTTCGGCCTTGAGCACGTCGACGTCGAAACTAGCGTCGGTGACAGCTTTGGTGGCGCCCAAAGTGGTTCTTCTCCTTTGTCGGTGTCCCTGGCGGCCGGCGCGGGTGCGCCGGCCGTCGTCTGTCTGCTCGCCGCGGCCGTGACGGCCAGGCCAGCGCTTGGGGTCAGTCTTCCTGGCTGGCCAGGAACCGTTCGGCATCGAGCGCGGCCGCGCATCCCGTGCCTGCCGCGGTGACCGCCTGGCGGTAAGTCCGGTCGACCACGTCACCGGAGGCGAACACGCCGGTGATGGCGGTCCGGGTGGTCGGATGTTCGACCTTCAGGTACCCGTCCGGGTCGGTCTCCAACTGGCCGGCGAACAGCTCGGAGCGAGGGTCGTGGCCGATTGCCACGAACAGCCCGCCGAGTTCGATCACGCTTTCCTCGCCAGTCTTGGTGTTACGGATGCGGGCACCGGAGATCCGGTCCTCGCCGAGCACCTCCACGACCTCGCTGTCCCACAGAAAGCGGATCTTCGGGTTCGCGAAGGCCCGGTCCTGCATGATCTTGGAAGCGCGCAGCGCGCCGCGCCGGTGGATCACGATGACCTCGCTCGCGAAGCGGGTGAGGAACAGCGCCTCCTCGATCGCCGAGTCCCCGCCGCCGACCACCGCGATGTCCTTGCCGCGGAAGAAGAACCCGTCGCAGGTGGCGCACCAGGACACTCCGTGTCCAGCCAGCCGCTTCTCGCCGGGGACACTAAGCTCACGGTGTTTCGAGCCGGTCGCGATGATCACGGTCGTCGCCAGGTAGGTGTCGCCTGATGCCTCGACCACCTTGGGGTTGGCGCGCAAATCGACACTGGTCACGTCGTCCGCCACGAGTTCGGCGCCGAACCGCTCGGCCTGCTTGCGCATCGAGTCCATCAGGTCGGGGCCGAGTACCCCGTCGGGGAACCCGGGGTAGTTCTCGACGTCGGTGGTGGTCATCAGCGCACCACCCGCCGTCACCGAGCCCTCGAACACCAGCGGTTTCAGATCCGCGCGCGCCGCGTACAGGGCTGCCGCATAACCGGCCGGCCCTGAACCGATGATGATCACGCTGCGCACGTCGCTCACGCCCGCACCTGCCCCTTCTCTGCCGCCGGGAAACCTTGCGGCATCCCGCTCAACCGATCCTAGGGCTCGTTGATTCCCGGGATCGCCGGATCGAAGGGCGGCTTGGAACTCCTAACAAAGTGGCATGTTGGCCAGTCGCCGCCCGAAGATGATGCCGCAGGCCAGGCAGAGGAAGGCTTCGTGGATGTCATCGCGGACTTCCCAGCGGACGCGCAGCCGACGGAGCCAGTGCAGCAGCGCGAAACTCTGCTCAACTACCCAGCGGTGCACGCCCAGCCCGGAGCCATGCTCCGTGCCCCGGCGGGCGATCACGGGGTGATCCCGGCCTTGTGGACCTGCTTGCGGTACTTGTCGTGGTCATAGCCGCGGTCGGCGTAGATCGCGTCCGGGGCGCGGCCCTGCCGTCCGCGGCGGCCCCGCCCCGGCGGGATGGCCTGGATCAGGGGGCATGAGCTGGGTGACGTCGTTGCGGTTGCCGCCGGTCAGCGACACCGCCAGCGGGATGCCGTGCGCTTCGGTGATCAGGTGGTGCTTCGAGCCGGGCCGGGCACGGCCCACCGGGCTCGGCCCGGTTTTGGGCCGCCCTTGACCGCCCGCACGTGCGGGTGAGTGCCTGTGGTGGTTAGAGTGCACCCACCGCCGATTCGATCGCCCGCAGCCGCCGTTCGACCGCTTCGGTCGCCCATGAGCCGACCTTGGCGGCGGACACACCCCACGCGCGTACTTCATCCTCGTAGGCCTGCAGGCCAACGTACTGGACCAGCATCGTCTCGTAGTGAAGCAACCCCATGTCCGCCACGTGGAGCAGGCCCCGATGGAACCGATCCACGACGTTGTTCTCTGCATCTGACCCGTACTCGTCCACGCCCTCGTAATTGGTCCGGCGCCGAAGTTCGTACAGGAAGTCCATGAGCGTCGTCGCCCGCAGGTTCACGACCAACTTTACGCGTTCGACGCTGGGCAACCTCTTACGCGGCTTTCCATCTTTTGTCTTGTTCTTGCGCAACCAGTCATCCCGCGCTGATGTGATCTTCCACCGCCGCGTCATACGCAGCGCTGCCCACACGTAGTCCTCTGGCTCGTGGGAGAGCTCCATCGGGTTAAAGGACTTCGGCGCGGTGATCGCCGGGACGAGGACGCAGCCAGGCAATGACTCAGGATCACCGGCCAGCGTAACCCCCCAACTGCGATAAGCGCGCTTGGCCCGCTGACTCTCGAAGTCGCGATGGACGGCCTGATGGGTACCACACGTTGTTCCCGCCGAGGTGGTCATCGCCCTCGCTGCGTTGAAGACTGCATAATACGTCTGGACGGGCAAGGTCTGTGCGGCGACGCGTCGCAGCATGTCATCGTCATATGCATCGCTCACCCTGGCCGCCAACTCCGTCTGCCAAGCGATACGCAGCAGTCGTCTGACCTCCTTGTCCAGCATTCGAGGAGCGCCTGGTGCCTTCCCGCGCTGCATTACTGCCACAGCAGCCTTCTCGTGCGCGTCTGGAGCAAACCAGCCGCCACGGTCGTAGTCCCGTATGCCACCGAGCACATTGCTGATGACTACGAACTTCGCGGTGGCCTCTGTGAGCACCGGGTCGGGCTCCACCATTACCTGGATCACCGGAACCCCAAGCCAGGACTGCTGCGCATTCCAGCGGCGCTCCTCGCTTCGCATGACAGCGGTCTGAGCATTGAATTAGCCCTCATCGCGGTCTGTTGCACCGGATGTTCCTGAACATAGTGGGGCGAGGATATCGGGGAGACGCTCGTCGTGAGCCTCCAACAGGATGGTCTCCGCCCGCGGCCTGTGGCGGCGGGCCCGGTCA
>WNFJ01044085.1_pt1 | contig 40532 bp, 32 predicted proteins | sample 5400461 | NCBI WGS metagenome assembly WNFJ01 (sample SAMN13153349, study PRJNA577476) | soil metagenome | isolation source: 115 cm saprolite on Douglas fir-dominated hillslope | place: USA:California | collected 2013-09-17
GTTCGGCATAGTCGCTGCGGGTCGGCCCGGTCGGGGTGACCGTTGGCGTCCCCGCCGGGTCGGTCGAAAGCCGCATGACGTACGTCATGTTGTTCGCGCGGGGCAATGTTGCGCAGCCGCGTCTCACGCGGTACGGGAGCCCGCCCGCGGTCACCTAGACGAGCGAGTTACCTGGCCAGGTGTCGCGGATGTGCTTGTCTTTTTCGGCAGCGTCAAGCGCGAGCGTGCTGCTGCCTGCGCGCACGTAGAACGCCGTCTTCTTCACCAACTGGCCTTTGACGTCCACGGTGACGGTCGCGTCGACGGGCACCGCGGACGGGCGGACGTGGACGCGGCAGACGTCGCCGCCGCCGATCCGATGGAACTGTACGGACAGCAGGGCGGCGGCGGCCCCGCCCATGGCGGCGGTGACGATGTTGACCAGGTGAAGCTGGAACAGATCGCGGTCATCCTTGCCGGGTTTGCGCAGCGATGCGTAGTCCGAGGCGAGCCCGCCCACCGACCCGTCGTCGGCCACGCCGATCAGCAGCGTCCCGCCGTCACGGCTGTTGGCGAACGCGGCGATCGTCTTCAGCGTCGCCGTCTCCAGCGGTTTGGACACCGCTCCAGCGCCCGTCAGCGTCCGCAGCGACGACTTGTACTCCAGGTGCGCGCTCTCCCTGTCGGGGCCGAGCAGCTCGCCGATCGGGCCGTGCTCCTGCATGGCGACCTTCGCCTTGCTCTGGATCAGCGGCAGGTAGTACCTGATGAGATCCTCGCGCATGACCTCGTCATCGATGAACTTCAGCGCGAGATCTTCGTTGATGCCCATCTGGGCGACCACCTGCTCGGCGAACGCCTTCGCCAGGACCAGCTTGAAGTTCTCCGGCGTGTTCACCGCGGCGGCCTGCTGGATTGCCGGTGAATCCGCCAGCTTGCCCGCCGCGGTGCCGAAGAAGCCGACCATGTCCCGTTCCTCGAACGAGGTGCCGAACCGGGCGTTCAGCGAAGCGATGATCTTCGAGAGCGGCTCCTCGTCTGGCCGATGCTGACGGCCGGCGCCCGAAAAGATGGTGGTCACCTCGCCGTGGGTCGCGTCGAGCGCGAGTGAGCCGGCGAAGGTGCGTTCGGTACGCAGATGCGTGAGTTCCACCTCGCTGCCCAGATCCAGCCCGGCGTCGCCGGCCGGACGGATGAAGGCGGAGAGGGCCTTGCCGAACAGATAGTCCCCTTCGAGCTTGGTGTCGGTGAACGAAACGACCTGGGACAGGAAGGCGTAGGTGCGGATGAATCGGCCGAGGGCGTCGCGGAATGCGTCCTGCATATCGCCGTCGAGGTCATGGAAACGGTCGATCGATGGGGTGAGCGCCGCGTGGACGCGGCCGTGGTGTCCGGCCGTGCCGGTCGCGATGAGCAGTGCGACGGCGCGCTCCATCTCGTCGGGCCACAGCACGCCGTACGGGTCGAGCGCGTGGCGCGTGTCGTAGAGCAGGTTGGGGTCGGTCGGCGGCGCGACCGTCGCGGTGTACCAGGGCGCGAACGAGCGGCGGATCTGGTCGGCGTCGTTGCGGAAGTCCAGGACGAACGTGCCGTCCTTGCCGTCGCAGATCCGGTTCAGGCGCGACAGCGTCTGTACCGCGGCGAGGTCGGTGAGGGTCTTGTCGACATACATCGCGTACAACAGCGGCTGATCAAACCCGGTCTGGTACTTCTCCGCGACGACCAGGATGTGCGACCCGTCCTCCGCGAAGCGCTCGGCGGTCCGGGACTCGGGGAAGCCGTTCATGTTCGCTTCGGTCCAGTCCTCGATACCTGGCAGCACCGTGCCGGAGAACGCGACGAGTACTCCGATGTCGTAGCCGTGGTCGTGGCAGTACTTGGTGAGCGCCTGCTGATAGCGGACCGCGTGCAGCCGGGACGCGGTCACCACCATCGCCTTGGCGCGACCGCCGATCTTCCGCCGGACGTGACGGCGGAAGTGCTCGATGACGATCTCAGCCTTCTGCGCGAGGTTGTGCTCGTGCAGGCTGACGAAACGCGCGATCGCGGCCTTCGCCTCGGACGTGTCATAGGCAGGATCGTCGGCGACGGCCTTCTCGATGTTCCAGTACGTCTGGTAGGTCACGTAGCTCGCCAGCACGTCCAGAATGAAGCCTTCCTCGATCGCCTGGCGCATCGAGTACAGGTGGAACGCCTCGTGTTGGCCAGTTGCCGGGCTGAGCCGGCCGAACTGCTCCAGCGTCCGGCCCTTCGGCGTCGCCGTGAACGCGAAGAAGCTGATGTTCCGCTGCCGGGAGCGGGCTCGCACCGCGTCCGCGAGCGCGTCCGCGACAGGGTCCTCAGATTGATCCTTAACGCTGGCGTCGGCAGCCTCAGCAGCGCGAAGTTGCGCGTCCTCGGCGATGGCCGAACGCGGCCCGGCGCCGAGCACGACCTTGAGGTCCTTGGCACTCTCCCCGGTCTGTGATGAGTGGGCCTCGTCCACGATGACCGCGTATTTGCGCTGGGTGAGACTAACCCCCTGTTTCATCACAACCGGGAACTTCTGCAGTGTGGTGATGATGATCCGCGCCTGCGCCCCGGCCAGCGCGTCGGCCAGTTGCACGGAATCCTCGTCGATCTTCTCGACCACCCCGTGCGCATGGTCGAACTGGTAGATCGTGTCCTGAAGCTGCTTGTCGAGCACGCGCCGGTCGGTGATGACCACCACCTTGTCGAAGACCGGATTGTCGTCCGCGCCGTGCAGGGTCGACAGACGGTGGGCCAGCCACGCGATCGTGTTGGACTTTCCCGACCCAGCGGAATGCTCCACCAGATAGTCGTTCCCTGCGCCTTCGGCGCGGGCCGCGGCCTCAAGCAGCCGGACCGCGTCCCACTGGTGGTAGCGCGGGAAGATCACCGAAGGCCGGCGCCTCGACCCCCCGGGTGGCTGTTCCACATGCACGAAACGCTGCAAAAGCTCCAGCCAGTTGTCCCGGGACCAGACGTCGCGCCACAGGTAGGCCGTGCGGTGGCCACCCAGCACGGGCGGGTTGCCCGCGCCATGGTCGTGGCCGCGGTTGAACGGCAGGAATCGCGTCTTCTGCCCGGCCAGGCGGGTCGTCATCGCGACCTGCTCGGGATCGACCGCGAAATGAACCACCGCGCGGCGGGCCAGCGTCACGTTGCCCGCGTCCCGGTCGGTCCGGTACTGCGCCTTTGCGTGCTCGACGTTCTGGCCCGTCATCGGGTTCTTCACCTCGGCCGTGGCGACCGGCAGGCCGTTGACGAACAGCGCCAGGTCGAGAGCCTTGGCCGAGGTGGCCTCGTAGCGAAGCTGGCGGGTGACGGTCAGCCGGTTCGCCTCATAGCGTTTCACCAGGTCTGGCGTCAGCCCGTGGGCCGGCCGGAAAAAGGCGAGCTGGATCGTCACCCCGAGATCCACGACACCGCGGCGCAGCACATCGACCGTGCCACGCGAGTCAAGCTCCTTCGCCAGCCGGTCCGCGAACGCCCGCTGTGCCGTGTCCGGGTCACCGCCATGCAGCATGATCAGCCGGTTCCACGCCTCGATCTGCGTCGCCCCGATGAACGGGAACAACTCCGCGGTATCGATCCCCCGCTCCGGATCGAAATGCGCTGGCGCACCCGCCGTGTAACCAGCGCGGTCAACCAGCCAGTCCGCGATCTCCGTCTCGAACGCGAACTCGTCCAAACTCACGCCGTCCCCTCAACCTCATCCGGCTACCAGGTCATGGCACGGAGGTACTGGCGTCCTCGGCGCCGAGGGCTGCCATGAACTCCTCGTGCGGGATGCCGGGTTCATTCCGTGCCTTGATCGCCTCGCAGAGAGCGATGTCGGCCGCGTTCTGCGTCCGCTGCAGTTCTTCGGCTCCGCTCACGCTGCCATCTCCAAGTTGATCACATCGAGCAAGCGGCGGGTCAGCGTCTCGAAATGGCCGTATGCGTCATGAACCGCCCGTTGATGGGCGCCGATCGCGCCGTCTGCCGAACGGAGCATGAATATCGGTTTTCGGGCTTCCTGCCCAAGTGGCGCCAGTGAATGGTAATGCTTGATCAGACCGAGGCAGTTTTCGTCGTCGGCGGCACGTGGCGCGCGGGCGGCTGGCTGATTTAGCACGGATCGCCGGTATTCGGCGGGAACCTGCCGCAGCCACCGGTCATAGGCACCAACGACTCGGTCGACTCTGGTCCCGTGCTGCAGCACCACATAACCGCGTGGTCGCATCCGGCCGCTGGGAAGTTCAAGGTCAGGACGAGGTGACCGCGCCACTCGGTCGGCCCACCCCTGCCGCCAGTCCTTCAGGGTTGGGCCGAGGTTGCGAAGACCCTGCAAAGAATAGAGATCCGGAGCGAGCGGGACGACGACATTGTCGGACGCCACCATCGCGGCCCGGTTAATCGCGCCGAGATTGGGGCCAACATCGACCAAGACAATCTCAGCGTCGACCTGCGCTGCGGCTCGCTGGGCGACCGTCGAGAACGCCGTCGTCACACGGAAAGCGCGTAGCTGGCCATCCAGGCTGCTCGCCCAAGCAAAGCTCAGTTCCTGCTCCGCACCGGACAACAACAAATCTCCGGGTACAAGGCCCAGGTTGGGCGCGATCTCCTCAACATACGGCTCGCCCAGGCCACCCTCGCCCTCGAACAGTGGAGCGAGCGCGCCGTACACCGACCGTCGCCGCGATCCGCTCCACAGCCGTTCGACGCGCTCATCGTCGAGGAACGACGCCGTCAGGTTCGCCTGCGGATCGAGGTCGAGCACCACCACCGACCTGCCCAGTTCCCGCAGCATCCAGGCAACGTGATAGACGAGTGTTGTCTTGCCGACGCCGCCCTTGTTACTGAAGAAGGTCAGGACCGGCCGAGTCATCGCTTCACCCTTACTATGGCGGCCACAGCGGCGACCGAAGCCTGGAACTCCAGCGGCGGATTCCCGTTCTGCGCGAGGCGGTCGCGGCTGATCTGGATACCCACCCCGAATTGTTGCACGAAGCCCAACTGGTGCAGCGCGGCGGCGAGCGTCGGGTTGCGATAATCGGTCAGCCCTGGCTGACCGAGGGTCTCGACCGTCACCTGGCCGTATGGTCCGCCTGGGGAGTGGATCTCGACCCGGTCGTCGAACCAGCTCACGCGGACGGGGGCGTTACTCGTCTCATACGTCCGGTGCAGCACCGCGTTGCGCAAGAGCTGTTGAAGCGCCTCGAAGGGGACGGACGGTGTCCGCTGCTCGGTGGGCAGACCTTCGAACTCGATGACGGTCTCGATGTGCGAACGGATGACCTCCTCGACCTCCAGGACCACATCGGGGCTCGTGCCCGAGACACGGTGCGCGCTGAGAATCGGATCGCTCAGCTCGGTGCCGTCGAGCCGGAGAAACTGGACGTAAGAACCCGGTAGGTGCTCCTCAGGATCGCGACCCACGATGAGAAGCCCGGTGGGCGTGGGCTGGAGTTCCGACGGCGTCACCAGGCGCAGTGACGCCAGTTGCTGCTCGATCGGCCTGCCGTTCGTGCGGAGAACGTCGTCGGCCACGAGTTGCGGGAGGATCTCGATGGCGAAACGGGTCAGGTCGAGATCATCGATCGTCGCCGATGGGACCGGCCGGGCGTCGAACGGCAGGTTGGCGGCCTGCCGACGCTCGGTAAGAACAGCCTCTTCCTCGGCCGTCGCGAGCCGACGCGACGGCCCCACGCGGATGTACGTTCGGCCGTCATAACGGATGGGTGGTGACAGTGAGGGCTCAACGATCACAACCGCTACGGCGACACCGTCCAACTCCACCTTCCGGACACTGATCTGCGGAAACGGCAGGATCTCGCCGTTCGTGCGAAGATCGGCAAGCTCCAGGAGAAGCTTGTCCGTGATGGGCAGACCAGTCGGCTTGCCGTCGTCCGCCTGCCCGATCACTACGATGCCAGAGTGGCCAGAGCGGGGAAAATCGTTGGCGAACGCGCAGATTGCCTGACAGACCTCGGGTTTCTTGTTCTTGAGCTGCGCCTTACGCTCGACTTGCTCGCTCTCCCCACCGCGAATCAGTGCGAGCACACTGTCGTCATCCATGCGGTCAGCCTGCCTGCTTGGCGGGGATGTCCAGTTCCCCCGTCACCGCCGCCGTAATCAACGCCTGCCGATGCTCGACGAGCAGTTCGAGTTGCCGACCTATAACAGCGCGCAATGACGCAGTTCTCTTCAGCCTTGCCGAGATTCGCTCCGCGGATTTGCGCTGTATGGCAGCAGGTGCCGCCGGAATCGGCCACTCCTTGATCTCCGTCGCCTTGAGATTGGCCATCGACTGAGACGTGCCGTGAGACGATGCAGCGCACAGGCTTCGGATGCGAGTCCCGCGTGACAAGTAAACCAGGAAATCTTTATTCAAATCCTCAGTAACCTCGATACGGAAAATCTTGTCGCAAAGGAGTAGCTTCGCGCGCACGTCGCGGACCGTCGCTGCCGCACCAACTAGGGCGGGCGTGTTGGCGCGAGTTATGAGAAGATCACCAGCTCGGATCTCATATCGCCTCTCCGGATCAACTTCGTCCGGGAGACGCTTGTTTTCCTCCGGCCAGAAATGTCCAATCTTAACGCTACTGACCTTAAGCACACCCCACTCGTCATCTGCTGCGGGGACGTTGTCGCACTGTGGACTCGACCCTTGCTCGATATGTCTGATGACGCGTCGAAACGGGAACGAACCGAACTGAACGAGTAGATCATCAAGTTCGCAGTCGATCGTTGCCGTGTCTTGCTCGTCCAGCAGTTCGATCAGGCGGTGCTTCTTGGTGATGAGGGCGTCGATGCGGGTGGTCTCGGTGTCGAGGAAATCCGCGACTGCCCGCTGTTCCTCGTTGGTCGGCACAGGTATACGGATGTCACCAAATTCTTCAGCATTTAGGTGTGATTGAGCAGCTCGGTTCTTGGAAAGCTCTATTTGATCAGCAACCATCTTGGTCAACAATGAGTAGGCCAGGAAACGTGAGGCGATGGCCCTAGGAGTTATCCGAAGATCGTATCCCGGTACAGCTCCTGCCCATTCCTTGGTGACTCGTGCTGAATCCCCGGTGTAAGCCCCACTGCGTACGACAAGAAGCTCGCCCTCACGCAACAGGGGAACTCTCGCGAGCGGCAGATCATTCAACTTCGCATGGATGAGATGGCCGGCGATGATACGACCTCGGTAGATATTTGTTGCCCGTATGATCGGAATGCCATTCTCGCTTAGCTTGGGAGGCTGTCCGAGGCCGTACCGAATAAGCGCGAGCCGCTTCATGGCCACGATAGACCGTCTGCGCTGCGCCATCCCGCCGTTCACTCAGTGACCTCGGCCAGGAGGTCCTGGATTTCGGATTCTAGTTGTTTTATTTCGGCATCTATTTCGGCTAGTGGGCGCGGGGGGATGTATTTGTAGAAGTGGCGGGTTAGAGGGATCTCGTAGCCGATCTTCGTCTTCTCGTCATCGATCCAGGCGTCGGGCACATACGGGAGTACCTCGGCGGCCAGGTAATCCTGTACTGCGGTGCGGTATTCGATCGAGACTAGGCGCGCGGCGGGGTCGGCCTCGAATGTGACCGGCGTGGAAGGCAAGGGCACGTTTTCGTTGTCGCGTAGGTCGGGGTCGGGCTCGACGCTGCCGCGCGCGTCCAGGACGGGCTCGGCGTCGGGATCGCGGACGGCCAGGTCGTCGAGCACCGCAGTCTCGATCGGTTTGCCGGCGATGCCGAGGGGGACGAGGGTGTCCCGCAGGCGTTTGGCGGCCTGCTTCCTGGTCGTGAAGACCTCGTCGCCCCACCCGGCCAGTTCGGCTCGCAGGGCGGCGCGCCGCGCTTCGCCGAGGAGTTTGGCCAGCTTGGCGTCGGCGTCGAACGCGGCGAGCGTGTCGCCGGTGACCTCCCACCGCAGCCGAAGCGGCCGCTCGACGGTGATGCGGAGGAACCCGAAGGCCTCGTTCGGGAAGATCTTGACGCGCTCGCCCTCGGTGAAGTCGCCGTACAACCTCACGATCTCGGCGATCTTGTCCGCGGCGACCTGCTTGCGCTTCTCCCCCAGGCTCTTGCGCATCTTGGTGAAGAAATCGCGCGCGTCGACCAGCTGCACCTGGCCGCGCCGCTGCGGGGTCTTGCGGTTCGTAACCACCCAGAAGTAGGTGGAGATCCCGGTGTTGTAGAACAACTGGTCCGGCAGCGCGACGACCGCTTCCAGCCAGTCGTTCTCGATGATCCAGCGCCGGATCTCCGACTCGCCGGACGCAGCCGCGCCGGTGAACAGCGGCGAGCCATTGAAAACGATCGCGACACGCGAGCCGCCCTGCTCCGGCCGCTTCATCTTCGAGATCATGTGCTGCAGGAACAGGAAGCTGCCGTCGTTGATCCGCGGCAGGCCAGCACCGAACCGGCCACCGAAACCGCGCTTCGCGTGCTCCCTCTTGATCTGGTCCGCGACCTTCTTCCACTCCACCCCGAACGGCGGATTGGCCAGCAGGTAGTCGAACCGCTCGCCCTCGAAGGCGTCTTCGGTGAAGGAGTTGCCGAAGACGATGTTCTCCGCGTCCTGGCCCTTGATCATCATGTCGGAGCGGCAGATGGCGTAGGTCTCCGCGTTCAGCTCCTGCCCGAAGACGTGCAGCATGGCCTGTGGATTGAACTCACGCAGCCGGTCCTCGGTGACGGACAGCATTCCGCCGGTCCCGCACGCGGGGTCGAACAGCGTCTTGGCTATCCCCGGCTTGCGCAACAGGTCGTCGTCGTCGCAGAAGAGCAGTTCGACCATCAGCCGGATGACCTCGCGGGGAGTGAAGTGCTCACCGGCCGTCTCGTTGGAAAGCTCGGAGAACTTCCTGATCAGCTCCTCGTACAGGTAACCCATCTCGACGTTGGAGACCACGTCCGGATGCAGGTCGATGTCGCAGAACCTCGACAGCACCAGGTACAGCAGGTTCGACCGGTTCAGGCGGGCGATCTGGGTGTGGAAGTCGAACTTCTCGATCACGTCACGGGCTCCGGGCGAGAAGCCGGCGATATAGGCGCTCAACTGGTCGGCGATCGTGGGCGGGTCCGCCAGGACCTTCGTCAGGGTCAGCGGCGACGTGTTGTAGAACTGGCCGTCGGCGGCAACGCGCAGCAACGGATCGCGGTCGCCGAACCTGCGGTAGACCGCCAGCACCTTGCTCTTCGTCGGCTCCAGGACGCAGTCGAGACGCCGGATCACCGTCAGCGGCAAGATCACCTTGCCGTACTCCGACTGCTTGTAGTCCCCGCGCAGCAGATCGGCCACCGACCAGATGAACCCCGCATGGTTCTTGACCGCCGCCGACTCACCGTCAGGCATCCGCACCCCTTCCAAGACCCCGCCCCTACTTTCCATCATCCTCCACCACACCGAGCCATCCGCTGCCAAACACGCCAGCAGCGGTGCTCCCCTGGCTTACGACCGCGGTGCTACGACCGCTCAGGGGGCGCCGCGGCTGACCGAAAGTGCCAGCGCCGCCTCAGGGAATGATGGGACGAGAAGACGGGCCTCCACCTTGCCTTGCGAGCCCGGTTATGAGGCGAATGGTCCGATATCGGCCGTACAGCTTAGTTAGGCCGGCATCGTCAAGGCCGGTTCACGCGGCAGCAGGGTCAAGGATCGTGACGCTGTCCGCATCTGCCGGCTCGGGCACCGACTGGCCGCTCTGCCGCAGCAGTGCGATGTGCTCGGCCATTGCCTCCAGCATCAACTGCTCGGTCTCCTGGCGCGTGTCACCAGCCGCTACAACACCCGGCAGGTCAGGAGAGTAGGCCGAGTAGCCGGCCTCAACGTCCCCCTCGAAGACGACCACGTATCCCTTCACGGCCGCTCCCTTCGTAAGCCCGCCTGCCTCAGGATGCTCGTTTCGGTCTTGGGCTTCAAGGTAGCGCCCGGCTTGCCCGCTACGGTAACCAGACCGGGTTTGGTGGGATGCGTAAAGTGCCGGTGCGAACCGGTGATGCGTTTGAGCCTCCAGCCGTCCTGTTCCAACAGCCTTATGATCTCACTGATCTTCATCGGCACTTCGCCACCGTAGCCGTCGGGTCTGACAGGCACAGCGCAGCGTCACTGGCGGCAGCCGTTGAGGATCGGTTCTGTCCTGCCGGTCGGCGGACGGCACGGTGAAGTCGGCGAAGTCGAAGCCCGGAGCGACCACGCAGGTCACAAGCACCTCGCGCGGTCCGGCGGGCCGCGCCGCCTGCCAGTGACCGGCCGACACGAGATGCTGCGGCCGTTGCCCCGCGGCCAGGTCCGGGCCGAGTGTCACTGCGGTGGGCTCGCCGGCCGGCCGGTCACCGGCGCCGCCGGTCAGCAGGGTCAGCGGCCCGCCGGCGTGCCACAGCCACAGTTCGCCGGACCGGACCGCGTGCCAGCAGGACTCGGTGCCTGGCAGGAGCAGGAAATAGATCGCCGTCGCGGCGGCCCTGCGGCCCGTATATCCGCGCGGCTCGAACCCTGGTTCCGCCGACCAGGTCTCGCGGTACCACCCGCCTTCGGGGTGGGGCAGCAGGTCGAGCGCCTCGGCGGTCGCCGGGCGAGCCTCGAGCCCGGAGTACTGCCCGGAAGGGCTGCGCCGCAGGTACCTCACCCCGGCGACCGCCGCCCGCTCCACCGGCCCGTACACGTGCGGGAACAGCGTGTCCGCGGGCACACCAGGCGGCGGCGGCGGGTCCGCGGCCTCGTAGCGAACCTCCGCGGACAGCCGCGACTCATCCAGGAGCAGCGCGACCATGGGCTCCTCGACGTGCCCGTACAGCGCGTTGGCCACGGCCACGGTGACATGTTGATCCGGCGATGCATGCACGAAGCCGGCCGCCGTGTCCGTGCCTGGCACATATAGAGAACCCGGCGCGGAGCGCCATCGCGACAGCGGTATCAGATGCCAGATCATGCCCGATGTTCTAACCCGCCGGCCCGCCCGGCCGCCAGCACATCCGCCCGCCTTATTTCACCATCTTGCTCCGCAGCCGCCCGCCTTCGCCTAACAGCGACGGTCCACGGGTCCCGCTATTTGGCGCCCAACTGGCCATAGGTATTGCCGCATGCTCGTTGGCGCGACCAAGATCCGTTTCTGTGTCAATCTGCCTGCACATAGCGCAGGCAGATTGACACAGTTGCGGATCATGGAGTGTCTTCCAGGCACGCGAGGCCTATCGATCATGATGCCGCTTCGTATAGTGATCGGCTCGGGACTGACAGCGACGAACGGGCTTCCCGTCGTGGTGCGCTCGTATCCCTTGTCCCTTCCGCCCACAGGATTGGGTAGCGCAGCGGGCTGGGCCGCGAGTTCCCGCCCGCATTCCCGGCCCGCTGCCGCACCATCGCGATCATGGGCCGCGTGCCGCTGCGGTGCGCTCAATATGCTCGCGATATGCGCACTTATCTCCTGGCCGCGCCACGGCCCGCCGCGCCACGGCGGTCCGGCGGTGGGCGGGTGGCGCGGCGGTCCGGCAATGGCCCCGCGCCACGGCGGTCCGGCAATGGCCCCGCGCCACGGCGGTCCGGCGGCGGGCAGGTGGTGCGGCGGTCCGGTAGTGACTAGGCGCCGCGGCGAGACGTGGCGGCGGCGGCGCCTGCTCGCTGCCGGATACGACGCGGCGGTGCGCTGCGGGCCGGTCGTGCGGGTGGGGGCGCGACTGCTTTGGGGGTATGACGTCAGCGAGGCGTGGGCCGCGATCGGCGAGCTTGCCACGGCCGCGCCCGGCACGATCGTGCTCGACATGCCGAGCGGCGGCGGTGTCGCGCTGCGCGGCCTGCGGCCGGGGCAGGACGTCCGTTACGTCGCCGCCGACATCTCCGCGACGATGCTTTTGCGGGCCCGGGCGCCCGCGAAAGACATACAAACCGCGCAGGAACACAAGAGCCGCGGCGGTATCGGCCTCGTGCAGGCCGACATCGCCGCGGTGCCGTTCGCCGACGGCACCGTCGACCTGTGCCTCAGCTACAACGGCCTGCACTGCCTCCTCGAACCGGGCGCGGCCGTCCGCGAGTACGCCCGGGTCCTGCGGCCGGGCGGCGCCCTTCGTGGCACGGCGGTCGTCGCGGGAACGGGCCGCCGACATGACGCGGTCACGTGGGTGCTGCGCCGCGTGAACGCGTTCGGGCCGTCATTTCGCACCGGTGACCTCGACGCCTGGCTGCGGGCGGCCGGTTTCTGTGAGGTCCGGGTCACCTGCTCCGGCGCGGTCGCGGCGTTCAGCGCACTCCGCCCGGGCCACTGAGGCAGTGACGCCGGCCGCATGGAGAAGAAGAATCGGGAAGCATAACGGCTGCCGCACGCGGCCGCTGCCGCTCGCCAATGCCGCCAAGCACCCTCAATGCCTGGGTCCTAGTCGCCGAGCTCGGCGCGGCGGCGGGTCACGTACTCCTCGAGTTCGGCGCGCACCGCTTCGTCCAGGGGCGGCTGCTCGTACTCGTCGAGTTTCTTCTGGTAGATGTCGGTGGCGCGGGCGGTGGCATCCTTGCCGCCGAGGCGGAGCCAGCGCTCGAAGTTGGCCGTCGAGGACAGCATCGGCCGGTAGAAGCATTCGCGGAAGCGTTCCATCGTGTGCTGCGCGCCGAGGAAATGGCCGCCGTGGCCGACCTCGACGTGCGCGTCGAACGCGAGCGAGGCCTCGTCGATTTCGAGCGGTGTGAACTCCACCCGCAGCATCCGCAGCAGTTCCACGTCGACGATGAACTTCTCGTAGCAGCTCACCAGGCCGCCTTCGAGCCACCCGGCCGCGTGCATCACCCAGTTGGTGCCCGCGAGAAACGTCGGGAGCAGCGTCATGAGCGCTTCGTAGGCGGCCTGCGCGTCCGTGGTCTGGCTGGAGGTGAGACCGCCGCCGGTCCGGAACGGCAGGCCGAAGTGCCGGGCGAGCTGGCCGGTGCACAGCAGCCCGATGGCCGACTCCGGGGTGCCGAAGCTGGGCGAGCCGGACTGCATGTCGATGTTGGAAAGGAACGAGCCGAAGATGACGGGGCAGCCGGGGCGGATCAGCTGGGCCAGCGCGATACCGGACAGCGCCTCCGCGAGCTGCTGTACGAGCGCGGCCGGGATCGTCACCGGCGACATCGCCCCCATCAGCAGGAACGGTGTCAGCACCACGGGCTGATTCGCGCGGTTGTACTCGAACTGGGCGTCGAGCATCCGGTCGTCCCAGCGGAGCGGCGAATTGCAGTTGATCAGCGAGATCGTGGCGGGCGTGTCCTCGATATTCTTGCGGCCGCCGAAGAGGATCTCGGTCATCCGGATCGTGTCGGCCGCGTTCGGGCCCGATACCACGTTGCCCATGTAGAACTTGTCGGTCAGCGTCTGCAGGGCATAGATCATGTCGAGATGGCGGGAGTCGAGCGGCGCGTCGTTCGGCTCGCAGATGACTCCGCCGGCCGTATCGAGCTCGGGAAAGCTCTGGGCCAGCATGGCCAGGCGCCTGAAGTCGGACATGGTGGCATCCCGGCGGACATCGCCCTCGCGGATGAACGGCGATCCGTAGACGCCGCCGAACACCATCTGATCGCCGCCGATATGCACGTTGTTGGCCGGGTTACGCGCCTGGACGTCGAACTCCTTCGGCGCCTTCGCGACCTGCTCGAGGACGAACTCGGGATCGAGCCGGACGACCTCGTCGTCGACGGCCTGGCCGGCCCGGCGAAACAGGTCCACCGCTTCCGGCCTGGCGAACTGCACGCCGACTTCTGAGACGATTCTGCGCCATCCCTTGTCGAGGACGTTGACGGCGTCCGGAGAAAGGATTTCGTAGCGGGGCATCGTGTTGCGGAACATCGCCACCTCGTGACAGCGCAGCCGGTGATCGCACGGCCGTGCGATCGCTTGACCGTCCGGGCGACCCGAACGTAAGATCACATAGTAGAACAAAGTTCCGTAACATGGAACTGCGCGGCCCCACCTCAGCCTCCAGCCAAAGAAGGTTCCGCAGGGCAGTGACCAGTCCTACCGGCACGCAAGCCGTCGACCGGGCGGCGCGGCTGCTCACGGAGGTCGTGCACGCACCCGGCTCGGTGACCTTCACCGAACTGGCCGCGGCCACCGGCCTGGCCAAGAGCACCACGTCGCGGCTGCTGCTCGCGCTCGAGCGCAACGGGCTCGTGCGGCGCGACGGCGACGGCCGCTTCCGGCCCGGCGAAGTCTTCGTCAGGTACGCCTGGCGCGGCGGGGCCGAGGCCGGCCTGGTCGGCGTCGCACAGCCCTTCATGGACCGGCTCGGCGAGGCGACGGGCGAGACCGTCAACCTCGGCGTCGCCAGCCAGGGCATGGTGGAGCAGATCGCCCAGGTCGACAGCCAGTACGTCATCGGCGCGACCAACTGGCTCGGGCGCCCGGTTCCGCTGCACTGCGCGGCGCTCGGCAAGGTGCTGCTCGCCCACGGCGCGGCCGAGCTGCCGGCCGGCCGCCTCGAGGCGCGGACGGCCAGCACCATCACCTCCCGGGCCGCGCTCGATGCCGAGCTTTCCGACGTGCGCAGCCGCGGCTTCGCGGTCACCGACGAGGAGCTCGAGCCGGGCCTGGTGGCCGTCGCCGCGCCGGTGTACCGCGACGGCGCGGCCGTCGTCGCGGCACTGTCGGTGTCGGCGCCGGCGACGCGGCTGCCCCGGACCAGGTTCGCGGAAGTCGCCGCCAAGTGCGTCGCCGAGGCGGCCGCCCTGTCCGCCGTACTCGGGCACCGGCCAGAACCCGCCGGGCAAAACGCCGGGCGCCGGCCACACCGGCACCGGCAACAGAAGGAAGGTGCCGCGTGACACAGGAGGAACTGCTCCGCCAGCTATACGACTTCACGCTCGTCGGCAACGCGCCGGCCGTGCTCGAACTGACGAACACCGGTCTCGCGATGGGTCTTGGGCCGGAGACGCTGCTCTACGACGCGCTCATCCCCTCGCTCGAAGAGGTGGGCGCCAGGTTCGAGCGCGGCGATTTTTTCGTCCCCGAGATGCTCATCGCCGGGAAGGCGATGGCCGGGGCGCTCGAGGTGCTGCGGCCGCTGCTGGCCGAGACGGGCGCGCAGACGATCGGCACCGTCGTCATGGGCACGGTCAAGGGAGACGTCCACGACATCGGGAAGAACCTCGTGAACATCATGTTCGAGGGCGCGGGATTCCAGGTCATCGACCTTGGCGTCCAGGTCGCGCCGGAGAAGTTCGTCGCGGCGGTGCGCGAGCATCAGCCCGACGTCCTCGGCTTCTCCGCCTTCCTGACGACCACGATGCCGATGTTCAAGGCGAACATCAATGCCCTGGAGAAGAGCGGGCTGCGGGACCAGGTCATCGTCATGGTCGGCGGCGCCCCGGTGACCCAGGAGTACGCGGACGTGGTCGGCGCCGACGGGTACGCCGCGGACGCCTCCGCGGCGGTCAGCCGGGCGAAGGAACTGCTGCAGCGGCGCCGCGCCGTCGCGCGGGCGTAGGCGGAGTACGGCGGATGCCCACGGTCATGCACACGGTTCTGCGCTCGGCCACCAGGGACGTCGTGATCGGCCCCGATCAGCCGTTCTGCGTCATCGGCGAGCGGATCAACCCGACCGGCAGAAAAACGCTGCAGCAGGAGTTGCGCCAGGGCGACCTGTCCCGCATCCGCGGCGACGTCACCGACCAGGTGGCCGGGGGGGCCATGGTCCTCGACGTCAACATGGGCGCACCGCTCGTGGACGAGGCCGACATGATGTCGCGCGCGGTCAAGCTCGTCCAGAGCCTCACCGACCTGCCGCTGTGCATCGACTCCTCGATCGTCGAGGTGCTCGAGGCGGGCCTGGCGAGCTATGCGGGCAAGGCGCTCGTCAACTCCGTCACGGCCGAGGAGGAGCGCCTCGACGCCATCCTGCCCATCGTCAAGAAGTACGGCGCCGCGGTCATCGTGCTGCCCAACGACGAGGAGGAGATACCCGAGGACCCCGGCCGCCGCGTCGAGCTTGCCCGCAAGGCCATCGGCATCGCGACGGAGCGGTACGGCATCCCGGTCGAGGACATCGTGCTCGACCCCCTCGCCATGCCGATCGGCGCGGACACCACGATGGTGCTCCGCACGCTCGAAACGATCACCCGCTGCCGTGACGAGCTCGGCGTGAACATGACGCTCGGCGCGTCCAACGTGTCCTTCGGCATGCCCGACCGCCACGCGATCGGCGCCGCGTTCCTGCCGATGGCCATCAGCAGCGGCCTGACCAGCGCCATCATGGACGCCCGGTCGCCGCAGCTGGTCCGCGCCGTCAAGGCGGCCGACCTGCTGCTCGACCGCGACGCGTGGGGGGGCGCGTGGATCGCCGCCCACCGCGCGCAGCAGCCGGCCACATGACCGCGGGCACCAGCCCGGTCCGGGTGACGCTGGCGTTCGAGCCGAACGGCCGCCGGGTACGCGTCCCGGCCGGGGTCACCCTGTTCGACGCGGCGAGCTGGAACGGCATCGCCATCGATTCGACCTGCGGCGGCCACGGCACGTGCGCCAAATGCCGGATCAAGGTGCTCGACGGTGCCGTGCCCGCCTCCGCGCTCGACACGCGCGCGTTCACACCGGACGAGCTCGCCGACGGCTGGCGGCTCGCGTGCCGCGTCCAGGCCGCCTCCGACCTGCGGGTCGAGGTCCCGCCGCTCGTCACCAGGCCGAAGGCGGCCACGGTCGGGGTGGGCAGGCAGGTGATCCTGCGCCCGGCGGTGAAGAAACGTTACGTGGAGCTGACCGAGCCCTCCCTGACCGACCAGACCACCGACCTCGAACGCCTGCTCGCCCGGCTCGACGACCTGGAGCTTCGGGTGGACCTGCACGTGCTCAGGTCGATCGGCCGGGTGCTGCGCGCCGCGGACTACAAGGTCACCGCGGTCGTGGTGGACGACGCGCTGATCGACGTGGAGGCGGGCGACACGACCGGCCGCGTCTTCGGCATCGCCTTCGACCTCGGGACCACCACCGTCGTCGCCACGCTGCTCGACCTGTCCACCGGAACGCCGCTCGCCGTGGAGTCCATGCTGAACAGGCAGCAGCCCTTCGGCGCCGACGTGATCACCCGGATCAGCTCGACCATGATGGACCCCGGCGCCCTCGCCCGGCTCACCGGCCTGGCCCACGAGACGCTCGGCGAGCTGGCCCGGGCCGTGTGCGAGCACGGCGGCGTGGACCCGCGCGAGGTCTACGAGGTGGCGATGGCGGGCAACGCGACGATGACGCACATCGCGCTCGGCATCGACCCTGAGCCGCTCGGCGTCGCGCCGTTCATCATGTCCGCCCGCACATTCCCCGAGATGCTCGCCGCCGAGATCGGTGTCGGCGCCCACCCGCGCGCCCGCGCGGTGGTCTTCCCCTCCTTCGGCGCCTACGTGGGCGGCGACATCACCGCTGGCCTGCTCGCGTCCGGCATGGACCGCGACTCACGTACCCGGCTGTTCGTGGACATCGGCACGAACTGCGAGATCGTGCTCGGCAACAGCGAGTGGCTGCTCGCCACCGCGGCACCGGCCGGCCCGGCGTTCGAGGGCGCCGCGATCCGCTGCGGCATGCGGGCCGCTGACGGAGCGATCGAAGTCGTGTCGATGACCCTCGACGAGGTGAAACTCGAGGTCATCGGCGACACCGAACCGGCCGGGCTGTGCGGATCCGGCCTGGTGGACGCGGTCACCGGGCTCGTCAGCCTCGGCCTGCTCGACCAGTCGGGCCGGCTCGTGCCCGACGAGCAGGCCGCGGCGCTCGCGCCCGGCCTGGCCGGCCGGCTGACCAGGATCGGCCAGGAGCGCGTCTTCGTGCTGCACTGGCTGGGCGAGCCGGGCGACGCGGAGCGTTCCATCTACCTGTCACAGCGCGACGTGCGCGAACTGCAGTTCGCCAAGGCCGCCATCGCCACCGGCTGGCGCATACTGCTCGACGAGGCCGGGCTCGGTGCCGGGGACATCCGGCAGGTCCTGCTGGCCGGCTCGTTCGGCAGCTACCTGTCGCCGGGCAACGCGATCCGCCTCGGCCTGGTGCCGGCGCTGCCGGTGACGCGCGTGGTGAGCGCGGGCAACGTCGCGGGTGAGGGCGCGAAGATGGCCCTGCTCAGCATGCGGGAACGCGTGGGCGCCGCGGCGCTGCTCGGGGAGGTGAGGTATGTCGAACTGTCCGACCGAGGCGACTTCAACGACCGCTTCGTCGAGCAACTCCCTTTCCCGGCCTGACCCACCGGCCGCGGGGGCCGGCCCGCCGGTGACGGCCGCCGCGCCGCCGCCGCCGGTGACGGTGATCGCCTGCGGCGCGCTCGGCGGCCACGTCCGCGAGATCACCGCCCGGCGCGGCTGGGCGGTGGAGGTGGTGTGCCTGCCGGCCCTGCTGCACAACCGGCCGGAGCGGATAAAAGCTGAAGCCGAACGGCTCGCGCGGCGTGCTCAGGCCCGCAAACGGCGCGTCGCGCTCGCCTACGCGGACTGCGGCACCTACGGTGCGCTCGGCGACCTGTGCGAGCGTCTCGGCCTGCGGATGCTGCGCGGGCTGCACTGCTACGACGTGTTCGCCGGGCCGGCGCGGATCCGGGCGCTCTTCGACGCGGAGCCGGGCACCTACGTGCTTACCGACTTTCTGGTGCGCAGCTTCCGCCGGTCGGTGCTGGCCGAACTCGGCCTCGACACGCGGCCCGAGCTGTGGCCCGACTACTTCGGCCACTACCGCCGCGTCGCCTGGCTCGCGCAGCAGCGCAGCCCCGGACTCGAAGCGGAGGCCAACGCGGTGGCCGCGATGTTCGGGCTGCCGTTGACCGTGATCGACGTCGGCGTCGCGGGCCTCGAACGCGAACTTGAGCGCCTCGTCACGGAAGGCGGCGAAGATCCGTGGCACCCGGGCGGCTGACCACCTTCGGGACCGGTGCCGGATGGCACGGTGGGGGGCGCCGCGGCGCCGTGCCGCTGCTGCGGCACCCGCGCTACGAGGTGTTCCCCACGGCCAGCATCGAGCAGCAGGTGCTCGAATGGGTGCCGCGTGACATCGGCATCACCGGATATCCGCAGAGCCACCCGAGGATCGAGGACGACGTCACCATCCAGGCCATGTGGGACAAGCGGCAGTACGCGACCTACATCGTGATCGACGACGCGCACCTGGCCGACGTCGTCGCGCGGCTGACCGCGCACGGCGTGGACGACGTGTTCGTGCCCGCGGGGGACCTCGATCCGCCCGCCGGGCGGTTCGACAGCGCGCTGTCGCTGCTCATCGGGATCGCGCGGATCGGCCGCCCGTTCGCACGCATCGGCATCACCGGATATCCGCAGAGCCACCCGAGGATCGAGGACGACGTCACCATCCAGGCCATGTGGGACAAGCGGCAGTACGCGACCTACATCGTGCGGCGATGGATCGCCCGGGTGCGCAGGCGGGGGGTCACCCTGCCGCTGTTCGTCGGCCTCACCGGGCCGATGGACCGGGCCCGCCTGGTCAACATGGCCGCCAAGGCGGGCGTCGCGGAGTCGGCCAGGTTCCTGGCCAGGCATACCGGCTGGCTGATCCGGCTCGGCGTGCCCAACGGCTACCGCCCCGACTGGCTGCTCTCCCGTATCGGCGGCACGCTGGCCAGCCCGGCCGCCGGCGTCGAGGGCCTGCATCTGTTCACGTTCAACCAGGTGCGCCAGACGGAGCAGTGGCGGCGCTCGCTGGTCGGCCGGCTCGAAGGCTCCCGCTCTGGGTGATCGCGGAGATCGCGCCCATCCTTCCGCTGGCCGCCGTAGGGTGATGGCTGTCGCTTGGGACCAGACCATCGAGGAGGGCCCGGGTGTGCGCGGCACGTACATTTGGTGACCGCAGGACAACGAACGCACGGGTCATCAGACGGAGGGTTGGCAACGTGCAAGCGCAGCGGCTGACCTGGCCGATCCGGTCGGGAGTGGTGCCGCCGCTGGCGGATTGCTACAGCCCGAGAACAGAAACGGGACCCGTTCTCACGAGCACCCTGCACCAGGGCGAAACCGTGGTGCTGTGCGACGCCGCGCCGGAGGTGGCCGATCTTAGCGGGACCGGCGGGACCGGCGGCGGCAGGGGCAAGACACAGATCGCCGCGGGCTTCGCGCACACCCTGTGGGAAGCGCGCGCGGTAGACCTGGTGATCTGGATCTCCGCCACCAGCAGGGAAGCGGTCATCACCGGCTACGCCGAGGCACTCGCGGCCGTCGGTGCCGCCGAGCCCGCCGAGGATTCCGAGGCAGCCGCGGCGCAGTTCGTCACCTGGCTGGCCGACACCAGCCGGCCATGGCTGCTCGTGCTCGACGACCTGGGCGACCCGGTCCACATGGAGGATCTGTGGCCGCAGGGGGACGCGGGGCGCGTCCTGGTCACCAGCAGGCGCGACGAGAACGCGCTGCGCGGGCAGAACGCGCGGATCGCCCACGTCGGCGTCTTCACCCGCCGCGAGGCGCTCAACTACCTGACCGCGCGGCTCAGCGAGGACCCGGATCAGCGGATCGGGGCCCTTGACGTCGCCGAGGATCTCGGCTACCTGCCGCTCGCGCTCGCGCAGGCGGCCGCGACGATGGCCGAACGCAGGCTCGACTGCCGCGAGTACCGGATCCGGTTCGCGGACCGGAAGCAGCGCCTGTCCGGCCCGGCAGTGAGCGGCTACGGCCTGACCGTCGCGGCCACCTGGTCGCTGGCGACGGACTGCGCCGATCAGCTTGCCCCGGTGGGCATGGCGTGGCCGGCCCTGGCCCTCGCCGCGCTGCTCGACCCCAACGGAGTCCCGGCTCCGGTGCTGGTCAGCCAGGCCGCGTGCGGCTACATCGCCGGCCGCGGCGCCACCGGGACACCCACCGACGAGACTCAGGTCCGCGCCGCGCTCTACAACCTCGCCCGGCTCGGCGTGGTGACAATCGATCCCACCAGCGTCGAGCGCACGGTCCGGGCGCACGCACTCGTACAGGCGGCGACCATTCAGTATCTGTCCCCCAGGGTGCTCGATCAGGCCGGCCGGGCCGCCGCCTACGCGCTGGTGCAGGCGTGGCCGCAGCGTGAACTCCAGCCGCTGCTCGCCCAGGCGCTGCGCGACTGCACCACCAGCCTCCGGGAGTCCACCGGCCCGTTGCTGTGGGCACAGGGGGCCCACCCCGTGCTGTTCCAGGCCGGCCAGAGCCTGGACGTGGCCGGGCTCACCGGCCCCGCCATCGCCTACTGGCAGGCGCTGATCGACACGAGCAACCGGGTCCTCGGCCCCCGCCACGCCAACACCCTCCGCGCCCTCGACCATCTGGCGACCGCGTACGAGAACGCCGGCAGGCTCGCCGAGGCGATACCGCTCTTCGAGCGCGCCCTCACCGACCATGAGCAGGTCCAGGGCCCCAGCCACGCCGACACCACCCGCTCACGCGCCAGCCTCGCGGCCGCGTACGAGTCCGCCGGGCGCCCGGCGGACGCGATCAGCGTGCACGCGCGCAGCCTCGCGGACCTCGAGCGGCTCCTGGGCTCCGATCACCCCGACACCCTCGCCGCACGCGAGAGCCTCGCGCACGCCTACCGGCAGGCCGGGCAGATGAAGGAGGCGATCCCGATCTTCGAGCGTGCGCTCGCGGACCGGGAGCGGATCCAGGGCCCCGACCACCCCGACACCCTCACCGCACGCGGCAACCTGGCGTACGCCTACCGGCTGGCCGGCCGGATGAAGCACGCGATCCCCCTGTACAAGCGCACGCTGACCGACCGGGAACGGGTCCAGGGCCCCGACCACCCCGACACCCTGACCGCGCGCGGGAACCTCGCCGCCGCCTACCACTCGGCACGGCGGATGAAGGACGCGATCCCGCTGTACGAGCAGACCCTCACCGACCGGGAGCGGATCCAGGGCCCCGATCACCCCGACACGCTCACCGCGCAGGGCAACCTCGCCTCCGCCTACCATTCCGCAGGCCGCATCGCGGACGCGGTTCCCCTGTACGAACGCACCCTCGCCGCCTGTGAGCGGATCCTGGGACCGGCCCACACCGATACCCTGACCTCGCGCGGCAACCTGGCCCACGCCTACCACACGGCCGGGCGGATGGCCGATGCCATCGCGGTCTTCCAGCGGACCCTCACGGACTGTGAACGCGTCCTCGGCCCCAATCATCCGATGACCCAGACGGTGCGCGAGAACCTCGAAACCGCGTCGAGCGTGTGACCCTGGCCGCGGGAGCGCAGGGTCAGCGCAGGTGGGAGGCGCCGTTGAGGTCGAGGACCGCGCCGCTCGCCCACCGCGCGCCCGGTGCGGCGAGCCACGCGACCGCCGCGGCGATCTCGTCGGCCTCCGCGACCCGGCCGAACGGGCTCTGCGCCCTGATGGCGTCGCCCGCTGAGCCCGAAAGCAGCGCCTCGGTCATGTCGGTGCGGACGAAGCCCGGCGCGACCGCCGCGGCCACGATCCCGTGCGGGGCGAGCGCGACCGCGAGCGACTGCGTCAGCGAGTGCACCGCCGCCTTGCTTGCGCCGTAGGCGGGCGCGTCAGGTTCGCCGCGGTAGGCGCCCCGGCTGCCGACCGTGATGATCCGTGCGCCGGCCGGCCCTTCCGGCCGCCGCAGCAGATGATCGGTCACGCACCAGGTGACGTTGGCCGCCCCGAACAGGTTGATGCCGATGATGCGCCGCCAGGCGTCCTGCCAGCCGACGTAGGACGTGGTCGTGATCGGCTGCTCGAAATACACCCCGGCGTTGTTGACCAGGACGTCGACGCCGCCGAGCGCGGTGACGGCCGCACCGACCAGCGCCTGCGCCTGCTCCGGATCGGCGATGTCTCCGCGCACGACGGCATGCCCGGTACCCGGCAGCGCGGCCACGACCGCCTCCGCCGCGGCCGTGTCGGCACGGCAGTGCACGGCCACCGCATGATCCGCCGCGGCGAGCGCCGCCGCGACCGCGGCCCCGATGCCCCGCGACCCGCCGGTGACGAGAGCACGGCGCCGGACCGGGGGGGTCGCGGGCGCCGCAGGCGCCGTCGAAGTCATCGGGATCATCGCGTCATTCAGCCCGTCAGCGCGAACCGTTCCTGGCGCGGATGGCCGCCACCAGGGCCGGGACGACCTCTTTCAGGTCACCGATCACCGCGTAGTCGGCGTGCCCGATGATGGGCGCGTCGGCGTCGGTGTTGATGACGACGATGTGCTTGGCGCCGAGGCACCCCGCCATGTGCTGGATCGCGCCGCTGATCCCGCAGGCCAGGTACAGCTCGGGTGCGATGCGGGTGCCCGTCTGACCGACCTGCTGCGTGTGCGGCCGCCAGCCCTGGCTGGTGACGACGCGCGACACCCCGACAGCGCCGCCGAGCAGGCGCGCAAGCTCCTCGAGGGCGCCGAAGCCGTCGGGCCCGCCGACGCCGCGCCCGCCGCCGACCACGACGCGGGCGGTGGCGAGCGATGCTCCCGAGCCGGGCGGGGCCGACTCGATGACGTGGACTTCGAGATCGTCGTCGCTGATCGCGGGCGTATGCACGTGGACGCGGGCCGCGCCGGGTACCGCGGCGGTGACCGCGGGCACGGCGTCGTAGGCGACGGTGAGCAGGGCGGGCGAGGCGTCGAGCACCGCGTCCTCGACCAGGCTGCCGGCCCAGCGCTGGCGGACGATCTGCAGCGTCGCGGCGTCGCCCGGGGTGCGGGCCGCCGAGACGCAGCCCGCCACCATGGGCTGGCCGGTCAGCGCGCCGAGGTGGGCCATGACCTCGTTGCCGCGGTCGGTGCCGGCGGCGACCACCACGGCGGCGCTGGACGTCTCGGCCACCGCGGCGAGGGCGCGCGCCCACGCGAGCGGTGCGTAGGACGTCAGCCGGTCCGACTCGACCGCGTAGACGTCACCGGCGCCGAACGCGGCCATCTGATCGCGGGGCAGGGTGCCGGCCGCGCCGACCGCCACGGCGGCCAGGTCCGCGGCGGGCTCGCCCCCGGGTGAGCCCGCGCCCGCGGGGCCGGCCTGCGGCGCATGCCGCCCCGGGGGGCTCCACCCCACGGGACCCCCCGCATGAGCTATCTTCCGCGCGAACGTCAGGGCGGCCGCGGAGGCGTCGATGACGTCGCCGGACTCGTGCTCGACCAGGCACAGCACGGTCACGACAGGACCCCAAGCTCCTCGAGCAGGCGGACGAGCGCGGGCACGGCCGCCGCCCCCCGGCCGAGGATCTCCGCGCGCGTGTGGTCCTGCGCGGGCACCCGGAGCCTTTGCATCCGCAGGCCCTCGCCGTGCCATTGCGGCCGCGCCTGTTCGATAACCGCCTTCTTGGCCCGGACCCGGCCGGGGAACGACGGGTACCTCGGCAGATTGATGCCCTCCTTGACGGCGATGACCGCGGGCAGCCTGACCTCGAAGACCTCACCGGTCCCCCGGTACTCGCGCCGGACCCGCGCGGCGCCTTCGCCCATCTCGATGTTCTTGATGCCGGTGACGCAGGGCAGGCCGAGTGCGTGGGCCACCCGGACCCCGACCTGGTAGTCGCAGGTGTCGGCCGCCTCGTTGCCGAACAGGATCAGGTCGTAGCGGCCCGGCCCGGCCTCGGCGCGCCCGCGAATGACGTCGGCGATCGCCCCGGCGGTGGCGATCGGGCCCCACTCGCGGCCGTCCGTCTCGAGCAGGATCGCGTGACCGGCGCCGAGGGCAAGCGCTCCGCGCAGTTGCTCCGCGGCGGCGGGCGGGCCGAGCGTCAGCACGCTGACGCTGCCGCCGTGGCGTTCTGCGAGCCGTACCGCTTCCTCGACCGCGCATTCCTCGTGCGGGCTTATCGTGAACCCCGACTGCCGCGTGTCCACCGCCTGGCCGTCGGGCGTGACGACGATCTTCCCGCCGACCATGGGAACGCGCTTGACGCAGACCAGAATCTCCATGCCGGTCAGCTTCTGACCCGGCTGCCCGCCGGGTCGAACAGCGGTGTGGCACCGGCCACGGCGACCGTGACCGGGTAGCGCTCGCCCAGGTACTCGACGGCCAGGCGGTTACCCTCGCGCGCCTGCCCGGCCGGCAGGTACGCCATCAGCAGATGCTTGCCGACCGAGGGCCCGCAGCCCGCGCTCGTGACGTAGGACCGCCGCCCCTTGGCGTCCACGAGCGGGCCGCCGCCGGGGGTGAGGATGGGCTCGCCGCCGAGCATGTAGCGAAGCTGGCCGCTCGCCGAGCGGTGGTCGTCCACGGTCAGGGTGGAGAGCACCGCGCCGGGCGGCACGTCCCGCTGCGCGAGGTAGGCGGCCTTGCCCGTAAAGGCCTGCTCCTTCACCGACGGGCGCGCCATCCCCGCCTCGACCAGGTTGTAGTCGCCGTCAAGCTCGTTGCCGAACGCGCGGTACCCCTTCTCCAGCCTGCCCGTGGTGCCGTACACGCCGATGCCGACGGGCACCAGGCCGTGCCCCTCGCCCGCGCCGGTGATCGTGTCCCACACGCGGGCGCCCTGTTCCATCGGCACGTGCAGTTCCCAGCCGAGCTCGCCGACGTAGGAGATGCGGGACGCGAGCACGGTCACGTCGCCGATCTCGATCTCGCGGCACGTGGCGAAGGGGAAACCGGTGTGGGACACGTCGTCGGACGTCACCGACCGCAGCACCGTCCGGGCCTGCGGCCCCCACAGCCCGAGCGTGGCCCAGGCCGAGGTCAGGTCGGTGAGCACCGCCGTGCCGCCGGGCGGCAGATGGCCGGCGAACCATTTCCGGTCCATCACGCCGGTGGCGCCGCCGGTCACGACGCGGAACCGCTGCGCGCCGAGCCGCATGATGGTGAGGTCGGCCTTGAAACCGCCGCGCTCGTCAAGGAGCGAGGTGTACACCACCCGCCCGATCCGCACGTCCATCTGGGCAACGGCGGCCGACTGTACCGCGTCGAGTGCGCCGGGGCCGGTGATGTCGAACACGGCGAAGGCGGACAGGTCGACAAGGCCGCCCGCGTCCCGCATGGCGAGGTGCTCCGCGTTGATGATCGGTGACCACCAGCGCGCCTCCCATTCCGCCTCGCGGGGGATCAGCCGGCCGGCGTACCGTTCGAGCAGTCCTTCGTTCGAGGCGTACCAGTGCGGGCGCTCCCAACCCGCGGTCTCGAAGAACACCGCGCCGAGGTCACGCTCGCGGTCGTACACCGGGCTGGTCCTGATGGGCCGCGCCGACTCCCACTGCTCGGCCGGGTGGACGATGCCGTACATCTTGTTGTAGCTCTCGCGGGCCCGCGCGCGGACCAGCCTGGCGGTGCGCTGGTGGCTGTGGAACCGCGCGATGTCGGCCTCGTGGACGTCGATCTCTGGCGCGCGGCCGCTCATCCACTCCGCGACGGCTCGCCCGATGCCCGGCCCTTCCTTGATCCAGCTCGCCGCGACCGGCCACAGGCCCGCGACCTCGGGCGTCTCGCCGAGCACCGGATGCCCGTCCGGTGTCAGCGAGATCAGCCCGTTGATGGCGTACCTGATCCCGGCGCTCTCGTCGCCGAGCACGTCCGGCATCAGTTCGAGCGCCTGCTCGAGCTGCGGGTCGAAGTCGTCGGCGGTGAACGGCATCTCGGTGGGCGAAAGGACCGCCTCCTCGATGGCGGGGATCTCGTCGGGCTCGACGATGATCGGGCGGTGCGCGTACGAGCCGACCTCCATGTCGCTGCCGTGCTGGCGCTCGTACATGTTGGTGTCCATGTCGCGGACGATCGGGTAGGAGATCTCGCCGACCGTGCCGGTGAACAGCGGGATGGGCCCGACGCTGATCATCTGGTGCACGGCCGGGGTCAGCGGGATGCGCGCCCCGGCCATCCTGGCGATGCGCGGGCTCCACACGCCGCAGCAGATCGCGCAGACCTCGGTGGCGATGTCGCCTGCCGTGGTCCGCACGGCCCGGACCCGGCCGCCGTCGGCGGAAAGCTCGATACCGAGCACCTCGGTGCCCGCGAGCACGCGCAGTGCGCCCATCTGCTGTGCCTGCTCGCGCATGAGCGTGCCCGCCCGCAGCGAGTCCACGACGCCCACGGAAGGGATGTGCAGGCCGCCCGCGATCACCGTCTCGTCGATGAACGGCACGAGCTTGGCCACCTCGGCGGCGGAAAGGAGCTGCGACCCGATCCCCCACGCCTTGCCGGCCGAGGAGCGGCGGCGCAGTTCCTGCCGCCGCTCCTCGGTCCGCGCGACCTCGATGCCGCCGCTTTCCGTGAACACACCCAGCGTCTTGTACTGCTCGGTGCTGTCCCGCGTGAGCTCCATCATCATCTTCGAGTACTCGATCGGGAAGATGAAGTTCGACGCGTGACCGGTCGAGCCGCCCGGGTTCGGCATCGGCCCCTTGTCGACCAGGACGATGTCGCGCCAGCCCAGCCTGGCGAGGTGATACGCCAGGCTGTTGCCGACGATGCCCGCGCCGACGACGACGGCGCTGGCCCGCGCCGGAGTGTCTGTCATGCCGCTCCTTACCGCCGATCACATCCTGCCCGCTCAGCCGGCCTCTGGCGGGCAACGGCCCCGCCGCCCGGGAAACGCGCGGGCGGCGGGGCCGTTGATCGGTGCTGGCCCGGGGGGCTCCACCCCACGGAACCCCCGATCGGTGCCCTATTCGACCGGAATCTCCTTGTTGATGAGCGAGAGGTCGATTCCCTGCCTGCTGCGCACGATCCTGGCTACCACGAAGATAACGATCGCGAGCGCGTACATCGCCCCCATGTAGATCAGGGACGGCCCCTTGTTCACCCCGTACGTGGCGTTGTGGAGCCACTCGAACAGGTTGAAGCCAAGCAAGCCGAGCGTGATCACGCCAGCCACCGGCACGATGGGAACGCCGAGGACCTTGACCTTGCTCGCGGGCGATGCCCGCCAAAGTTCCGGCTTGCGCCAGGGCAGGATGACGACCGCGATCGCACTGAAGGTGTACGTCACGGCGATGACCAGGGTCGCGTCGAGGGTGTAGGTGATGAACGTCGTGTTGTAGGCGTACAGGGCGCTCAGTCCCACGGCGGGCAGCAGCATCAGGATCAGCGAATAGACCGGCACCCTGCGCTTCTCGGAGACCTCGGCCGCCCGGTCGGGGAGCACACGGTCGAAAGCGGCGGCGAAGATGACCCGCGTCGAGGACAGGAACAGCGTCCCCACCCAGCCGAAGAACCACAGGCTCAGCACCAGGATCAGGACGACCTGGAACGCGGTGTTGTGCACCAGCCAGCCGGTGAACATGAACGGATAGGGCCAGATACCGAACTGTGGGGTGAGGTTGTTAGCCAGCGCGTTGATGTTCTGGTAGAAGTCCCAGCCGAAGGTCTTGGCCATGAGCAGCAGGAAGATGACCGTGCACGCCACCGTGATCCAGAGCCCGGCGAACATGCCGGTGAAGACGCGCCTGAAGTCGCTCGCCCCGCGGATCTCGCCGTAGAGCGTCGCACCCCAGTTCGGCCACAGGATGAAGAACATCATGAACGGGACGAGCAGCATGGTCGGCCCGAGTGGGCCGAAGCCCAGGCTGCTCGGCACGAACTTGATCTTGTGAGCCGCCGCCTGCGTCGCCTGGTATGCGTTGCTGGTGTGGAAGATCTTCTGGGCCTCGAGGTTGAACGAGTTGACGAAGTTCGCGTGCGAGCTGAAGAGCAGCAGGGCCACGATGACCGCGAATCCGATCAGGCCGCCGATGAAGCACCACTTCTGAATCCTCGCGTACCCGGCCATCCCGATCGAGACCAGGATCCCGGCGAGCGCGATCGTGATCAGAGACACGACGAAGATCCCGTTGTGGGTGCCGAACCACGCCGCCCCGCCCGCAGGCCAGGTCCAGCCGAGCGTTGCCCACAGCGGCTCGAACAACTGGACGGCGAGGATGTTGCCGTAGATCGGCGCCCACAGCCAGAGGATGAACCACCACCCGGTCACGGACATCACGAACCCGAGACCGCTGCCGAGGATCCGGCTCTGCCAGACGTAGTCGCCGCCAGCCCTCGGGATCGTCACGATGAGTCCCGAATAGGCGATGACCAGGAACGACACCCAGATACCCGAGATCACCACCGCGGTTATCAGCTGGCCCGTGGGAAACGCGGGGCCGGCGAAGGTGAACTCGTAGATGCCGAGCGTGACGAAGTTGGTGGCCAGGCACGCGTAGATCATCGAGTCCCGGACTGACCAGCCTCTGACCAGGCCGGTTGCCTTACGTAGGAAGAGCGCCGGCCGTTCCTCGCCGATTGCTCCTGTCGCCATATCCGCCTCCACATGCGGGGTTGTTCGCTGGCCGTGCCCGACCTGCCGCGTTGCCCCCACCGCCGGTCAGCAGCGTTCAGCCGTTCACGAGAAGGTACTTTGCGACCTTCCCTTTCTTCACGTCCAAATCCAGTACGGCGCCCTGCAGGACGCCGTCGCCGTAGACGCTACCGGGATTGATCGCCAGCGTCCGGCCGAGCCGACAAATCCCCCTGCTCTCGTGAATATGCCCATGCACGGACAGAAGTGGCTGGTACGAGAGGATGGACTCGCGGACGGCGACCGAGCCCACCGGCTTCATCACCGCTCCCCCGTGCACGGGGCGCAGCGTCGCGTCGAGCGCGGGCGCCTCGTCAAGCCCGGTGCCGTAAGGCGGGGCGTGGAAGTTGAAGATCGCCCGGCCCATGTCGGGTACCTGGCTGGCCACCGCGTCGATCTTGGCGGTGAGTTCTGGTTCCGATGCCTCGCGGAAGGTGTTCCAGGGTGTCGGGTTGGTCCAGCCCATGGAGACGAGGGGGAAGCCGCCGAGGTCGATGATCTTCCCCTCGGCGAAGCTCACGCACGGGGACGACTCGATGACCTCGTCGATCTCCAGCGTGTCGTCGTTACCGCCGTTCACGATGCACGGGATCTCGCCGCCCCTGAGCTTCCCGTCGGCCATGTCGAGCCATCGGTCGAGGGTGCGGATCATCTCGAGCGTGAACCTGCGGTCGATCGAGCCGTCCTCCTCGCGGAGCGCGGAAAGCTCGTCGGGGCTCAGCAGGGTCGGATACGACCCGCGGTTGCGGATCTGCCGCTCGACCTCGGCAAGCTCCTGGTTGGTCTCAAGGCGCAGCGTCTCCCCGTTGATCACAACCTGCCAGTAACCGTTGTGGACGGTGATCGGCACCATCACCTTGCCGGTGACGTCCCCGCCCAGCACCACGAGGTCGGCCTTGTAGAAGGCGGCGGAATTGAGAAACTTCCGCCAGCAGACCTCCGAGCCGTGGATGTCCGTGGCAAAGAAGATTTTCATGCGACACCGGGCCTTCCCCATGCATTGCGCACCCCTGCACTCCGCGCAACCGGGGAGCGCTCTGTGCAACGTCTAGCATCCGGGTAAACCGACGTCAAGCTGACGTCGCAGATCGGCGATCACGTCAGCGGCCACCCACGAGCCGATCTCAGTGGTCGACCTCTTCCGGCAGTTCGTACCAGCGCACGCGGTCGCCGACGTTCGACCGCAGCCGCCACTTCAGGCCCTTCGGCGCGGTCTCGGCGCTGTCGAGCAGCAGGTTGGCCTGTGCGACCGGGTCGAAAACGGCGCCCGCGGGCACCAGATCGGGGCGCTCGGTCAGCAGCGCGGGCAGCTTGGCCAGGTTGCCTGTGACCGTCCGCCACCATCCCCAGTCCGCACCGAGCAGGCCGCGGAAGCGCTCGACGTCGAACGAGATCCCGCCGCCCCCGCCCACCGGGACCGCGCAAAGCAGGTGGACGATGTCGCGCGCGTCCTTCTCGTTGAGCTGGACGATCTGCAGCTTGGACAGCAGGAGATCGATCACGTCGAGGGTCAGCGGCAGCTTGCCGAGCGACTTCCTGAAATCGAGCGTGTGGCACATGGTGAGCCGGTCGACCATCACGTCGATCGGCCGGCCGGACGGAGCGGTGAAGTACATCTGCCGGTCGCCGTTCAGGTTGTTGAACCTGCGATCCGGCTCACAGCCGCTGCGCTCCAGGTACGCCGCCACCTTCGTGCGTCCCTTGGACAGGCAGGCGAAGTCGATGTCCTGGTCCCGGCGCAGGCGCGGGGGGAAGTCGGGGCAGACGACGCGCACGGCAAGCCCGCCGAGCAGCTTCAGCGGCAGCCCGGCCGCGGCGGCACCGCCCGCGAGCGCGACGGCTTCCGGCAGGGGATCGTCTGTGGTTGCGGCGGTCTCGGACGCGCCGGGTATCCCCATTGCCCAGCTCCTCGTGCTCGGCGAGCGCCGGCGATCTCACCGGCGCGACGACAGAATACCGCTCAAAAGCCCACTCAGGTGCCACACCAGGCGCTGTTGACGCCGGCCTCACATCGTGTTCCTCTTGTTGCGTGACCGAGAACGAAGTTGCAGGCAGCGCAACATATCAGTCGGCGGAACGGGCGCTGGCGCTGCTCAGGAGCTTCGAGGACAGCCGGGTCGAGCTCGGGGTAACCGAAATGGCCCAGTTGCTCGGCGTCCACAAGTCGACCGCGTCGCGCCTGGCGATGGCGCTCGAGCGGGCCGGTTTCCTCACCCGCCGCGGCAAGCGCTACCGCCTTGGGGTCGAGGTTATCCGGCTGGGCGCGCTCGCGCTGCGCAGCTTCGACATCGTCGAGCGCATGCAGCCCGCGATGGAGAAGCTCTCGCAGCAGACCGGGGAGACGGTGAACCTCGCCGTGCCCGACGGCGCCGGCATCCTGAACGTGGCCGAGATCGCCAGCACGTACATCCTCGGCTGCAGCGGTGGCTGGACCGGCCGCAGGACCAAGCCGCACGCCGTGGCGAACGGCAAGGTCCTGCTCGCCTACGGCGTGATCCCGGTGCCCCGGGTGCTCGAGAAGTACACCGAGCGCACGATCACCACCACCGACGCGCTCCACGAAGAGCTTGCCGCGATCCGCCGCGAAGGCTACGCGAAAGCCGTCGCTGAGCTGGAGGACGGTCTCGTCGCGGTCGCCGCACCGGTCTTCGACCCCGCGGGCGCGTGCGTGGCGGCGCTGTCGCTGTCGGGGCCCGCCTACCGGATGCCGGCCGAGATGCTCGACGAGCTCGGCCGGCTGTGCTCCGACAGCACGGGGTCATGAGCCCGCCGTGTGGACGGCCGGCCGCCAGGGTTCGCGCGCCCCGCGGCAGCCACAGTATTGCCCCCGGGGCGACCCCCCGGGATCCCCCGCACCAATGGATGCCGCATCCGCGGCAGCCACAGTATTGCCCCCGGGGCGACCCCCCGGGATCCCCCGCACCAATGGATGCCGCATCCGCGGCAGCCACAGTATCGCCCCGGGGGGGCGACCCCCCGGGATCCCCCCGCACCAATGGATGCCGCATCCGCGGCAGCCACAGTATCGCCCGGTGTTCACCGCCGACCTCGAACGTGGCCTGGCCTTCGCCGAGCGGGCGCGGGCCGGCTGGGTCAACGTGAACGCCTCGACCAACCTGTGGGAGTCCCACCTGCCCTTCGGCGGGAGGTCGGGCACGGTCAGCGGGCGAGGGAGGGTCGGCGGCCGCTACGTCATGGACGCCTTCACCGAACCGAAGACGGTGGTCTACCCCGCACCGTCAAGGTAAGCGCGCGCCGCGACATAACCGGCGCGTGTCCGAAACCCATCGGACCGCCCCGCCGCGGCCCGCTGCGCGGCCGATCAGCGCCGCGGATCACAGGTGCCATCGCCCCCGCGATCCGCGGCGCCGGCCGGCGCCCCGCATCGCCCCCACTCCGGCCGTACCAGGTAGGACATGCGGTGTCATCGTAGGTGATTATGGGGGTCCGCAATGGAAGTTGAGGGCCCGGCCAGGTCACCCGCCACCTCAGCGGCACCCCCGCCCGGCCAGCACCACCCCGCCGACCGCACTCGTGGCGCACGAGCCGCCAGCCTCACCGGAGCTGCCGGACCGGGAGCCGGTGCTGGCCGCGTGGGTGGACATCCAGCAGACCTACCAGCGCAGTGCCCCGGGCGTTCTTCGTCACCCTCAAGGTGGCAAACGTCATCGAATGTGTGGTGCGGCGCGGCAGCCGTTAAGGATCATGGGAGGCGCTGGTAGCGGTGGCGGGATCGGGACGGGCGGGTTGGGTCAGCGGTCCGGTGGGAGATCGGGTGCGGCGGCCGGGGGCGAGGGGCGGGCCGCGTCGGGGCGGTGCCGGTAGAACTCGACCGCCTGGGGCGGCAGCGGGGTGTTGCCGAGGATCAGGTCGGCGGCCTTCTCCGCGATCATCATCACCGGGGCGTAGATGTTGCCGTTCGTGACGTAGGGCATCACCGACGCGTCCACGACCCGCAGGCCGCCGAGGCCGTGCACCCGCATGCTCGCGGGGTCCACCACCGACGCCGGGTCGGTGCCCATCTTGGCCGTGCACGACGGGTGCAGCGCGGTCTCCGCGTCGCGGGCGACCCAGTCGAGGATCTGCTCGTCGGTGGCGACATCCGGGCCGGGCGACAGCTCGCCGCCGTTGAACTGGTCGAACGCGGGCTGGTTGAGGATGTTCCTGGCGATGCGGATCGCCTCCACCCATTCCCTGCGGTCCTGTGCGGTCGACACGTAGTTGAAGCGCAGCGCGGGGTGCACGGCCGGATCGCGTGACGTGATCTTGACCGAGCCCCGCGCGTCGGAGTACATCGGGCCGATGTGCACCTGGTAGCCGTGGCCGCCGGCCGGCGCGGAACCGTCGTAGCGGATGGCGATGGGCAGGAAGTGGAACATCAGGTTCGGATACCCCACGTCCTCGTTGCTCCGCACGAAGCCGCCGGCCTCGAAGTGGTTCGTCGCCCCCGGGCCGTCCCGCAGCAACAGCCACCGCGCGCCGACCCCCGGGCGGTTGCGCCACTTGAGGGCGGGGGCGACGGACACCGGGAGCTTGGACGCGAACTGGACGTAGACCTCGAGGTGATCCTGGAGGTTCGCACCGACACCGGGCAGGTCGTGGACCATGTCCACGCCGAGCGGGGTCAGGTCGCTCGCGCTGCCGACGCCGGAAAGCTGGAGCAGTTGCGGCGAGTTGATGGCGCCGCCGGACAGGATGATCTCACCGGCCCGCACCCGGCGGGCCGGCCCCCGGCCCTGGGTGAACTCCACGCCGACGGCCCGGTTCCCGGCGAAGAGGATCTTCGTCACGAAGGCGCGGCACACCACCTTGAGATTGGCGCGCCCCATGACCGGATGCAGGTACGCGCGCGCCGCGCTGAGCCTCCTGCCACGGTGGATGTTGCGGTCGAAGGCGGCGAAGCCCTCCTGGCGGAAGCCGTTCACGTCGTCGGTCAGCGGGTAACCCGCCTCCTGCACCGCGGCGAAAAACGCGGTGAACAGCGGGTTGGTCGCCGGTCCGCGTTCGAGAACCAGCGGGCCCTCGGCGCCGCGGAACTCGTCGGCGCCCGCCAGGCACGTCTCCATCCGCTTGAAGTACGGCAGGCAATGGGCGTAGTCCCATTCCCGCATGCCCGGGTCGCCGGCCCAGCGCTGGTAGTCGAGCGGGTTGCCGCGCTGGAAGATCATTCCGTTGATGCTGCTCGAACCGCCGAGGACCTTACCGCGGGCGTGGTAGATACGCCGCCCGTGCAGGCCGGGCTCTGGCTCCGATTCGTAACGCCAGTCGTAGAACCGGCTGCCGATCGGGAACGTGAGCGCGGCCGGCATGTGGATGAAGACGTCCCAGCGGTAGTCGGGGCGCCCGGCTTCGAGCACGAGGACGCGGTTGGCTTCGCCGGCCGACAGCCGGTTCGCCAGGGCGCTACCGGCCGACCCGCCGCCGACGATGATGAAATCGAAACGTTCTGACGCCATGTTTTCCCTTGATCAGCTGGCTTCGCCCGACTCGGGATGTTACCAGCGCATGCGGTCCGGGCCGGCGGCGACCCGGTGCCGGCCCGGTGCCGGCCCGGTGCCGGTCCGCCGGCTTTGCCGCAGGTTACGTGCCTATCACCGCAGCCAGGGTCGTGCCGAGGTCGCCGAGGATGACGGCGGCCGCGTTGCGCCCCGGCGCGCCCGATACCGAACCGCCCGGGTGGGTCGTCGCGCCCGTCTGGTACAGGCCAGGGATGGGCATGCGGTGATTCGCCCAGCCCGCAGCCGGCCGGAGCCGGCCCGACTGCGCCGGGGTCATGTCGCCGCCGTGGCACGAGCCGTGCCAGTTGTGCCCGTTGAAGCGCTCCAGGTCAAGCGGGCTCTTGATGTTCGACGCGAGGATCACGTCGTCGGCCAGGTCAGGCGCGTACCTGCGCAGCAGGGCCAGGTTGGCCGCGGACACCTCGTCGCGGATCTCGTCCCACCGCTCCGGGCCGCCCGGCAGCTCGTACGGCTGAAAACCGACGACCTTGAGGGTGTGGTGGCCCGCGGGCGCGCGCGACGCGTCGGCGACGGTCGGGCAGAGCACGAGCAGCACCGGATCGTCGGTCGCCACCCGCCCCGCGCGGAAGTCGGCGCCGACGCGCAGCATCCGCGCGGCCGAGTGCGGCGTGCCCGACGCGACCGGCGTCACCGTCGTCTCCCCCGCGGCGAACCGCGGCGGCTTCGTGGTCGCGTAGTGCGTGACGAACATGGACACGCCAGGCTGCCAGGCATCGACGCGGGCGCGGAACTCCTCGCCCCAGAGCGCTGGTGGCGCCATGTCCACCAGATGCTTGATGTGGATGGTGGACAGCACCGCCTTGCCCGCGCGGAGACACTCGCCGGTGGCAAGCTCGACGCCGGTGCACCGGGCGCCGCGCCCGCCGCCGCCTTCCACGATCAGCCGGGCGACAGTGGCGCCGGTCCGCACCACGCCGCCGTGATCTTCGATCAGCCGGCACAGCGCCCTGGGCAGCGCGGCCGACCCGCCCTGCGGCAGCGTCCAGCTGTGCTGCTGACGGCCGAACGCGAGCGAGTAGGCGAGCAGCCCGGTACCTGGCCGGTCCGGTGGCTGCATGGTCATGAAGGACATCCAGAGCATGAACGCCCTGGTGTGCTCGTCGGCGAACTCGCGCTCGATCGCATCCCACGCCGACATCGCGTCCTCGCGCCGCCACCACGCGCCGCGCGGGTGCCCGGCGAGCAGTTGCGCGAGCGGCTCACCCTCGCCCGCGGGTGTGTACCTGTACCTGCTGACGAGCGGCGCGATGTCCGCGTAGCCGGCGAGCATGCGGTGCAGCGCAGCGGCGTCGCGCCGGTCGAACTTCGCGAACTCCTCGTACGTGCGGTCGGCGTCGCGCCACTGGGTCAGCCAGGATCCGTCGGGGAACGGCACGTGGACGACCGGGTCCGGGTGCAGGTACGTCAGGCCGTACCCGGCGAGTCCGAGCTCCTCGCGGCGGATGATCGGGCTGGACTGCAGCAGGTTGTGCGCGGTGGAGCAGGTGTCGTGCAGGAAGCCGGGCAGCGTCAGCTCCTGCGAGCTCGCGTCCCCGCCGGCCTCCTGCATCGCTTCGAGCACGAGGCAGCGCTGGCCCGCCTTCGCCAGGTAGGCCGCCGCGATCAGGCTGTTGTGCCCGCCGCCGGCGACCACGACGTCAAACTCCTCAGGCACCTGAGCCTCCTCCCGCAGGGCGCCGACGACGCTCAGGCGATGCTATTAGCCTGCGATGTTGTTGGCCTGGCCGTCCCTGCGGTCGTTTCCGCGGCCCTGGCCCGGGCGCCCGCCCGACCGCTGTGCCCGCCGTGGTGCGGGCCCTGCGGGCCCTGCGGTCCGCGGGCGGGGGGCCTGCCCCGTGGGCTGCGCGTGCTCCGCCCGGGTGCGCGCTCGCGGCGCCGCGGGCACCGGGGTACCGGAGGCGGCGAGCTGCCTGACCGTGTTGTCGCCGGTTTGCACGTGGTGGCTGGTGGGGGTGACCCCGATCGCCTCGTGCAGCCGCGCCACCTCGCGCACCTGGTCGGGTGAGACAAGGGCGAGGACGGTGCCCTGGGCGCCGGCCCGTGCGGTGCGCCCGGACCTGTGCAGGTAGTCCTTGCCGTCGTTGGGCGGATCGAAGTGGACGACCAGGTCCACGTCGTCCACGTGGATGCCGCGCGCGGCGACGTTGGTGGCGACGAGAACGCGCGGATGTCCCTCGGCGAACGCGTCGAGGGCGCGCTGGCGCTGGTTCTGGTTGAGGTTGCCGTGCAGGGCCGCGGACGGGATCCCGGTCCGGTTGAGCTGCTTGGCCAGCCGCGCCGCGCCGTGCTTGGTACGGACGAAGAACAACGTACGGGCCGGGCGCCCGGCGATCTCCGCCGCCACCGCGACCCGGTCGCTGGCCGGGAGCACGAACACCCGGTGATCCATCGCCTCGACGGGGGCCGCGGCGGGCGCGACGGCATGGATGGCCGGATCGCTGAGATAGGCGCGGACCAGGCCGCCGACGCCGCGGTCGAGGGTGGCGGAGAAGAGCATCCGCTGACCGCCGGCGGGCGTGGCGTCCATGATGCGGGTCACCGAGGGCAGGAAACCGAGGTCGGCCATGTAGTCCGCCTCGTCGATGACCGTCACCTCGACGGCGGTGAGCGTGCAGGATGACCGGTCGAGCAGGTCGATCAGCCGCCCGGGGGTGGCGACCACGACATCGACGCCCCTGGCCAGCTTGTCGATCTGCCGGCCGATGGAGGCGCCGCCGTAAACGGTGGCCACCCGCAGGCCCACCGCCTGCGCGAGCGGCGAGAGCACCGCGGCAACCTGAACCGCGAGTTCGCGGGTGGGCACGAGCACGAGCCCGCGTGGCGCCTTGGCCTTGCGGGGCCGCGCCGGTGTGGTGAGGCGGGCGAGCATGGGCAGGCCGAAAGCGAGCGTCTTACCCGACCCGGTCTGGGCGCGGCCGAGGACGTCGCGGCCGGCCATTGCGTCCGGCACGGCCGCGGCCTGGATCGGGAAGGGTGCCGTGACTCCGGCGCGGGTCAGCGCGGTCACCAGCGGCGCGGACACGCCCAGGTCCGCGAATGTCGCCGCGGTGGGGACGGGTGCGCCGAGCGCGGCGGCAAGCGCGCGGTCCAGGTCGGGGTCTTCGCCCTGGCGCGGCGGCGCCTGGGGCTGGCGGTTCTGGCCCGCCGCGCTCCGGTACGGCCGGGCAGGCCCGGAGTCCTGGCCGGCGGCCCCCCGGCTCGCGGACCCTGCCCCGCGGCTCGCGGACCCGCGGCTCGGGGGCTTGTGACTCGCGGACCCGGACCCGCGGCTCGTGGATCCACGGCTCGCGGGCTTGCCGCCGTGGCCGGCGGGCCCACCGCCCTGACCGGCGGATCCGCCGTGGCGGCGGGCCGCGGCGCGGCGGCGGGCAGGCTGGCGCTCAGCAGGCTGAGGCATTAATGAAGCTCCCTCGGTGTCGGATGGCCGCGTCATGGTCGGAGGCGTCGACGACGGCGGCAACACGGCCCACCGGGAAGCGAACTACTCTCACATGCGACCTCGCGGGCACTCGCCCGCGGCGTGACGGCATTCCGCCGTCGCAAGTGGCAACGCTACCAGCAGCCTGGATGTTCCGCGTGTGGCGGCTGGGGGCCTGCCGCCGGCGTGCTCGGGCGGCCGCGCCGGGCGACGGGGCGCCGGCCGGCCGCAGCACACGGCGGTCCCGCCCGGCGGCCGGGCTCAGCCGCTGGGCCCGGTGATCCCGGAACGTGGCCGCAGGCTGGCCAGATCGGCGGCGGCGCGGCCGGAGATCCATCCCTCGTAGTCACGGCCACCTGTGATCCTGCGCTCCTGTAGCTCAGGAAACGTCGCTTCGACGGCCCGGTCGACGGCCTGGTCACGGGCGGCAAGCACCGGCAGGAGATTCTTGCCCGCCGGCTCGGCCGAGACCCTGGTGGCCACCTCGTCCGCGGTGGCGCGCAGCCGCTCGCCGATGCGCTGGGCGTAAGCGGCAAGAAACGAGCTGCGGAACGACCTGGTGCGTGACCGGCCGTAGGCGTCGCGGCGCGCGCCCGCGTGCACCATCGCCGTGGTGGCCTGCACGAGCAGCGACGTGTAGAGCAGCTCGACCGCGCCGAGATCGGCCGCGAATCCGTAGACCGTGGAGAAACCGAGCCCGCGGTGCCATACGGCGCGGCAGCGGTTCGCCGCGGCGACCACGTCGACAAGCAGGGCCTTGGGTGCCTCGTAGGGATTGTCGACCGGCAGGCGGCGCCCCTCCGGTTCGCCCGGGCGGCCGGATCGAGCGTCGACGAGCGCGCGGTCGATGCTGTGCCTGGCCATCAGCTCCTGCGCCCGCGCGCTGAGCGCCTCGGCCTCGTCAGGGAACTCCGTCGACTCGGCCTTGGCCAGCAGCGCGCGGATGCGGGCGAGCATGCGCTCGTCACCCGCCCGCGACTGCGGCGAACCGGGCCGCGCCGCAGCCCCGGTACCGGTACCGGTACCGGCGCGCGCCTGGCCCGGTGGCGGGCACAGCAGCGGGAGCCGGGGAAGGGTCCCGAGCGCGTAGATCACGTCAAGCGCGCGGACGATCACGGCGAGCCGGTCAAGGCCATCGCGGTCGCCGCGCGCCTGCAGGTAACCGTCGCCGCCGGCCCACCACACCCGCGCGTCGAGCGCGCTGAGCTGCGCCTGCCAGCGATCGTCAACCGTCGCGGCGGCGTAACCGCGCATCTCGGCCGCGATCGCGTCGCCGACGACGCGGGCGGGCCCGCTGCCAAGTTCCCGGCCGACCGCGCGGACGACGTCGGCCGGCTGCCAGCCGTACCGCCATACGGCGGTGACGCGGTCCTCAAGCGCACCCATGAGCGCGCCCTCGGTGATCCGCCACCAGTCCGCGACGCCTGGCCGCTCCGCCAGTTGCGCGGCGCACCGCAGGAAGGCCGGGCCGTCCGCACCGGACCTGGCCTGCACCGCGTCCGCCACCAACTGCGCGGCGAGCTGCGCGGGCGGCAGGCCAGCGGACGCGGACGCGGGGCCGGCGGGCCGGGGGGCAGGCCCGGGCCGCCCGGCATGGCGCCGCTTCCTGTCCTTCTCTTTGGCGCGGCGGCGCTGCCGGTTCGCTTTGCCCACGGCACCTCCCGTTGTCCGGCTCCCGCAGTATCCTGCCACGGCGCACTGACAAGGCGCGCTGACACGCGGCGGTAACAAGGCGCGGCCATAAGACGCGGCCATAAGGCGCGGCGACAACCCGCCCGAAGCCGCCTACAGTGAACCTCAGGGCCTTGTGCTCAGCCGATCGCAGCGGTGGTGGTCCGATGACCGATGACCGGTCGTTCCGTGCATCCGACGAGGATCGCGAACGCGTCGTCGGGGTGCTACGCGAGCAGATGGTCGCCGGGCGCCTGTCGAGCGAGGAACTCGACGAGCGGGCCGGCGGCGCCTATTCCGCGAAGACCTGGGACGACCTGCGCAGTCTGGTCAGGGACCTGCCGGTCACCGTGCGGTTCGCCGACGAGCGTGTCCCGGTTGCCCCACCGCGGGTAGTCCGGCTGTCGCCGCGCCCACGCCGGCCGTCCATGCTGCTGCCGATCGCCGTCGTCTGGCTCGCTCTCATGATCATCGGTGACCGGATCGTCTTCCTGGCCCCGATCCTCGTCCTGGCGATGATCATCGGGATCATCGTCGTGTTCAGCCGGCGGTGGGCGCGCCGTCTGTAACGCAGCGCCGCCGCGAGGGCGGCGGCAGGCATGGCAGCCGCCTCACCCGTGCGCGAGCCGTTGGATCATTATCCGCAAGGGCCCGCAGGTGATTGACACGCGGATTTGATCTTCGCGGTGACGGTCCAAATTTGCTGTCAGGCAAGCGTTGGGCTGCGCGGGTGCCGGCCGGTGGGCAGCACCGATGCCACGGGATGGCTCGTGCCGGGAGACTTCCTGCGGTCAGCGCGATGGTGCCGGCCGGTGGGCAGCACCGATG
>WNFJ01715979.1_pt3 | contig 40328 bp, 41 predicted proteins | sample 5400461 | NCBI WGS metagenome assembly WNFJ01 (sample SAMN13153349, study PRJNA577476) | soil metagenome | isolation source: 115 cm saprolite on Douglas fir-dominated hillslope | place: USA:California | collected 2013-09-17
TCGAACGAGCGCCCGGATCTGATGCTCAAGAGTCCTCTGGGCCGAACGGCGCGCGTGGTCAACATGTCCGAACTGGGCAAGGCGCTGAACCATCTCGGTGACCCGCCGATCCAAGCCATCTTCGTTTACAACTCCAATCCCGCGACGGTCGCGCCCAACCACAATGAAGTGGTGCGCGGCTTTCTGCGTCCCGATTTCTTTACCGTGGTGCACGAGCAGTTCTTCACCGATACCACCCGATATGCCGATCTGCTGCTTCCGGCCACAACCTTCTTTGAGCACAAAGAGTTGCAGAAGGCCTATGGGCACTACTATCTGCAGATTTCCGAACCGGCGATTGCTCCACTGGGCGAAGCCAAGTCCAACACCGATCTGTTCCGCGAGCTGGCCTGCCGTATGGGCTTCCGCGATGACTGCTTCCAACAAACCGTGGACCAAATGATCGACCTAGCCCTGAGTAAGCCTCACCCGCGCGGCTGGCTGAATGGGATCACGCGCGAACGGCTGGAGAAAGAAGGCCACGTGCGTTTGAACTTCGGCGAAGAGGGACCCTTTCTTCCCTTCGCACACGGCGGGTTCTTCACAGCCAGCGGCAAGGCCGAGCTTTACAGCGGGACCCTGGCGGCTTCCGGGCTAGACCCGGTGGCCTCATTCACTCCGCCGCAGGAGTCGCGCCACACGGAAGCTGCCAGGAAATACCCGCTGGAGTTGCTCTCGCGCAAAGCCGATAACTACCTGAACACCACCTTCTGCAACATCGATTCGCTCAAGAAGTTGGAAGCGCCGGATCTTGTGGAGATCAACGCCGCTGACGCGGCCGCGCGCGGCATCCATGAAGGCGACTGGGTACGGGTCTTCAATGACCGCGGTGAGGTCCGGCTTCGCGCCCACGTGAACGGCGCCGTGCAGGCGGGCGTGGTGGCGGCGCGCCTGAATTGGGGAAGCCTGGCGCCCGACGGCAAGAGCATCAACGCCCTCACGTCGGAGACCCTGACCGACATCGGCGCGGGCGCCACCTTCTATTCGTGCCTGGTGGAGCTCGAGCCGGCAGGCCAACCCTAAAAATCCCTTGCAAGTTTTTGCGCTCTGGCGCGTTCTCGGTTCAAGGAGGAGACTGTCCAGGCGCCGGCATGGCCGCCGGACCACTTGCTTGGAGGGCGGCAGGGCAACCGCCGGACACAGCAGGTGGGCGGCCCAGAAGAAATATGGATTCGGTTGGATCGCCAGGTAGTTTGGTCCCCAATCCAGTTTTAGGATGGACTTTTTGGGAGCAATCAGGCAGAATTCGGCCAGGAAAATTTGGCCGGACGAAGCCGCGTCAGCAGGCTTAGGGCGAACATCCCAAGTGGCGCTTCAGCAGTAACTCCCGTATAATCTGGATTTTCCAACTTGCTCCGAGGGTGCTCATATTTTGTTGTCCTTTAAGGAAACCAGTCAGAGGTGCGCCCGCAGCATGGAGCCGCTGGCGATGATTCTCGTTTTCATTCTCTTCGGGCTGGTCTCCGGCGCCTCTGCACTTCCTCAAAATACCCAGGCTGCGGCTGCCCAAAACAACCAAACCATTGAGAATATTGATGTTCAGGGAAACCGCCGCATTCCCAAAGACACCATCCTGTCCCGCGTCTATACCCGAGCGGGAGACGTTTACGACGAGGCTGCCCTGCAGCGTGATCTGCGTTCCGTGTGGAACACCGGCTATTTTGATGATGTGCGCATCGAGCGGGAACAGGGTCCCAAGGGCTGGATTATCCACATTTACGTGCGGGAAAAGCCGACCATCCGCACCATCGAGTATCACGGCCTGAATTCCGTCTCTCAGAGCGACGTCCTGGAGCGCTACAAGAAGGTGAAAGTGGGGCTGACGGTGGATTCTCCCTACGATCCCACCAAGGTCACCAAGGCCAGGGTCGTGCTGCAGCAGCTGCTGGCCGAGCACGGACGCCAATTCGCCAACATCACGGTCCAGGTGCAGCAGATACCCCCGGCGTCGGTCGCCGTAACCTTCAACGTGAAGGAAGGGCCGAAGATCAAGGTCGGTAAGATCCGCTTCCAGGGCAACAAGAATGTGTCCAACCGGCATTTGATGGAGGCCATGAAGAACTTGCACCCCATCGGGATCCCCAATTCGATCTTCCTGGAGAGCCTCTTCAGCAAGACCTTTGACGCCTCCAAGCTGGAGGAGGACTCGGAACGGGTGCGCGACGCCCTGCAGCACTATGGCTACTTCAAGGCCAATGTGGATAACCCCAAGACCAACCTGCGCACCATCCAGGGCGGTTTGCACATTCCGCCGTTCCAGAAGCGGCCGGCCAAAGTTATGGACATCACCGTGCCGCTGCAGGAAGGCGAGCGGTACCGGCTGAAGACCATCACATTCCAGAACAACAAAGCCATCCCCAACAGCGAAAAGCTGCGCACCCTGTTCCCCATCCAGAATGGCGACATCTTCGACACCCACCTGGTGCAGAAAGGCATCGAGAACCTGCGCAAGGCTTACGGCACGATCGGGTACATCAACTTCTCGGCCGTGCCCAGCACGGAGATCGATGATGAGAAAAAGCTGATTACGCTGAACGTTGAAGTGGAAGAAGGCAAGCCTTTCTACGTCCGCCGCATTGAGTTCCAAGGCAACACCACCACCCGCGACCGCGTAATCCGCCGCCAGATGCTGGTGCAGGAAGGGCAGACCTTCAACGCACAGCTGTGGGACATCAGCATCCTGCGCCTCAACCAGCTCAACTACTTTGAGGCGCTCAAGCCGGAAGAAGACACCGAACGCAAACTCGATGAACAGACCGGCTCGGTCGATCTGACGGTCAAAGTCAAAGAGAAAGGCAAGAACAGCATTGGGCTCACGGGAGGTGTAAGCGGCCTGGAAGGCTCATTCATCGGGTTGAATTACCAGACCAACAATTTCCTCGGACTGGGGGAAACCCTTCAGGTTGAGGCCAACGTGGGCAGCATCTCCAGGGTCCTGCTCTTCGGATTCACCGAGCCCTACGTGTTTGACCGCCCGCTGGCGGTCGGTTTCACCGTGTACAACCGGAAGTACGATTTCAACCAGGCGCGGCAGCTATCGATCTCTGCCGGCCAGCAGGTCAACCTGCCCACGTCGGTGCTCAACCAGTTGCTGAATTACAACCAGACCAGTACCGGGTTCACGGGGTCGTTGAATTACACCTTGCCACGCTCGTTCAAGCACCTTGGTCTGACCTACTCTCTGGACAGAACTTCCATCACCACGTTCACTGCCGCTTCCGCCAATCTGTTCGATACGCTGCAATTCCGCAACATCTCCGGTCCAAACGCGCTGCAGGGCATCATTACCAGTTCCCTTACGCCTTCGTTCAGCTTTAGCACCATCTCCAATCCTATCCGGCCCCACAGCGGTAGAAGCTTGTACATCTCGTCAGAGGTCGCAGGGCCAGGCGGCAACATCTACTTCTATCGTCCGCTGGTTTCCTTCACCCAGTTTGTCCCGATCCCCAAGCAGGGCCAGAACACCCTGGGGATGCGTTTCCAGGCCAGCTTTATCAACGGATACAACGGTGTGAGCGCTCCTCCCTATCAACGCTTTTATATGGGCGGCGAGGGGGATTTGCGCGGCTTCGATACGCGCACCGTTTCCCCGTATGTGTTCGTCCCCACGGTGCAGGCTTTCCCGCTTACCAATCCCGACGGCAGTCCGGTGCCGATTGACCCCACGAACCCGCGGCGCGGCAACGTCACCGTGGCCATACCCGTGAACAACATCACGCTGCCCGGCGGCGACACCCAGATGTTCGGCAACTTCGAATATCGCATCCACGTCGTCGGTCCGGTCACCCTGGCGCCTTTCGTGGACGTGGGCATGGACTTTGTCTCTCTGGATTCTCAGCTCAAGGTGGCTCCGCCATCGCTGACGCAGCTCAACAGCACGGTATTTGGCTGCCCCGTCATCGTCAATTTCCAGTGTGCCGGCGGGAACACTCAGACTATCAGCAGCGCCTTACCGGTGGTGCCGGGCACAAATTTCGTGCCTCGCATGTCCACGGGGCTTGAACTTCAGGTGCTGTTGCCGATCGTGCAGCAGCCTTTCCGGATTTACTACGCGTACAATCCGCTGACCTTGAACACCACCGTTATTTCGCCCAGCCCGATTACGCGCGCAATGTTCCCGGCGGGCGGGGCCGGCGATTTCAGCTTCGCTCAGGCGATATCCACGTTGTCTCCGAACTTTCATCTCCAGGAGCCGAAGCGCACATTCCGTTTCACCATCAGTACCACGTTCTAAGGAGAGAGCCTTGCTAAGAGACACCCTTGTTTGACGCTGCCGGAGACGCAACTTATAATCTTGGAATATTCGTCCTCTCTGCGGCTCTCAAGCATTCATTTCGCATTTTGCGGTAGACAGGTGCGACGGATTTATCTCAGCTAAATTTTAAGGAGACTCACGATTCAATGTTAGCTAATGCAAAGATTCTGGCGCTGTCTCTCGGCTTTGGCCTGGTTGCTTCCACCGCTGCCTGGGCCCAGGCAGGCGTGCCGACGGCAGCAGCGAAAGTGGGCATTGTCGCTATCCAACAGGCTATCGCCAGCACTAACGAAGGCAAGAAGGAATTGGATGCGCTGCAACAGCGCTTTTCACCGAGGCAAGCCGATCTCAAAAACCAGAACGATGAAGTCGAGAAGCTGAAACAACAGCTTCAGGCGCAAGGCGACAAGCTCAGTGAAGAGGTGCGCGCCAGCCAAGTCCGGAGCATCGAAACCAAGCAGAAGGCCCTGCAGCGCAGCTACGACGATTTCCAGACTGAAGTCCAGCAGGCGGAGCAGGAGATTGTGAACCGCTTGGGCACTAAGATGCTGAAGGTTGTCGGAGAATACGCCCAGAAGAACGGTTACGGCGTGATCCTCGACGTCTCCAATCCCCAGACTCCGGTTCTGTATGCCAGCGAGGGCGCCAACATCACCAAGGACCTGGTTGACGCATACAATGCTCAGTCAGCCGTGGCAGCACCGGCAGCGCCGAAGCCGGCCAGCAAGCCGGCGACGCCTGCCCCGGTGCCAAAGCAGCGCTGAGCGCTCGGTGGTGTCGTTTCCGGCCCAATTTGCGAGCGTGTGATCGTTTGTCAACGGTGCAAAAGAATTCAAGGAGCCGTAAATCAATGTTCGGTACCTCAAAACTTCAAATCCTGGTTCTCAGCCTCGGGTTGAGCACCGCATCTTCCGGCCTGGCCGTGGCGCAGGCAGCAGGAGCGCCTGCTGCCAGTCCAGCTCCGCCTGCCATCAAGATCGGCGTGGTGGACATTCAGAATGCCATCGGCAACTGCAATGAGGGCAAAAAAGAGTTCGACGCGCTGCAATCCAAGTTCGATCCCAAGCGGAACGAACTGAAGACTCTGAATGATGAAGTGGACAACCTGAAAAAACAGTTTGAAGCGCAAAGAGAAAAGCTCAGCCCCGAAGCAAGCGCCAGCCAGGCCAAGACCATCGCGGACAAGCAGAAGACCCTGCAGCGCAACTACGACGATGCCCAGACCGAATTCCAGCAGGCCGAGCAGGACGTAGTAAACAAGATCGGTTCCAAGATGCTCACGGTGCTCGAAAAGTACGCCAAGGCCAACGGATATGCGGTGATCCTGGATGTCTCCAACCCGCAAACTCCGGTGCTTTACGCCAATGAAGGCACCAACATCACCAAAGATCTTGTGGACGCATACAACACGGCGAATCCGGCGGCTGTGCCGCCGGCCAAAGCTGGGGGTGCGACCGCGCCGGCAGCAACTCCGCGGCCCGCGACGACTCGCCCCGCCGCTCCCGCCCCCGCCGCTGCGACACCAAAGAAACCGTAATTGTTCCTTCCTTTATCTCCGGCCGCCCTTCTGGGCGGCCGATTTATTTTTGTCTGATTAACTCCTTTACCGGAACATTGCCGCTGTTGCGCGGTGTCAAATCCTTGCATGATGGAGGAAACCATGTTCCGGGAAACATTGCTCGAATCCGCGCCATCGGGCCGCAAACGCAAGCGCTGGCCCATGGCCATAGCCTTCACCGCGGAGCTGGTAGTCGCCGGTCTGCTGGTGACGTTGCCGCTGCTCTCCACCGGCGTGATTTCGGTTTCGGCGCACGTGCCGCTGGTGGCGCCGCTGCGCTCGGTCGACATTCTCGATCACTCAACCACCGCGCCTCCCAAAGCCTGCAATTGTGGCCGCACCTGGCGGCGCTCGGTGGTGGTCATCGCATCCAATCGCGACGTCATTCACAGTGGGTCTCCAACACCGAATACGGAAGAACGAGACACAGATCGTCCTTCCAACTACCCCGGCCCAACGGAGAAACTCCCCGACGGAATTGCCGGAGGCACAGGGACAGACAGGGCTCCGGCGCAACCGCGTCTGCAGCGAGTTCGCGTTTCGGTGATGTCCGAAGGGCAACTCGTCAACAGGGTCGAGCCCGTTTATCCGCGGACAGCAATTCTGACCCGCACTGAGGGAGCAGTGAAGCTACGTGCCATCATCGCCAGGGACGGAAGCATCGAGAGCCTCAGCGTCGTGAGCGGCCATCCTATGCTGGCCGGCGCTGCCATCGACGCGGTACGACAGTGGCGTTACCGGCCCTACTACCTGAATGGCGAGCCAGTTGAAGTGGAAACTTTCATCATCGTGAATTTCAAGAAAACAAACGACTAACCGGCAGTCACCTCGGTCGCGACCTGTGGAAAAACCTGTGCATTTCGCAAAAGAGTTTACTAAGCTTAGAGCTTTCTAAATCGCATTGTGAGATTTTGCCCAACTATTGTTGCAGATTGTAAGTGATTGATTTATAAGAAACTTACGTGAAAGTCGGCGGTCGGCGGGATGATTGCACCATAAATGGGAAACGCGGGCTCCCAGAGAGAAGGGATTTGCACATTTGCGTCTAGCAACTTTTTCGACGTTGAAGCATCACGCGCCCTCGCCCACTTTGAGAACCGCGAGGAACGCCTCTTGCGGGATGTCAACTTTGCCGATTCGCTTCATGCGGCGTTTGCCTTCCTTCTGTTTCTCCAGCAGCTTGCGCTTGCGCGTGATGTCACCGCCGTAGCACTTGGCCAGAACGTTCTTGCGCATGGCGGCCACGGTCTCGCGGGCGATGACCTTGGCTCCAATCGAGGCCTGGATGGCCACTTCAAACATCTGCCGCGGAATCAACTCGCGCATTTTGGCGGTAAGCGCCCGCCCGCGATCGTAGGCGAAGTCGCGGTGCACGATGATGGAGAGCGCGTCCACGGGTTCGCCCGCCACCAGGATATCCAGCTTCACCATGGGCGATTCCCAGTAACCGGCCAAGTGGTAGTCAAGCGAGGCGTAACCTCGGGAGATGGTCTTCAGGCGGTCATAGAAATCGAGCACGATCTCATTCAGGGGCAACTCGTAGGTAAGCATCACGCGTGACGCGCTTACATACTCGAATCCCTTCTGCCTGCCTCGTTTCTCTTCCACCAGCTTGAGAATCCCCCCGACGTATTCTTCATTGGTGAGGATGGTAGCCATGATCACCGGCTCTTCGACTTTGGCAATCTCGCTCTGGGCCGGCCAGCGTGAAGGATTATCAACCTCGATGACCTCGCCATCCGTCTTCGTAATGCGGTAGCGAACGCCCGGCGCCGTAGTGATCAGGGCCAGCGCGAACTCGCGCTCCAGACGTTCCTGAATGATCTCCATGTGCAGCAGGCCGAGGAAGCCGCAGCGAAAACCGAAGCCCAGCGCCACCGAACTCTCCGGCTCGAAGAAGAAAGAGGAATCATTGAGGCGCAGCTTCTCCAGAGCTTCGCGCAGGGCGGTGTGTTCGTGCGCGTCCACGGTGTAGAGGCCGGCAAAGACCATGGGCTTGATGTCTTCAAAGCCGGGCAGGGGCTCGATGGCGGGGCGGGCATCGTCGGTGATGGTGTCGCCGATTTTAGTGTCAGCAACGTTCTTGTTGTTGGCGATCATGAAGCCGACTTCGCCGGCCACCAGCTCCTCGATTTCCACCGGCTTGGGTGTGAGCACACCCAGGGTCTCAACTTCCAACGTCTTTCCATTCCACCACAGACGGACTTTCATCCCCTTACGCAGCGTGCCCTGAAAAAGCCTGGCCAGAACGATGACGCCGCGGTAAGAATCAAACCAGGAATCGAAGATCAGCGCCTGCAGCGGGTTCTCCGGATTGCCCTTGGGCGGAGGCAGCCGTTTGACGATGGCCTCCAGTACTTCCGGGACGCCCAACCCGGTTTTGGCGCTCACCAGCAGGGCGTCTTTGGTGTCCAGTCCCACCGTCTGCTCGATCATCTCTTTGGTACGGGGAATGTCCGCGCTGGGCAGGTCGATCTTGTTGATGACCGGGATGATCTCCAAATGGTTGTTGATGGCCAAATAAGCGTTAGCCAGCGTCTGCGCTTCCACGCCCTGGGAGGCGTCCACTACCAGCAGCGCGCCTTCGCACGAAGCCAGCGAGCGCGACACTTCGTAAGAGAAATCCACGTGGCCGGGCGTGTCAATCAGGTTGAGCTGGTATTCCTCGCCATCCAGCGCGGTGTACTTCATGCGCACCGCGTGCGCCTTGATGGTGATGCCGCGCTCCCGCTCCAGGTCCATGGCATCCAATACCTGTTCCTGCATTTCGCGCATCGAAAGCGATCCCGTGAGCTCCAGCAAGCGGTCAGAGAGCGTGGATTTGCCATGGTCGATGTGCGCGATGATGGCAAAATTGCGGATGTGTGTGCGGTCCATCGGGATGGGCTTAGTCTCTTATTCTAGCATCGGGGTAGAAAGCGACGCGGGCGCGACGGCCCGCGAACTCGAGCTTGCCGGCGTGCTTCTTCATCAAGCTCTTGAAGCGTTCGAGAGCCACAATCTCCCGGAGCGCCATGTGCACTGCCTCGGTCCGCGACTTCGCGCCAAGAACTCTCGCCGCTTCGTCGGCGAGCTGAGTGTCCAGCCTTATCGATGTCTTCCTTACAATCATGGACCTCGTCCGTTCCGCTGACACTTACACAATAACAGAAGGTATATGTAAGCTCTCGAGGAAGGAAAACACCGAGGATTTGCGACGCTGGGCAAGTACGATATTGTTTACGACACTTGGCCCTAGCCCTTGCTGGCGCCACATGGATCACATCTGTTGTTCACCTTTGGCATAACTCTGTGTATCCTGTGCGTCCGAACCCTGTCATGCTGAGCGGAGCGCCACCGGAATCTCTTCTTCGCCGAGGCTCAATGGCGCGGAGTCGAAGCATCCCGAGAATGCACAGACCATGAATGCAGTCTCAAGGCGTTCTCACCAGGCAGCGTCGAGAGAACGCCTTGAAGCGGCATAGCAAAGGAGACATCGCCGGGATGCTTCGACTCGTCCTGCCTCGTTGCGCTCAGTCGGACTCGCTCAGCATGAAGTCTTAAACAACGCAAAGCAGGACCGGCAAGATCGCGTCTCCGCGTGTGTCCGCTCGCGCCGCCCTTGCGCGGGACTCAGTCCGCGATTATGCTGCATGGTTCCTGAAATCGCCGGAGGCTCCGCTCATGCGTCATTTCCTCACTGTACTATCTCTCATCTGCTGCGCCACTCTCTGTTGCGCTCAGCCGCAACCGCAGGAGCCGATCAAAGATTTCATCCGCGTGCCCGCCGGCGTGATCGCGCTGGAGCACGTGCGCGTGATTGACGGCACCGGCGCGGCAGCCAAAGCAGACCAGACCATCCTGATCTCCGGGGGCAAGATCGCAGCTATCGGCGCGAGCGGGTCGATGCAGATTCCCGCCGAAGCCAATCGCCTGGACTTTTCCGGCTATTCCGCCCTGCCCGGACTCGTCGGCATGCACGATCACCTTTTCTATCCCGCCGGCGGCGGACTCTACCACGACATGCCGCTCAGCTTTCCGCGCCTCTATCTGGCTGCCGGCGTGACCACGATCCGCACCACCGGTAATATCGAACCGTATGTGGATCTCGAAATCAAAAGATCGATTGATGCGGGAAGAGCCGTAGGACCCAAGATCAACGTTACCGGTCCGTATCTCGAGGGAAGCAGCACGCTGATCGCGCAACTGCATCAGCTCAGCGGCCCGGACGACGCCCGCAAGATGGTGGAATACTGGGCCGAGGAGGGCGCACGCTCTTTCAAAGCTTACATGTTCATCACGCGCGCGGAGCTCAAGGCGGCCATTGAGGCCGCCCACGCCCGTGGGCTGAAGGTCACGGGCCACCTCTGCTCCATCGGCTTTCGCGAAGCGGCCGAGCTGGGCATCGATGACCTGGAGCACGGGTTCGAGGTCGACACCGAGTTCTTTCCGGAAAAGAAAGAGGACGTCTGCCCCGACGCAACCCAGGCCGCTCGGGCCGCGGCCAAGTTGGATGTGAACAGCGAGCCCGTCCAGGCTACCATTCGATCTCTGGTCTCGCACCACGTTGCCGTCACTTCCACATTGCCTGTCTTCGAGCAGTTTGTACCCACGCGTCCCGACGAGCCGCAAAGGGTCCTTGACTTGCTCTCAGAGGATGCGCGCAAGACGTACCAGGCCAACCGGGCACGCATGGCGCAGATGAAAGACTCGCCGCGCCCAGCTATGTTCCAAAAGGAGATGGAATTCGAGCGCGCCTTCGTCAAGTCCGGGGGCACGCTGCTGGCCGGGCTCGATCCCACCGGAATCGGCGGGACCGTCGCCGGCTTCGGCGACCAGCGGGAAATCGAGCTGCTGGTGGAAGCCGGCTTCACTCCGCTTGAGGCCATCAAGATTGCCAGCCTGAACGGCGCGCAGTTCCTGGGCGAGGCTGACCATATCGGCTCGCTGGCCGCGGGCAAGCCGATATCGTGATCACCAAAGGCGATCCCTCAGCCAATATTCAGGACATTGAGAACGTCGAGGTGGTCTTCAAAGACGGCGTAGGCTGGGATTCGAAGAAACTGATTGATTCGGTGAAGGGGCAGGTCGGAACGCGGTGAGTTTTTTCCCATCCCGAGCGCAGCCTTTCGAGGTCCCGACCCTGAGCTTGCCGAAGGGGAGGGATCCCTATTGCTACGTTGCTCCAGTCCTCTCGCGCATAAACAGTAATCAAGATTGTGAGGTCCGATGTCGCCCAAAACGCGGTTCGTATTTTAGAGATGGGATACTCCAGTGATGGCCACAGTCATGCGTAGGTTCCTTGCAGGTCTGTCGGCTTGCGGTATCGCCGTGGGCATCGTCGCATACGTCGAGAGCCTGTCAGGAACCACAATTGAAGACAGGTCCCAGTGGATGATCGTACTCGGGGTTGGGGTGATTGCGATCCAGATACCCATGCTTGTTCTTGGACGCTCATCGGTGAAAAGCCGGACGTTCTTCTGGAAAGGATTCGCGCGAGGCATGCCGAGATGGGTCGTTTCCTTCGTAAAGTTATTCTGGCTGATCGCTTTAGCGCACTTTATCTGGTTCTTCATAAAAAGTCATCATGCAGTCCCCTTAATCGAGGATGGACAATTCATCCTTAGCAGTCGCGGGCGAATAGTAAAGGTGCTGACGGAGCAAGAGTATCTGACGTTGAAGTCAGAAGAACTAAGAGTGTTCGCGGCCCTGATGGTCGCCTGCTATCTGGCGCCGATGATGTATTGGTGGTTCCCGCGAAACCATCGACCGTCGCTTCGCTCGGGGTGTCAGAACTAGCTACGCTCGGGATTTTAGAAAGAGACTCACTGCAAACCCGTCCGCCTCTTCCGCGAGCGCTTTCTTCCATTGAGCCCCGGGCTGGGGAAGCTCGGCCGCGCCTCGAATCCGGGCAAAGACTTTAATTTTCGACTGCTCAGCGGGAACCTGCATATGGATCACTCCGTCAACCAACTCAGCCTTGCAGGTGCGCTCGCTGTTGATCACGTATATCTTCCGCAGTTCGATCAACGGCCGGTACCAGCGAAGCATCTTGTTCTCGGGCGATGCGAGCTGCCAGTTCAATTTCGAGCGCTCGAAGGTGGCCGGGTCCTGCGGATCAGGAACGGAATCATTTGGAAAACCGAAATCCTTGAACTCATTGCGGCGCCCTTCACGGACCGCCTTTTTGAGCTTCGGATCGTCATAGTCGGTGAAGAACAGGAAGGGATTGCGCTCGTCGTATTCCTGGCCCATAAAGAGCAACGGCGTCTGCGGAGCCAGAAGAAGCAGGGCCGAAACAAGCAGGCGCGCGCCAAAGGGGATAAGCACGCTCAGCCGCTCTCCCCCAGGGCGGTTCCCGACCAGGTCATGGTTTTGCAGACAGATCACGTGTGCCGGCGCGGGCATGTTCCTGGCTGAACTGCCGCGCGGGTCGCCGCCCCAGAACCGGAATGGCTCGCCCTGAAACACGAATCCTTCGTTGAGCGCGCGGACAATCTGCTCCGGCCGGCCAAAGTCCTGGTAAAAGCCCGCCCGCTCGCCGGTAAAGAAGGCGTGGACGGCGTGATGAAAATCATCGCTCCATAGGGCGTCGAAGCCGTAGCCGCCTTGCGCGCGGGGGCGGACGATCTTCTCGTCATTGCGATCGGTTTCGGCGATCAAGCAGGTTTTCCGGCCAAGCTCCTGCGCCAACCCGGCCACGTCGTCCCGGATCTCCGCCAGAATGTGGGTGGGGGAGTCATCGAGAATGGTCTGCACCGCATCCAGCCGCAGACCGTCCATGTGGTATTCGCGAATCCAGTACATGGCGTTCCCAGTCACGTAATCACGAACGCCCTGGCAGCATTCCTGGTCGTAATTGATGCCATCGCCCCAGGGTGTCTTGTGTTTATCAGTGAAGTACGGACCGAACAGGCGCAGGTAATTGCCCTCGTTGCCGAGATGGTTGTAAACAACGTCGAGCACCACGCCCAGGCCGGCGCCGTGCGCGGCGCTGACGAAGCGCCGCAGCGCCTCCGGGCCGCCGTAGCTGGCCTGCACCGCATACAGGGAGACACCGTCATAGCCCCAGTTGCGCGTCCCAGGAAACGCCGCCACCGGCATCAGCTCCACCACGGTGACTCCAAGCTGCTTGAGATACGAGAGTTTTTCGATTGCTGAGTCGAGCGTGCCTTGCGGCGTGAAAGTGCCCACGTGCAGCTCGTAGATGACGTAATCCTGGAGCGGCAGCCCGGGCCAGTTCTGATCGCTCCAATGGAAGGCTGACGGGTCCACGATCGCGGTTGGCCCGTGCACTCCCTCCGGCAGAAAACGCGAGACCGGATCGGGAACCGGCTTGTGCTCATCGACAACGTAGAAATACCTGTCGCCGGCGTGCGCGGGAGCTCGCAGAGAGAAGTGCTCTCCTTCCCGGCGCATCTCCAAGTCCTGCGTGGCGCCCTGGGTCATCAGGCGCAACATGACGCGGGTGGCCGTCGGCGCCCAAACGCGAAAATCACATTCTTTGCCTTCGATCGACGCGCCGAGCATGGTTTCAGCTGCTTTGCCCAGATGGTGGCTTTTCACGTATCTTGAGACGGACCCCACTCGACCCAGGATGCTTGATCAAGCGAAGCAGGTTTTGATTCTAGCCTCATCTTCCCCGCGGCGACAGGAACTGCTGCGGGATGCCGGCTTTCTTTTTGAAGTTCATCCCGCTCATGTTCCCGAAGAACGGGCTGCGGGCGAATCGCCGCTCCAATATGCCTGCCGTCTGGCCAGGGAGAAGGCCCAGGCGGTGGCGCGGGATTTCCCGGGCCGCTATGTTCTAGGTGCAGACACCGTCGTGGTGGTGGAGGACCAGGTCCTGGAGAAACCGAGGGACGCACAGGATGCCGCGCGCATGCTTCACCTGCTTTCCGGCAAGGGTCATCAAGTGATCACTGCGGTCAGCCTGGTGCGACCCGAAGGAAATAGCGACACGCGCACATCGACCACACAGGTCTATTTCCGCGAGGTCGCCGAAGAAGAGATAGTGCGTTACGTCTCGAGCGGCGAGCCCATGGACAAGGCCGGCGCTTACGCTATCCAGGGCGGCGCGGCCCAATGGATTCAGCGCATCGAAGGGGAATATTCGAATGTGGTTGGATTACCGCTGTCGCTGGTGAAAGAGATGCTGCGTGCCCGCGGATTCAGGTGAGCTACTTCTTGTCGGCCGGCGGAGCAGGCTGTTCTGGGGTTCCCTGTTCACCGTCCTTCATAGCGCCCTTGAAATTGCGGATCGCATCGCCCAGGCCTTTGCCCAAATCGCCCAGCTTGCTGGGTCCAAAGAAGATGAGGGCGATGACCAGGATGATCAGCAGTTCCGGCACACCAAGTTTTCCGCCAAACATTTTTTACTCCGTCCGGAACCGCCAGATTAAAGAGCGTTCCGTTTGTTTTTCCGAGGGTTTGCTTACCAAAGCGATTGTAGGCCATGTGCGTTGGCCGCGTCAAAGGAACAATGTTAGCCAAAAGCCCGATGGCTCGGCTGGCGCTCCATCGCTAAGTCCTTAGAATTCATATGGTTTCGATCAAGCGGGCGAGCAAGGCTGTGCGGCGGGCGAGCTCCGCAAGCACAATTGATTCATGATCGGCATGCGCGCCTTCGCCGACTCCGCCCAGACCGTCAAGCGTGGGCACGCCCAAGGCCGAAGTGAAGTTGCCGTCCGACCCGCCTCCGGTGGCGGATTCCTCAAGCGTCATGCCCAGCTTCGCGGCCTCATCGCGGGCGAGAGTGAACAGCCGCGCGGTGCCGGCGGTCCGCTCCATGGGCGGACGGTTTATGCCTCCGCTGACTTCCATGGAGCAATCCGGATCAAACCGCCGTAGCGCCGTGAACTTCTGCTCGAGGGCTTGCGCGTCGGCGGCACGGGCGATGCGCACATCCACGTCCGCCCAGGCCTCCGCGGCCACCACGTTGGTGCGGGTGCCTCCCCGGATCACCCCGGGGTTCACGGTGATGCCGCGGTCGAGGTCGGTAAACTTCGCCACCTCTAGAACCTGCCGGGCGAGTTCCACAATGGCGCTGTGCCCTTTCTGAAAATCTACGCCGGCGTGGGCCGCGCGGCCGCGCACGTGGATAGTAAAGTCGCCGACTCCCTTGCGCGATGTCTTCAGGCAGCCCTGCGCACCCTGCGCCGGCTCCAGGACCAGGACCGCCTCGCATTCCTTGGCTGTCGCTTCGACGATAGGCCGGCCCGTGACGCTGCCAACCTCCTCGTCAGTATCCAGCAATACGATCACAGGGCGATGATCTCCCGAGCCGGTGCTCTGCAACGCGCGCAGCGCGAACATCATCATGACGATGCCTGCCTTCATGTCCAGAACGCCCGGTCCGAACACGCGCCCGCCCTCGGCGCGGAAGGGCATTCCGGCCAGCGTGCCCAGGGGCCATACCGTATCAAAGTGGCCGAGTAACAGAATCGGCTTGGCTCCGGCTCGTCCGGGGAATTCCGCTTTCAGGTGGTCGCCATACTCCTGCTGCGGATAGAAGTTGACTTTGCCGCCCAGGCGTTCAAACTCGCTTCCTAGATACGCGCCCAGCCGGTCGACTCCGGACTTGTTGTCGCTAGGCGACTCGAGCTCGACCGAGCGCTTGAGGACGGCCAGCATCTCGTCCTGATGCTGCTCGCAAAATTCGAGCAACGGTACGACGGGCTGGCTGGAACCGGTCATGTGGACTGGAATGATAAACCGTCTCGCGCCGAACGGGCTAACACCCCCGAGGGAATAAAACCACACGCGTTCTCATCAGTGTACGTCCTCGTTCAGCAATCCGGATTGATCGAGCGAACGTGTCGGACAAAAAACGGCAGCCCTCGTACGGGCTGCCGTTTCTGTCAACGAAGGAGCGCGCCATCGAGGCGCTTTGCGACAGATCCTTACATTCATTCTTGCTCAAATTATTGCTCCTATCTGTGATGCTCCTGGCGCAAGATTGGCAGCCAGCTGCGCGAGTGTTTAAGATTAGGAGTGAATCTTCTATAATTCGCGCTTCAATGAGTGAAACCGCCAATGTGAACTCAGCCGAGGTCTCGGCTCCGAACGCCAAGATCGGCCCCCTGGACGTGACGCAGATTCAGGCCATCTTGCCCCACCGCTACCCATTTCTGCTGATCGACCGGGTGTTGGAGATCGAACGCAAAAAAAAGATCGTGGCGATCAAGAACGTCACCGCCAACGAGCCCTTTTTTGCCGGGCATTTTCCCGGAAACCCGATCATGCCCGGTGTGCTGACGGTGGAAGCCATGGCCCAGGCCGGGGCAACGCTGCTGCTCACGGAGATTCAGGACCGGGATAACAAGCTGGTGGTCTTTACCGGCATTGAGAAAGCGCGATTCCGCCATCCCGTGGTCCCCGGAGACCAGCTCCGCATTGAGGTTGAGGTGCTGGCCTGGCGAAGCATTGCCGGACGCATGGGCGGCAAGGTCTTTGTAGATGGCAAGCTGGTGGCCGAAGCCATCATCAGTTGCGCCGTGGTCGACCGCCCCCGGAAGCATGCCGGCTCCCAAAATCCAGTCACGGATGCCGATCCCGCCGAATGATTGCGTACCAGAGTCCTGCTCCATCGGGCCTTACTGCCTGATTGGGGGTGAGGTCGAACTGGGCGAAGCTTGTGAGCTGATCTCGCACGTGGTGATCCACGGACCAGCGAAGATCGGATCCCACAACCGCTTCTTCCCTTTTTGCGCCGTCGGAGGCGAGCCGCAGGACGTGACCTATGCCGGCGAAAAAACGCGGCTGGAGATGGGCGACCACAACGTGGTTCGCGAATACGCCACCATCAACCGGGGCACCGTGAAGGGCGGTGGCGTAACCCGGATCGGCAGCCACACCTTGATCATGACCTCAGCGCACATTGGCCACGACTGCTCCATCGGCGACCACGCCATGCTCATCAACCTGGCGACGCTGGCCGGCCACGTGACCGTCGAAGAATGGGCGGTGGTAGGCGCGCTCTCTTCCGTGCACCAATTCACGCGCGTCGGCGCGCATGCCTATATCGGCGGCGGCACCATCGTAACCAAGGACGTGCTGCCCTTTGCCAAGGTCGTTGCCCCGCGCGAGGCCCGAACCTTTGGCTTGAATGCCGTCGGGCTAGAGCGACGCGGTTTCAGCAAGGAACGCATCCACACAATCCATCACGCCTTCCGCGTGCTGTTCAATTCCAAGCTGAATACCACCCAGGCGCTGGAAAAGCTCAAGGCGGAGGGCGACCAGGGAGAGGACGTGGCCATGCTCATCCGCTTCATCGAAGAATCAGAACGCGGCGTGGTCAAATGACTGCGCGTTGCAGCAGAGGGCCGCAAGCCTAAAGGCCCCCTTCAGCCTGAGTTCGGGGACCCGGGCGAGACGAAGGATCTCAAGACCCGCGGTCACGCCGTCTTTTTCTTTTTTCCGGTCCCGCCTCTTCCGCGCATCTCGATCAACTTCCCTCGCTGCGCGCGCAGGAGTATGTCGGCATATCCCAGGTAGTGTCGGATGAATCTCTGGTCTTCGGGCGCGAGCCCTGGGTCGACCTCGTCCACGGTCTTCCTGTCAATCTCATCGCCCAGTTGCGGCAGGTGATACCCGGTGTCCCGGCTCCGGAAAGGGATAAGCTTCTCACTGTTCAGATGCTTTCTCATGTTTTGAGTCTTGTCTCAACCCTTTGGTTATGATGCCGGAACCCTTGAAGAGGTGCCTTCTCCCGCCTTGATAGACTGTCAACGTGCCATCCGACAAGAAATTGGGGTTGATTGCAGGCAACGGCAGCTTTCCCCTGCTGTTGCTGGAGGCGGCCCGCGGTCAGGGCGCCCAGGTGATCGTGGCCGCGATTAAGGAAGAAACCTCGCCGCTCATCGAGCACCACGGGGCGGCCGCGGTCCATTGGATGTCACTAGGCGAACTGGGCAAGCTGATTGAGACTTTTAAGCGCGAGGGCGTGCGCACCGCGGTGATGGCCGGGCAGGTCAAGCACAAGCAGATCTTCTCCGGCATCCGGCCCGACTGGCGGCTGGCCAAGGTGCTTTTCTCCCTGGGTACGCGCAACACCGATTCGCTGATTGGCGCCGTAGCCAAGGTGCTGGAGGATGAGGGCATTCACCTGATCAGCTCCACTTCATACCTGGAGCCATTGCTGGCCAAGCCCGGCGTCCTGACCCGCCGCGCCCCCACCGACGCCGAGCAAAAGAACGTCGTATACGGACGCCAGGTCGCCCGCCACCTTGCCCAGTACGATATCGGGCAGACCGTTGTGATCGCTGAGTCCGCATGCGTCGCCGTCGAAGCCATGGAGGGCACGGACGCAACCATCCTGCGTGCCGGCGAGATCATGAAAAGTTCGGCGCATGCACCTGCGCCCGAAGAGACCGCCTCCAGCGATAGCCTGCTCAGCCGGGCTCTCACCGTAGTGAAAGTGGCGAAGCCCAATCAGGATATGCGCTTTGACGTTCCTGTGATCGGGGTGAAGACCGTCGAGACCATGGCCCGCGCCGGCGCCGCTTGCCTGGCCGTGGACGCCGGCAAGTGCCTCTTCCTCGATGGCGAGCGGGTGATCCAGGCTGCAGATGAAGCGGGGATCGCGATTGTAGCCGGGTCGGAGTGATTAGAAGCACTTGGCATTAGCTCTTTGATAAACTCTCGTCTTTCAAGTTACGGCTTGACTCTATCCCAAAAATGGGATAACTTATATGGCATGTAGACCAGATGCGTTATGGCCAAAGCAAGAAGTAAAACTAGGTTGGTCGCGGGCTCGGGGAATGTCTTCTCTGACTTGCGCCTCGCCGACGCTGAGGAAAAGCAGACAAAAGTTCGCTTGGCCGTTGCCATCAACCAGATTGTTGCGCAGCAGCGGTTGTCACAAACCGCCGCTGCAGGACTCTTGCGGATCAACCAGCCGAAAATCTCGGCTCTGGCGAATTACCGCTTGGACGGCTTCTCCGTGGAGCGCCTTATGAACTTTCTGAACGCGTTGGGGAGGGATGTGGAAATCGTTATCAGAAAGGCACCGCCCCGCCGGGCGCCGAAAATCCGTGTCTCCGCAGCCTGAATTTGCCCGGCACCATCTTCTGATAAGCAGGAATGAAGCCGTTTGTAAGTACCTGACCCTATTCACCCTCGTGTCCTTCTCCCGCACGATAGCCGCTCTTCACAATTTGAATTTACTCGATTTGCATGAGAACCCTTGCCGCCGCACTCGTCTCTCTATTGCTGTTTTCATACTCGTCCGCGCTGCCGCAGGCGCCGGAAACGTCGCCCAGCCCAGGCGGCCTGCGTGCCGTGAACGATTCGCTGCCGGCCTCTGCCAAACCGCCTGTTACGCTCCGGCCGGCGCCGCCCGAGCACAAGCTCTTTGACCGCAAGAACACCGTGGCCATGGCCTGCGTCGCCGCGTCCCTGGCCGGCGATGGATGGTCCACGCAACGGGCGCTGGCCATGCCGGGAGCCTATGAGGTTAACCCGCTAGCGCGGCCCTTTGTCGGCAGCCGCGCCGGAGAGATCGCCTATTCGGGCGCCAGTTTCGCGCTGGTGACCGGCGGCATGTACCTGGCGCAACCTTGATGAGCTCGGCCGCGCTCCCTCACTCCTGGCTGATCTGCATGGACTGGTCGATGCTGATGGTCTTGGGCATGGCTGGGTCCGGGCCGGAATAAGTAGCCACGATACGGAAATCGGAGGCGTTGACCTCGGCGGAGTAAGTGTAGGGACCGCGGTTGTTGCGCGCCATGCTGAGTTCTCCCTGAGAGCGCAGCTCGTCGATGGAGACAAAGCCGCCGTGCGTGGCGCCGTGGGCGCGTTCGGCCTGGGCGATGGCCAGCAGGTCATTCTTCACGCCAATCAGGTCCACCGTGGCTGTGGGACTGGACGTGCCTGCGGTCATGGCACTCTGCGTCTGCCGCATATAAATGTAGGCGCCCACCGCCACAACGATAATCAAGGTGAGAAAACCGAAAGCGCGGGACATAGGTGAAACCTCCGCAAACCTTACCACTGATTAACACGGATCACACTGATCGGTACGGCAAAGCTCGGCGAGGTAAATCCAGCAATCATGCCCCTCGGATCAGAATCATCAGTGTTCATCAGTGGTGAGAATTGTTGCTCCCGATCCAGATGATAACCTTTGCCGCTTTTGCCGCTGTCTGAGAAAATCACAGCTTGGCTGACGAAAGGACAATCCGGGTAGGGGTCGTTGGTGTGGGTGCGTTTGGCAGGAACCACGCCCGCGTGTATCACGAGCTCCAACAGCAGGGCAAGGGAGCGGAGCTGGTTGCGGTGGTGGACGCGAATGTGGCCCAGGCCCAATCCGTCGCGGCGCAGTTTGGCTGCGCGGCCCTGTCCAGCCTGGAAGACCTGTTTGGACGCGTGGACGCCGCTTCCGTGGCCGTGCCCACGGTGCATCATCTGAACGTGGCAGCCGCGCTGATGGCCGCCGGCGTTGACGTGTTGATCGAGAAACCGCTGGCTTCGTCGCTGGACGAGGCCGACGAGCTGGTTCGGCTGGCTCAGGCCAACCAGCGCTTGGTTCAAGTGGGACATCTCGAGAGGTTCAACCCGGCGGTGCGGGCCACGGCGCCACTGATCACCCGGCCCATGTTTTTTGAAGTCCACCGGCTGAGCGTATTCACGCCGCGCAGCCTGGATGTGGACGTGGTGCTGGACTTGATGGTCCATGACATTGATGTGGTGCTGTCATTCGTGAAGTCGCCCATTACGGAGATCCGCGCCGTGGGCCTGCCGGTGGTGACGGGCAAAGTGGACATCGCCAACGTGCGTATGGAGTTTGCGTCCGGATGCGTGGCCAATCTCACCGCCAGCCGCATCAGCACCGAGCGCGTGCGCAAGCTGCGCTTTTTCCAGCCGCGGGAATACATTTCGGTGGACTACGGGCGCCAGGACGTGCTCCAGTTCCGCGTCACCGCGGAAGAAAAGTTCTCGCTCGACCGCTTGATCGAAATAGCCGGGTCGTCTTCCGCCTCGCCCATTCCCGGCGTCACCGTGAACCGGCCTTCGGTGCAGGCGGAAGAGCCGCTGCACGCCGAACTCAAGTCATTCCTGGACTCCGTGCGCCGGCGCACCAAGCCGGTAGTCTCGCTGGAGGATGGGCGCGCCGCTCTGGCCGCCGGACTAAACATACTCTCCTCCATTCATGAGCACAGCCGGCGGGCTGGCCTGCTCGGCTTGTAAACACTTTGTAAAAATCTGTAAAGAAAGACGCGTTCTTTCGTAATTCTTGGATTTTGAGCAGCTTCTGCCATTCTTTTCACGGGTAGCCCGCGCAAGTTGAGGTCACATCGGCCATTCTAATGAGAGAATAGTGATAGCAACTTCTTGCTCTGTTGGTGGTGTCTATTCCAGTGATGGAAGAGCAATCTCGAGAGGTGATATCTCAAGCTCCGGTCCTGGACGGTGAGCTACACCTGCTTCTCGGCGATCTGAAGGATGATGTTTCCGGCTATCGCCGGCGCGAAGCTGCCTGGATTTCTATCCTGGTCCATGCCGCGATCGTCCTGGCTCTGATTTTCGCGCCCAGGTGGATGCCGGAATCGGTAGTCATCGTCCCGGCGCATGAGAAGGACAACGCCACTTTCATCACCTTACCCTCGGACGAGCTGAAGGTGAAGCCGCCCCAGACCAACAAGATCTCTGACCAAAACCGCGTGGCGCAATCCAAGGTGCCGGCCCCATCGAAAGAAGCCCTGCAGAAGTTCATCGACGCGCGTCGCCCGGGACCGCCCAAGCCGTCTTCACCGCCGCCCCAACCGCAGACCCAGCAGGCGATGCAGGCTCCGCAAGCCGCGCCACAAACCAGTGCGCCGGCTCCCGCGCAACCGCAGACAACCGAGACAGCCAAGCTGGAGGCCCCCGCGCCCAAGCAAAATCCATTCAAGATGTCATCTCCAGGTTCGTCGATCAATCAGGCCATTCAATCCGCGGCCTCCAGCCAGCCGGGCACAAGCGTTACCTTCGGCGGCGGAGAAGGAGGTTCCGGGTTCCGGCCGAAGGTTGATACTCGCGGGGCCATGGACATCCTCAGCGACACCAGGGGCGTGGATTTCGGTCCTTACATGAAACGCCTGCACGTCACGGTTGAAGATCACTGGTTCCCCCTGATCCCTGAGGTAGCTCTGCCTCCCATGATGAAGAGAGGCGTGGTGGTGATTGAGTTCTCCATCATGAAAGACGGGAGCATCCAGGGCTTGACCGTCGTCTCCAGCTCCGGTGATACGGCGTTGGATCGCGCCGCCTATGGCGCGCTCATGAACGCCGTGCCGCTGCCCAGGCTTCCCACGGAGTTTAGCGGCAACTTTCTGAAAATCCGGGCGGCGTTCTTCTACAATCCCGACAAGAATGCTTTTGAGTAGCCTGATTTGAACCGGCGTGAGTACACGTCACGCTGGGCGTTGCATCATCCGCACCAAAACCCGCTGCGCGAAAGGCATGTAGATGAGAGCCGCGCAAGCGCCCAGCGCCAGCCCCCAACCCATGCGTTCTGCCAGAAGACATGGCGCCAAGGCCCAGATCATGTCCATCAGGAACAGCCCGGGAAAGAGGATGCGATACTTCTCGCCCAGCAAGTGGTAGTCGAAGGCCGTGGCCGTAATCAGGTACAAACGCACCGCCACGCCGATCAAGGCGGTTACCAGATAGATCACAAAAACGGCCTGGCCGGCGCGGGGCCAGGTGGTGAATGCCGCCTGGTCGAGTTTTTGCCAGTCGAACAGAGCAGAAACATAAAAGATCAGGTACATGATCTGCGCCAGAACAAAGAGCAACCGTGACGTGCCCCGGCGGGCGCGCGGCAACCCCGTTTCCGCCGCAGCGCTCCGATCCGCAGAGCCAGCCCCACCGGCCTGCGCGCTCACGGCCGGAGCAACACTGTGCGGAACGCCTGCCGGCACGGCGGCCGGCGCGGAGGCTTGCTCCTGGATCATCTGGACGTCGCCCAGGAACCGGTAGCCGCGCTTGGCGATGGTTTCGATGTAGCGCGGGCTGCCGGCGGAATCACCCAGCACGTCACGCAGCTTGGCCATAGCGGTGTTCAGGCCGTGATCAAAATCCACGAAAGTATCCTGCGGCCAGAGACGCAAGCGCAGCTCCTCGCGCGTGACGACTTCCTGGGGACGCTCGAGCAGCGCCACCAGCACCTGGAATGGCTGCATCTGCAGCTTGAGACGCGTGCCGTTGCGGCGCAGCTCGGCGGCGTTGACGTCGGCCTCAAAGCGCTCAAATCTATATCTCAGGGTGGGTGGCATCAGTGCAGTCAGTACGTCATCCTTGCCGGAATTCGACATCTCAAAGTTTACAAGCGGATTCGGCCATTGCTCAATCTCCCCACAGCATCATTACAATGTCCAGCTATGGACGCCCAACGACAGCAGGCGCTAGGCTTGGCCCTGATCGCGCTGCTGATCCTGTTGTTTGTTCTGCTGCGGCGCCTGTGGAGCGGCGCGTGAGCGAACCGCTTCTGGTTGTCGTCCTTGGTCCCACGGGCAGCGGCAAGACGGCCCTCTCGCTGCATTTGGCCGAACATATGCGCGGCGAAATCGTGAGCTGCGATTCCGTCGCCGTATACAGAGAACTTGAAATTGGGACAGCCAAACCATCTCAAGAAGAACGGCGGCGGGTACCTCACCATCTGATCGATGTCGCAGCACCCACCGAACTGGTCACGGCCGGCGACTATTCCCGCCAGTCTAGGGGGGCGATCCAGGAAATCAGCTCGCGCCATCTTCTCCCTGTTGTCGTCGGAGGCACTGGCTTCTACTTGCGCGCGCTGCTGGAAGGACTGTTTGCCGGACCGCCGAGGTCCGAAGAACTGCGGGCGCGCTTGCGCGAGCGCGCAGCCGAGCGCGGCCCAAACTATCTGCACAAGCTGCTCCGCCGCGTGGACCCGGAGGCCGCCCGGCAAATCGACGCCCATGACGTCCCCAAAGTGATCCGGGCGCTGGAAGTCTCCATCCGCTCGCGAAAACCGATGACCGAGATGTGGCGCCAGGGACGCGATCCGCTGCGCGGCTTCCGCATTCTGCGCGTGGGGCTCAACCCGGATCGCGAAGCTCTCTATCAACACCTGAACCAACGCGCCCGGGAAATGTTCTCACGCGGATTGATCGAGGAAACGCGCGCTCTGCGCGAGCGCTATGGTCATGCTGCCCGGTCCCTGAACTCCCTGGGATACAAACAGGCCGCGCAGTATCTGGATGGTGAGCTCTCATGGGAACAGGCCGTTGCCGCTGCGCAGCAAGGACACCGAAACTACGCTAAGCGTCAGATCACGTGGTTCCGGCGCGAGCGCGACGTGCGCTGGTTTGCCGGGTTTGGTTCTGATTCTGAAGTGCAGAAGCAATGCCTGAAGTGGATCGAGTCGAATGCTTGACTCTACGGCGTTGTCTGCGTCCATCCATGGAAGTGTGGAATCAATCTCCACAGGACCACCAGGATCGCCGCGGCGATGCCGATCACGTAACCGATGGTGCGTACTGTGCCAAGCTTCTCTTGCATGAACATTTTGGTCACCTTCTCCTGAATCTTATCCTCGGGCGCTGCATTTTTCCATTGACAATGCAAAAAGCGTCCCGCAATATCTTCAGTGTGACCCGATGTCGGGTCGAATTGGGGCCCGAGTAATAAAAACTCTAAGGAGGCACTCGATGGCGACAAAGAAAAAGGCTGCCAAGAAGAAGAAGAAAAAGTAACTCGTAGCGGAGCCAAGTCTCCGCACATCAAGGGAAAATAGTTGTAACGGGTGTTCGCCACGAACACCCTTTTTTCTTTTGCGGCAGCGAGGTTTTGACGCATGGTTCCGCAGGCCCGGCTCCTCAAAACGGCTCCCGCGAAGAAGTTCCCAAGCACAAAACAACCTTTGGGTCCTTCGGGGCTTCTAATAGTCCACCGGTCGATCCAGCAGGCATCCGCGTCACCCGTCCTGGTGGGAAAACTTTTCGCGTGCTTCAATTCAAATTCAACGTGTATCGCATCCGAAGTGCCGGGCTACGGTCCCTTGCTCTCCTTGCCCTGGCTTTCATCATCCTACCCCTCGCCTCCCTCTTCCCGCAGACGGCGAGTGAAACATCGCTGGCCACGGGAGATGAGATCATCCGGTTCTTGAACCAGAATCTGGTATGGTACCGGCAATTGACGGCGCTGCAACAAGTGGTCACCGAACCCAACGACGTCCTGTTCCTGAACGATGATCGCCGGATCGCCGACCAGGTGGTGCGGCTCGCGTTCGACTTTGCGCGCGCGCGGGCGCAGGCACTGGCGGGCGCTGGAAGTTCCGCTCCCGTAAATCCGGCGGCCTCCCCCTCGTCGCAGTATCAGCGCCTCGCTGAAATGGCCGGCAAAGTCGACCAGCAGGTGAAGCAGACCCAGCAGGAGCTGGACAAGATGCGCCAGCAGCTGGGGACGGCCGCGGGAAAGAAGCGGCGCATTCTGCAAGCGACGATCGCGGAGACGCAAAGCGAGTTGGATCTCTTTCAGGCGCGGCTTGACGCCCTGCATAGTATGCTCCAGATCACCCGTGCGAGCGCGAACGGCAAGTCGGCGGCGGGAACCCTGGCGGTGCAAATCGAAGAGTTGACGCGGACCGTGCCGGCAGCCGGGGACACCGCGAAGGAACCGGCAAGCGGAGCCGGTTCGTCTTCCGGCGGTTCTGTGGCACCCGTGGTTTGGTCCCCGCAGGAGCACCGGGCCGTGTCTCCCGGAGTTCTCGCCCTGATTTCGGATTTGTCCGCGCTGCGCGGCAAGATAGGCGCGCTGGACAACAACCTTCGCCAAACCGACTCGCTGGCCGAGTCGGTCAAAGCCCTGCGTACCCCTTTGGGAGCGAAGATGCGCGAGCTCACACAACAGGGCGATCAGCTCGCTGCGCAACCTGACTCCACCGATCCCACGGTACTGGCCCAGCAAAAAAAAGAACTTGACGCGCTGACCGCCGAGTACAAACAGCTCTCCGCTTCTCTGTTGCCGCTAGGCAAGCTCTCCATCCTGCTCGACCTGTACAAGCACAGCACCGGCAATTGGCGAAGCGCGGTAGATAACCAATACAAGACTCAACTGAAAGGGCTGCTACTACGGCTGGCGGGACTGGGCCTGCTGCTGGGCATGGTTCTGGGCATCGCCGAGGTGTGGCGCCGGGCCACCTTCCGCTACGTGACTGACCCGCGCCGCCGCTATCAGTTCCTTTTGATTCGCCGAATCGTCGTCTGGTCCCTGATCGCGATCATCATCGCCATCGCTTTTGCCAGCGAGCTTGGCGCCATCACCACGTTTGCCGGGCTTCTCACCGCCGGCATTGTGGTTGCCCTGCAGAACGTAATCCTGGCCGTGGCCGGCTACTTCTTTTTGATCGGCAAGTACGGCGTGCGTGTGGGTGACCGCGTTCAGGTGGCGGGGATCACCGGAGACGTGGTTGATATCGGCATGGTGCGTCTCCATCTGATGGAGGTTACCGGGGGAATCAGCCCGCGGCCCACCGGGCGTGTCGTCGTCTTCTCGAACTCCATAGTTTTCCAGGCCGGCTCCGGGCTGTTCAAACCGATCCCCGGAACAAGTTTTCTGTGGCATGAAATTACGTTAACGCTCAGCCCGGACAGCGACTATCGCCAAGTGGAGCAACACCTGCTGGACGCGGTCAACAAAGTGTACTCCGAATATCGCGACAGGATGGAAATGCAGCGGCACAACATGGAACGCTCGCTACGCTCGGCCCCAATCAAGTCGTTCGCTCCGGAAAGCCGCTTGCGCCTCACCCCTTCCGGCCTTGAGGTGGTCATCCGATACCCGGTGGAGCTGGGCAATGCCGCCGAAATCGATGACCGCATCACGCGCGAGGTGCTGGAAGCCATTGGGCGCGAGCCTAAGCTGCGTCTTCTGGGCGCCCAGATCGAGGCAAAACCAGCCTAGGCGAGTGATCCCGCGAAGGCCGCAAATTTCAAGGCAAACACCCCGCACGATAAGAGATAATAGAGACAGAATTGACCGCAAAGAGATGCCCCATTCTCGCGGAGAAACTCACAAGCATTGAGAATATTGTTCGGGCGCGTGAGCGCGCTTGGGTTTCCCTGCATGCTTTGCGGTAAGCAATGATGAAAGCTGGAGCGGCGGAGGACCATGTGAGGACGGTATTCGTGATCGGCGCGGGACCGGCGGGAATGTTCGCTGCGCAGAAAATCGCCCAGACGGGGCATGAAGTCATCATCTTCAACCGCGACATCAAACCCGGCGGCCTGGCCGAGTACGGCATCTATCCCACCAAAGACAAGATGAAGATCGGATTACGCAAGCAGTTTGCCAAGGTTCTTAGCCTGCCCAACGTGCACTACTTCGGATACGTTCCCGTGAGCGCCCAGTCGCCGGTCTCCCTGGAGGAGTTGCGGCGATTTTCGCCCGCAGCCATCGTTTTCTCCGTGGGCGCGCAAGGAACCAAGAAGCTGGGCTTACCCGGCGAGACGGCACGCGGCGTGTATCCAGCGAAGGATTTTGTGTACAACTACAACCTGCTGCCGCCTTTCACCGCTCAGGATTTTTCTGTCGGCAAACGCGTGGCCGTTGTGGGTATGGGCAACGTGATGGTGGACATTGCCCACTGGCTTCTGGTGGATGATCCCAAGAAGACAACGGAAGAAGTGATCGTGGTTGCCCGGCGCGGCCCATTTGAAGCCAAGTTTGACAAGAAGGAATTTGCTTACGTCGAGAACTTCCTGGACCGCGCGGCATTTGACGCCGAGCTGCGACGCATCCAGCCGCAGCTGGCCTCGGTGGACCAGGACATGACCAAACTCGCGGAGGAAACATTCCCGGTACTGGCCAAGCCGCCGCAAGAAGTTCAAGGTGGACGCTTGCGCTTCCGCTTCCTCTGTTCGCCGCAGGCCATTCATGCCGGCTCCGACGGACGGATCAACCGCCTCACCGTGGTCGAGAACATCCTCGAAAACCGCGGCGGCAGCATCGCCTGCAAGGCCACGGACAAAACTGCCGACCTCGACGTGGATACCATGATCTTCGCCATCGGTGACGTGGCCGATCCAACGCTCGGGCTGCCCTACCATCGCGACGCCTACGTCACCAACCCCGCGCCTGGGGACGATCCCAAACGCGCCGCGTCGTATGAGTTGTTCGACCCGCAAACCGGAAAAGTTCTGGAAGGAATGTACGCCGTGGGTTGGGCGCGCAAGGCCAGCGAAGGACTGGTGGGTATTGCCCGGCACGATGGCGAGGTGGGCGCGGCGCACGTGCTCAAATACCTGGAAGGCGTGAGCGATGGCCAGGGCCCTTCAGCGCAGCAGGTGCGCCAGCATCTTGACCGCAAAGGGCTGCGCGTGGTCGACAAGGCCGATCTGGAACTGCTGGCCCGCGCCGAAGAGAAGATTGCTCAGGAGCGCGGGCTCACCTGGTTCAAATTCGACCACGACGAAGACATGCTGGTGGCGATTGAGGCACACAAGGCCAAGACGGTATCGGTCTAGATCGAAAGCACATGCCAGGCTGGGATGCCAATCTCTATCTAAAGTTCTCGGGCCAGCGCGCCCGCCCCGCGACCGATCTGATCGCGCAAATTGAATTGGAAAACCCGCGGCGCATTGTTGACCTCGGCTGTGGCACCGGCAACAGCACCGAACAGCTCCACTGGCGCTGGCGGCAGGCCGAGCTGACTGGCATTGATAGCTCGCTGGAGATGCTGGGCCAGGCACGCGCCAACCATCCTGACTGGAAATGGATCGAATCCGGCGTGGAACAGTGGACGCCGAACTCGACCTTCGATCTGATCTTCTCCAACGCCTGCCTGCACTGGGTCGCCGATCATGCGACTTTGTTTCCTCGTCTGCTGAGCTATGTGGCGCCCGGCGGAGCGCTCGCGGTGCAGATGCCCAACAGTTACCACGTGCCCGCGCACACTCTGATGAAAGAAGTCGCCCAGGACCCTGGGACGCCGTGGGCCGGCTCTCTGCCTCCGGCTTCTGAGACGTACAGCATCCAGACGCCGGCTTTTTATTACGACACACTGCGCAAACTGGCTGGCCGGCTTAACATCTGGCAGACCGAGTATCTCCAGATCATGGACGGTCCCCAGGCCGTACTCGACTGGGTGCGCAGCACGGCCATGCGCGCTTACACCGAACGCCTGGCCAACGACGAGCAGCGGCTGCTGTTTGAACAACGTTGCCTGAAACGCTTCCAGCAGGCGTACCCCGCCAATGACCAGGGCAAGACGCTGTTTCCCTATCGCAGGATGTTCATCATCGCCTATCGGTGAAACAAGAGCTTTGTTACATGCTCAAACATGCCGCGTGCTTGCCTTGCCAGGGCCCCCACGGGCGCGGAACTTTGGTTACGGTCAAAACTTCCCCTGGCGAAACTAGAATAGCCTCCGTGACAGAAACTTCAGCAACACCGGCTCGAAAACCGCGAGCTCTGGGGCTGGTCTCGGGGCTACTGATCGGCGCGGCTATCGCGCTGGTCCTGGCCCTTCTGGCGGGAAGGGCGCAGTCAGGCCCGCTCGAGAGTTTGTGGTCGGCCATCACTGGCCGCAACACGCGTATCGCCGGCCAGGGCAGCGTGGTAGACCGGATCCAGCGGCTCCAGCGTCTGGAGACCGTGGTCTACAACATGGACAAGATCGTCACCGGGGAGAAGGACAATCCTATCCTGCCCAATTTTCTCGCCGGCGACCGCCTGCTCATGCTGGTGCACGGACAGGTAGTGGCGGGTGTGGACTTCGCCCGGCTACGCGGCGGCGACGTCCAGGTGAACGGCAAAGACGTGCGCGTACACTTGCCCAACCCGCAGGTGCTGATGACGCGGTTGGACAACACCCGTACCCGCGTCTATTCGCGCAACACCGGGCTGCTGGTTGCTGTCGATCCCAACCTGGAGAGCCAGGTCCGCCAGGAAGCCGAACAGGAACTGGTCGACGAGGCACTGCAAGGGGGCATCCTCAACACCGCGCGCCTGAATGCGCGGACCACCATCACCAGCCTGCTGCTGGGGTTGGGCTTTGAAAAAGTCGAGATCGATTAGAGCGTGTTTCAAAAATGGGTGGTTTGAAGGGGCACGGCTTCAGCCGTGCCGTTAAAACCCTCACAAAATATGGGCTTCAGCCCCTGAGATTTGAAAAATCACCGCCCCAAAAGGGTTTTTGAAACACGCTCTAGCCAATCAGATCCCATCCACACTACGCATTCATCTTCATGCCTTAATAACACCTCCTGGTGACAACATCCAGATTACTTTGCGTCAGGCGGGTTCTAACGCCGCGGCGCAATTGGTAAGATTACGATTTCTCTTATTTGAGCGAGGGAACAAGTGGAATACGTCAATCTCGGTTCTGCCGGCATGAAGGTTTCGCGCATTTGTCTGGGCTGCATGACTTACGGCTCAAAGAAGTGGCGCGAGTGGGTGATGGACGAGGAACAAGGCCGTCCCTTCATCAAGCAGGCGCTCGATCTGGGCATCAATTTCTTTGACACCGCCGACATGTATTCGCTCGGCGTCAGCGAACAGGTCCTGGGCCGCGCGCTCAAAGACTTTGGGCCGGCGCGGGAGAAGCTGGTGATCGCCACCAAAGTTTTCTTCCCCATGGATGACGATCCCAACCAAAAAGGACTCTCGCGCAAGCACATCATGCAGGCGATTGACGCCAGCCTGCGCCGGCTCGGCACCGACTACGTGGACCTCTACCAGATCCACCGCTTTGACTACGAGACCCCGATCGAAGAAACGCTGGCAGCGCTTCACGACGTGGTCAAAGCCGGCAAGGCGCTCTATATCGGGGCGTCGTCCATGTTTGCCTGGCAGTTTGCGCAGATGCTCTCGACCGCCGGCCGCCTCGGCCTGACGCGCTTTGCGACCATGCAAAACCATTACAACCTGCTGTACCGCGAGGAAGAGCGGGAGATGATTCCGCTGTGCCGGGCGGAGGGCGTCGGCGTGCTGCCCTGGAGCCCGCTGGCGCGCGGGCTGCTGGCGGGAAGCCGCAAGGCGGGAACACAACGTGCCCACACCGATGAGTACGCCCATAAGCTCTACACCCAGGAAGCCGATGAACGCGTAGTGGAGCGCGTGCAGCTAGTAGCAAAAGCGCGCGGCGTACCTCCCGCGCAGGTAGCGTTGGCCTGGCTGCTGCAGAAGCCCGGCGTGACCGCGCCTATCGTCGGCGCCACCAAACCGCATCATCTGCAAGACGCCGTGGCCGCGCTCAGCCTGAAACTGACATCCCAGGAGGTCTCGGAACTGGAGTCGGTTTACGTACCCCACCCCGTGCTGGGACACCACTAGAAGAATGGGGCTCCTTCTTACACGGCAATGAATCGGGCTGTGTAGGCCGCGAACAAAATTGCGCATGCTCATGCCACTCCTTTTCAAGATTCACGCTCTGCCGCGAATGTCTTCGATGGCTTCTCGGACCCGAGGCGCAGGCCGAGGGAAAAACCACTCACCTTCTGCCGCGATGGATTTTTCTTCGCGCCCCGGGGCTCATTTACTTCTCGGCATTCTACTCGCTTCTCTTCCAGATCAAAGGCCTCATTGGTCCCCAAGGAATTCTTCCCGCCGCGGATTTTCTCTCCGTCGTACCGCGGTACTATCCCGGCGCGCATCGATTCTGGTTTGCGCCCACGCTGCTGTGGTGGTCATCGAGCGACCGGGCGCTTCTGATTCTGTGCTGGGTCGGACTGGCAGCATCCCTGGCCGTGGTCTTCAATCTCTGGCCGCGCGCCGCGCTCGCAGTCTGCCTGGTCTGTTTTCTTTCCTTCGTGGCCGCAGCCCAGGACTTCTCCAGCTACCAATCCGACGGCATGCTTCTGGAGGCGGGCTTCATCTCTTTGTTCTTCGCTCCGCCTGGCCTCCATCCCAGGCTGGGAGCCGCGAATGCGCCTTCGCGCGCCAGCCTGTTCCTGCTGCGCTGGGAGTGGTTCCGCATCTATTTCGAGTCCGGCGTGGTCAAGCTGAACAGCGGTGATTACTCCTGGCGCCACCTCACGGCCATGGACGACTACTACCAGAACGGCCCGCTGCCCACCTGGATCGGCTGGTACGTCCAACATCTCCCGCACTGGTTTCACGCCGCCACCGCTTTCATGACGCTGGCCGCCGAGCTCGGGCTGGTCTTCATGCTGTTTCTGCCGCGCCGCTGGAAGATCATCTGCTTCCTCATCCTCACTCCGTTTCAGATCGGCATCATCCTCACCGCTAATTACACTTTCCTCAACTACCTGGTACTCTCGCTCGGATTCCTGCTGCTGGATGACGGCTTCGTTCGCCGCATCATGCCGCAACGCTGGAAGAACTGGGGCCTGCGCGACGTTGCGCCGGCGGGTGCCGCCGAGGCGGACGTTTCCGAGCCGCCAACATCGGCTGCCCAGCGCTGGCTCAGACCGGTGCGGCGGATCGTCGCCGCGTGGAGCCTGGCCTGGATCTTCTACGCCACCACCGCGCTCCTGCTGGTCACGATGTTCCAAAGAAGTATCCTTTGGGAGTGGCCGGTGCAGGCGCTGGAGCCATTCCGCATCGCCAACGCTTACGGCCTGTTCGCGGTCATGACCCACGAGCGCTACGAAATCGAATTCCAGGGCACGCTGGACGGCGAAACCTGGACCGCCTATCCTTTCCGCTACAAACCGCAGGACCCGTATAAGGCTCCGGGGATCTACGCGCCCTATCAGCCGCGTTTTGACTGGAACCTGTGGTTTGCCTCGCTCGGCTCCTGGCGCCAAAACATGTGGGTGGTGAAGACCGAAGAGCGGCTTCTGCGCAATGAGCCTGATGTGCTCGCGTTGTTCGCGGGCAATCCTTTCCAGGGCAAACCTCCGCAAAGCGTGCGCACGGTGATCTGGCAATACTGGTTCACCGACCTGGCAACCAAGCGCAAAGAAGGAGCTTGGTGGCGCCGCGAACTGCTGGGCCCCTACGCGCCGTCACTCCAGCGCATGCCTGATGGAACCATCCGCTTGGGCGAATCCGGCAGTGGACTGCTGAACGCCCAGCCTCCCGACCGCTGAAGCTGGCGCGGTCCCAATCGCGTCTCGATCGAAAGTCCATCTGCCTGATCTGCGGTAAGCAGCCCTGCGGCAACAAGCTCCTTACAATCTTTGGCAGACCGGGCGCCCATCCCGTAGTTTTCCGGCTATCCTCGGCCCACCAGGCGGAGCAAGATAGGTTTATTCAACCGGTGACCCCTCTGGGCGTCGGAAATCTGAGCAGGAAAGAAGCGCGGGAGAGAAGGAGAAGTTATGGGAGCCATTATCGGCTGGATCATTTTTGGTTTGATTGCAGGAGCAATAGCAAAACTGCTAATGCCGGGCAAGGACCCCGGTGGCATGATCGTGACCATGCTTTTGGGCATTGCCGGCGCGCTGGTGGGCGGTTTCATCGGACGGGCCCTGTGGGGAAGCACCGGAGTCAGCGACTGGGGTATTGGCAGCTTCGCGCTGGCCATCGGAGGAGCTGTTCTGCTGCTGTTTTTATATCGTCTCTTTGTCGGCCGGCGCGCAGGAACAGTCACTGAGATCGCCCGGAAGGACAAGAGCGACATCGGTCGTCACGACAAGTGGGCGGCGTAACTCCAGCCCGCCCGTCTTAAGCCTGAGACGGAGCAACCGGCTTCAGCCACTGCGGGTACAAGGGCATGCCTTTTATCCCATTTGCGGAGTAAGTGTGGACCGTCCCTAGCTGCTCTTGTCGCTCACTTAAGCTGTCATCCTGAGCGAGCCGGAGCCCCGGGGTGTTGGTCTCTACTTTCTCACTGCCTCGGCACACATGATGGGACACAGCAACTCTGGAGCCGCTCTAGCGGCACCTATTTGCGCTCCGCTCGGCTGCGCGCGGCCTTCGGCAAAGGAAGGACCTCTTTCCTTTCTTACGCGGCAGTTGTTCCTCGGCAAGCGCAGCGCGCCTCGGAACTGTGACGGGCTACGTTTCGTCGTCGTCGGACTCTCGCGCACCCGACCCACCAGGCGCGTGGAAGGTGCGGACCGAACAAAAAAAACCAGGCCAGATCCCTCTCGGAATCTGGCCTGTTTAGCATTGTTAGAAAGTCGTGCTTATTGAGGTTTGCTGCTGTCGATGGGAGTGCTCGACGTGCCTGCCGTCACCGCCGGCGCTGCGTCCGCCTTGATCTTCACCGTGGCCAGGATCCGCTCGAGCTTGTCGAACAGCTCGAAGTGGTCCACCGGCTTCTTGTTTTCCGGCGAGTCTTCCACCGCCATCACAAACTCATAGCAGGCGCCATTCTCAAAGTGGTGGTAGTACCTGAGGTCGGTCTGCTCGGTACCGTTTTGCACGCGCGAGAACTCGACGCCGCGAAGATTAACCTTCGATGGAATCGATTCGTCGCTGGTATCCACTGGCGAGTTGCTGGCAACGTCGGCAGCGTCCGGATCGGCGAACTGCTCGCATTGCTGCGGGGTCAGCCCCTTGTTCACGCTCACCTTGAACAGAGACGTCGCCGGACCGCCGGGCAGGCCAATAGTCGCCAACTCCACGCCTCCCGGCTGGACGAAGTTCATGGGGATCTCCCCCATGGACTGGTTCAGCTTGACCTTCTCCGGAGTCAGCAGAGTGTAAGTCCGGGGATAGCGGAAGGAGACGCCGTAAATGGGATCAGCGTAGCCTACCGTGGACGACCGCTGTACGACCGTCTTCTTCTTTGGTGTCACCGCCGGGACCGGGATATCGGGCACGGTCGAAGAGACTGTACTCGTGCCGGAAGCGCTCGGTACGGAAGACGTGTGACTGGACGAAGTCACGTTCGTCTTGTTGTGCTTGTTGTTGGAGCAGCCGTCGAGAGCGATGGCGAAGGCGATCGCCAGCGCGGCTGACAGCGCCGCAGTCGCCGGTATGCCGATGCGCCATAGCGGCCGCATCGCGCTAGCAATCCCCACGGCTGGTTTTGGGTTGGATGATTTCGTCTGCTTCATGTTAATTCACCTCCGCTGCTGTTGAGCAGCGTCCTTACCATTGGCACGGCTGCAGCCAATCTGCAGAGCGCTGATTCGGTTAGGGTTACAGCTGAGCTGGATTCAAGAAAAGCGTGCGCGGCCGAGGACAGTGTGTGCGGCGAGACACGGAAGCTGGCCGCGGCTTTGCGCGGATGATCGCGGACTACGAGAACCACGGCGCACGAGACGCGGCACTGCCGCGTCTAAGTGCCCGGAGCCACAGAATATGAGAGACGTGGCGGTGCCACGTCTCCATGGACTCCTCTCCGCCAACGCAGATTTATGAAACATGCGTTACCCTAGCCCCTATGCCGACTGCCAAGTTGGTCGCCAAGACCTTTGAAGCCGTGCTCGAACGCTCGGGCGACGGCCTGAACTGGACCATCATCCGCGTACCCCTCGATGTTCCCAAAATCTGGGGCGTGCGCGGACAGCTCAAAGTCAAGGGCGAAATCAACGGCTTCACCTTCCGCACGTCGCTGTTTCCCACCGGCAAGGGCGATCACATCCTGATGGTCAACAAGAAGATGCAGGCCGGCGGCCAAGCGGCACCGGGCATGAAGGCACGTTTCCGCCTGGAGCCGGACACAGCCCCGCGCGAGGTCTCGCCGCCGGCGGAGTTGCTCAGCGTGCTGCGGCAGTCGAAGCCGCTCGAGAGGTATTACCAGTCGCTGAACTATTCCACGCGGCGCGAGATCGCCAAGTGGGTGGCGGAAGGCAAGCACGGCGAAACCCGCCGCCGGCGCTCTGAGCAGATGGCCGAGCGCCTCATGCAGGTCATGGAAGGCGAGCGCGAACTACCGCCCGTGCTTCAAGCGGCGCTGCAGCGGAACCCGCAAGCCCGCGCCGGATGGGACCTGATGCCGCCCTCGCACCGCCGGTCGCACTTGTTCGGCATCTTCTATTACCGCAACCCGGAGTCGCGGGCGCGCCGCGTCGCCAAGGCGGTGGAAGCGATGCTGGAGTACGCGAGGAAAGGCGCCAGGCAAGAGTGAGACGAGGGCCTTTTCGCCGCGAATACACGCGAAGTGACGCTACCAAGACTTCAGGGGTCGCAAAAAACAATAACAACGAGGCCCCAATTCCGAGGCCGAACCGTGGCCAAGTTTGGAGCTTTCTAGAGCGTGTTCATTCAAAAACCCTTTTGGGGCAGTGATTTTTCAAACCTCAGAGGCTGGAGCCCATATTTTTTGAGGGTTCTAACGGCACGGCTGAAGCCGTGCCCCTTCAAACCACCCATTTTTGAAACACGCCCTAGACCCATTCCGAGGCAAACTCTATCGCTCGACCACCCGCATCTTGCTCCAGTCGTATTCAAACTTGTGCCCGCAATCGAGGCACACCACGTAGTGCGGCGCGGGAGGCGCGGGAGAGTCCCAATCAGAGTTGACCGCCCGGCGCCGAGGCGCAGTAGCGGACGTCGCAAAGGGCTGGGAGAGCTTCTTGTGCGAACAGCGGATGGAAAGCAGCTGGAGAAGTTTGTTGACCATGGCGGACCCATCGGTACATAAGTGTCGAGGGGGTGCTTCCGTGTGGAAGCACCCGCCCGTTAATCAAGATGCCGGCCATGACTCTCGCCTGCCGGAGTGTTCGGGCCGGAACTTAGGCGCTGGCAGCCGCCGCCACGAGCGGCTCCGCCGGCTCCGACTTGGCTGCGCCGTTCACGTCCTTCATGCCGGCCTTGCGGATGTCGATTCCGCCTTTGAAGTACGCGCCCTCTTCAATGGAGATGCGCTGGCAGATAACGTCACCGGTCAGCGAGCCTTCATTGCGGATGTCCACGCGGTCACTGGCGGTCACATTGCCTTTCACCTTGCCCAGGATCACGACTTCCTTGGCATTGAGGTTGGCCTGAACCTGCCCGTTACGGCCGATCGTGACCCGGTTGCCGGACAGGTTGATGGCGCCTTCCACCCGGCCGTCGATGTAGAGTGACTCCGAGCCGGTCACTTCGCCCTTGATGACGAGCGATTTGCCGATGGTGGCCTGCTCCTGGTTGTTGAGAACTGCATTGCGAGGCGCCGCGGCGGGCGTCGGCTCACTGATGATATTGCTGAGGGTGCTCATAACAGGTTTCTCCACTTCCGGGCTAGCCGGTCTCGGGTTGGTGCTGGGCGAACTAGCGGGCTTCCACATGTACAATACTTCCTTTCGCGTTGGCGTTAGCTTTGGTTACAGCGCAAGTCAGCTCTTTCGCCGTCTGCAAGGTAAAAGTTTTGAGAATTGGGGGATAGCCGTTAAGGCATTGGCACGTTAGTAGCCAAAGTCCAGCTACCCAGCTCCAATCTCGAAAATCGCTGGATTGACGCTGCTTTGCGCGGTCCCCGCCTTGCATCCAAGACACCCGGGGGACAGCATTGAGCGTGTAATTATTCCCGCAGCCCGTGCACTTCTTGTATCGGGCGAGAGCCTTAGATGAAAAATTGATTCGCGCTAGGATAAAGTTAAGGGGATTAAGAGAATTAAGAAAATGGTAATTTGGTAATTGAGTCAATTGCAAATCTCAAGACCGGCCTTCCAATTACCAAATTACCAAATTACCCATTTACGCAATCCGGCTCATGATTACTGAAAAGGAAATCCTTCGTTATATTGCCAAGCAACCGCGGCAGATGGCTGGCTTCAGGCAGATGGTGCACGACCTTGCGCTCCCCGGTAAGGGCAACGCCCGGCGCAATTTGGAAGAGTTGCTCCGCGAGATGACGCGGCGGCGGAAGCTGGTGGCGGTCGGCAAAGAACGCTGGAGCCTGCCCACAGGTGCGTCCAGCCACGGGCCCCCGGTGCGCGCCGGTTTTGCGCCCGGCGGGGTGGAGGACCTGGTGGTGGGCCGTCTGCACATGCATCGCGATGGCTACGGATTCGTTACCCCGGAACCTGGCTCGCTCCCTGCCCGCGCCCAAGGTAAGCTGGAAGGCGACATCTTCATCCCGCCACCGGCGATCGGGAACTCCATGCACGGCGACCAGGTGCTGGTGGAACTGGGACCGGTCCGCCAAGACGGCCGAGCCGAAGGCCGCATCTCGCGCGTGCTCCAGCGCCACCAGGAGACGCTGGTAGGCAAGTTCCACTACGATAGCCGCCACAACTACGTCACTCCATTTGACGAGAAGGTGGGCACGGCGATCATTATCCCTCCCGGCATGGAGCGTCCCAAAGGACTTGACGCAGAGAGCCGGCCTGCGGCTGAAGACCGGGACCGCCGGGCGCCCGTACCAAGCCAGGCGCGTCGCCAGGGACCGCACCGCGTATTGGGCGAGGAGGTCAAGCGCCGGCCAGCCGACGATTTGGAAGGCATGGTGGTCGAGGCGGAGATCATCCAATGGCCGTCGGCGACGCAACAGCCTCGCGGACGGGTGGTGGAAATTTTGGGCCACGAAGACGATTTCGGCGTGGATGTGGAGATCGTCATCCGCAAGCACCACATCCGCCACGTCTTCCCTGAGGAGGTACTGGAGCAGGCCCAGGCGACCAACCCGGTTATCACGCAACGCGAAGTGGCCGGCCGTAAGGATTACCGCGGCTCGCCCATCGTGACCATTGACGGCGAGACCGCGCGCGACTTTGACGACGCCGTTCTGGCGAACCGGCTGGCAAACGGCAACTATGAGCTTCATGTCCACATTGCCGACGTCGCCCACTATGTCGAAGCCGGCTCGGCGATTGACCAAGAGGCGCGCCTGCGCGGGACCTCGGTTTATTTCCCTGACCGCGCGGTCCCCATGCTGCCACTGGAGCTTTCCACGGACATTTGCAGCCTGCGCCCGGAGGTGGAGCGGCTGGTGCTCTCCTGCGTGATGGAGATCGATCCGCAAGGCGAGGTCGTGAGCTACGAACTGGGCGAAGGGGTGATTCGCTCCGCGCAGCGCATGACTTATACAGATGTCAACGCCATCATCGAGGGTGATCAGGCGCTGCGCCGCGGTTATGGCGCGCTCGCCGCGAATTTTGACCTGATGTACGAGCTCGCCCAGATCCTCAACCGCAAGCGGGCGAAGCGCGGAAGCATTGACTTCGATCTGCCGGAGCCAGTGATCGAGTTCGACGACTTCGGTCTCATGAAGAGCATTGCGCCCTCAGAGCGAAACTGGGCCCACCGCCTGATTGAAGAATTCATGCTGGCGGCCAATGAAACCGTGGCCGGCCACCTGGAGCAGCGCGTGGCCAGCCTGTACCGCATCCACGAGAAGCCCGATCCCAAGCGGGTGTATGAATTTGAGACCATCGCCGCCAGTTTCGGCTATTCGCTCGGCGTAGGCGCGCTGCCCGTCAAACGCATCCAGATGCGCCCCGACAAGCGTTCCCATCACGGCGACGGACGCCGCGCACCACTGGTGGAGCTTCCCCAGGACGTTCATGTGACCCCGCGGATGTACCAGAAGCTGGCGCAAAAGATTGCCGGCAAGCCGGAGGAACGTATCCTTTCTTACCTGATGCTGCGCTCGCTCAAGCAGGCGCGCTACTCCGAGCTACTCCGAGGTCAACGAAGGACACTTCGCCCTGGCCGCGCCCGTCTACACGCATTTCACCTCGCCCATCCGCCGCTATCCCGATCTCATGATTCATCGCATCTTAAAGGCGGTGTTGCGCGACGGCGGTGCGGAACAAGGCAGGCTCTATGCCGAACCACGCAACTCTTCGCCCTGGTCGAAGAGGGACGCCAAGAACGCAGAAGGCACACGCAAGGCTCTCCCGGCGGTGGCGGGCCTCTCCGAAGAAACCCTGCACGACATCGCCGACTCTTCCAGCCAGACTGAGCGCGCTGCGGATGATGCCGAACGCGAACTCCTCGAATGGAAGAAGGTCAAGTTCATGCAAGACCGTATCGGCGAGGAATTTGACGGGCTGATCGTGAGCGTGACCAAGTTCGGATTATTTGTGGAGCTTACCGACCTGTTCGTCGAGGGACTAGTCCCCATCGATTCGCTCCAAGGTGACCACTACACCTTTCGCGAGAACACGCGCCAGATCATCGGCGCGCGAACGCGCAAGACCTACTCCATGGGCAACAAGGCAAGGGTCCTGGTGGACCGCATTGAACCCACGCAGCATAAGATCCAGTTTGCGCTGGTGGAGGAGAAGGCGGCGCCGGCCCTGAAGCGTCACGGGAAGCGGAGGTGAGAAGACGTTCGTTCGGTACAATGAATGGTTACCAAGGAGCCCTTTATGCCTCGTACCGTGAAGTGTGCCAAGCTCGGCCGCGAGCTGCCTGGCCTGGATGAACCGCCCTTCGACACTGCTTTGGGCCAGAAGATTTACGAGAACATAAGCGCCGAGGCGTGGCGGCAGTGGGGTGAACACTCCAAGATGCTGCTGAACGAATATCGCCTGCAGCCCTGGAAGCCCGAGGCCCAGCAGTTCCTGGTGGAGCAGATGGAAGCATTTTTCTTCGGTGCCGGATCGTCGCTCCCCAAAGAGTACGTCCCGCCGCCGAAAGCCGGCTCTTAGCTCTTTGCCGTTGGCCGTCAGCCTGATAGCGAGTGCTATAATCAACAAGGCCCCACGCTGTGATCGGCCATGAAAACAGCGCTTTCCTCGAAGTCGGGACGTGGCTCAGCCT
>WNFJ01419604.1_pt2 | contig 40291 bp, 33 predicted proteins | sample 5400461 | NCBI WGS metagenome assembly WNFJ01 (sample SAMN13153349, study PRJNA577476) | soil metagenome | isolation source: 115 cm saprolite on Douglas fir-dominated hillslope | place: USA:California | collected 2013-09-17
ATGACAATTTTCAATTGGGCCATCAGCTCTCTCCGCAACGGAAGGGGGTGACTACGAGGTGTAACCTGCTTCGCCGTGTTGCGATCCGTCCAAGCCTTCCCGCTCCTCGTCCTCGGTAACCCGCAGGCCGACCGTCTTCTCGAGAAGAACGAGAATCCCCAGCGTGAGCAGCCCGGTATACACCCCGACCGCGAGGAGGCCAACGGCTTGCTTTCCAATCAGCGCCACGTTTCCCGCCAACAGGCCATCTGCGCCGGAGGGGTTTAGTATCTTCTGCGCGAATACTCCGACCAACAACGCGCCCAGCATTCCGCCCACCCCGTGGACGCCCCATGCGTCGAGTGAATCGTCGTAGTGGAACTTCTCCTTGAGCAGAACCGCCGCATAGCAAACCGCGCCGGCCAACGCTCCGATTACCAATGAGGCGGCGGGACTGACGAACCCCGCGGCCGGGGTGATCGCCACCAGGCCTGCCACCAAGCCCGATACAAATCCCAACAGCGTCGGCCGCTTGCGGAAAATCCATTCGGCGGCGATCCAGGACAGCGCGGCGGTTGCCGCCGAGATGTGAGTATTGATGAATGCGAGCGCCGCGTTTTGACCGGCAGAGAGCGCGCTGCCCGCGTTGAAACCGAACCAACCAAAGGAGAGCAGGCCGGCGCCAGTCAGGGTCATCGGCAGGTTGTGGGGAATGAACCGTTCGCGGCCGTAGCCAAGGCGCTTGCCGATGAAGAGCGCGCAGATCAGCGCGGACAGACCCGCGGTCCAATGAACCACGGTACCGCCAGCGAAGTCGAGCACCCCGAAATTCGCCATCCAACCACCATCTGCCCAGGTCCAATGCGCGACCGGGTCGTAAACCAAAGTGCTCCAGAGAAACAGAAACAGGGCATAGGCGCTGAACTTCATCCGTTCGACGAAAGCGCCCGAGATTAGCGCCGGGGTGATGATCGCGAACTTGAGCTGAAAGGCCACGAAAGCCAGATGCGGCAGGCTTCCCTTGAGCTGAGGCGCCATACCCGAGAGCAAGACGTAGTTGAGGCCGCCAATTAGACCACCGTGCGTCTGGCCGAAGGCCAGCGAATAGCCGAAGAAGACCCATTGAACGGTGATTAACGCCAGGGCCAAATACGAGTACATGAACGTCGCAAGCACGTTCTTGCGGCGCACCATGCCGCCGTAGAAGAGGGCCAGGCCCGGCGTCATCAGGAGGACCAATGCCGACGAGATCAGCATCCACGCCGTGTCGCCCGAGTTCAGGCTGGCAGCATTGGCCTGCGCCCAGGCGGGATTGGCGATGAGGGAGAGGGCGCAGCTGAGCGGGATGAACCGCCCTTTTGGAGCGCAGGTGATCGCGAAACGCCCGCCGATCCTCATTGAGCGACCCCCCTATAGTATTTTCGAAGCCGGGCCGCTAGCTTGGAAAGAAAGCGCAACTTCTGCGAGCCTTACGTGCATCGAACAGCCGCTTGAGCGGATAGATCGCCCGCATCGGCGGTTAGGTCACTTCCGGTCCTTCTGATGTCCCGGCCGCGCATCGGCAGCGGGCAGCCCTCGAGTCCGCCGAAGGGACAGAGGCGGTCGCTCGATGACAAATCAAAACAATTTTTGAATACGATTTTGTTGTTGTTGCTTTGACTACAACGTGGCATATCAAGCGACGTTGAAACAAAGCCATGAAATAACTCACGAAAAGACCGTGAAGCGTGTAAATCATTTGCTTTTATTCTCGACGGCCGCTCTGTTGGTCGCGTGGAATACGTCATTTCGGACCACAAGGGTTGAAAACGAGATGACGAAAGAGAAAGCGCGTTGCACCGCCCGGCGAATCGTTGGCCGTCGCCATCAGTTTCTAAGTTGCCACCTCGATTTCGACGGCCGAGGCCACGAAGCGATCCGAAGTTCTTTCGACGAGGCACATTGCCGCCAATACTGCGAGAAGCTTGGCCCACAACTTCCGGTTGGAAAGGGGTGGGGAGAGTGCGTGACCTCGCCGATCCATGACCTGAACGGGTTGGGTAGCTACTTGGGCTGCTATCTCCAGTCCGAAGGCAGGGAGATCGTGCACACCCCAGATGTCGTCTCCGAAGTTGAATGCGCCACCCTGTGCACCTAAGCGATTGAGCGCCGATCGCCGCTGGCACTAATTGGGGCGCCTCCATAAATAGAGCGGGTGCAACCCGAAAATCGTTCTTCCAGCCGTCCCGATCCCGTGGTGGAGGCACACGCTCTCTCCAAAAGTTATCGCGAGGCCGACTCCGAGCATCCGGTCCTCACCGGGGTCGAGTTGATTATTCATCCCGGCGAGTTCGTTGTGTTGCTCGGCAAGAGCGGCTCCGGGAAATCGACCCTGCTCAACCTGATCAGCGGGATGGACGTTGCAACGTCCGGGGAGGTGCGACTGGTCGGAAAACCGTTGCATGCGTTGACCGAGGAGGAACGCACCCAGCTTCGGCGCCGTTACATCGGCTTCGTTTTTCAGTCCTTCAATCTGCTACCGACCCTCACGGTCGAGGAAAATGTGCTGCTTCCGCTCGAGCTCAATGGCACCCCCGAACGCAAGAGCCGCGAGACGGCTCGCCGGCTGCTGGAAAGGATTGGTCTCCTGGACCGGCGCCAGCAGTATCCGGACCGGCTTTCCGGAGGGGAGCAGCAGCGAGTCGCAGTGGCCCGCGCCCTTGCGCACCGACCGCTCCTTTTGCTCGCCGATGAGCCCACCGGAAACCTCGACGCAGAGACCGGCCGCCAGGTATTGGACCTATTCGAGGAGCTCGCCCGCGAGAGCGGCCACGCCGTTCTGGTCGCGACTCACGATCGGGAAATGGTGTCCCGTGCCGATCGGGTCCTTCAGCTGTTGCAGGGGCGATTGATAGAGCGGCCCAAGCTACAGGCGGCGCGATGACGCCCACCCTGTGGCGTTTTAGCCTGCGCTCGTTGACGCGGCACCCGCTGCTCACTGGCCTATCGGTGGTCGGAATCGCGATCGGAATCGCGGTTGTTGTATCGATGGACCTGGCCAACGAGAGCGCTCGCCGGGCCTTCGGACTCTCCGCCGAAGCCGTCGGCGGAAAGGCCACCCACTCGATCGTCGGGGGTCCGTCGGGGCTCGAGGAAGAGCTCTATCGCCGGCTGCGCGTCGAGCTCGGGATGCAAGCCGCCGCGCCGGTGGTCGAGGGGTTTGCGCGAGTCCCCTCCGCGCCCGGCCGTACCTTCCAGGTGCTGGGCCTGGACTTCTTCGCCGAGGCACGATTGCGACCGCATTTCGGGAAGGGTTCGTTGGATCTGCGAGCTCTGATGACCACACCCGCTAGTGGACTGCTCGCCGAGACCACCGCTGCAGAGCTCCAGATTCACGAGGGTGAAACCATTTCACTTGTAATCGAGGGCGCGGAGCGAAGAGTCAAATTGGTCGGCCTGATTCGAGGCAACCGATCCGGTGGCCTGCAGGCAATCGAGGATTCATTGCTGATGGACATCTCATCCGCCCAGGAGATCCTTGGAAAAGTTGGTCGCCTGGACCGGATTGATCTGATCGCGCCCGCAAGCGATCCAAAACTGCTGGATCGAGTGCGAGCTATTTTGCCGGCAGGAACGCAGCTGATCCACGCGTCGGCGCGGGTTCAGACTCTCGAGAGACTCACCCGAGCGTTTCGCTTGAACCTGACTGCGCTCAGTCTGCTCGCCCTGTTGGTCGGGATCTTTCTCATCTACAACACCATGACTTTCTCGTTGGTTCAGCGTCGGGAGCTCCTGGGCACGCTGCGAGCCCTGGGGGTGACCCGGGGGCAAGTGTTCTGGCTTCTGCTCGGGGAAGCGGGTCTGCTCGGCATTGTCGGAACCGCTCTCGGAATGGTGGGTGGGATCGCGCTCGGCCATGGCCTGGTGCGCCTGGTGACGCGCACGATCAACGATCTCTACTTCGTGGTCAATGTGAGGCAGCTTGCGCTCGATCCGATTACCCTCGTCAAAGGCATTGCGCTTGGGATTGGCGCAACGCTCGCCGCTGCGCTTCCTCCCGCCCTGGAATCTACGCGCGTCGCCCCCAACATCGTCCTCCAGCGCTCGACGATCGAGTCGCGCTTGCGTCAGCGATTGCCGCTGTTCGGCGTCGTCGGGGCTCTCTGTTCCGTGCTGGGCGTGGCGCTGTTCGCGTTCCCGAGCCGAGATCCGTTCCTGGCCTTCGCCGGGCTGGCGGCGGTGCTGATCGGCTTTGCTCTGGTGAGCCCGCTTGCTACCTACCTCCTCGCAACTGGCGCCCGGCCTCTGCTCGCCAAGTCGTTGGGGCTTTGGGGAAGGATGGCCGCGCGCGGGGTAATTACTTCGCTCAGCCGCACCGCGATCGCGGTGGCGGCGCTGAGCATTGCAGTCGCCACCACGGTCGGCGTGAGCTTGATGGTCAGCAGTTTCCGTGGCACGGTCTCGCGCTGGCTGGAATCCTCGTTGATTGCCGACGTCTATGCCACCGCCCCCGGCCTGGTTTCGCGTCGAGGCGAAGCAACCATTCGCGCCGAACTCGTTGATCGACTGCGACGCGCCCCGGGCGTCCAAGCCATCACCTCGGTTCGTACCGCGCGAGTGCGTTGGAACGAGCAGCCGATTGATCTGGTAGTAACGGATTTGAGCGCGGTTTCGCAGCGTCCTTATCGCTTCGCCGAAGGTAACCCAGAGGAAATCTGGCCGGCGCTCGAAAGCGCCGACGCGGTGGCGGTTTCAGAACCCTTCGCTTTTCACCACCGCGTCGAGGTCGGTCAGTCGCTGGATCTCACGACCGACGACGGAGTCCGCCCGTTTCGGATTGTGGGCGTGTACTACGACTATGGCTCCGACAGCGGCGTCGTGATGATGAACCGCAAAAGATACGAGCGACACTTTCGGGACCGGGGAATCACCGGCTTGGGGTTCATCGCCACGCCCGGATATTCAATCGACAAACTGCTCAGCGAGTTGCGGGCGATCGTCGGACGGGATGAGCAGCAGCTGTTGCTGCGCTCAAACCGAGCCCTGCGCGAAACCTCACTGCAAATTTTCGATCGAACCTTCGCGATCACTCAGGTCCTGCGGCTTCTCTCGGTGGCAGTGGCCTTCATCGGCGTGCTCAGCGCCTTGATGGCGTTGCAGCTCGAACGCGCCCGTGAGCTGGCGGTGATGCGCGCGGTGGGTTTGCTGCCGCGCGAGCTTCGAGTGCTGGTGACCTATCAGACCGGACTGATGGGATTGTTTGCGGGTCTGCTCTCGCTCCCACTCGGCCTGTTGTTGGCCCATATCCTGGTGCATGCAATCAACAAGCGCTCTTTCGGATGGACGCTGCAGCTCTCACTCAGTCCGGGTATTTTCGTTCAGGCGCTCTTGGTTGCGCTCGGCGCCGCGCTGCTGGCCGGCGTCTATCCCGGTTGGCGAATGTCGCGCGCGAACCCGGCCGGGGCATTGAGGGATTAGACCGGTGTGCTCGAGTTGCCATGTTTCTCTTTACCTCGCGCTACTCCTGATCGTGGGTCTGGTGTCTTGCCAGGCGCGAGAACCCCGCTCGCCAATAAATCGATCGGAAGAGCGCCTGGAGCTCTCGGAGCTTTTGGGTAAAAGCGGCACGACCGCGGGGTTCGAACGAGCAATCATGCCCCGGCAATTCAGTTTCCCCGAGGACCACGGCCCTCACTCGTCCTTTCGAACGGAGTGGTGGTACGCCACCGGCAATCTGCTCGATTCGAGCGGCCGACGATTCGGATATCAGCTCACCATTTTTCGGAGCGCCCTCTCGCCGGCGGATATCGTGAGACCGTCCCAATGGGCAGCGAGTCAGATCTACATGGGCAACTTCGCGATCACCGACGTGGGTGAAAGCCATTTCTATGCCTTCGATCGATTCGAGCGCGGCGCAATCGGACTGGCCGGCGCTTCAGCCATTCCTCTCCATGTCTGGATCGGCAATTGGTCGATCGCCTCGATTGGGCCTCAAGCCTTTCCGGCTCGGATCAAAGCACAGGAGGGCGGGCTGGCGATCGAGCTACTCGTACGCCAGGAGACCCCGCCCGTGTTGCAGGGGGATCATGGATTGAGTCAGAAGGGACCTGAGGCCGGGGACGCTTCCTACTACTACTCGCTGCCGCGAATGCACACTCAGGGGACGGTGCGGATTGGCGATCGCAGCCATCGCGTCGAGGGACTGAGTTGGATCGACCGCGAATGGAGTACGAGCTCGCTGGGCAGAAATCAGGTGGGATGGGATTGGTTTGGGCTTCAGCTCAGCGACGGACGACAAGTGATGTACTACCAGCTGCGGCAAACGGACGGGCATGGCGATCCTTCGAGCGCCGGGACTTTGATTGAAGCCGATGGCAGCGCCGTTGCTCTTTCCCGCGAGCAGGTCCAGCTCGAAGTCACCTCGTACTGGCGCAGCCCCAAGGACGGACGTTCATACCCAAGCAGCTGGAGGCTGCGAGTTCCCACGGCCCAACTGAGCCTAGAAATCAGACCCTATTTTTCAAATCAGGAGCTGAACCTCGCGATTCGGTACTGGGAAGGAGCAGTCGGCCTGACGGGCACGGCGAAGCAAAAACCGGTCACCGGAAGTGGATACGTAGAACTGACCGGCTACGCAGACTAAGAGTGTTGCGCAGGTCCGCCGAGGATTGCGCCGGTGCACCGCCCGGGTTGCCGCGCTAAGATCGAAATCGGGCGGCTCTTGGGTCCCAAGCGATGACCACCTTTCGTTCCGTTACCCTGCGTGTTACCGAAAAGGAAGCCAGGCTGATCGAAGCTGGAGCGAGCGCATTAGGTGTTTCCAAATCCACCCTGATCTCGACCGCGGCTGAAATTGCGGCGCATCAACTCGGGTTCTTCGAAGATGGTCGCACCCTGCGCACCGAGCCCGGCTCCTGGAAGGATGCTCCAGTTCGCGACAAGGGGAGTCTCGACTCGCAGATCGTCATTTCGCTCAACCCACTCGAATACCAGACGATTCGAAAAGCCGCGCAGTGGAGTTTCGTTTCGTTTCCGGCTTTCTTGATTGGAGCCACGCTCCGCTTCTTGGCGACTTGCAAAAATACTCAGCCCGGAAACCCGGAGCTCGCGGCGTTGTCTCTGCCGCCACCGTACGACACGAGCGGCAAGTCCGGTCGCGGGAAGTAGCGACGGCAGCCGCTGGTGTGAGCTACACCTCGTCTGCGCCCGCTACACCTCGTCTGCGCCCGATCCACCGGTGTTGCCCTACCCCGTGGCGAGCTTGCGTGATCCGATTTCCGATATGCTCGGGCAGCGGTGAATCGAGACGCGGTCCTTATCGCTCCCACCCACCCAAACAAAGGAACGCAAGAATGACTCTTGCTTCTGAATTACTTCTCTCTCTCTCGCTGACGTTAGCGCCCGCCGAGCCTTCCGGATCGGATCTGGCACCCACCAAGACGCTTTGGCTGGTGCAGCCGCTTTACCCGGGTCAAAGCCTCCTCGTGAAGCGAACCGAGGAAGCGATTCACCAGATGATTCCGCCAGACAGCAGCTCCAGCGAAGTGATCGGTTCGCAGGAGCTAAGCGCGGCGCTCAAGGGAAAGAGCATCAGCCTCAAGTGTCTCTTTCGCGAAGTCAAGTGCGCCGATCCGATCGACGACATGGTGAGCGGGCTCGGCTTCAAGCGGGTGGTGCTGATCAAGGGCGGACAAGATGAAACGGGCTACCGGTTCAAGGCGGCGAGCTATCAAACGGATACCGGGGAGGTGGCGAATTCCGAGGGAACCCACGCCGCTCTGGATCGAGCCCTTGTGGCGGCGGTGATCAAGGTGGTGCCCCTGTCGTCGACCCTCGAGGTGAGCACCGAACCCAGTGGCGCGACGGTATTCATCGACGGCGAAAAGATCGGCACCACGCCGTTAGCCTCGGGTCAGATTCTCCCCGGCGAGCGCTCGATCAAGATTGAGCTCGGCAGCTACAAGACAATCGAGGAGAGGCGGCTGGTACCAGTCCACGGCCAGGTACAAGTGCAACGCAAGCTCGAGAAATTGCCGGCCCGGGTCACCCTGAACGTAGCGCCGAAGGGCTCTGAAATCCTGATCGACGGCAACGTCGTCGGCAAAGACCACGTCGACGCGGGCATCATGCCTGGGAAGCACACCTTCCGCTTCCAGGCGCCCGGCTACGTCGCGCAACAGATCCAGGCGGACATCAAGCCGAACGAGACCTTCGCCGACAACAGGACGCTCAATATCATCACCGACGCCCTGGGTGAGGCACAGGAGAACATCTACAAGCGAGGCGCCTCGTTCTCCGCCAACTTCGAATATCAGTTCCCGGCGGCCGACACCTACAACGTGAAGCAATTTAGTCTGAGCTCTCAAGCGCATGCGACTCGGCTGCTCTCACCGCCGCGGGGATCGGCCAAGCTGATGGGCGGCAGCGCGGACTTGACCACGCATTTCCGCTACTTCGGATTGATGATCATCGGAGCCGCGTACGTGCGTTCTTCCGATCCCTGGACGTCGCAGGTCACAAACGGCACGGGAATCCCCCCTCAAACGCAGGTGGTCGCTGACGTCGATGCACTCTCGCTCCGAGCCTTCCAACCGCAACTGCGGGTAGCCCTTTGGCGCTTTACGTTTTCTCTTCAGGGTGGAGCGGAAGTGCGGGCGTTCAGGATGCGGGATGTCAACAACCCGTCCTTCAACCCCAACGGCTTTCTGTCGGTGGATCTGCAGATCGCGGGACAATTCGCAATTCGCTTCCACATCGTTGAGGGACTCTTTCTGCAGGCAGGATACCGGTACATGTACACGATCACCGGTTTTTACGGCGACAAGGGACCCTCGATGATGGGCTACATGGGAGGACTCGGCTATGCGTTCTAACGGGCGTGGTCTGATGCTCGCGGCTTTGGCCTTCGCAGGCGGCGCGGTGGCGGAACCGCTGGTCGGTCCGTCGGTTGGAAATCCAGATGTACTGGTATCCGAGGGGAACCGGCTCTACAGCACCAAAAAGTACGCCAAGGCAGCTTCGAAGTTCCTGGCGGCAACCCGTGCCAATCCCACCGCGACCCAGCCCTACCTTGTGCTGGCCCGCAGCTACATGGGGGCCAAGCAGGTGCCGGCCGCGTGCAATGCTTACCGTGCCTATCTCACGGCCGCTCCCGATTCCGCAGATCGGCCGAAGGCGGAGCGAGAGCTGAGGAATTGCGAACGCCGCTTCAAGCGCGTGAAAAAGAGCAAGCGCATCGACCTCGGCCCCCAGTATGTCGAAACGAAGGCGCAGTTTTTCGCAGCATTAGATGAGAAAATTCTTCTCGGCTCCGGCTCCGCTTCCGTGGCGCTACGAACGCTGATCCACGACGGCTATGTGGGGCCGGATTTGGCGGAAATGGGATCCAAGCTCAACACCGCCGCCGGCGCGGCGGCGGAGGACTTCTACCGGCGCGCCATGGCCCGAGAATGGATTCCAGCTCACGCATTGCGCGACGCAAAGCAGCTCTATCAACTGGCTGTGGAGACCGGCTCTCCTCCCCAGAGCTACGGGTCACACAGCGCCTTCATCGAGGGGTTGGCGGATTTTCAGAGCTTTGAGGCCAAGCGGGCCGAGCAGAAGTTCGCCGAGGCGTCCCTCGCCGAGCCCACGGTCACGGAGTACAAGTTCTACCGCGCAGCGGCGATTTATCGCGGCGGGGACAAGACCGGCGCCCTCGAGGCATTGGAAAAAGATCTTCCGCAGGATCCGCGCACCGCGGTCCTACGCGAAGCCCAAGCTCTGGGCAGTTCTTCGCAGGCCGGCGCGACTGAGCTCGAGCAGCTGCTGTTTACCAAGCGCTTTTCCGCTGGGCGATAACCAGGCGGACAGGTCCGCCGAAAGCGGGCCAGCGATCATCGCCCGGACGCTGGAAAATCGAGGAATTGCCGGCTGTTAGCCAGCAGATTTCGGGCGATTGCAGTGTGCTCCCGGTTACCTCTAGCGTATGGGGCACACTAGATGCGCAGGCTGAAGACGGCGATCGTTCTGGGCGGGGGTGGAGCGCGGGGAGCCTATGAGGCCGGCGTCATCTCCTATCTGCGCGAGGAGCTCGAACCGCTGCTGGGTCGCGAGCTCAAGCTGGACGTGATTACCGGAACATCGGTTGGGGCGATTCATGCCTGTTTTCTGGCAGCGACCTCAGATCAGCCAGCCACCCAAGGGCGTAGGCTCACTCTACCTTGGCTGAGCACGCAGCTCGACCGCGTCCTGGAATTCGGGGTTGCCGATATCTGGCGCTTGATCCGCGAGAGCGTGGGCCGGCCGAGCAGTCGGCTTGATGTGCGGCAAGGCGGGCTGGCCAACCCCGACGGGCTTCGAAAGCTCGTCACCACCACCATTCCATGGCTGAACATCGGCCGAAATCTGCGCCAGGGCTATTACGAATCGCTCGCGGTGAGCGCCACCCACGTCGGGAGCGGGCGGACGATTGCGTTCGTGCAGAAACGAGGGCAACTGCCACCCTGGGGAAACGATCCCTACTATCGAGCGGAGGCCGCGCGGATCAGCCCGAAATACGCTCTGGCGTCCGCTGCGATTCCAATCCTCTTTCCCGCGGTGTGGCTGGATGGGCAGCTCTACGTGGATGGAGGACTTCGATTCAACGTCCCCCTCAGTCCTGCGTTGCGTTTGGGCGCCGAGCGGGTGATCGTCGTTTCGCTCAGGCCGGACCAAAGCCCATCAGCGCGAGCCGATGTGGCTGAGCGCGCAAGGGTCCTCGACCAGGCACGGATTGCACCCACCGCTCCCTTTCTCTTCGGCAAGACGCTCAATGCGCTGTTGCTCGATCGCACCAACCAGGACTACAGCCAGCTGAAGCGCATCAATGACCTCCTCGAGGCCGGCACCCGGGCGTATGGACGGGAGTTCTCTCGAGTCATCAACGGGGCGCTTTCCCCACACCGAAACCAATCGGTCCGGTATGTTCGCCCACTGCGAGTTTGCCCCTCTCGGGACCTCGGGACGCTGGCAGTGGAATACACGGGTTCGCCGAAGTTTCGGCGGTGGCGCGACGGGCTCGGACTGGCTCGCCGCACCGTTCTCAAAGTGGTGGAGCAGGATATCTGCTCTTCGACGGCGGCTTCGCCGAGATCCTGATCGATCTTGGCAGACGAGACGCGCGCGCCCTTCAGGACGAATGGATCCGTTTCTGGGACGAGGAGCCCTCCTGCGCCGCCGAAGCAGCTCAGCGCGAGGAATAAATCCTCTCCTACAGTGGCGCCGAAACTCCTCGACCCTGGCCGTGTTCGTGTAACGGGAGCGTCAATCGCGCGTCCTGACGAAGGAGCACACTGAGATGCGGCCAACATACTTTAGGAGTTTGCTTCTAGCGTTCGCCTTAGCGCTGACTGCCGGGGGATGCGTGGTCCATGAAAGAGTGGCCGTCCGACCGGTACCGGCCCCGTGCCCTGGAGGCGTTTGGATCGCCGGGCATTACGGGCCCTATGGACACTGGCATCCTGGCCACTGGCAGTGCCCAGCCATGATCGTGCCCGGTTAAGCCGAGCTCTGGATCAGCGCAGCTCTTCGATGAACGTGCGCGGTTCGGTGCGGCTGTCTTCGATGACAGTGAAGTGCATGCCTCCAATTTCCCGGCCGTCATCGGTCTCGATCGCCACTCTCCATTCTCCGCGGATGTAATTGCGCTTGTAGGCAATGCCTCTCCACCCCTCCTCCTGACCTCCGTAGATGGTGAGGGGAATCGCGTCGGTCGGCATCCACCCGACGCGAGGATCGCGGTAAGCCCAGCGCACCTTGAGACCATCTTTGAAGTGACGCGGCGCGAATACCCGCACAACGCAGAATAGGCGATCCCCGGCGCGCGCCAGAAAGCGTTGATCCCCGTGCTCCCAGATACGCCACGGCTCGCGCTGATGGAGCACCCTCACTATAGCGCCCTGCCGCTCCGCCTCATGGTAAATGCCGATCCACTTGAGCGAGAGCGGAACCGGCGGCACCAGATGCAGGAAATAGAAATATAGCAGCACCGACTGGATCGCCCAGGCTGGGAGCACTGCTCGGCGGAAAGTCCAGGCTGGATCTCGCGTCCAAAGTTGGTACTGACGCCAAAGCCAATAGATCAAAGCCGAAGAGATCAGCGCCGCGGCAACGAACAGATAAGGACTTAGAAATCCGACGATCACCGGAAAGAGGTACGAGAGATAGGAGGTGATCGCGAAGCTGAGGAGCGCAACCCGCATCATCGGCCCTAGCTTCCGAAATCGCGGAGACTCGTTGGCGAGCAATAAGGCACCGAGCGGCACCAAGAACAAAAACGCGAACAGTCCCGATGCCGCCTTGAAATAGAAGACCAGGAATGCGTTCAGCAGCGTGCCGAACAGGAAGTGAATCACCTCGGTGCGAAAGTGAAGAACCCTGTTCCACAGGACTGATGCCGGCTCACCACGAACGCTGAAGTGGTGATCGACCGCCAGCAGGAGCGAAAGCAGCAGCAGGTAAGCGCCCTGGTGAACAAGCATCGGCTTGCTGTCAATTCGCTTCAAAAGCAGCAGGTCGAAGCAGAAACCCCCGAGGAAGAACCCGATCGCTTCGAGGCGCTTGTGCCGCTCGCGCAGTCGGCGAAGCCGCTCGGAAATACCTGGCTGCGCGGTCGAGGTCAGCTCGGGCGCGGCGGCGATGGCTTGATCGGCACTGATGACCGTCGATGCCGACTGGAAGCTTTCGTTGGTGCTCACTGGCGATCAAGTCTTACCGAAATTGTGCCTTTGAGCGAGGGGGAGAGCTGCGCTACATGGAGCATGCGCCTCCACCTCGTCGACGGTACCTATGAGCTGTTCCGCGCTCACTTTTCCCAACAGCCGGAGCGCGCCTCCCCGAGCGGGGAACCAATCAAGGCCACCGTTGGCTTGGTCTCTTCAATCCTGGCGCTCCTAGCCGATCCGGTCGAGCAGGTGACGCATCTCGCGATCGCCTTTGACAACCCGATTCGATCCTTTCGAAACGACCTGTTCGACGGCTACAAGACAGAGGAAGGCGTGCCGCGCGAGTTGCTCGCCCAGTTCGACGCAGCGGAGCTTGCGGTCAGCGCTTTGGGAATCACGGTCTGGTCGATGAAGCGCTGGGAGGCGGACGACGCAATCGCCACCGCCGCCCAGAAATGGAGCCCTTTGGTGAGTCAAGTTCGAATTCTCAGCCCGGACAAGGACTTCGGCCAGTGCTTGCGAGAGCGGCGCGTGGTCCAGGTGGATCGCCGCCGGAAAAAGGAGCTGGATGAGCAGGGGTTGCGAGTGCTTCGCGGCATCGGGCCTACCAGCATTCCCGATTGGCTGGCCCTGATCGGCGATGCCGCCGACGGCATCCCCGGATTGCCGGGCTTCGGTGAAAAGACCGCCTCTGTTCTGCTCGCCCGCTATCAGCATCTCGAGCAGATTCCGCTCAACGCTCGAGCCTGGCCCGCGGAAATCCGCGGGGCGGACCGATTGGCGCAGACCCTCGCCGCCGCTCAGACGGAGGTCTTCCTCTATCGAAAGCTGGCTACGCTGGTGACTGACGTTCCGTTGCCGCAGCCCCTCGAGGATCTTCGGTGGCAAGGGGTACCGAAGGCGCGATTTGAAGCGTGGTGCGACTCGCTCGGCTTGACCGATCTCAAGTCCCGCCCGTCGCTGTGGTCCCCTGTAGTCGAAGGTGGATGACCCTCCACCTCGGTTTTTCGCTCCTCATGCGCTACCGTTTGAAGACAGTTGAACCACGCCTTTTCCTGCCCAAAGTGCGAGAAGACACTTGAAGAGGGGCCGAACTTTTGTCCCTGGTGTGGGGAGGATCTGCGCGGTCTGACCCCGAACTCAGCGACTCTCTCCGGGCCGTGGACCGGCCTGTTGATCGATGGCCGCTACCGACTCAAGGAGAAGCTCGGCGAAGGGGGGATGGGCACGGTTTACAAAGTCGAGCACGTGCGAATGGGCAAAATTCTGGCCCTGAAAGTGCTCCGCCCGGACGTGGCCCTCGACAAGCAACTCAAACAGCGCTTCCAGCAGGAGGCGCGCCTGGTGTCGCGCCTCTCGCACCCCAACACCATCCAGGTGTTCGACTTCGGCGAGTTGGAAGACGGCTCGCTCTACATCGCGATGGAGTACCTCCACGGTCGCGATCTGGCGGGAACGCTGCGAGCCCACGGTTCGGTCTCGGAAGAGAGGGCAATTTCAATTGGCTGCCAAGTACTGGCCTCCCTCTCCGAGGCACATGAGCAAAACATCGTGCACCGGGACATCAAGCCGGCGAACGTGATGTTGATCAAGCACAAGCACGGCCAGGACCTGGTGAAGGTGCTGGACTTTGGGATCGCCAAGCTCGCTAAAGATGAACAACGCAAGCACATCACCGGAGTCGCCGACTTTCTCGGAACCCCCGCCTACATGTCTCCGGAGCAAGCTCGCGGTGAGTCCCTCGATGCGCGTAGCGATCTGTATTCAGTGGGCGCGATGCTCTTCGAGCTGCTCACCGGCCGTAGCGTGTTTCTCGGTCCAACCCCGCTGAGCATCATCACCAAGCACATGACCGATGATCCGCCCTCTTTCGCGGAAGCCGCTCCCGGAAAGAGATTCAGTCCCGCTCTCGAGCAAGTCATCCGCAAATCGCTCGCCAAACGGCGCGAAGACCGGTTCGCCAGCGCCGACGAGATGCGGGTCGCACTGGAGAAGGTCCGGCATGAGTGGGGATACCTCTCCGGTGAATTCACGCCCCCGGAGGAAGTGCTTTATGCTCAGGTGGCCAAGCGCGAAGACTTCGACCGCTTCGAGCGCAAGCTGAAATTACGGCGAGCGCTCGCGCCGGTCCTGGTGCTCGCGCTATTGGCGCTCGCAGGGCTTGCGGCCTACGAATACTCCAAGCGAACCGTACTGAGCGCGCCGCGAACCGTCGAACAGGAGCCCAACAATACGCCTGCCGAGGCAAACCGGATCGCGCTCGACCTACCAATTCGCGGAATGATCGGCACGCCGCTGTCGCAAACGGATTCCGACCGAGACCTTTTCGTGTTCGAGCTGACCGAGCCCACGCCGCTGACGGTGGATCTGAGTGGCGTTCGGGACATGAACCTGGTTGTCGAGGTTCTTCAGTTCGATTCTTCGCAGACTGGAAAAGAACGCCGGCTGCGTCCCCTGCTCTTTCTAGACGATGCGCCCACCGGTCAAGGCGAGCACGTGGATGCCCTGCTGGCCGAAGCAGGTCCGGTCTACATTCGCATCCAGGAGCGAGCGTACTTCACCGAGTCCCCTCGGCCGCCGCGTGAAACCACCCAGGCCTGGTATGAGCTGAAGGTCACCAAGACCCCGCCTGTGCGGGGGATGATGGAGATTGAGCCGAACGACACCCTGGAGACAGCCACCATCGTCGATGCCGCAAAGCCGGTGGTCGGCTTCACCGGATCGGCAATCGACTACAACGCGGCGATGCTGGAACAGCTCTTTTCCTCCACCGATTTCTTCGTACTCGGCACAACCAGGCCCTTTCCCGATGTCGCGGCGGCCGTGGTGGTGGGTCCGGTGGATGGTTCGCTATCCGTGGTGGATGCTGGGGCATTTGAAACGTGGGACCGGCGCGCCAAGGAGGCGACCGCGAACGGCGAAGCGCAGCCGCACCTCCCAGTGCCGCACATCGTCTCGGACACGCCGAAGCTGATTCCCCTCTCCCGCTCTTCACGAGGGTTTGGCGTCCGAGTCCAATCGGCAGCGGGAACCGTGCGCCCGGGATCGCAATACGCGGTGGCATTCATCACCGATGGACCTCAGGGACTGGCCGGGGCCATTACCCTGGCATCGACTCTAGAGAGCCAGGGCCGGGTCCAAGAAGAGCGACGCCTCCTCGAGTTGGTCGACCAACAATTCTCCCGCTCCACACAAATACCGCAAATTCGGGCCCTGCTGGCCTCAGTGGGAAAAACAAGCGAGTCCCCGCCATGACGAATCCGTTCCTTCGAGCTTGGATACTGATGCTTAGCCTAGGCGCTGCCGAGGACCCGGGCTTCACTCGACTGCGACAGTCAGCTGAACCGCTCAGCGCTCTGGGCGCATTCCTCGATAAGTACATCGGCGAATGCCATCAGGCGATCGGTTCTGAGTGCAAAAACCAAGCGGCTCGTTTTCGATCCCAGAGCAACGGTAAGAGCTTCGTCATCACCCTCAGCGACGAGGCGGTAAACATGGTGTCCCTCGGCCCCTATCAGAGCTCCAAAAAGAGCTTCGAAGTCCGAATCACGCCCTTCTTCGGCGCCGGCGGATACGCGCTCACTCAAGGCTCACCGCGCAAAACCGACAGCCAGGGGAACCCGTTGCTCCCGCTTCTGGTGGCGCACGCCACACTGGGTGAGCAGTGGTCGCCTGAACGCTTTCAACGGCTGTTCTCAAACCACCAGCTTCGCCTGGAAGTTGTCTTCCAGCCTCACAGCGTTTGGAACGTGTCCAGCAAAAGAGGCGGAAAGAGCCTGGGAGTGTCCGCGCGGGTGCAGGGTATCCAGATGGTGGAGAGCCGATCAGGGGAGCTGGTGGCGATCTGGCTCGGCCGGTAACGGGCCGCCGCTCGAGCTCACTGAACGCCTTCGAACAGGTTGAGCGAAAAGAGGTGAGCGCGATCGAACCAACGTTGCGCCAGCCGCAAGCTCGCGGCGCGCGCCAACCTCTCGATCTCGGCCAATGAATACTTGTACGAGTTCTCGGTGTGAATCCACTCCCCCGCTCGAAAGGCGAACTCTTCCCCCAGCACTGCGATCGGGACCACCTGGTCGCGCTGGCTCTCGAGATACATTTCGACTCGGCCCTCGTCCTCGTCGTACCGGATCCGGTGCCGGAACGTGCTCAAATCAAATCGTCCACCGAGCTCGCGGTTGATCCGCGCCAGCAGATTCAAATTGAATTGGGCAGTTACCCCTTGTTCATCGTCATAGGCTCGCTCCAAGATCTTCGGGCTCTTACGTAAATCGATACCGACCAGGAGCCGGTCTGAGGGGTCAAGCACCCCCCGCACGCCCCGGAGAAACTCCGCAGCGCTGGTGCGATTCAGATTGCCAATACTCGAGCCAAGCCAGAGCACCAACTTCGGCCCGACCGTCTCGTCAGCGACCGGGTCCACCGCGAGACCGGGATAGTCAAGTAGCAGTCGTTCCGCGGTTTGAGCCAAAAGCTCGCCCGAGATGTCGATCGGCACATAGCGTACCGAGCCGTTCGCGAGCAACGCTTCGAGCAGAATGCGAGTCTTGATTGAGCTCCCGCTGCCAAGCTCGGCGACCGAGACTCCCCGGGGATAATGTTGCGCAATTTCCCGGGCGTGTGCGACGAGAATCTGCGACTCTGCTCGAGTCAAATAGTACTCGCGCAATCGACAGATCTGCTCGAAAAGCTCGGAGCCCTCGCGGTCATAGAAGTACTGGCAGGACAGCTCTTTCGGGTGGGCAAGCAGGCCCGCTCTGACGTCGGAGGCGAATCGCTGCAAAACCGCTCCGTCGGCGGACCGTTCCGATTCAAGGGATCTGGCTGTTTGCGGATTCATTTCACCGAACGTTAACCGAATGAAGCTACGGGCGCGCTGCAATTGCGAGTGGACGAAGTTCCACCGGGCCCATGCCCAGCTTACGGATCCGGTCCTGCTCGCTCCGGATCGGCCCTACCACCACCACCGGCCATTGCTTTGGCGCAACGTACTTCTTCGCGGCCCGTGCAACCTCTTCTTTGGTGAGCTTCGACGTTCTGGAGGCGAGCGTTTGGAAGTAGTCGAGCGGGAGTCGAGTGAGAACGAGTGAGTTCATCGCTTCCGCAACCGCATCGTTCGTCTCCAGTCGACTCGGTAGGCGACCAATTAGCGCCGCCTTGGCTTGAGCCAGCTCTTCATCACTGAGCTCCCCGGTAGAAAATCGCACCAGCTCTTTTTCATATTCGACCAGCGCTTCGACTGTGTTCTTGGAGATTACCCCCCCTTGGGCAATCAGGGTACCGCTGGTGGGACCGAGCGTAGCAACGGAAAAAACCCCGTAGCTGTAGCCCTTCTCCTCGCGCAAATTGTGATTCAGCCGACTGGTGAAAAGGCCCCCCAGGATCAAGTTCCCTACCTGGAGCGCCAATGCGTCTGGATGATCGGCGGGGAACAGTCGCCCTCCCACCCAGATCTGCGACTGCGTGGTGCCGGGCACATCCAGCATGTTGATGGTTCGCGAGGCAAGCTTAGGCAGCGGGGGCAACCGCAGCGTGCGCAGAGGCTTGGGCCTCCATTTTGCGAGCTTTTCACTCAGGGCCTGAACTACCAACTCGGTAGTCACATCGCCCGCGACCGAGATGATCGCATTGTTGGGTCGGTACCAGGTCTCAAAGAAGGAAACCAGATCCCGACGGTTAAGCGCTTTCACCGAGGTTTCGGTCCCGCCTACCGGTTGACCCCAAGGATGCTTTGGGCCGTAGAGAAGGCGATTCATCTCGTCACGCGCGAGCGCATCGGGCGTGGATCGCTTACGCCGCAGCCTGGTCAGCTGTAACCCGCGCATCCGCTCAACATCTTCGGTTCGAAACGCTGGGTGCTGAAGGGTATCGGCCAAGAGAGCCAGGGCGGCGTCCAGCGTCTCGGAGAGGCAGTGCAAATGAATCCGGGTCGAGCTCTGTTCGCTGCGTGCCGAAAGCTCCGCCGCCAGGTTCTCGAGCTCTTCCGCAAATTGCAAGGCGGTACGGCTCTGGGTCCCTTCGGTCAGGGTCGAAGCGACCAGAGTTGAGAGCCCGGCCTTCGCAACTGGATCCCCGTTGGTCCCGGTCTTGATCATCACGTCAATCGAAACGATCGGAACCTGATGATTCTCCACGATCAGTACCGGGACTCCGTTGGTTAACCGCCGCTGACTTGGAGCCGGAGCCATGAAAGGACTGATTCGTTCCAGCGGCGGCGGCTTTTGAGCACGAAAACTATCGTCGCCCGTCGCGGGCGGCGCTGGAGTTGCGACCGGGACTTGCGCCGAGCGTTGAGCCGGCGTTTGCCCGGGCCGAATCTCCGGCCGACGGCTCGAGCACGCCACCGCCGCAACGGCCGCAACGGCCGCGAACCAGCCCATCGATCTTGTAGTTGGCCGCCGGGGCTTCATTGGACACTCGCCATCTTCTTGGGGGGAACGGTTTCCAGAATCAGTCGGCGATCAACGGGCAAGAACCTCTGGGCGAATTCCTGCACCGCCTGGGCCGTCACCGCTCGGTATCGGGCAATGTCGCGCCCCAAGTAGCCTGGGTCGCCAACGAACGTCTGGTACTCATTGAGGAGGTCCGCTTTGCCGCCAAAGCCGCCGATTCGCTCCAGGTTCCGCCATTTCTCGGCGAGAATCTTGCGTTTGGCGCGCTCCACTTCCGAGCTGGTGACCCCGTTGTTCCTGATCTCTCCCAGCACTCGATCGATCTCGCTGAGTAACTCCTCCGAGGTGTGGCCGACTTTGGCCACCGCAAACGCTGAAAAGTAGCCGCCCAGCTCGAGTGCAGAGTTGTTCGCCTGCACCGATTCCGCCACTTGCTTGCGAAATACCAACTCGTGGTAGAGCCGAGACGTTCGCCCACTGCCAAGAATGGTGGCAAGGACGTCTCCGGCAGGCTCGTCGGGGTCGAAAGGTTTGACGCCATTCCACGCGAGCGTGACCGCAGGCAGCTCAGCTACCTTGTCATCCACCTGTTCCCGGACCACGGAAGTGAGCTTGGGCTGCGGGAGCGATGGAGGCCCTACTTCCGGCCCCCTCGGAATCGGACCAAAATATTTCTCGATCAAGGGCTTGATCTGGTTTCGATCGAAGGCACCTACCAACGCCAACGACGCATTGTTCGGCCCGTAGAATTGCCGGAAGAAGCTTCGGAGCTCTTCCACGGTCGCGCTTTGAATGTCATGAATGGTCCCGATCTGGCAATCGAAGTAGGGGTGAGGGAGGGGATACAGCAGATCGCAGGTTCTCAGCTCGGCCATCGCATACGGCACGTTTTCAATCGACTGTCGTCGCTCGTTCGAGACTACGTCCTTCTGAATATCCAACTTCTTGGGATCAAGCGTCTCCAGCAGAAAGCCCATTCGATCGCTTTCCAGCCACAACGCGGTGGGCAGCTCATTGGCGGCAACGGTTTCGAAATAATTGGTCCGATCGAAGCCGGTCGTCCCATTCGCCATGCTGCCCGCGACCGTTCCGATCGACTCCAGAATCCGGAACGGCTCGGGGCCAATGTGCTTGGCGCCCGAAAACATCATGTGCTCGAACAGGTGGGCGAAGCCGCTTTTCCCCGGTGACTGGCGAGAGGCTCCAACGTGGTACCAGATATCTACCGCCACCTGGGGCAACCGATGATCCTCGCTGAGGATCACCGTCAGCCCATTCGGTAACTGGTATTTTTCGAAGGAAATTGATGGTTCGGTCGCATGCACCGAGGCGCCCGCCACCAAGCAAACGACTAACGAACGATGGAACATTCACTCTCCTGTTCGAGCCAAAGCTAGTCCTTGAGCAATCCAGCCGACTTCGCGGCCTCCTCGATCGACCGATAATTCTCGGGTTGGGTCGGGATGAATTTGTGGGTCCGCTGCAACTCGAGAATCTTCTTCTGCTCGGGTTTTCCGTAATCGAGGCTCAAAAATGCGCCCTTGATCTTTTCAATTAGCTGCGGCTCCAAGTCGCCCCGAACCGTCCAGTTATAGTCGTAGTAGTCGGGCGTCGTCCAAAGCACGCGCACCTTGGTTACGTCAATCTTCTTCTCGTCGATCAACTTCTGAAAAACGGACTCATTGAGAACGCCCGCATCGACCCGGCCGGACTCCACCCACTTGGCGGTGATATCGTGCGCGCCGGAGAAGGCGACCTTGGCAAAATCTTTGTCGGGATCGATCCCGTTCTTCAGAAGGTAGAACCGGGGCATCAGATGTCCCGACGTGGAGCTCACCGATCCGAATGCGAAGTTTGCCCCCTTGAGGTCGGCGAGCGACTTTGCTTTCGAGCCGGAAGCGACGATGAACTTGCTATGGAAGTGAGCATCCTCCTCGCGCTGCACCAGCGGGATCGCGTTGCCAGTGCGACGTCGCGCTTGCACGAAGGTAAATCCTCCGTACCACACCAGGTCGAGCTTCTTAGCGGCCAATCCTTCCACGGTTGCCGCATAATCGGTGACGGGGACGAAGTGGACCTTCCAGCCCGTCGCCTTCTCGAGATAAGCGCCGAGAGGCTGGAATTTTCGCTGCAGCTCGGTCGGCGCCTCGTCCGGAATGGCTGAAACGCGAAGTACATTTTCAGCGGCCAGGGCATTCACAGAGATTGAAAGCACGGCGGTGAGAAACCAACCGCGAGTCATCGGTACCCTCCTTCGAAATTCTGCTCCAACTGAGCCTCCATCGTCTCTGCAAAGCGGGTCGACAATGCCTCGCTGCTTCCCGCTTGCTGCGCGCACCTGCGCAGCCACCCGCTGAGCAAGTCGACTCCTGCCACCAAGCCAACGATCACCATAATCAAGGTGAGGGTGCGGTGATGATGAAATAGCCCGAGCGATACGTAGAGGGCCTTTCCGAGGCCCCCGGCACCGACTACCCCGAGCACCGCCGAAGCCCGGATGTTCACCTCCCACCGATAGAGGGTATAGGCCACCAACTGCGGGAACGCCTGGGGCCAAGCGCCAAACGCGAAGGTCGCAGGGTCAGTGGCTCCCCCACTGCGAACAGCCAATAGCGGTCCCCCCGAGACTTCTTCAATTGCCTCGGAGTAGAGGCGGCCTAAAACACCCGCGGTGTGTACCCCCAGCGCGAGCGCACCGGCGAACGGCCCCAGACCGACGACGAAGATAAAGATCAAGGCCCAAAGCAGTTCCGGAAGCGTTCGACAAAGATTCAGCACGCCTCGCGCGCTCCAGCTTGCCACCCGCCGCAAGAGAAGGCCGGCGGAGTGGTTGGGTTGATCGGAGACGCGCTCCGACCACGTCTTGAGCGCCGCGGGATATGCGAGAAAGATTCCCAACACTGCGGCAATTGCGGTACCCAAGATGCTGATCGACAGCGTCTCCAGGATCGCTGGCCCCAGGGCCGAGACGAAGCTCCAGTCGAGATCCGGGGGAAACATCGCCCACACGTAGGAGACTGCAGAGCGCAGCGCCTGGAGCGAGAACAGCTCCGAAAGCGGAATCTCAAGGAAACGGATGGCCAGTGCTCCCGCGCCGACCCAAGCAATCAGGCCCCCCGTTCGTCTCCAAACCGGTGCTCTGAAAATGGGCAGCAAGCCCGCGCTATTCTGCAAAAGCTTTCGAATTCGCTGGGAAGCAGAGTCCGCGCCGGTAACCAATACGAACAGCGCGAGAATCAGGCTCGCCACCTGATGATAATCGAACATCTTGATCGACAGCTCGAGCTGTTGACCCACCCCGCCCGCTCCGACGATTCCGAGGATCGCTGAAGCGCGGAGCGCGCAGTCGAATCGATATAGGGCATAGGAACCCATCAGCGGCATTGCCGCCGGCAGAACCCCGAAAGCAAACCCGCGCAGGGGCGGAGCTCCGCCGGATGCGAGGCCCTCGGCCGCGCTCCGCGGGAGCGATTCAAAAATTTCGGCGAAGACTTTTCCTAGAACGCCCGCATATCCAATTCCAATCGCCAAAACGCCCGCGCCGGCGCCAATCCCAAAAATTCGCACGAAAATGAGCGCCCAGATCAGCTCTGGAATCGACCTCATTCCGTTCAGGAGCAGTCGTGCAGCGAGAAACGAGATGCGGCGAGCGGGCCCTGGGCGGTCGTCCCGCGATGCCGTTACCGCGGGCGAGGTCGCCAAAAAAGAGAGCGGGAGAGCGAAAATCAAAGCCACCGAGATTCCGAGGAAGGCGATCGCGACGGTTTCGAGCAGGGGCCGCACCATCGAGAAAAGGAAGTCCGGATCGTGAGCCGGAGGCCAAAATCCGAGGGCGAAGTCGATGAGCGTCGCTCGCGAGTCGCGTGAGAACAGTCGCCCAAAGTCCCCTTCCGATCCCCGGTAGGCCAAAGCGATGATTGCTACCAAAGCCATTCCGGGCCAGCGAAGGATCCACGGTCTGGGCGGTCTCAAGAGCTCACCGGGATCAGCTCGCGGCGGGCAACCTCCAGAAAGCGCCGAGCCGGAAGAGGTAGTTCCCGGTCGCGCCTCCAGGCGGCGAAGATTTGTCGCGGAATTCTCACCGAAGCGATCGGAAGCTCCTGGAGCAGCCCGGACTGCAGCTCGGCCCGAACCGCGAGGCGAGAAGAGAATGCAACCCCGATTCCGGACAGTACCGCCGCCTTAAGTCCCGCCAGGGTTCCCACCTCGATCGCGATCGAAGCCGGGTCCAGGGGAAGTCCGAGGTTGGCAAAATGATCCTCGACCACCGCTCGAGTTCCGGAGCCGGGCTCGCGCTCCACCCGATCCAATCCTCCAACCTGCGCCGGATCCAGCGGCAGGCCGGATGCGACCGGATCGCGCTTGGCACAAACGAGGATGATCTCATCCGGAGCGAAGTCTTCGTAGTGAAGGGAGGGATGATCGCCGCGGGCTCCTACGAAACCCAAATCCACTCTCCCGCTTAACAGGTCGCTTGTTACACCCTCGGTGCTCTTGATTGTCAGGCTCACTCGCGCCCCCGGACACTCGCGGACAAAGGCCGGCACGATCCTTGGCAGGAGAAACTCGCCCGGCGTGTTGGAGGCTCCGAGGTTGGCAATCCCTGCCGGGGCGTACGTGAGCGGGGAGTACCGCCGCGGAGGCTCTGTCGATTCGGTGCCCAGCGAGGAGCGATACACTTCGGCAATGTCCTCGACGGTGAGCGCAGCCTTTGGCTTATCGAACAGAATTTGACCGCACCGGATACCGATGACCCGCGAGACATAGGGAAGCACGCCATCGAGGCGGTGGGTCGAGACCAACAGGGTGCGCTCCGAAGCCAGTCGACCGAGGAGTGAGAGGATTTCGGAGGCTCGGGTCGGATCGACCGAAGCCACCGGCTCGTCGGCAATCAGGACTTCGGGATCTTGATAGAGGAGCCTCGCAATCGCTACGCGTTGCTGCTCTCCTCCCGAGAGCCGATCGACGCGCTCGAAAATCCTCTCCGCCAGTCCGACGCGGTCGAGCACACGGCTTACCCGATCCGCTTCATTTGGTGACAACAATGACCAAGTCGCCCTCCAAAGGGATGTCTTTCCGAGGCGGCCGGCAATCACGTTTTGGAACACGCTCACCTGCGGGACCAACAGGTATTGTTGATAAATGGTTCCGATTCTCGAGCGAATTGCCCGCAGCCGCTTGTCCGGCAGCCTCGACGTCTCTTCGCCAAAAACGACCACCTTCCCAGTGGAGGGACGAAGGGAGGTGTTGAGCAGGCGCAAGAGGGTGGACTTACCGGCACCGCTCGGGCCGATTACCGCCAGACGCTCGCCGGCTTCAACGGTCAAATCGAGCGGCTGGAGCGCCTGCAAAGATCCGTATTGTTTTGCAACACCCCGCAATTCGAACGTTACCATCGGAACCTTCTAACCATAACTACCGTTGCTTGGTACTGAGAAGGGACTCTGAGATAAGGGCCGCGTGGCAACGACGTCACCGGCGCGCTTGGCAATCGCAGTTGTCGGTGCCGGGGTATGCAATCACGAAACCGCCCAGCTCGCCGAAGAAGTCGGGCGTCATCTGGCGCGCGCAGGGGCGCTGCTGGTCTGCGGCGGTCTGGGCGGCGTCATGGAGGCCGCTTGTCGCGGGGCCTGGGAAGAGGGCGGTCTAACGATTGGGATTCTGCCTGGGGCAACCCGCGACTCGGCCAATGCCTTCGTGCACGTGCCAATCGCCACCGGTCTCGGAGAGGTCCGCAACGCGCTGATCGTCCGCACTGCCGACGCGGTGATTGCGATCGACGGAGAATTTGGCACCCTTTCGGAGATTGCACTGGCGCTAAAGATCGGCAAGCCGGTCGTCGGGATCGGAACCTGGGAGTTGCTCAAGTCAGGCCGCGCCGACCAATCGATTGTACGCGCTGCGGACCCGCTGGACGCGGCCACCAAGGCACTCAGCTTGGCTCAACGCCCGGTCATCCTCCTCCAAAAGAAATAGGCCGGGACTCCCATCAACACCACGGTTGTACCGATCGCGGCATTCCACGGATCGGCGAAGTACATGTTGAGAACGATTCCAATGCCGGCGGCACAAAACAGCAGCGGCGTCCAGGGATAGAGCGGCACCCGAATGGTTCGGGGAGCATCGGGCAGTTTTGAGCGAAAGACGATCAGCGCTACTCCAGCGAGCGCAAAAAAAATCCAGTCAGCAAAAACTGCATAGTTGACCAGTTGCTGGTAGGCGCTCGGCTTGTAGGCATGGACCACGGCAAAGAAAGAGGCCAGCGCGCCTTGCAGTAGAATGGCCACGGTTGGGACGCGAAACCTCGGGCTGATTCGAGCGACCGAGGAGAAAAACAGTCCGTCCGCTGCCATCGCGTAATACACCCGAGGCGCACTCAGAAGCGTCAGATTCAAAAAACCAAAAGTGGAGACGACGATCAGGGCGCTGATCACTGCAGCGCCCTTGGGGCCGGCGATAGCGGCTGCCACGTCGGCAGCAGGGGTGCGCGTGGCGGCGAGGACCGGAGCTGATAACACGCGCAAATACGCCACGTTCGCGCCAAGGTAGATCGCGATCACGCAGGCGACGCCAATCAGAATCGCTCGAGGCAAGTTGTAAAGAGGATCCCGCACCTCCTCAGAGACAAAATTGAGGTTTTGCCATCCCCCATAGGAGAACATCACGGGGGCAAGGCCTCCGAAGATCACCGACACCAGCGGCAGACCTGAGAGCCCCGCGGGCACCAAGGGTTGGCCGCTGGGTGGCGCGGCGGGGGCGAACGCCAAGGCGCCAACAATTAGCGCGCCCAGGGCGAGGATCTTGCCGAGGGTGATGACGTTCAACAACACCGCCCCCGGCTTGATCCCCAGCGAGTGAAAGCAAGGCAGCACCATCATCGTGACTACGGCCAGCGGGATGACCAGGTTAGCCGGCAGAGCGAATAATCTCGAGACGTACTCGCCGAAGGTGACTGCCACCACTGCGGTCGCACCGGATTCGATGATCAGCAGCAGCGACCACCCGTGAAGAAAGGCGACCAGCGGATGAAAGGCTTCGCGAAAAAAGGCGTACTGCCCGCCCGCCCGAGGCATCACCGTACTCAGTTCGGCGAAGATGAAGGCCCCGACGAGGGCGATTGCCCCGCCCATCGCCCAGGTCAACAGAATCAGAAACGGGGTCTGCGCGATTTGCGCGACGAAGTAAGGATTGATGAAAATACCGGAGCCGACGATCCCGCTGATCACAATGATCGCGGCATCGAAGAGGGTCAGCTTGCGCGCAAAGACCGCATGCGCCGGAGCCTGGCTCAGTGGTTATTGCCCCCCGAACTCGAGCTTGTGCTCGACACCGACCTGCTCGAACCTGGGCCACGGTCGTTTCGATAAATCACTCCTTCTTTCATCACGAAGAACACCCGTTCGGTCTGCCGGATGTCGGCGAGAGGATTTCCAGGGACGGCGACCACGTCCGCCAGCTTTCCAGCGACTAGGCTTCCCAATCGATCAGATACCCCGAGAAGCTCCGCGTCCATCGACGTCGCGGCCTTGAGCGCATCGATCGGCTTCATCCCTGCCTCTACCATATAGCGGAATTCCTGCGCATTCTCGCCATGGTTGTACACCCCGGCGTCCGTGCCAAACCCGATCTTGACGCCCTTGGAGAGTGCGAGCTTGAAGCTCGTCGCGTGGTGGGCGAGCGCCGCGTAAAATTTCGGAATCACCGAGGGCGGTAGCTGATCTGCCCGGAGCGACTTCAAGGGCATGAAGGTCGGAATCAAGTACGTGCCCTTGGACTTCATCAAGTTGACCGCCTCTTCGTCCAGAAAAGACCCGTGCTCAATGGAGTCCACGCCGGCTCGAATGGCGCGCTTTCGAAGGGCATGCGCCTCTTCGACTACCGCATCCAGCTCCGATTGGGTCATTTGCGCGGTATCCACATCGTCAGTCAACGAGAGGACCCCTCCCGTGGCACAGACCTTGATCACATCTGCGCCGTACTTGGCGGCGTGCCGCACCGCTGCCCGGGCCTGCTCGGGACTGTCCGCTACCGCCTCCGACGATTCCTTTGCCAGGAGCCCTTTGCGGTATCCAGTGACGTCGCAATGGCCGCCGGTGGCACCAATCGATTTGGTGGCGACCAACATTCGAGGCCCAGCGATTTTCCCCTTTCGGATCGCATTGCGCAGCCCCACGTCGATAAAGTCCTGCGCTCCAACATCCCGAATGGTGGTGAAGCCGGCCATCAAGGTTTTTCGCGCGTACTCCGATGCAATCAGCGCCTGCTCTGCCACCGACTCTTCGAGCCAATCGATTCGATCCTGCTTCCAGTCAGGGCTGCGCTGATGGGAAAGATGAGTATGGGCATCGATGAACCCCGGCAGGATGGTGGCATCTCCCAGATCGATGATCGTGGCGTCAGCGGGAATCGCGCCGCCTGAACCGACCGCGGTGATTTTTCCATCCGCCACGACCACCACGGCCGGGGAAACCAGTCGATCGCTCCTTCCGTCGTACAGGTGGGACGCATTCAACACGATCGGGGCGCCCTTCTCCGCCGCTAAGGCGCTGGCAGAGAACAGGGAAACCAAAAGCAGGCAGGTGCGCATCGCGGATCTCCTATCCGTCAAGCCGGTGGGTCGGCCCGGCTACTCTTATCTGCTCTGCGCTGAAGATCGAAGGGGTGTCTCGGGAATCTGGATTGCCACTGTCGCGGCGAGGACTACTGCGACTCCGGCAACTTGAAGCCATCCCACCGACTCGCCCAGGAAAAGGGCGGCAAAGGCGATCGCGAATACCGGTTCGAGGCAGCCCGTGACCACCGCCCGCGTGGGATCCAATCGCCGAAGTCCTCCCAAATACAGGGAAAAAGGAATCAGCATGGAGCCGACTGCGAACAAGAACAGGAAACCCCACTGAGGGAGCGAGTGATGCAGGGCGATCAGCTTCCACGGAGGGTTGACGAGCCCCCAGAAGACCGCCGATCCGAGAAGGGCGTATAGCAAGACTGTCCACTGGCTGTTTCTGCGAAGTAGTGGCTGACCGGCGAGGTTGTAGAAGCTGAAACCAAACGCTGCGCCCAGCGCAGCCAACACTCCCAGGGGATCCAATCGGATCGGTTTTGCATTCCCGAGACCGATTGCCAGGGTGCATCCGCCTACTGCTAGCAACACCGCAATCGTGCGCCACACGGTCGCCCGCTGCTTTCCGGACGTGACCATGTAAACCAGCACCCAGGCCGGAGCGGTATACTGAACGATGATCGCGGTCGCCACCGAGGTCCGCTGAATCGCGTAGTAGTAGAAGAAATTCGCCGCTGCCAATCCCAGCACTCCGATCGCCACGCAGCGCCACGCTTCAACCGCGGCGATCCTGAAACGCTCCTTCCTCCCGGCGAGGGGGATAAGGACGAGAAGAACGAGAAGCGAGAAGGTGGTGCGGGTTTGCGCAACCACCAGAGGTGAGATCGCCGTTCCACTCGCGAAAAGCCGGCCGGTGAAAACTGCTCTTCCGAGGGTCGCGGATGCTGACCAACAGAAGGCAGCCCCGGCAATCAGGACGTAGCCGATGACCAGCGCAGGAAGCCGCGAACCCCGGGCAGCGTCCTCAACCAATGGTCCAACCTTGCTTTCTCTGCTTGTTCCCGAAGAGCCGGGCCGCGGCTGTGCGGGTTGCTTCCACCGAAAATGGCTTGGTGCACGCATGGATCTCCGCTCAACTCCGGATGGAAGGTTGCGCCCCAGACATTGCGTTGACGCACCAGAATCGGCTCCTCGCGGTAGGTCGCCAGGACCTGGGCGGATGGGCCGACCTGCTGAATGCGCGGGGCACGAATGAAAACCAGCGGCAGGGCGCAGCGAGTTATCGAGAACATCGAAGGATCCGCCGTCGCTTCAAAGCTATCCAGCTGGCGACCCCACGCATTTCGCTCGACCGTGACATCCAGCCAACCCAAGCTTGGTTGTTCTGGGTGCAGCACTCGGCGCGCCGCGAGAATCAATCCGGCACAGGTGGCGAGCACCGCTCGGCCACTGTGGACGAATTCATTCAGGGGCTGACCCAAATTCTGGCGTTCGATTAAGCGCAGCTGCGAGGTGCTTTCACCGCCCGGCAGGATTAGCCCCTCCACCCTCTTGAGCTCATCCTTCGAACGAACCTCCAGGGGCTCGTGTCCGAGGTTACGAAGAACGGCCAAATGCGGCTGGTAACCACCCTGAAGCGCCAACACACCAACCCGGGCCATCACCAGCCTCGTGCGGCCATTCGCGAGTCCTCGGATAGCTGCGCCATCTCGATTCCTCGCATCGCCGCTCCCAATCCAGAGCTGATCTCCGCCAGCCTTTTGGGTTCCTGCCAGTAGGTGGTGGCATCGACGATCGCCCGGGCCCTCTTCACCGGCTGATCGCTGAGAAAGATCCCACTTCCGACGAAGACTGCCTCGGCGCCAAGCGCCATGCACAGTGCCGCGTCGGCGGGTGTCGCAATCCCTCCCGCGGCAAAGTTAGGGACCGGCAGCCGACCTGTTTCCGCGACTGAACGCACCAGCTCCAGCGGGGCGCCCAATTGCTTGGCTTCGGTCACCAGCTGTTCTTTGTCGAGAGACTGCAGACGGCGAAGTTGCGTCCGAAGCGTGCGCAAGTGTCGAACTCCCTCGACGATGTTGCCCGTCCCGGCTTCACCCTTCGTTCGAATCAGCGAAGCGCCTTCGCCTATCCGCCGAAGCGCTTCTCCCAAGTCCCTGCAGCCGCATACGAAGGGAACCCGGAAGGCGTGCTTGTTGATGTGGAATTCTTCATCCGCCGGGGTGAGCACTTCACTTTCGTCGACGAAGTCCACTTCCAGTGCTTCCAGGATTTGTGCTTCGACAAAGTGGCCGATCCGGCATTTGGCCATCACAGGAATGCTCACTGCCTCCTGAATATCGCGGATCATTTCCGGGTCGCTGGCCCGGGCCACGCCGCCCTCCTTGCGGATCTGCGCTGGAACGCGCTCCAGCGCCATCACCGCGCAGGCGCCGGACTCCTCCGCGATTCGCGCCTGATCCGCACTGACCACGTCCATAATCACTCCGCCGCGCAACATCTCGGCCAGACCTACCTTCGTCGTCCCTGTCGACTTCTCCATCGGCTTTCCTCGCAAAACGTTCACACCACCTCGAGTCGCGTTCCTTCCACGAAGCTCCCCTGGCCTCTGCCGCGACGTTCCACCGCCGCCCAGGCCTTGCCCAAGCGCCGAGCCCCTTCAATCAACCGGGCGGGTGGCTCCGCGCAGAAGGTCAGGCGCAATCCGGATTCTTCGGATCCGGCGACGTTATTCACCATGCCGGACGCCACCATCACTCCCTGGCGCTTGGACTCCTGAAACAGCTCTTCTGGGTCGATCGAGGGCGGCGTCGGAAGCCACAGCAGAAGTCCAGTCTCAGGATGCCGCCAGCGGACATGCTTGGGCAGATGTTTGGCCAGGCCGGCTTCGAGCGCATCGCGCCTCCGGCGGTATTCAAGCTGAACTGCGCCCAGATGTGCCCGCAAATAGCCCCGCTCCAGGAATTCGGCCAATGCATGCTGAAGCAGCGCCGAAGTTCCCAAGTCCATTGCATGCTTCAGGGCGGACAGATGGGGCCGAAGACTGCGCGGACAGAGCAGATACCCGATCCGCAACGCCGGAATCAGCTTCTTGCTGAACGTTCCAATATAGATGACCTCGCCGTCCAAGGTCCGCAAGGCGGGCAGGGGCGCTTGACCGTCGGGGTTGAGATCTGAGGCATAGTCGTCCTCGACCAGCGGCACTCCCGCTTGGTGCGACCAGCGAATCAGCGCCTGGCGACGCGCGACGGAGACTCTCCGGCCGGTGGGGTTCTGACAGTTCGGCATCAAATAGAACCCCTTCGCCCCCGTTCGACGGTGGCGTTCGAGTACCGCCAAGTCCGGACCCTCGTCGTCGCTCGGGATGCCGACCAGTCTGGCCCCGGCGATCGCCAGCAGGTTTAGCGCACCTGCATAGGTGGACCGATCGACGAGAAATGGATCGCCAGAATTGATCAGCGCCCTGGCCACCATGTCCAACGCCTGTTGGCTGCCGGTGGTGATGATCAAATCTTCGGCGGAGGCAGGGACACCCTGGCGGCATAGATCCTCGGCGACGAGCGAGCGAAGCCGGGGCAACCCTTCTCTCGGAGTGTATTCCAGGGCCCGTGCCTTCGCGGTTCGTAACACGTGGTCCAAACAGCGCCGCAGAAGCTCGTGCGGCAACAAGTCAAGCGAGGGCTGCAGGCGATTGAGGTTGATCGCCCCTTCCAGATGAAGGCCTCGCGCGATTCGTTCCGAACGACCGAGCGGCTCCACCATCATCGCGCTGGAGATCAGCGAGGCCCATGGAAGAGCTTCGGCGGAAGGGAGCTGTCTTGGCTCCGAGGCTTGCTCTACCTCGGGCGGTTGGGCGACCACGAAGGTGCCCCGACCCACGGTGGAGTGGACGAAGCCCGCGGCCTCCAAGTCTTGGTACGCGCGCACTACCGTGTTGCGATGCGCGTGCAGCTCCTTCGCCAAAGTCCGCGTCGGGGCCAAGCGATAGCCGCTGGTCGAACAGCTGGCGGTACAGCGGCTCGTCGCTCTTCGGATCAAGGGTGATACCCGTCACGGGGATTGGCATAGCCAACCTCCTTTGGACCTCGATATTCAGGCCAATTGTTGTGCCAATCAAGAGCCAGGAGTGCGAATTATTGAGGTCCAAACAGACCAATATTTAATCGGTACTTAGACCAATTACAGCCGCGCGGGTCGTAAGCGCGCGACCAAGCCTAAGTGGACGAGGAGCCTGTTCGTTCTATCTGGCTGACCGCAGCTGAGCAGGGCGACTCAGGGCTCCATTCAAGGCAATACAACTTTGGCAAGCGCTTTGAAGAACGCGTGCGTCGGGTCGTGAAGGTCTGCATAGGTGAGGCGCAGAATTTTCCACCCTCCCAATGTCATCGCGTTGTATCGATCGATGTCGCCCTCCCACGCCTCTCTTCCGGAATGGAACTGGAACCCTTCTGCCTCGACGATCACCCTTGCCTTTGGCCAGGCGAAATCGACGAACCCGAGTACGAGTTCATTAGCCACAATCTCGTGCTGGCAGATCGGGTCGGGCAAACCAAAGCGCCGGAACGTTCTCAGCGCTTGACGCTCCAGCTCACTGTGCATCTCCGGGCTAAAAACCCCGTGCTCGAGCAACCCCACCACCCGAGCTGTCCCTGCTTTCCACTCAGTCGGTATCCTCCGCAGTACTTGGTGGACTTCGTTCACGCTGGAAATTCTCGAACGAAAAGCGTGCTCCATCGCTCGTTCGAGCACATCGGCGTCGCACACCTCTGCGAGATCGACCAAGGTTCGCGCCGGCGACGTGAGCGGCACGCCCTTCCGAATTCGCTGCATTTGCTTCGGAATCGGCGCTGTTCGATGGACCAACAACCAGCCGCGATGGTTGCGCTGCCGGGTCTCTCCAGTCATCTCAACTTTGTCGAGCTTTACGCCATCCAAGTCCCAAAGCTGCGCCGCCGTGCGATGCGAGACGCACGCGGCTGTACCGGCCCATAGCGATGCGCACCAGACCCTTTGAATCCAGCTGGGCTCCGCCCAGCTCATCCGCCATACCCCTGGCAACTCCCGCACCCACTGACCGATTCGCACCCGCCGGCGAATTTGATGGCGGGTGATGCGCAGCCGCTCCAGCTGGCGCCACGCAATCAGCCCATGCTGTCGCTTCGCAATCTTCTCAACTTGAAGGTCGGTCGTGTTCACCGTGAGGAGCAGAGAAGCACGTCGATCTGACAGCGTAGGAAACACAATCGGCTGCGGGCAGCCGATTCTGTTACACACAATCGCATCTCGGGCCGAGCGTTCGCGTCCAATGGCGGAGTTGGACGAAGCGATTCGGTTCGTTTGGGGATTGAGATGATCCTCGAGCGTAACGCCCAAATCTAAACGAGCCTGGGGCTGCTCGTCCTACCGAAGCTGGCGCAGCCGAGCACGTCGACCCAGCGCGCCTCTCAAACCATCAGAGCCGTGGCAAGCGCTTTGAAAAACGCCCGCGGCGAGATCATGGCCTCGACCGAGCTGATGACAGCGTAGCCTTCAGTCCTGCGCCTCTCCCTGAGTTGAGCAGAAGATCGCCAATTCTCTGCGGTTGCCGTGGTGACTCGGGGCGTTCTCCGCGTGGGTGAGGCTCGTTCTGTTGGCAAGTCACTTGCTGGCAATGTCGGTGAGCCGAGGAGGGGAACGCATGAATCATCCACCCGCGCTGCAACTCATCCCGCTAGCCTCTATCCAACCATCGCCGTACCAGTACCGCACTCGATTTGACGACGCGAAGCAGCAGCAGTTGATTGAATCGCTTCGGGCGAGCGGGTTGAGCACCCCAATCTTGGTTCGTCCCCATTCCACGCCTCAAACCCAGTCCGGGCAAACGCCGATCGCGAACGGTTACGAGCTCGTTTCCGGCGAGCGGCGTTGGCGAGCCGCCAAAGAGTTGGGCTGGGAGAGCATCCGCTGCATCTGTGAGGACATGAACGATGCCGAGGCGGCGGCTCGAGTCGTCACCGAAAATGAGATGCGAGCCGACACCAACATCCTGGAAAAGGCTGCCGGCTACAAACGGCTCACGCAAGCACCTTGCAGCTTCAGCTTGAACGAAATCGCCAAACGATATGGCTACAGCAGCCATGCTTCGGTGAAGCGAATCATCGACCTTCTCGACCAACCTGAGGCTATCCGTGACCTTGTGTCACAAGACACAATCGGAGAGGGACACGTCAGATTTCTAAGTCGAATCAAGGACTTAAAGGCCAGGACCAAACTGGCGAAAAGGGCTGCCGAGGAGGGCTGGACGGTCAGGGCGACTGAAAAGCACGTTGCAAAGTTGCTGGCCAAGACCGAGAACCGTCCGCTGTACTTACGCGGAAAAAGAGCTCCATCACAGCAGTACGAGTACAACGGCTTTCACTGTGCGCTGGTTGGCGACGAGGTTGTCATCAGCGGTCGGAATTTCAAGCGAACAAAAGATTTGGTCCGCCAGTTTGTTGCGGACTACCAGTCGGCGCTCGAATGCTTCCTGCGCGATATCGATGGGACATCCGCCGAGCAGCGCACGGCTGCTACGACTCGTTCGCAAGACTCGGCTGGCGCTGGCCCCAACCTGGCATTGACCGACGCCCCTGCACAAGCCGATGTCGCGAGCCCTACTCTCGCTGTCGATCTGATGAAGCAGGCTGCGGAGGTCGAGGCCGCGGGCCAACCGCTCAAACTCCTTTTCTCCGAGATCGCAAAAGCCGTTGGATCCGAAGGTCCCGCCCTCAGTGACCTGCTCACGTTCTTCAACAAACCCAAATCCTCGGGATGAGGCTCGCGAGCGTGATTGCGTTGAGCAGGAAAAAGGCAATTTGGCTATCTGTTGCTCAACCCGGGGAGCAGAGCGTGCAAGCCTTCCATCCCGCCAGGCGCCTACTTCGTTGAGTGAGCCTACCGGAAGAGCGGTAGGGGCGTAGGCGACATCCTCTCGCGGACCCATTGACAGCGCCTACTTCGACGTCCTATGGGCTCCAACCCGTTCGAGGCTTTTCGCTCAAACGGATAGAAACCTATGTCGCAACCGATGATCAGCATTGAGGGTCTGACCAAGGACTACGGCACTACCCACGCGCTCCAAGGACTGAACTTCCAGGTTCCCCGCGGTCAGATCGTGGGCTTTCTTGGTCCGAACGGAGCAGGCAAGTCCACCACGATGAAGATTCTGGCGGGCTACGCCACCCCCACGGCCGGAACAGCCCGTATCGCGGGGATGGATGTGACGGTCGACTCGATCGCCACCCGGCGGTTGCTCGGCTATTTGCCAGAGAACAATCCGCTCTATGAAGAAATGATCGTGGTCGATTTCCTGGACTTCGTTGCCCAAGTTCGAGGCATCCCGGCAGCGGAGCGGCGGGGCCGGATGAAGAACACTGCCGAGCGGTGCGGACTGGTATCGGTGATTGGAAAGAAAATCGGCGAGCTGTCCAAAGGGTTTCGACAGCGCGTTGGGCTCGCGCAGGCGATTCTCCACAATCCGGATCTGTTGATTCTCGATGAGCCGACCAGCGGATTGGATCCCAATCAGATCGTCGAGATTCGCAATCTGATCAAAGAGCTAGGAGCGGCCAAGACAGTCATTCTCTGTACCCACATCCTCAGCGAAGTCCAGACGACCTGTAACCGAGTTCTGATCATCAACGAAGGCAAGTTGGTGGCCGACGATACGCCGGAGCATCTGACCACCGGTCAAGGGGGAACCGTCCAAGTGGTGCTGGCCTCGCGCTTTGGAGGAACGCTCCAGCCGACTGAGGTCCGGTCCCTGCTCGAGCGCATACCCGGCGTTTCCGCGGTTGAGTCCGGGCAGGCCGAGGGCCCAGGGACGCTCGGGTTCGTTCTCCGTTACGCAGATGAGGATCCGCGCCGAGGTCTTTTCGAGGCGGCAGTAAAAAACAACTTGCTGATCCTCGAAGTCCGACGCAAGCACGTCAGCCTGGAAGAGACCTTCCGCAAGCTCACGACCGCGGAGCCCCAGCGTAAAGAGCCTCCCGCAGCCGCTGCCTAGCCCAGATTCAGAGGATTTATGGACACCGCATTGGCAATTGCTAAGCGAGAATTCAAGACATTCTTCCAGACGCCGCTTGCGTACATCGTGATCGGCGCGTTTTTGGTGTTCTCGGCCTTCTTCTTCTTCATCGCGTTCTTCCCAGCGGGAGTGGCCTCGATGCGCAACTTCTTCGGGCTGGCCCCGCTGATTTTCATGGTGTTCGTCCCAGCGATCACGATGCGCCTGGTGGCCGAAGAGCGAAAAAGCGGAACGCTGGAGCTTTTGCTCAGCATGCCGGTGAAGGACTGGCAGGTGGTGCTTGGAAAATTCGCCGCCGCACTCGGGATGCTGGCAGTCGGTCTGCTGTGGACGCTGCCGTTCGCATTCTCGGTGGCAAGCCTGACCGCGAAGGGCTCCAATTTCGACTGGGGACCTGTGATCGGAGGCTACCTGGGCCTTCTGCTCATGGCTTCGAGCTTCGTCGGCCTCGGCTTGTGGGGCAGCGCGCTGAGCCGCAACCAAATCGTCGGGTTCATCGTTGGTCTGGTGTTGTGCGTCGCCTTCTCGTTGATCAACCGAGTCGCAATCGTGCTGCCCGAGTCGCTGGGTGAAGTGTTTCAGTACCTTTCGGTTGACTACCACTTCGAGAACATCGCGCGTGGCGTCTTCGATACCCGCGACATCGTGTTCTACCTTTCGCTCACCGCGGTCGGACTGGTTCTCACCACCCGCGCGCTGGCCACGGCTCGACAGTGAGGCTCTCTATGAATCACGGCACCCGAAATGCCACCATCTTCATCGCCGCGGTGATCGCCAGCCTGGTGCTGCTCAACCTTCTCGGGCTACGCGCCTTCACCCGCTTCGACGTCACTCGCGAAAAGGTCTATACCCTCTCCAAGGGCTCGAGAGAGACAATGGCCTCATTGCAGGATCCGGTGACGGTCAAGGCCTACTTCAGCGAGAATCTGCCGCCACAGTACGCTGGAAACGCCCGCTACGTTCGAGACCTTCTGCAGGAGTACCGCGCGGCGTCGAAGGGCCAGCTCAGCTTCCAGTTCATCGATCCAATCGCGAAGGACCGCGACACCAAGAAGGAAATGAAGCGAGACATCTTCGGCCGGGCAGTGCACGAGCCGACCCAAATGGAAAGGGAACTCGCGCAGGAAGGCATTCAGCCACTGACGATCCAATCCTTTAAAGAAGACCAAGCGCAGACCGTGCTGGCGTACATGGGAATCGTGCTCGGGTACCAGGAGAAGAAAGAGGTCATTCCCGTCGTCCAGGACACGAGGAATCTTGAGTACGACATCACTGCGCTGATCCGAAAGATGACTCGTTCCAAGACGCCGGTGATCGGCGTGATCCAAGGCCATGATGAGCCGAAGCTCAATGAACGACTGCACCAGTTTGAAAATGCCCTGAGCGAGGTCTACCAAGTCCGTCCGCTCGATCTCTCAGGCAAGCAGAAGATCGAGGACGAGATCGACGCAATTATGGTGGTTGGCCCGGCCAGGCCGTTCAGGCCCGAGGAAATGAAGCTGGTCGACCAGTTCATTATGCAGGGCAAAAGCGCCGGCTTCTTCCTCGATGCCGCCCAAGTGGACCTCAAGACCTTCGAGCCCAAGCCGACCGAGCATGGCTTGGGTCCACTGCTGGCCAGCTACGGGATCACTCTGGAAGATAAGCTGGTCGCGGACGTGCAGTCCGCTCAAGTCGGAATCCAAGAGCGCCGCGGCTTCATGGTGGTCACGATGCCGACGAGATACCCGTTCGTTCCGATTTTGCAGCGGCTCGAGGGAGACAGTCCCGTGAGCAAGGGACTGAGCGGGATCACTTTTCCATTCACGATGCCCGTGTCGGCCTCTTCCGGAGAGGGCAAGCGCATCGCGGTTCTGGCGAAAAGCAGCTCGAAAAGCTGGCTTGAGTCCAAGCCCTTCAACCTCAACCCGCAGCGAGACTGGGGCTCGGAAAACATCACCTTCACCGGTCCCTACAATCTGATGGTGCAGGTGAGCGGAAAGATCCCAAGCCATTACGCTTCCGAGGCACAAGCCTCGAGCGCCGCCACCAGCTCCGGCGCCCCGCTGGTAGGGGAAAGCAAGTCGGAGGCACGGATCATCGTCGCCGGCAGCTCGTCGCTGTTCCTGGATGACTTCATGGGGCGATCGGCCAATCCCAAGCTTCTGTTGAACGTCGCCGATTGGCTTCTGCTCGATCCAGCGCTGCTTGCGATGCGTTCTCGAGGCATGTCAGAGCCACCGATCCAAGCCGACCTCAGCACCGCCACGCGTAACGCGGTGAAGTTCGGAAACATCCTCGGAGTTCCACTCCTGCTGGTTCTGTATGGAGTCGTGCGCTGGAGGATGCGAGAAGGACAACGCCGCGCGATCACCATCTAGGGAGAGCATTTTATGAAAAGGGCCACGATCATCGTCGTCGGAGTGTTTGTCCTACTCTTGGTGGTGTTTCTTGCCACTCGCGAGCGAGAGGTCAGCGTCGGCGTCCGAAAGCTGGAGCTGCCGCAGATTGAGAAGGACAAAGTAATTGCCCTAGAAATCTCGGGCGCCAAGTCGGCTAGCCTTAAAAAGGAGGGCGCTGGTTGGACGGTGGCGGATCCAGCAAAGCCAGAGCAAAAACACCCGGCCGATGAAGCGCAGGTGAACTCCGTGCTCGACGCGCTCAAAGAGCTCAAAGCGCAGGATCTGATTAGCGAGAAGGCGGAGCGGCAGGCGGAGTACGAGACGGACGAGACCAAGGGCCTGAAAGTCAAGATTATCAGCCAGGGCGCGCCTCCTCTCGACCTTGTGATCGGCAAATCTGCCAAGGCCGGTGGCGTTTATCTTCGCAAGGCTAGCGAGAACGCGACGTATGTGGCCCAGGGCCGCTTCCAATGGCTGGTCCGCAAAGATGCCAGTGGCTGGCGAAAGCGAGCGATCTTGAACCTCAAGCCGGACGAGATCAGCGAACTATCGGTGCACCCTAGAGGTGGTGACCCCTATGTGATCCAGGCGAAGACCGAGGGTGGCGGATGGATTCTCAAGGAAGGAACCCCGCTTCCGCCAGGCTTCCGCTTCGATAGCTCGGCGGCGCAGGGCAGCGTGCAGCAATTTGCCTCGATCCGCGCACAGGACTTTCTCGATGCTCCGGCCAGCGACGAGTCCCTTGGGCTTTCCGGCGATCACACCATCCTCGAAGCTCGGCTCAAGGACGGTAAGAAGCTCGTGCTGCATCTGGGGAACGAGTACGAAGGTAAGGACGTGCAGACCAAGGGAGCGGTCGCGGCGAGGATGGAAGGCGACCCGCAGGTGTACTTAGTGCCAAAGTACAGCGCGACCAATCTGAGCCGAAAGGCGTCGGAGCTGCGGGATCTCACGCTGTTGTCCTTCGATCCGCAAAAAGCGACCAAGGTCACCATCCAGTCACCCGGCAAGAAGACGGTCGTGCTCAAGGAGGGGGACAGCTGGAGAATAGTAGAGCCAAAGAAACTTCCGGCTGGGTTCGAATTCGATCCCGGTCAGGTCCAGAGCCACCTGCAAATGCTCAAGGCTCTTCGCGCCAGTCGCGTCGTGGAGACAGCGGCGAATCCGGCGCAGACCGGTTTGTCGCGGTCAACCACGATGGTGGACATTGCGGTGGAGGGTGGCGCCACCCAGTCTCTTCGCTTCGGCAAGGAGCTCAAAAGCGACAAGGGCAAAGAAGCGTACGTGAAGGGCTCCGCGGACAATCTCACCTATGCGATCTACGACGCTGTCCGCACTCGGTTCGAGACGGGCATCGAGCTATTCAAGAAGCAGCCTCCTCCGCCTCCGAGCACGGGAGGCGGAATGCGCGGCCTCGAAAACCTTCCGCCCGACGTGCGGCAGAAGATTGAGGCCCAGCTGCGCGCTCAGCAGCGTCCCTGAGACCTGCCTAACGTCCGCAGCCGCGTCGGCGGTTTCGGGATCGCGACAGCCACACCAGGATGAGTGCTGCTGACCCAAGCACTCCAAACGGAGTCTCACCGGGCGTGGATTGACAGCCGCCCCGATCGGGCTCGACAAATTCAAATCCACTGGCAAATATCCCAGCGGTTCCATCCGGGTTGGTGACCACGACATCGACGAGCCCCTCTGAATGGGGCGGCGTCCTGGCTGTGATCAGGTTGGAGTTCACCACCGTCACATTTGGGGAGGCAGCGCCACCAAAGCTGACCGTTGCGCCCGAGACGAAGCCGCTTCCGCGGATCATCACCGTTCGTCGTCGGAACCCGGAGCCGAATGGCGGATCGATCGATGAAAGCGGAAGCGCTCTGGTCGGAGCCAGCTTGCTCACCAGGACATCATCGCCGCCCGCGTTTGAAGTCTGCAGCGCGGCCAAGGTGGGGTAGTTCGTCGAGGCCGTAATCCCAGTTAGGTAGACATTTCCGGAAGGATCCAGAGCGATCGCGGTTCCCTGGTCGCCGCCCGAGCCGCCCAAGAAAGTGGAGTACAGAAATGCCATCCCAAGCGGATCGAGGGCGGTGACGAAAGCGTTGTAGGTAGCGGCCAGATTGGATTGGATCGCATTGACCGCTGGAAAGTCGGGAGATGACGTTAACCCGACGATGTGCGCATTTCCGGCGGAGTCGAGAGCGACAGCATTCGCCCAATCATCCCGGGACCCGCCGAACAAGGTTGAGTAGATCGCCGACCCTCCGTCGGGGGCGAGCTTAAAAGCG